>JAANMU010003228.1_pt1 | contig 10726 bp, 9 predicted proteins | sample 7279701 | NCBI WGS metagenome assembly JAANMU01 (sample SAMN14094539, study PRJNA606508) | bioreactor metagenome | isolation source: A lab-scale SPAN reactor treating ammonium-rich wastewater day 57 | place: Ireland: Galway | collected 2017-03-13 | reverse complement strand
TATCGTGCCCCTCTCCCCGGCAACCGGAGGTTGCTAGTGGGAGAGGGGAAGGCGACCTGCCGTGGGCAGGTCGCACGGGGTGAGGGGTGAAAAGTGCATAACAGCCTCTAGCACCCTGTCATCCTGACAGCTTGTTCGTGCACCCTGCGTGGCCTTCGCGAGCGGCGGATTCAGGTCACTACCCGTTACTTGCAGCGACCGGGAAAGGTTCTTATACTCTTGCCAGCATAGCGCGTCCGCTGATGGCAGTCAGGCTGTTGTGGAAGCCTGCCCCGATGACTGCCGGTTCATCGTTGGGTTTCACTCTAAGAAGTGGCCTCATGAACGCTTCGGCCAGAGCATACGACCGGTTCGCACAGTCCTTAGGCAGCAGAGGAATACACGGCCATGGCCCGGAATGAGTCCCCTATCCTGCAGATCAAGAACCTGCACACCTACTTCTACATAGAGGATGGCACTGTCAAGGCCGTCGACGGGGTTGACCTGACGCTCAACCGGGGCGAGACACTTGGCATTGTCGGGGAGTCGGGGAGCGGGAAGAGCGTCACTTTTCTTTCCGTCATGCGCCTGATCAGGTCGCCTGGCCGCATCGAGGAGGGCGAGATCTGGTTTGACGGGCAGGACCTCCTGCGGGTTCCCGAGAGACAAATGACCAAGATACGCGGTGAGCGCATCTCCATGATCTTCCAGCAGCCACAGAGCAGCCTCAACCCCGTCTTCAGGGTTGGCGACCAGATTGCGGAGGCGCTGTGTATTCACCGCTCGGTAAGCCCGCAGGAAGCGAACGAGCAAGCCGTCGGGCTGCTGCGCCAGGTGGGCATCCCAGAGCCAGAGCAGCGGGCGCGGCAGTTCCCGCATGAAATGTCGGGTGGCATGGCCCAGCGCGTCATGATCGCCATGGCGCTGGCTTGCCAGCCTGAGATGCTGATCGCAGATGAGCCGACAACGGCGCTGGACGTCACCATCCAGGCCCAGATCCTCGACCTGATGCGCGCCCTGCGGGACGAGCTGGATATCGGCATCATCCTCATCACGCACGACATGGGCGTGGTTGCCGAGATGGCCGACCGCGTGGCCGTTATGTACGCGGGCCGCATTCAGGAGCAGGCTTCGGTTAAGGACCTGTTTAGCAGGCCGCGCCACCCCTATACGGTCGGGCTGCTGGCTTCCATCCCGGTTCTGGGCAAGGTCAAGGAGGAACTGGCGGTCATTCCCGGTTCTCCCGCGCAGCCGCTCAACCTGCCGCCGGGGTGTCGCTTTGCGCCCCGCTGCCTGGCCCGCGTAGCCAACGACCTGGAGATCTGCACCCAGCAGGAACCTGACCTCCTCCCGGTGGAGGAGGGTCATCTCGTTGCGTGCTGGTTGTACCACCCCGATCACCGCCCCGAAGGCGAGCTCGATCTGGGCTACGTGAGCTCAACCCCTGCGTCTGCCTGAGGGCTTATCCTCAGACTTCGCGGTAACGGTCGTCAGAGCACTTACCCGAAACACAGGAGCCGACAATGTCGGGAAACGGTCAGAGCAACCAGCGTTCGAAGAAGCCCCTGCTTGAAGTCCAGAATCTTGTGCTGTACTTCCCGGTGCGTAAAGGCCTGTTCCAGCGCGTCGTCGGGCACGTTCGCGCGGTGGACGACGTCAGCTTCACCATCCAGGAGGGTGAGACGCTTGGCCTGGTGGGTGAAAGCGGGTGTGGTAAGACGACAATGGGGCGCACCATCCTGCGGCTGATCGAGCCGACCAGGGGCAGGATCGTGTTTGACGGCCAGGACCTGACCAGCCTGCGGAGAGGGCAGCTCAAGAAGTACCGCCGCGATATGCAGTTGATCTTCCAGGACCCATTCGCCTCGCTCGACCCGCGCAGGCCGGTCGGGCACAGCATCGGCGAGGCGCTCGTCGTACACGGCATCGGCAGCCCGGAGGAACGCCGGGAGAAGGTGAAGCAGGTGCTGGAGAAAGTGGGGCTGTACGCCGAGCACGCCCGTCGCTACCCGCACGAGTTCTCCGGCGGGCAGCGGCAGCGCATCGGGATCGCGCGGGCGCTGATCTTGCAGCCTCGCTTCATCGTCTGCGATGAGCCGGTCTCGGCGCTGGACGTATCGATCCAATCGCAGGTGCTAAACCTGCTGCGCGAGCTACAGTCGGAGTTCGGCCTGACGTATCTCTTTGTGGCCCACAACCTGAGCGTGGTCGAGCATATCAGCGACCGCGTGGCGGTGATGTATCTGGGCAAGATGGCCGAATTGACGACCCGCGACCAACTGTATGCCAATCCCCTGCACCCCTACACCCATGCGCTGATGAGCGCCATCCCCCTGCCGGACCCGACGCTCAAACGCGAGCGGATCATCCTGACCGGGGACGTACCCAGCCCGCTCAACCCGCCGTCCGGCTGCCGCTTCCATCCACGCTGCCCGGTGGCGATTGACATCTGCTCCAAGGTGGAGCCGGAGTTCCGCATGGCGCAGCCCGATCACTGGGTCGCCTGCCATCTCGTCGAGTGATGGGGTTTTCCGGGCGCGCACGCGCGCGGTTGATCTGCCCGCTGGAGTCAGCGGGCATCCGGCGCGGGCGGGGCTGTCGAGCGGCGGACGACCAGGTGGTGCGGGAGCAAATAGAGCGGCTCGATCTCCTCGCCGTTCAACAGGCGCAACAATTGCTGCATGCCGGTCGCGCCAAAATCGTGCAGCGGTATCGCAACGGTCGTCAGCGGCGGCTCAACATAGGACGCCGCCAAGATGTCATTGCAGCCCACCACGCTGATCTGACCAGGCACACTGATCCCCCGTTCTCTAAGCATAGTCAGGCAGCCAATGGCCGTGGCGTCGCTGATGCCTATCACCGCTGTCGGGCGCGGCTCCATCTCACACAGGCGGATGGCGGCGCGCTGCCCGCACCCATGGGTATAGTCGCCGGGCAGGACGAGTGCTGGATTGAAAGGCAGGCCATGTGCTTCGAGGGTGCACCGGTAGCCCTCCAGCCGCTGCTCGGTGGTCGTCACATTGGGTGTGCCGCTGATGAACGCGATCCGGCGGTGGCCGAGCGCGGCCAGGTGATCGACCAGATCGCCCATCGCCGCCACGTTGTCGATATTCACCTCAGGGAGCGCCTGGCTGGGGTGGCCCAGGGAGACAAACTGCGTGCCCTGCTCTTGCAGCTCATCGACAAGTGCGTGGAGGGCAGGCAGCAAGACCGGATCGATCAGGGCGCCGCCACCGAACAGGATGCCGTCTGCCCGGTAATCGCCCAGCAGGCGCAGGTAGCTCAGGATGACTTCCGGATCACGCTGGGTGTTGCAACTGATAAGCAGATAACCGTTGGCGCGGGCGACGGCTTCAGCACCACGGACAATAGTGGCAAAGTAGTGGTCGATGACATCGCTGATCAGCACCCCGACGATGCGTGTCTGGCGGGTGACGAGCGCCCGCGCGAGCGGGCTGGGCGTGTAGCCCAGGTCAGCAGCGGCCCTCAGCACGCGCTCGCGCGTGGATTGCCTGACGCGGTGGTCGGTCTTATTGAGGACGCGCGACACCGTCGCGATGGATACCCCCGCGCGGCGGGCCACGTCAAATATGGAGCTGGGCATACGTCCTCCAGACAGGTGGAACTCGCTGAGCACTGGCGGGGGAGACGTCTTGCAGGCTCATCGTAGCACCGCTCTCCGGGCGCGTCAACCGTCCTGCGAGCGGGGTGGGCGACCAGGTTGCCGGGCAGATGCCGCCGGAGAGGATCAGCGCAGGCCGGGATGCAGCCGCCGGATCAGGTCGAACTTCATGCGGTTGCCGAACAGACATTCCGCCTCGTAGATGACCGGCTTATCCTCCAGGCTGTAGCCAACTTCCTCGATGATGAGCACGGGCAGCAGCGGATCGACCGGGGGCAGGTCGCCTGCAAACTCGATGTTCTGGGCGATCTCCGGGCGCACTGTCGCGATGTAGTAGTCGAGCGGCTGGCGGCAGCGTTCAGCCAGGAACTGGAAGAAGAGCGGCTCCGTGGCATCCGGCTGCGTGATCTCCTCCGCAGAGAGGTGACCCTCGTAGACCCATTCCGGGATCACGTTGGTTGTATGGATCAGCAGTTCCCCGTCCGCGGTGAAGGCCTTGCGTATCTCCACAGCGCGCGCGTCCGGGCCGAGCTTCAGCGCCTGGGCTACCTTCAAGGTCGGCTTGCTGATCTCCGCGCCGAGGTGCTTGAAGCCGAACTCGAATCCCTGGCTGGTGAGCAGGTCATAGTAGTCGATGATCGTGTTGAGCGGGTTGGCGATCTGCACCGCCTGGCTGACGAACGTCCCGGCCCCGTGCCGCCGCTTGACCAGCCCCTCTGCCGACAGCAGCGCCAGCGCGCTGCGGACTGTGGCGCGGCTGACGTCGAACTCCTCGGCCAGCTCCGTCTCGGACGGCAGGCGGCCATCAGGCGCGTACGCCCCGCTCGCGATCTGCTCGCGCAGAATCTCCAGCACCTGGTCAACAAGCGGGGCGTGACGTCGCAGTTTCATCGCTTTACAACGCCTCCAGTCCCATGCCCCGCACTTCTGCCCTGACCTCATCGTACAGCCGCTGCCACTCAGGCACCGGGCGCATGGCCTGTAGATCATAGGCCTGGTCGAAGCGTGCGCCGGGGTTGCCTTCCGGCATATCGAACACGTGCTCATACTTTTCGATCAGCTTGAGGACGAGCGCGTTGGCCTCTCTGAGAGTGATCTGCTGCCTGACCGCTGCATGCCCGACCTCACCCATGAAGCGCGCTTCCAGCCCGGTTCCGTTGGGCAGCAGGCCATCGGCGGAGCCACAGCCTTCGAGGTGGCCTCCGGTGACGGCGATCAAGATCGCGTTGGCTGCCGTCTCGTAGAGCACCTCGCGGGTCATCGCGCCGCTCTTGGGGTAGATGTCAGTGACCATGATGCACGGCGCGTTGCGGGCGAATGCCTGCTGCACGATGTTCTCAACCCAGAGCGTCGCCCGCGTCGTGGTGGCGATGTGGCGCATGTGGATCGGGTGCAGCAGGTGGTAGTCCGCCAGGCTGGTGAGGTTGGAGAGAATGAACGAGGCGACGTTGACCACCGCCGAGCCGGGCGCATCGCCGCCCAACCCGCCGACGATCACGCAGACCAGCGAGGCGTTCGCCATCCCGTATTCAAGCGAGTTGACCGCCCGCGCGATGTTGCGGTTATCCATTTTCAGCTCGTTGAGCATGGGGACGAGGTGCGAGTCGCATGGACGCAGGTAGTCGGGGTGGGCGGCAGCCAGGTCGCCTAGCTCCGAGACGCTGCTCTGCGCGGCGAGCATCCCCATGCCGGGGCGGCCTACCTCGCGCAGCGCCTGGCGCAGAATCTGCAATTCGCGGCGCGTGGCAACGATCTCCAGCGGGTTGCCGGTGCGTATCTCGCGCCCGTCGATGTGGGTCAGCGTCCCGCAGGTGATCAGGTCTACGATTGGCTCTTGCGCCCATCCGATCACCGTCGGCTTGAAGAGTTCTTCCGGGGTTGGCGCGCCGGGGTTGCCCGCCCACACGAGCGGCAGGCGATCATCCATGACCGTGCGTGGGAAGAGTGTGCGGGCGTCCTTGCCCTCGCCCATTACCAGGGATTGGGGCATGCGCTTCAGCCCCTCTTCCAGCTCACCGGGGTCAAATTCGATGATGCGCTCGGTGGAGCGGGAATAGCAGCCCAGCTCCTGAGCCAGCTCCAGTCCCGCCTCAAAGATGGCGTCAGCAAGCGCCGGGTCACTGGTGACAATCTCCTCCGGGTTCCACTGGAGCTTGTGCTTTTCCACCAGACGGGCAGTTGCCGTTGCTACTTTTTCGAGGTCCCAATCGTCTTCAGTGATGAATGGCCCAGTGCTCGCGCGGTCGAGGATTTCGAGATAGTTCAGCATTACCCATCCTTTTTCCTAAAATCTACCCTGATATGAGGTTGTGTGCCACTGGGCTTTCGACGCCGAAACAGGCGATTTGTGCTGCAATCGGCTTATGCTAGAATAGGCTCCAGCGTCAAAGTAGCCTGTCCTGTAGGGCATTCTGCCATATCGCCATCACCACCAACCAACTTCAACCAACCCCAACGCCCATCCCGCACACCTGAGGCGCATTGCGCCTGACCGTGCACCCAACCAGGAAGTTCTGGGTCGTCTGTCGATCCAGCCTGTCAGGACAAAGGAGGGAAAGGGCAACTGCCTATTGCCGATTGAGAGATGTTGCGCTTGTGTTCCAGGGCTAGATAACGGCTCATTCGTGAGCGGGTTCTGAGGGGGGACTCAGGACTGCCCGTGACAACTCGTTTTCCAGGCACGCACAACCTAATTGAAGGAGGATGTCCGATATGAGTAGGCGACTTGCGATGGGAATCGTGCTGCTGATCGTCTCGGCGGCGCTGATGGTGGGGTGCGCAGGGATCGGTGGTGGGCAGGACGTGATCACGATCGGCGTCATCGCACCGCTCACTGGCGAGATTCCCAAGGTGGGCGAGAGCACGCAGAACGCGGCCCTGATGGCTGTTGAGGAGATCAACGAAGCCGGCGGGCTGGAGGTGGGTGGAACGACCTACACGGTTGAGATCATCATCGAGGACAACGAGGCGAGGGCCGAGTCATCGGTTGCGGTAGCTACCAAACTGATCACTCAAGACAACGTCCTCGCCATCATCGGGCCTCAGGCAAGCAGGCAGGCTGTGCCCACCGGGCAGGTAGCCAATGACCGCGAAACGCCGATGATCAGCCCATGGTCGACCAACCCCGACACAACTTTCAACCGCCCATGGGTGTTCCGGGCCGCCTTCCTCGATCCCTTCCAGGGGCCGGTGATGGCGAGCTTTGTTCGCGAGGAGTTCGGAGCCCAGACGGCTGCCGTCCTGTATGACATCGGCAGCGACTACCCCAAGGGCCTCGCGGAGAACTTCCGCGATGCGTTCGTCGCGCAGGGCGGAGAGATCGTCGCCTTTGAGAGCTTTGGGTCCGGCGATACCGACTTCAGCGCGCAACTCACGAAGATCGCTGAAGTGAACCCTGACGTGCTCTTCACGCCTCAGTACTACAACGAGGTGCCGCTGATCGTGCAGCAGGCGCGCGGGCTTGGGCTCACAATGCCGATCGCGGGCAGCGACAGCTGGGGGACGCCCGACCTGATCGACCTGTGCGGGGCGGACTGCGAGGGGCTGTTCTTCAGCACCCACTACGCTCCGGACATCGCGACAGAAGTGGCGCAGCGCTTCATCTCGACCTATGAGGAGAAGTACGGCGAGAAGCCCGACGACGTGGCTGCCCTGACCTACGACGCGTTCGAGATGCTGTTCCAGGCCATGCGGGATGCCGGTGAACTGGACAAGGCGGCCATCCGCGATGCCCTGGCGAACATCGACCGCTTCGAGGGGGTGACGGGCATCATGAGCTTCGACGAGCAAGGTGACCCCACGAAGTGCGCCGTGATCATCCAGATCAAGGACGGCCAGTTCACGTACTATGACCAGGCGTGCCCGGCCGGTTTCCCCTAGAGTGAAACTGTATGTAGCTCGCTAGCTGGCTACCCGGCGTCCTGCCTATGGGCGGGACGCCGGGCACTCTGTCTTGACCGCTCAGGTTGGCTCTGGAGAAACATGCCCGATGACATTCATACAGCAATTCCTGAACGGCCTACAGCTCGGTAGCCTGTATGCCCTGATCGCGCTGGGCTACAGCCTGGTGTATGGCGTCCTGCTGTTAATCAACTTCGCGCACGGCGACATCTTCATGCTGGGCGCTTTCTTCGGCGTCTTCGCTGCCTTCACGCTGGGGCTGCCTTTCGTGCCTACGCTGCTGGTCTCGATGGGAATGACTGCCGTGCTGGGCGTCCTGATTGAGCGCATCGCCTACAAACCGCTGCGGCACGCCTCGCGATTATCGGCGGTGATCACCGCCCTGGGGGTAGGGCTGTTCCTCGAAAACGGCATGCTGGCCCTGACGGGCGCAAGGCCGCGCAGTTACCCCGAGGGCTTCGTGACGACCCAGGTGTACAACATCGGTGGGATCAGCATCAGCAACATCAAGGTCCTGATCTTCGTGCTGACCATCGTCCTGCTGGCCGGGCTCTACCTGCTGGTGCAGCACACCAAGTGGGGGATGGCGATGCGGGCCATCTCCTACGACAAGTTCGCCCTCCCGCTGATGGGCGTGTCACAGGATACCATCATCTCGCTCACCTTTCTGCTGGGCGCGGGGCTGGCGGCGGCAGGGGGCATCCTGTGGGGGGTGGCTTACCCGGTGCTGAACCCCTATATGGGTATGCGCGTGGGGTGGAAAGCCTTCACGGCTGCTGTTGTTGGCGGCATCGGCGACATCCGGGGCGCAGTGGCAGGAGGGCTGCTGCTCGGCTTCGTGGAGATCTTCGCAGCCCACTACTTCGACTCAAGCTACCGTGACCTGATCGCCTTCGCACTGCTTCTGCTCATCCTGGTCGTACGGCCAACCGGCATCTTCGGGGTGGCCCGGCGTCAGAAGGTCTAGAGGAAACCATGGCAGCATCATCGAGGGCTTCACAACTACGTCAGAGCGCGGTGGTCGCCTGGACTCTCGCGCGCCTGAAGCGCGCCCCGTTGCTTGCCTACCTGCTCGGCGGGCTGGCCGGTGTAGGCATCGAGATGACGGCGGGGCGGGCTATCGCTCGGCTTCTGGGGCTGCGGAACCTGCCGACGCTCTTTGGGACAACCGACGTGCTCCAGCACTTCGGGAACCTGGAGTTGTCGGGCATTCTCGCGCCGCTGTTCCCGGTCGAACCCCAGGTGGCGCCGTTCGCCCAGGCCGGGCAAGCGCTGCTCGCGGTGCTTGGCGCGTTTCTGTCAGACATTCCTCCGGCTCTGCTGACACTGCTCCAGGTTGTCGCCTATGACCTGCTGGTATTTGTCGTGCCGGTTGTGGTGGTGGCTCTGCTCCTCGCAGGCGTCACCAGCTGGCTGCTGGAGCGGCTGCCGGGCTGGCTGAACCTGCCGCTGCAAATCCTGGTCCTGTATGCCATTATCCGGTTGTGGGGCACTGAGAGCGCCTACCGTGACCTGGTGCTGATGTACATCGGCATCAACATCATCCTATCGGTCAGCCTCAACCTGATCAACGGCTACATGGGCGAGTTCTCAGTGGGGCATGGCGGCTTCATGGCGGTGGGCGCTTACGTTTCCGCCGTGCTGACGATGTGGCTCTTTACCAACGACGAGGTGTTTGGCGCAGCCGTGCTGCCCTTCGTGGTGGGTATCCCGCTGGGGCTTGGCGTCATCGTGGGCTTCGTGTTCGCCCTGTTGGCGGGCGGCGTGGCCTCAGCCATTGTCAGCCTGCTGGTCGCTTTCCCGTCGTTCAGAACGCGCGGCGACTACCTGGCGATTGTCACGCTGGCGCTCAACTTCATCGTGCTGGCGGCCATCAACAACATGAACGCCATCGGGGGCGCGCGCGGGCTGAACGGCGTGCCGCTGTGGAGCAACGTAACCTGGGTGTTCGTCGTCACGCTGCTGGCCGTCCTGGGTGTGCGCAACCTGGTGACGTCCACCCTCGGCAAAGGCATTATTGCCATACGCGAGGACGAGATCGCCGCCGACCTCATGAGCGTTGACACACGGCGGGTCAAGTTGGTGGCCTTCATGTTCTCCTCGTTCCTGGCCGGGGTAGCCGGAGGCCTGTTCGGGCACGTGCTGGCTTACGTCAATCCGGGGACGTTTGGCATCCTCAAATCGACCGAGGCGCTGGTGATGGTCTATCTGGGCGGTATGGGGAGTATCACAGGCTCGATTGTGGCGGCGCTGATCTTCACGATCCTGGTCGAGGCATTGCGCCCGCTGGGTGTGCTGAAGTGGGTGTTTATCCCGCTCATCCTGATCCTGCTGATGATCTACCGCCCGCAGGGCCTTTTCGGGGGGCGCGAGATCACGCTCAACCTGGGCTTCCGGAAGAAGGGAAGCCAGCAAGATGGCCACAAGGGGGCTGGCGATGCCACTGCTGCAGATTAACAACCTCTCACACAACTTTGGCGGCCTGAGGGCCGTGGACGACTTCAACTTCGTGCTTGAAGAGGGCGATCTGATCGGGCTCATCGGGCCGAACGGCGCAGGCAAAACGACCGTGTTCAACCTGGTGACGGGCGTCTACAAGCCCACCGAGGGCGAGATCATCTTCGACGGCACGGACATCACCGGGATGGCACCCTACAAGATCACGGGGCTGGGCATCAGCCGCACCTTCCAGACTATCCGGCTATGGGATGATCTGACCGTGCTGGACAACATGCGGGTGGCGCACCACGGCCAGGTGACGTACGGGGTGATGGACGCTCTGCTGCGGCTGCCGCGCTACAGCGAGCAGGAGCGCGAGATCGAGGAACACTCGATGGACCTGCTCCGCCTGTTCAACTTCGACCGGTTTGCGGAGGTGAAGGCCAAGAGCTTGCCTTATGGCGAGCGCCGCCGACTCGAGATCGTGCGTGCGATGGCCACCCGCCCCAGGCTGCTGCTGCTCGACGAGCCAGCGGCGGGCATGAACCCCGGCGAGATTGACTCGCTCATGGAGTTCATCCACTGGGTGCGGGAGGAGTTCAAGCTCACCATCTGGCTGATCGAGCACCAGATGCGGCTGGTGATGCGCATCTGTGAGGCGCTCAAAGTCATCGACTTTGGCCGCACGATTGCGGAGGGCCTGCCTGAGGAGATCCAGAACGACCCCACCGTGCTGGAGGCCTACCTGGGCGAGCAGGTGGAGGAGGTGGCCTGATGCTGCTCCGC
>JAANMU010003227.1_pt1 | contig 10727 bp, 8 predicted proteins | sample 7279701 | NCBI WGS metagenome assembly JAANMU01 (sample SAMN14094539, study PRJNA606508) | bioreactor metagenome | isolation source: A lab-scale SPAN reactor treating ammonium-rich wastewater day 57 | place: Ireland: Galway | collected 2017-03-13 | reverse complement strand
GGAACGGCGATCTTCTTCATACCTCTGTACTTAGTCTACAGACCCGCGCAATAAACGTGGATCAATAATCGTGGTTTGTGCGAACTCTCGTCGGGCTAACTCAACAACTCCGTGCGTCTAATCAACCTATAGCATCTGCCGCATGCAATCTGCAATCGCACTTCTTCTCGCGTGTGCGTCGAATTGCTCGCGAGCGCGCTCTCGGAAAAGTGAAATTACACCGGCTTATTGTGATGCTTGGGGCGGACGTCCACCAAACCGATCTGGTAAACGGTCGTGCGCTCCCACGCGTGCAGCTTACCCGCGCGTCGCAGAAATCTCCGAAAATCGGCGGGTCGCCAATGATTCACGTGGCCCGGATCGCCACCCAAACCTAATGTTACCGAAAACCATGTCAGTGTTCTGAACAGCGGTTCGTAGGGAACGGATACCAGCAGCCAGTGCTCGGCAACTCTGTCCAACTCGGTCAGCACGAGGTCCGGATTCGGCAAATGCTCGAGCACTTGCGAGCAGAAGACGACATCGAACTGCTCGTCCTTGAACGGAATCTCATACGCGCTCGCCGTATGCCACTCGGCTTCAGGTGACGCGATGCGTGCGAATTCTACGGCCTCTTCACTGTAATCAAAGCCGGTCCACTTGCCGTTGTAACCACGTTCCTGCATGGCGCGGTAGACGATGCCTTCACCGCAGCCCGCGTCGAGAACGTTTTTCGCACCCGTGAACTCGAGCAGCTTGTGCATATGGTCGAGATAAAGCTCGAGGTGCTTTTGGTAAAAGGAGTTGTTGAACTCCCACTTTCGATGATTGTCGGAGGTATAGCCCTGCGGTCGGGCTTTGCGTGCATGCTCAATGACGGGCAAATCAAACTCTCCTGTGAGGTGCGGTCGGTTATGCGATGACTACTGCGCGAACTTCTTCATCCGCTCGCGGATACGGATCTTCATCCCAGAATTCCTTAAAGGCGGTCGTCCAGTCTCTGGTCGCAGCACGCGCGCGCGCTGCGGCCGCCATGCGATGGCGTAACTCGTCAGACTCGACCAATGAACGCATCGCGTCGCGCCACGCCTTCGCATCATAGCCCGAGAGCACAAATCCGCTTTCGCCGGGAAGTATAATTTCTTTCGGTCCCCCTTCGTTGGAGACGAGCGCGGGCAATCCGGAAGCCTGCGCTTCCAGCACGGAGTTTCCGTATGTGTCCGTCGTGGACGGAAACACGAACACGTCGCCCGACGCGTAGGCTTTCGCAAGCTGCTTGCCTTTGACAAATCCCGGAAAGACGATCATCGGCGGCAGGTTACGGCGGATCAGCTCTTCGCGGTAAGGTCCGTCTCCCACAATGGCCAGCGCGGCCTTTTCCTTCAGCAATTCGTCCTGCGTAAAGGCGTCAATGACCACGTCGAGATTCTTCTCCCGTGATACGCGTCCCGTATAGACGAAAATAACTCGCCCCTGAATACCCTGAGGTTTGTAGAACTCCTCGTCGCGATGCCGCGGATTGTAGAAGTCGAGGTCTGTCCCGCGGTTGTAGATGAACAGTCTGCGCGGATTAAAGCCGTGCTCGATGAGCTGCTTGCGATAATGATCGCTGGGGGAATACACCGCGTCGGAAAGACCGTAGAACCAGCGCATATATTTCCACGTGGTATCTTCCAGACCCTCGTCGCCGGTGATCTGACGCACATGCTGCGGAAAGTCGCTGTGATAAATTGAGCGCACCCGCACCTTGAACAGCTTCGCGCAGTAGATCGCGATCAGCCCGATCGGACCCGGCGTTGAAATGATGTACTCATCAAAGGGCTGCGATTCAAGGTAGCGAATGATCCGCAAAATCGGCGGAACCGACAGCTTCTGCAACTCGTAATCAGGGATGGAGATCTCACCCACCGGAGCGAAGTTGTGGAATTTGCTGCCCTGCGGAGCGCGAGATGCGGCGACAGAGCAGATGATCTCCAGGTCTTCATCGAGACTCTCCGCCACTTCCGACATGCGGGCCAGCGTCATGGAGACGCCGTTCACATCGGACACCGTATCCGAAAACCAGGCGACCTTTTTGCGCGGCGACTTCTTGGGAAGCTCGAGCACTCCCTGCGTTCGTTCCTCTATCTGCCGGACCAGAACGCGATCGCGATTGAGTTTGTCGAAAGAATACAGATACGGAGCCATGACGCTTTGGATAGGCAGCAGCGCTGCGGCATACTGCACGCCGTTTCCGATTTCACCTTTTTCGAAATCGTCCACCGCTTCCTTCAGCAAACTGTAACTTAGCTGGCTCAGGATGCGATCCGCCATCCCGAACAGCCGCGCGTCAAAAGTTCCAAGATCGTCGCGCCCGATACCGGAAAGCCGCTCCTCTTTGGGAAGTTCTCGGTAGGCGTGATAGATTTCCGTAATAATCTTCCGCTCGATCGGCGAGAGCGGCTTCTTGACTTTGAAAAGATTCTTGAAACTGCCCCACAGCGAGCGCGCCACGCGCCGCGGCTTCTGCGGTTCAGGCGTGAGCAGATGATTTACAATCAGGTCAAGCATGCCGTGCACCGCGCCCTGCCGCTTGAACACGTTGTGCGCGTAAAGCTCGGCGCCGACCCGATACATCGAGTGCGCCGATGCGATGGTCGAACCGTGCATGCCGCACGGTGAACCGGCACGCAAACGCAGGTGATTCAGCAACTCTTTGGCGGAGTTTGCTTGTGGAGTTTCCGTCCACGTGAGGCCGATATACTGCGCGCAGTAGTCGTTGGAACCGCCGACTTGTCCCTTTTGCCACGGACGTTCCGAGGCCGGCTGAATCTTCCACTTGCGTTGCAGCTGATCGAGATACTCCGGCGTCAATGCGTCGAGCAGTGCGGCGGTAAATTCGTTTGTCCGCTGCTGTCTGCCCGTGCTTCGCGATTCAAAGTGATCAAAGAGCAACAGCAGTCGCTCGACGTGATCCGCATTCAGTTTTCGGTCATGCGGTTCGAGCGGCTGCGCGACGACGTGATACAGGTCCTCCGCAAGCAGGTAATCCCGCACCGCGTAGAGTTGTCCGCGAAACGAGAGAATTTTGGCAAGTTCAGATTCGGTCAATCCGTATATCAGCAGGCGCACCGGACAGCCGTCCTCCGGAAACATGACGGTCGTCTCGCACGCCGGTATGACATCAGGGAACTGCGCAACCTGCGCAAATCCTTCGAGCGTATCCGTGTCAGTGAAGGCGACGAAATCCATCCCGCGCCGTTTGGCCAACTCGTAAGCAGCCCGCGGTTCGGTCATGGATTCCGGAGCGGACAACTTCCTAAGAAAGAAGTTCGTCGCCCGGTCCGAGAATTTCGTATGTATGTGGAGGTCGGTTCGTGACATGTATTAGTCTGCGTCTGCGGCAGAGAAATGTTGTTGCTATGACTGCTTGAGTGCTTCTACGTCGGCCTCAGCCTTCAGCCGCAACTCTTCAAGTGCCGCTTCAATCGTGCGCGTGAACTCGCGCAGGTCCGCGTCGGCGCCGGGATTCGGAATAGTCTCTCCGTAATACAAAAAAACCCGTGAGAACGGTTTGGGTACTGTAAACCGGTCCCACGAGCGAAACACCCACGCGCGATCTGCCGCGAACATGGCGGGGATGACATCCGCACCGCTGGCCAGAGCGATGTAAGCTGCTCCGGGTTTTAGTTTGTAGATCGGTCCGCGCGGGCCGTCTCCGATCATAGCCGCCGGCTGACCTGCGCGAACCTTACTGATCATTGCCAGCGCGGCGGCCGACCCGCCTCGAGTCGAACTGCCGCGCACGGTTTCATATCCGATGTGCTCAACCACCTGCGACACCAATTCTCCGTCGCGATGCTGTGAAATCATCGCCACAACGTTTCGTCGCCGGCAATGATATGTAGACCCCAGCAGCCGACCGTGCCACGTCACCATCACCAGCGGCTTGCGCATGCGCATGTAGGACAGAACTCTGTCAAAGCCCGTCACGCGCATCCGCCACGTGGCCCCGAGTATCAGAAGGGCCAGATGGCCGAAGCGAGTGCCGAGAGTAAAGAGGAAACGATTCGTAAGATTCCGGCGGTAAGAGAATTCAGAACGGCTAAGGCCGAGTCGGTCGTGCGAACGGATTCGTTGCCAAAATTGCGAATGGAGTTGGCCGTAGCAGAGATACTTTCGCGCGTGTGTCTCGGCACTTGTGAGAGTTCCTCAACCGCGAAACGGGTCGTAGCTACAGACGCATTGATACCGTGCCGCACTCCGAACGTCGCGGAAGTCTTCATGCGTCCGCACGGATTGCAGCCTGCGCCCGCATCCACCGACGGCGTCGAAAGCTGAATCGTCAGATGCTTCGGAGTGTTCAGATTGCTCGGCGCGTCCGCCTCGATGCGCTCGAAGGCGTAAACCGCCGAAACGCACCACATGATTCCCATCAAAGTCAGCAGTCTCAGTAAGCTCATCATGGTTCCCCTTCTTGGATACTCTCTGCGAGACTCTTACTCAAGGCAGGGCGCACTGTCTGCACCCGAAGTTCTGTGCCGAATGTTTACTCTCTAAGCATTTCCATGACCATCTCCGCGACGCGTTCTCCCGCGCCGGGTTCTCCCAACTGCGCGCGCACCTTAGCGAGTTTTTCGCGCGCCGCGCGAATCGCATCGGGAATGGTCAATAACGGCAGCAGTGCGCCGGCGAGTTGATCGGGGTTGGCGTCATTCTGCACAAACTCCGGCACAACTTCTTCGCCTGCAAGCAGATTAGCCATCGCGATATGCGGCACTTTCACGACACGTTTGCCGATGGCGAAACTCAGAGCCGAAGTTTTGTAGAACACGACAAACGGATTCCCGAAGAAAGCGGCTTCGATGGTCGAAGAACCTGATTTCACGAGCGACGCATTGGCGTGAGCCAAGAGCGCGTGTGAGACGCCGCGAGCTCTTGCGATACCGCTGCCGGTCAAGTAGGAATCATAGAACGATGGGGCGATGGTCGGCGACTCGGCCAGAACGGGCTGCAAGTCTGGAAGGACTTTTCGCAGGAGTTTTACCGTCTCGACCACCAGCGGCAGGTGACGGCGCAATTCCTGTTTGCGGGAACCCGGGAGGAGGCCGAGAACGCGTGAATCCGGCTCAATTCCCAGACTTCTTAGAAATTCACCTCTGGGAGGCAAACCCCGCGCTTCATCGAGCAGCGGATGTCCAACGAACCGTGCATTTCCGCCAAGTTTTTGAAAAAGCTGTTCTTCAAACGGGAAAATGACGGCAATTCGGTCGGCCAGTCTGGCTAATTCCGGCCCTCGGGAGGCTTTCCACGCCCAAACCTGAGGTGCAATATAATATAAGATTCGCGGTTTGTAAACAGTTCGCTTTGATTCGAGATATCTGAGCAGACTGAAATGTAGACCCGGGTAATCTATTAACACGATCAGTTCGGGTTGGCGGGTGAGGATTTCGCGCAGGACGGTTTTGCGCACGTGCATTATATAAGGAAGGTGGCGGATGACCTCGGCGAAGCCCATGAAGGCAAGTTTTCGCGCGTGAAAGAGGAGTTCGACTCCTTGATCCCTCATCCGGTCGCCTCCCAGCCCGAAGAAGTTCGATCCGGGGAGCTGTTTTTTCAGGCTTTGCACGACATGAGAGCCGTGCAGGTCACCGGAGGCCTCACCTGCGGAAATGAAGATAGTGGGATAGACTACCACGACTTCGTCCGGAAAACGTTGGAAAGGATGGAGTTAACCGAGAGGAGGGGAGGCATACCAGTGGGTGGGTATAATATTTGAACGTATGAACACGGAAAAAGTTCCACAGGATTTTGGATTACCGGATGGGCCATTCCGGAATTGCTGCGTCAACCTCTTTCATCAGGCGGTTGGTTTCGCGGAGGGCCATCACAGTCTTGCAGTAATGCCGGATATCGTCGAAACTTAGCGTCCGTTTTGCTTTGGCTCGGTCTTTCAGCCATTTATCGCACACCTGATAGCCGCCGATGTGAAACTCCCACACCTCCTGCGCGATCTTCTCAAAGTACTGCGTCTAGTTGATGTACACTCGACCGTGCATCTCGTCATAGCGAATCTTTTCGCACAGGTTGTCGCCCTTCTCCGGAAAGCGGTACGGCGTCTCACCCAAGCTCGGATGCTCCAAGAGATGATACTGCACCAATTCGTGACCTAATGGCACCAGCTTCGCAAACAGCTCCACATCCGATGTCAGAGGCACACGTGGAAAATCTATTTTCAAAAACTCCTTGTACCGTTCGCGGTAGGTTGGCGAATGAAAGATTGCATAGATGTAGTAGAACACATCTTCCGGCCCGAACACCGATTCCCCTCCGTTTACGGGGGGGATTGGGGGGGTCTGACTCTGCGCAATGGCGTTATTCGGCGTCCGAATGCACGCGCTGATGCTTTCCAACACAGTATCTAATCCTTTCAGCACAGCGCTATTGCTGAATCGTAGAACAGTCAATCCCAGAGCGCGCATGTGCTCATCGCGCGCGGCATCGTATTCCTGCGCTTCATGCGAGGCGTGTGTCGCGCCATCCACTTCGATGACAAGCCGCAACTCAGAGCAATAGAAATCGGCAATGAACGGACCAATAGGATGTTGCCTGCGAAAAGTTACGCCGAGCTTATCCGTCTTCAACGCTTGCCATAACTTCTTTTCTGCGGCCGAGGGATCTTTGCGCATTTCATTAGCGAATTGCCAGTGAGATTTAGGAATGTTCTTCCAGTTGAGAGCTGCCTTTGAACGGCTCTTCAGACCCGCCCTATCCCGTGCATCCAGACCCCCCCCATCCCCCCCGTGAACGGAGGGGGACCAGAAGGAACCCTCTTCCACAAACGTCAGGCCCAACTTTTCCCCGAACTCCTGCACAAACTTCGGATCGAGATTCGGCTTGCGCGGCTGCAGCAAATTAATCTCAACTTCATCCGGGACTAAATAAAGCGGGAATGTAGTGTCTCGACCTTTGTTATCGGCCGCAAAGAAACCATCTGCCACCATCAATCTTGAACAACCAAAGTAGTTTTTCTTGGTTGGATCAAGAGATTGTCTCTTACATATAAAGCTGAGATTCTGTCCATCAAGCAAATTCCTCATTACCTCAAACCTTGGTCTGCAAACAAAACCTCGTGACCTTCCTGTATAATATAGATATCTTCGGTCAAAGGGGCGGTATGCAATTGATTGAACAAACTCCATTTGCTGGCCCGAATCGAGAACATCCCTTTGCGCCCACGATATCCTCCAATCTTCGGCATCCTTCTTCAACCTGAATTCTACTCTTGCTTCGTTCTCGGACAAGTTGGCAAATTTGATTGTGGTGTCAAAAGATTCGCGTTCTGTCCAGTGAATCGTTAGCTCATCTCGAGCTGTAAGGACACCCGTAGAGCCCGAGATGAACACTCGATTAATCGAAGGATATCGTAAGAATTCATCACCCCCGCTTTCATAAGTTGAATCAAATCTAACATATGGCTTACTCGGATTGCATTCCAGCCACTTCGTTGAGGAAATGTCATTTGATTTAAGCCATTCGAATTTTGACTCTCTCTGACCAAATAGATCAGTTCTATGAACACTCTTTTTAACCGAATTCTGTTCGCACTTCAGAAACAGCCCGATTGATGTGCCTTCCTCAATATCAAATACACCTTTGTCCGGACCCCCATCCGGTGCCTTCTCTTTCCTGTTCACATCTCCATGCAAATCAATGATGTATATACTGTCGAAAAGGCTATGAAGATTCCACCGCACTCCCCGGAATGTTGGGCCATCAAGATAGGAATGACTGGTAATGAAACCAACCATACCATGACCAGTTCTCTCTATTCGCCACTGTGCAAATCTCAAGAACTTGACATAGTCATTGTTGATCCACTTTGGATTAGACTCCTTCAGTGGAATTCCATCCAGTTTGAAGTAGTCTTGCATCAATGCGCCGATAAAAGTCTGTCGCTTCAATCTCGCGCCTTTACGCCCCGCAATCCTTGACTTTCCGTTTAACACATATCCACTTCCCGGTGCGACTACTTCGACATACTCGTTGGGATTTGCAGACTCTCCACGATATGGTGGGTTACCAATCAGGACCAATATTGGCAGTGACCCCTTGACATCGTATGCAGCATCTGCTTCGTGTGCGATTGTACGTTCAATGAATCCTCTGAGCTCAGTTTGCATTCTGTGTTCTGTATAATCAAGGCTGTTTGTCAGAAAAACGTTCAATCGCTGCTTATCATCCAATTCAACTCCCCACTTCTCGCGCAACGCCTCACTCTCCAGGTCGTGCCCCGCAAGCTGCATGGCGAGCTTTAGATGCGCAACGGCATAGGGGGCCATCTGCAATTCAAAGCCATAGATGCGCGGAATCAACTGTTCACGGACGAAACTCTGCCACTCGCCCGCCCGCCCCTGCTCCATGAAGCGGTTGCGAATCAAATCCACCACAGCGTAGAGAAACGTCCCCGTGCCGCAGGCCGGATCAAGAATCAGCACCTTAGGCAGCGTCTTCTTGACAAACTTATCTCCCTCCTTCACCTCTACCTCAATCGTAGAGGTATCGGCCAATCCGTCGGCCAAGCCGAACTTCTCTTTCAAGAGAATATCCACCGAGCGCACGATATACGATACCACCGGTTCTGGCGTGTAATAGACACCAAGTACGTTTCGAAGTTCAGGATCGTATTCAGCCAGAAACGTCTCATAGAAATGCAGGATCGGGTCTTCCTGCTTAGTGCGCTTGCCGAAGTGTTTGAGAACTGCCTCGATGTCGGTATGTGCAAGCACGGCGGTCAGGTCATCCACAAAGCCGATAAACGGTTCGTCCTCGAGCGCGGTTGAGTGCATCGTCTCAAAGAGGTTGCGGAGGAAGGGATTGCTCTTGGGAATCTCGCGTGCGGCTCCGGTGCGGGTGAAGGGCAGACCCCCCCTTACCCCCCCGTGAACGGAGGGGAATGACGGACGGATAACCTCGTCGTGAACGGAAAGGGACCGAGCGTGCTGAATACGGGCGGCGAAGAGGCCATAGCCGAGAGTTTGGGCGAACATATCGGCGAATTGGGCATCCGTTATGTCGGGCAGGAGTGTCCGCTCGAAAGCGGACTTGAGGTCCTGCATCAACTCAGATGCCTCTCGTTGTGCAAATGCGTTGGAAATCACACCATCAATATTCTTGCATAAACCCGCCATTTTCGCAGCAAGCTCTTTGGGACTGCTGATATCTTCGACGGGATGGTCGAGGAATGACTTCAACAGGTTCAGTAGCCGCTCTTCGCCATCCGGCAGAGGCTTGAGCTTGCCATTCACGCGCTTTGCCAGCATCACGGTCAGTCTGTGTTTGCCGTCCACGAACCAACGGAACTCGAGATAATCGGTTAGAATGAGATTGGATAGGCGCTTGTAGCGCAGAAGCTGTTCCGACTTTTCAATCTCATCGAGCTTCACGCCCACGTCTTTTGTTTCGACATATCCAAGCGGCAGATACTCGCCTTTGGCAATCGGTTTGCGAATCACAAGGTCCGGGGAACCGACATGAATGCGCTGCGGATCATTCAGCACTTGCAACTTGGGATCGAGCGCTTTAATAAGCGCTTCGAGCGTGGAGCGGTGGGTGTGCTCGGTGGTGATGCCGGAGTCAAGGGCTTTGGCAAGGGCCTTGACGTATAGCGAGACAGACGTGCTCATTCTCTTCCGGTAGCGATTTCGGTGGTGCCGATTTTTTCGAGAATCTGCACGGCGACCTTGAGCGCATTCAAGCCGTCCTCGCCCGTGACGGGCGGCTCGGTGTTGTGGTGAATCGCATCGAAGAAGGCGCGCTGTTCCATGTCAATCGCGTTACCTTCCGACGCGCTGGGCGCACCCATCAGAATCTTGCGCTTGATGGCACCTTTCTCAATTTCGCCAAGCATGAGCGTGCCCGCGACGTGCGCTTCATCGGCATGCGCGAGGCGGAACTGCTGCACCTCGCCCTTGGCGAAGTCGAGCGAGATGTAACTATCTTCGGAAAACATTCTGAGCTTGCGCATGGGATTCGCGCTGATGCGCGACGCGGTGACGTTGGCGACGCCGCCGGAGGGAAAGGTCAGACGCGCATTGGCGATGTCCGCCGCTTCACTGATCACCGCCACACCGGACGCGTCAATCTGCGAGGGGAATTCACCCATCAGTTTCAGAATCAAATCCAAATCGTGAATCATCAAATCGAGCACGACGGCCACATCGGTTCCGCGCGGCTTAAACTGCGCGAGACGGTGAGCCTCGATGAACTTCGGGTGCGGATACTCGCTGCCGAGTGCGCGGAAAGCGCGATTGAAACGCTCGACGTGTCCGACTTGCAGCTTGAGGTTTTTCGCGCGCGCGAGTGCGACGAGTTCTTCACCTTCGGCAACGGTCGTGGTGACGGGTTTTTCGAGAAAGACATGCTTACCCGCCGCGAGCGCAGCTTTGGCGACAGCGTGATGAGACGAGGTCGCCGAGACGACGAGCACGGCGTCGCTTTGGACGAAGACCTGATCCAAAGAAGGAGCGGCCAATCCGCCGAACTGTTCGGCGATGGATTGCGATTTCTCGGAGTCCACATCAAAGATGTTTGTCCAGACGACGTCCTGATTCTGGGAGAGCAGGCGGGCGTGGATGGTTCCCAAATAGCCTGCGCCGACGATACCGACACGCAATTTAGTCACGGGTGATATACCTCATGTGAAAGAAGACCGTCAGTCCTGCGAAGAGGAAGCAGATGAAGCTGACAATCAGCAGCGGCATGGCCAG
>JAANMU010003222.1_pt1 | contig 10741 bp, 5 predicted proteins | sample 7279701 | NCBI WGS metagenome assembly JAANMU01 (sample SAMN14094539, study PRJNA606508) | bioreactor metagenome | isolation source: A lab-scale SPAN reactor treating ammonium-rich wastewater day 57 | place: Ireland: Galway | collected 2017-03-13 | reverse complement strand
ACAATACGGGGACAGTATACCCATTTCCGCGGAAATGGGTATACTGTCCCCGTATTGTGTGGTGCCCTCTTCCCGGAAATAGGTATACTGTCCCCGGATATAGCGTCCGCGGTTCTTACATGTTCGCGACCACGGCCTCGCCGAACTCCGAGCACTTGAGCAGCGTCGCGCCGTCCATCAGGCGCTCGAAGTCGTAGGTCACGGTCTTGGCGGCGATGGTCCGCTCCAGGCCGCGCAGGACCAGGTCGGCCGCTTCGGTCCAGCCGAGGTAGCGCAACATCAGCTCGCCCGAGAGGATCACGCTGCCGGGGTTGACCTTGTCCTGGTTGGCGTACTTGGGCGCGGTGCCGTGGGTCGCCTCGAAGATGGCGTGGCCGGTCTGGTAGTTGATGTTCGCCCCCGGCGCGATGCCGATCCCGCCCACCTGCGCCGCCAACGCGTCGCTGATGTAGTCACCGTTGAGGTTCATCGTGGCGACCACGTCGAACTCGCTCGGTCGAGTCAGCACCTGCTGCAAGAAGATGTCGGCGATGGCGTCCTTGAGCAGCACCTTGTCCCCCGGCTCGCCGTTGCAGTCTTCCCAGGCCACCGCCCGGTCGGCGTACTCCTCGCGGGCCAGCTCGTACCCCCAGGCGCGGAAGGCGCCTTCGGTGTACTTCATGATGTTGCCCTTGTGGACCAGGGTGACGCTCTTCCGGCCGGTCGCCAGGGCGTAGTCGATGGCGGCGCGGACCAACCGCTTGGTGCCTTCCTCGGAGACGGGCTTGATCCCGAACCCGCTGGTCTCCGGGAAGCGAATCTTGGTCGCCCCCAGCTCGTCCCGCAGGAACGCCAGCAGGCGCCGCGCCTCGTCGGAGCCGGCGGCGTACTCGATCCCGGCGTAGATGTCCTCGGTGTTCTCACGGAAGATCACCATGTCGACCTGGTCGGGCCGCTTGACCGGCGACGGCACGCCCTCGAACCAGCGCACCGGGCGCAGGCAGACGTACAGGTCCAGGGTCTGCCGCAAAGCCACGTTGAGCGAGCGGATCCCACCACCGATGGGCGTGGTCAGCGGCCCCTTGAGGCCGACCAGGTACTCCTGAAAGGCCGCGATGGTTTCGTCGGGCAGCCAGGTCTCGGCCATGTCGAACGACTTCTGGCCGGCGTAGACACGAGTCCAGCCCAGCCGCCGCTGCTCGCCGTAGGCCTTCTCGACCGCGCCGTCCAGGACGTGCTGCGCCGCCCGCCAGATGTCCGGCCCGGTCCCGTCGCCGACGATGTGTGGGATGATCGGGTGATCGGGCACCTGCAGCCGGTCGGTCATGACAATCGGCTCGGCACCGGCTGGGGGACGGGGTCGGAAGAGTTCCTGCTCGCTCATGGGACCGCCTCAGCTCCTTGATGGCAGAGAGAGTTGAATGATCATCCAGAACTCCGTTGAAGTCAACCGTGACGCAAGATCCGCCAGAAAAACCGGGGACGCTCGACCTATTTCCGCCGCTCGCCGGATACGCCTCCCGGCGGAGCCGCTCAGAAAATAGGTCGAGCGTCCCCGGTTTCTCGATCGTCCCCGGTTTCTCAAGACGCTGAAAATAGGTCGAGCGTCCCCGGTTTTTTGCCTGGCGCGCCGGCGCCGGGCGGCGTACCATTGGCCGGCCGGACGATGGTCCGCCGGGAGCTGCTTGTGGGCACCTCAGTCGTTCCCTTCCTGCTCATCCTGACGGCCGTCGCGGCGGTCGGTCAGGAGCCGCCGGCGCTGTACTGGCGGTTCGACGGCGTGACCGCCGGGGTGACGCCGGACGGCGAGCGGGACGGGACCGGCACCGGTGGCCTGGAGTTCGGCCCCGGCGTGGTCGGCCGGGCGCTGCGCATCGGGAGTCCGGACGGGCGCGCCGACCGGTCGACCCATTACCCGGTGTCCGACGTGCTCGAGGCGCGGTCGGGCAGCCTCTCGTTCTGGATCCAGCCGCTGGACTGGCACGGGGGCGATGCGCCGTTCCACATCATCCTCCGGGCCATGGACGGCGACACCTACTTCCTCGTCTACAAGTACTTCAACAGCGACAAGCTGCTGTTCTTGATCGGGCAGTTCGAGAAGTGGACCAGCGTGCGCACGCCTATCGGGGACTGGGGCCCGGGGCAGTGGCACCAGGTCGCGGGCACCTGGAGCGCCGACGAGATCGCACTGTGGCTCGACGGCCGCCAGGTGGCGGTCGAGCGGTTGCGCTATCCCGTCCCGCCGTTCCGCAACCTGGAGCCGCTCAGCGTCGGGCCGGGACGGTGGCTGGAGCAGACCGGCGGCAGCAGCCTGGTCGACGAGTTGCGGTTGTACCGACGGGTGCTCGACCGCGCCGAGATCGAGGGCCTCTACCGCCGGGTGGCGGATGCGGCCGGGGTGCGGCAGGAGACGGGCCTGGTGACCATCGCTACCTGCGCTCCGACCCTCGACGGCACCGTCGGCGCCGACGAGTATGCCTTCACCGACACCGGCTTCCTCAATCTCGCCGGGCCGCTGGCGCGGCGGCAGGGCCACTACCACCTGGGCTACGACGACCGGCGGCTGTACCTGGCCGTGGTCAGCCCTCTGTCCGGCGCCCCGCCGCCAGTGACCGCGCGCGATGCCGACCTGAGCCGCGCTGAGCGGCTCGAGCTGTACCTGGCGCCAGCGGCGACCCGGTCGCCGCTCCACCGCCTGGTGCTGACCACCGGCGGCGGGATCGCCGACTCCCGGGACGGGCAGGCCGGGTGGGATTGCCCCGGCCTGGAGGTCCGGCAGGGGGTCAGCGCCGAGACCTGGACGGCCGAGCTGGCGGTGCCATTTGCCGCGCTGGGCCTGGAACACGCGCCGGAGGGTGGTGAGTGGCGGTTCAACCTCGGCCGGGTCCACCCGGCGCCGGAGCAGGTCACCTGCCTCGCGCCGGTGGTCGGCGGTCTGGACGACTGGAGCCGATTCCTGACCCTCCGCTTCCGTCGCGACGCGCCGCGGCTGCGGGTGAACAGTCTGATCGACCTGGACCGACTCACCTCCCGCGCCGACCTGTCGGCGGGTCCGACCACGGGGACGGTCAAGGGCTGGATCGTCAGCAGCACCGGTCGCGACTACGGCGACCGCACCATGCCGTTCACCCTCTGCGCGAACGGCCGAGCCACCCCGTACGTCGCCCAGCCACAGCCGCTGCCCGGCGCGCTCAGCCTGACCGCGACGGTCGTCCATGATCTCGGCGGCGAGCCGGTCCCGCTCTACCGCCGGAGCTTGAGCTACGACCCGGAGGAGCCGTTGTCGGTGCTCTATGCCTATACGCTCCAAGACAGCAGGCAGTTGTTCGTGGCGGCCAAGGGGCGTGGCGAGGGCGACGTGCGGGTACGGTTCCTGAAGCCCGACGGCGGCCTGGCGCTGGAGCAGCGGTCGCCCGTCCCGGCTGGTGCCCGGTTCTTCAACACCCGGTTCGACCTCGACCCGAGACGGCTGACTCCCGGCGACTACCTGCTCAAGATCGATCACCTGGCCGCCGACGGGGCGGTCAGCGGCGGGTTCGCGCAGGAGTTCCGCGTGCCGGCGCCCGGCGACCCGCGGTACGCGCCGTACCTGGACCCCGACGCGGACAAGGTCCCGGCGCCGTGGACCCCGCTGCGCAGCGACGACGCCACGGCCACGGTCTGGGGCCGGCGGCACGACTTCGGGCAGGGGTTCCTGGTCTCCGGGCTGGAGAGCCAGGGCCGGCCACTGCTGGCGGCGCCGGCGCGGCTGCGGCTGGACGGCCGCGATCTCCAGCCGGTCCGTCCGCCGTCGCTGAGCAAGCTGTCGGCGACCGACCTGAAAGCGATCTGGGAGAAGTCCGCCGAGCTTGGCCCCCTGAGCGTGACCAGCCGGATGACGGTCCACTTTGACGGCTACTGCGAGGTGTCCATGACGCTCGCCCCGGCCGGTCAGGTGGCGGACATCCGCACCTTGTCGCTCGACTTCCCCTTCCGCGGTGACCAGATCCGCCTGGTCCGCGACGCGTTCGTCTGGTACGGCGGCAAGTCGGGTGCGGTGGGGGAGAGCTGGCATCAGACGCTGGCCGACCTGCCGATGCTGTGGCTCGGCAACGAGACGGTGGGCTTCAACTGGGTGGCCGAGGACCTGGCCCAATGGCACTACCGGCAGGAGCAGAAGAACGCCGAGATCCTCCGCCAGGGCGGTCAGGCGGTGCTGAGGCTCAACCTGGTCGACACACCGCTCAAGCTCGACGGACCGCGGACCATCGAGTTCGGCTTCGTGCTCACGCCGTCACGACCGCTGGACCCGCGCCTGCGGCGGTACCGGACGGACAAGGAGTGGCAGATGTGGGGCCAGGGGTGGCGCTACTTCAACTACCTGGACGCGGACCACCTGGACCTGGCCCGGCTGGAGCGCGAGAGCGCCGGGCACGACGAGACGTTCGTCTACCTGAGCCACAACTTCGTCTCGCCGTTCTGCCCGGAGTGGGCCTGGTGGGAGGAGGAGTGGCGCCACACGCGCCGGCCGTACGGCGAGCTCACCGGCGATCCGCACCAGCCGGCCCGGCTCCGCAATGCCACCTGCTACGCCGAAGGCTGCCTCCAGAGCGACACCTACCGCAACTTCCACCTGCGGCAGATGGCCGAGTTCTTCCGTCGCGCGCCGGTGCTGCCGAAGGCCAGGCACGCCTACTTCGACTTCTCCTACGGCGTCGGTTGCGACAATGCTCACCACGGCTGTGCCAGGTGGGTCGATCGGAACGGGAAGTCGCACGCCCGCATCCTCAACCGCTTGACCCGGGAAGTGACGCTGGCCACCTACAGAATGATCAAGCGGGCCGACCCCGAGGCGTGGATCAGCTACCACCTCGGCTACCAGCGCGACCTGCCGGTCCAGCACTTCAGCGAGATCCTGGCCATCGGCGAGGGCTGGGAGCCGCGGATCGCCACGCAGGCGAGCTACTACGACATCCTCACACCGGAGCTGTTCCGGGCCACCTACCTGCCCCAGACCTGGGGCTTGAAGGTGGTCTTCATCAACCAGCTCGTCCGGTCGCTGGTGATCAACCGCCCGGACCGCTACGCGGCCTACGACGTCGAAGAGCCCGAGACACGCCGTGCCCTGCTGCACTTGATCGGCTACCTGATGGTCCACGATGTCGACGGATGGTGGGCCTATTGGAGCAAGTACCGGCCCGTGCTCGAGACGCTCTGGGCGACGCAGGACAAGCTGGGCTGGGACGAGGCGGTCACGTTCCACCCTTACTGGTCGGATGATTCGGGCGTCAGACGGTCAACACCGGACTCGTCCCGGGTCATGGCCTCCGCCTACGCGCGAGGCGGCAAGCTGCTGTTGGCGGTGCTCAACGATACCGACCAGGAGCAGGCCGTTGCCCTGGATCTGGATCTGCCGAAGCTGGGCGTGGCCGCCGGCTTGTCCGGCCGGGACGTGTGGCAGCCGGAGCGGACGTGGGTCCTCGCGGACACCTGGCAGGACAGAATCCCGCCGCGCGGCTTCCGGCTGAGCCTGTGGCAGTGAGGAAAACTGGGGACGCTCGACCTATATCAACTGATTGAGAAAACCAGACAGCCCGCTCGTCAATCCGTCGGTCGGCGGCCGCTCGGCTGTCCCCGGTCGCGGGTCGTGTCAGCGCCCCGGCACGATCACCTTCATGTACTCCCGCATGATGTCCCGCGCCAGCTCCGCGGTGGCCAGGCCGGTGACGGGCTGGCCGTGGATCGTGCCGCTGACGTCGCAGCTCTGCCAGGTGCCTTGACCCGCGCAGGCGGGCAGGAGCTTCAGGTCCCAGCCCACCGACGGCGCTTTGAGCGACCAGCCAGGCGTCAGGTCGGTCAGCGTGAACTCGTCCACCTTTTCCCGCCCCCCGTCAGCGCGGACCAGCTCCAACACGCTCATCGCCACCGTGTTCGTCTTCGTTTCCCAGATCCGGAACAGGATGGCCTCTTGATTGTTGTCGAGCTGAATGGCCCACCACTCGTAGGTGTAACCGAGGTTCGCGGCGCAGGACAGGCCCAGCCACTGGCGGTCGATCCAGTGCACGCCGGTGATCGGCTGGGTCACGCCATTCAGTGTCAGCGTGCCGGTGGCGGCCAGCCGCGTCTGCGAGTAGTACCCGCTGTCGCCCTTGGGCAGCTTGATGTACCCCGTCCCGTTGACCGCCAGCGGCGGCTTGAGCGCGCGCAGTTGCTCGTCCAGCCGCACCTCGACCTGGTCGTCTTTCCAGCCGACGCGCAGGGCGTAACAGAACGGCTGGTCGTCGCCCAGCCAGCGGAAGAAGTCCCCGGCGGCGGTCTCGGTGTCGGCATGGCCGGCGGAGAACGACTTGAGGGGGGTCAGGTCGCGGTGGTGCCAGGTCTTGGCGTGGGTCACGTCGACCAGGGTCCCGATCAGATGGGGAAACTTGCCGCCCAGGAAGGCCTCGATCGGGTCGAAGGTGACGAAGGTGGCGAAGAACAGGTACCGCGTGCCGTCGGCGGCGGTCAGGTGCGAGTAGTGCGCGTACCACTCGATCAGGGTCATCGGCCACTCGCTCGGCGAGTGCCGGCCCTCGTCGGCTGGGAAGGTCAGTTGCCCGACGGTGTGCGGATATGACCAGGCCGGCGGGTCGGCGGCCCGAGCTCGACCACAGAGCCAGACCACGGCGGACAGGACGACGGCGCGGCGGACGGCATGACTCATCGCGACAACCCCTCGGCGCGGCGACCGGCGCACGGCTTGAACGACGAGGGTAACACAAAGACCGGTGACGCTCCACCTGTTTCCCGCGCTCGCAGCAGACCGGCAGGGCTGGTTTTCTCAGTTAGTTGATATAGGTCGAGCGTCCCCGGTTTTGCGGGGGCCCGGGTGGCCTTGACGGCGGAGAGGGCGCGGGGGTAGGCTCGCGCGGGGTCGGCGGTTGGGCGGGTGCTGGAGGGCTGCGGACATGGAGCTTCTTGGTGGATGGGAGGCGAAGGCCGCGGGAGATGCTGTGTTGGGTCAACTCGTCGCGGTCACCGCGCCGCAGGTCAAGGGAGCGCACGATGCGGAGATGGTGCTGGTCGGGGGGCGAGCCTACATCGTCGCCGAGGTCAACGACGTGCGGCCCGGCGAGTCCGCGCACTGGCCGGAGGTCTATGCCGCGTTGTCGATCGTCGACCTGGACACCTTGACGGTCGAGCAGGTCATCCCGTTCGCCCGTTCGGAGCAGGCCTTCGCGAACCACACGCTGCCGGTCTGCGCCTGCTTCGTGCCGCGGATCATCGTCAAGGACGAGCGCACGTTGCGCTGCTACTTCGCGGCCGAGCAGCCGGGGCGTGGCCAGTCACAGATCTGGTTCATCGAATTCGACCTAGTCAGGCAAGCGTTCGCGCCGCGTATCCACCGGGCCATGCTCAAGACGGCGGAGGGCCTCGGCGACATGCAGCCGCGGGTCTTCCATGCCGACGCGGCGCGGTGCGGCTTCCGGCGGGACGAGGTCGACCACGGCCTGTACCTGATCGACTCCTTCAAGCGGATCGACGGCCGGACCTATCTGGCGATCAACAACTACGTTGGTGGCCAGAACGCGTTGGCCATCCTCCACGACACGCTCGACACGTTCGAGATCGTCGGGCACTTCAACCAGCCCGCCGAGCTGAAGCTGACCGAGTCCGCGGTCAACCGCCTGCCCGACGGGACGTGGATGGCGATCTGCCGGCAGGAGGGAGGCAACCGCAACTACACCTTCACCACCAGCGAAGACGGGCGGACCTGGACGCCGGGCGAGCACCGGGACTATGTCCCCAACGGCGACAGCTCCAAGCCGACCTTCGACTGCTTCGCCGGGCAGTACTACCTCGGCTGGCAGGAGTCAACCCGGATCGACGGCGTCAGCCGGAGCGTGTTCAACCTCGACGTTTCGTCGGACGGCCGGACCTGGCGGCGCAAGTACCAGTTCGAGACGACGAACTCGTTCCAGTACCCCTCCTTCCACGAGCATCACGGCAGCATCTGGCTGTGCGTCACACAGGGCGACCACTCCGAGAGCCGCAAGGAGCGGATCATGTTTGGCAGACTGGAGGACCTCGGCGCCGGCTGGTGGCGGCCGCGCGCGTCCGGCCCACCATGGCGCAGGACTCCCACGCGGCACTGGGAACGCTCGACCAGGCCGGAGAAGCAACGTGACGTCCCGTTCGTGGGTCACCCTCCTGCTCGCCACGGCCGTCGCCACGGGGGCCGAGCCGATGCGGTACGAAACCGGGTTCGAGGATGGGCTGACCGGCTGGCAGCAGGTCGGCCAGGCCACCTTCGGCAGCGACGCGGCCGAAGTCCACGGCGGCGCGAAGTCCGCGCGGATCACCGTCGCCGCGGGGGTCGAGCCGCGCTGGCAGCAGCTCTACTACCCGCTCCGCCCAGTCGTCGCGGGGGATGAGTTCGAGGCCACGTTCTGGGTCAGGACCAGGCTGACCGACGGCCATGCTTACGGCGCCATCGAATTCCTCGACGCCGCCGGCCGGCGCTGCGGCATCGCCCACAGCGCGGTCGGCGAAGGCAATGGAGCGGAACAGTGGGACCAGTTGACGATCTCCGGCCGGGCCCCGGCGGGGGTTGCCTCGCTGCGGCTGAACCTGATCCTCCACGGACACGGCGACGCCTGGTTCGACGACGCGCGGCTCGCCCGCACCGCGCAGCTCGAACTGTGGCCCGAGCTGGGGCCGATCGAGCGGCGCGTCACCATCGACCCGAGCCGGGTGGTGCTCGACCATTTCGCTGGCGTCGGATTCCACGTCTTCCACCACACGCACAACATCCCGCAGACGATGCTGGACGAAGTGGTGGCCAAGCGCTGGCGCGAACTGAACCCGTCGTTCGCGCGGCTCAACGACAGCTACACCTGGGACGACACGATGCGCGAGCAGGCCGCGCGGCACATGCAGCGGCTGAAGGAGACCGGGACCGAGCTGTACCTGGCCACCTGGGGCCCGCCGGACACGCAGCCGGGTGAGGAGCGCCGGGCCTATGCCAGGAAGATGGTCGATCTCCACGAGTACCTGTACCGGACCAAGGGCCTGACCAACCTTCGTTGGTTCTGCATGTCCAACGAGCTGTCGCTGGGCAAGTGGGGCGCGCTGGTCCACGACCTGCCGAAGTTCCGGGACTACCACCGGGAGCTGTTTGACGAGTACCGCCGGCGCGGCCTGCCGATCGGCCTGCTCGCCACCGACGCGTCGCCCCTCAGCTACTGGTCGACCATCGAGTGGGCGGCCGACCACATGGACGACATCACCGCCATCTACGGCGGGCACGATTACTTCAACGAGTGGGACGTGACCGACGAGCGGTTCTATCCCTGGTTCCTCGACCGGCTGCGCTGGGGCGCCGGCCTCGCCCGGGCCAGGGGCAAGGACTTCATCCTCGGCGAGTTCGGCTCCAAGCAGGCGGGCAACACGGTCAACGGCAAGCGCAACGACGGCTGCGCCTGGTGGGACACCCCCCAGGAGCCGCTGGTCGCGATCCAGCTTGCCGAAGCGGCCATGGCCGCCCTCAACGCCGGGATCTACGCCCTGGGCAACTGGACCTTCATGGACTTCCCCGACGAGTATTCTCGGACTTACCAGAACAAGTGGGGCACGTTCAAGTGGAGCGGTGACGACACGTCCACCCGCCCGCACTACTACGGCTACGGACTGCTGACGAAGTTCTTCCGCGGCCCGGCGACGGTCTGCACGGTAGACACCAACGACCCGCGGCTGCGCGCGGCGGCGGTGCGGCACAACGGCGCCGGGAGCTGGTCGGTGGCGGTGGTCAACCGGAACCCGCGGGAGGTGGCGCTGCGGCTGGCCCTGCCGGCGCCCGAGGCAGCCTTCCGGAAGTACGTCTACGACCCGGCCGACCCGCCGTTCAGCCGCTTCGGCGACCTCCAGCCGCCGGCGGCGGTGGTGCCCTTGAGGGGTGGCACGCTGACCGACGCGGTCGGCGCCGGGCAGTTGGTGGTCTACACCACGGCCTACGACGACACGCCGCCGGCACCAGTCCGGGGCGTGCGGGCCGAGCCGGCCGCGGGCGGGGTGCGAGTGTCCTGGAAAGCGAGCGGCGAGTCCGACTTCTGCTACTACCGGGTCTACCGTGGCGAGCAACAGCTCGTCTCGACCGTGGCCACGGCGTACCTCGAACGCGGAGCGACCGCGCGCGAGGGGTACCGGGTGGTGGCGGTGGATCAGTCGGGCAACGCGGGCCGATAGCCGCGGTCCGCTCCGGTCAGCTAGCTGAGGCGCAGCCGGCCGGTGAAGGTGGTCAGGTCGTCGCCGCTGCCCGCGAGAACCAGATCGCCGCCGTGGGCGCGGAAGATCTCCCTGGCCAGGCTCATCCCCAGGCCCTGGCCATCGACCCGCCGGCTGCGCGCGGGATCGGCCCGGTAGAAGCGCTCGAAGACGCGGTCCTGGTCCGCGGCGGGGATGCCCGGACCGGTGTTGCTGACCGACAGCTCGGCCCACGGGCCCACGGCCGTCAGGCGGATGATCACCGACCCGTCCGGGCGGTTGTACTTGACCGCATTGGCGGCCAGGTTGGCCAGCGCCTGGCGCAACAGGTCGGCATCGCCGCGGACCGGTACGGACGGGTCGATCTCCGTGCGCACCGCGATCCCGTCGGCCAGAGCCGCGGCGTCCTCGGCCAGGGCCTCGGCCAGCTCGGCCAGGTTGACCGGCTCCAGGGCCGGCTCCAGCCGCCCGGCGTCGGCCAGGGAGAGCAGCAGCAGCTTGCGCACGATGGCATGCGCGGCCGGGCTTCCGGATTTGGGCG
>JAANMU010003220.1_pt1 | contig 10753 bp, 8 predicted proteins | sample 7279701 | NCBI WGS metagenome assembly JAANMU01 (sample SAMN14094539, study PRJNA606508) | bioreactor metagenome | isolation source: A lab-scale SPAN reactor treating ammonium-rich wastewater day 57 | place: Ireland: Galway | collected 2017-03-13 | reverse complement strand
GACCTTGCGCAGCACCTCCTCGGCGCGGTGCGTGGGCAGGGCGCGGTGCACGACGCGCTCGACGAACTCCTTGCCGACGACCGACATGTAGCCCTCGGAGATGATGCGCGTGTTGAACTCCGCCATCACCTTCTCGATCATCTCCGGCGTGATGTCCTCCACCGTCGCGATGGTCTGCACGAGGTCGTGGATCTCGTCGTCGTCGAGGTTCTTCATCACCTCGGCGCTGATGTCCTCGCCGAGGAAGAGCAGCAGGATCGCCGCCTTTTGCGGGCCCGAGAGTTTGCTGTCTTCAACCATCGGTCCGGCCTCCGCGCGCCCGTTTCTCGCCGGTCATCAATTCTGTTCCTTCAGCCAGCGACGAACCATGAGCGCCACGGCCTTTTTGTCCTTCTGGACGTTCTCGATCAGGTTCTTGCGGTTCTCGTCCATCTTCTTTCGACGCGTCTCTTCCTCCCCCTGCGCGGTCGGCGCGGCTTCCTCAGCCTGAGCGAGCAGGCGCGCCTGCGGCCCCGCCGCGAGACGGTTTTCCAGGTCTTCAACACCCGCGGGCAGCAATCCCGTCATCTCGCCCAACCGTTCATACGACGGTTCGGTGGTGAGAAAGCGCAGCAGGCGAAAGCCCATGAACGCGAGCAGAAGAAAGAGGACGCCGTAGAGGACGTAGTTGGCGATCATGCCGATGAAGCCGACGTCGAATCGCCCCGCCGTCTCGGCCGGCGCGTCGATGCTCGGGTTGAACTGCACGTTTTCGAGGACGAGCTGGTCGCCGCGCGTCTCGGTGAATCCGACCGCGTTCCGCACGAGGGACGTGAGCTTCGCCATCTCCTCCTCGGTGCGCGGCTTGTAGACCTTCTCGCCGCCCTCGGCGGGCGCTTCGTAGGTGCCGTCCACCATGACCGCGATCGACAGCTTCTTGATCTCGCCGACCGGTTCGTTGACCTCGCTCACGGTCTTGCTGATCTCGTAGTTGATCGTCTCCTGTTTGCGGTCGCTGTTGTTCGAGTTCGACGTGCCCTCGCCGCCGCCCGCCTCGGGCAAGTTCGCATCCACGCCCGGCGCGCCGGAGGTCGACTGCTCGGTGCCCGTGGATTTTTCCTCGACGACCTGTTCGGAGCGCGCGACCTGCGTCTCCGGGTCGTATGTCTCCTGCACCTTCTTCACCTGCCGGAAGTCCAGACTCGCGGTCACCTTGGCCGAGACCTTGTCCGCGCCGACGACGCGCCCGAGCAGCTCGACGATCCGATCCTCCATGCCCGACTCCAGCTTGAGCTGATAGTCGATCATCGCGGAGTTCACCGGGCCCGCCAGATCGTCCTTCCTGCGTTTCGAGAGCATTTTGCCCCGGCTGTCCATGATCGTGACCGCGCCGGGGTCCATGCCCTCGACGCTCCCCGCGACGAGGAAGGTGATGCCCTCGATCTCGTCGTCCGAGAGCTTCGCGTTGTTCTTGAGGTCGATCACCACGGACGCCGTGGCGCGGCGCCGGTCCTCCTTGAACAGGCTCTCCTTGGGGAGCGCCAGATGCACGCGGCATTTCTCGACGGCGGCGAGCTGCGAAATCGAGCGCTCGAGCTCGCCCTGCATTGCGCGCAGAAACGCAATACGCTGCTGGAACTCGGTCATGCCGGTCGTCTTGCGGTCGAAGATCTCGAAGCCGAGCGAACTGCCGCGCGGCAGGCCCTGCGTGGCGAGGGCCATCTTGACTTCGTAGTAGTCCTGGTCGGGAACGGAGACCGAGTCGCCCGCGTCGCCGATCCGGTACGGAACCTTCTTCGACTTCAGTTCCGAAGTGATCGCCGAGACATCTTCGGCGGCCAGATCGGAATACAGCACGCGGTACTGCGGCCGCCCGGCGAACATGACGACGCCGATGACCACCGCCACGCCCATCGCGAGGAAAATCGCGAAGCTGACCTTCCGGCCGGTCGAGAGTCCCGAATAGAGTCTTTTGAGTTGCCCCAGAACCTGCTTCGATTCCGCCATGCCGCCCCCGAGCGCGTCGCGCCTACACGGTCATGCGCATGACCTCTTTGTATGCGCTGATCAGTTTGTCGCGGATCTCCATCATCGCCTTGAAGGAGAGATCCGCCTTTTGCAGCGCAATCATGGCTTCGTGCAGGTTGTCGTGACGGCCCTGGGCCAGTTGTTGGAGAGCGGCGTCGGCGTCTTTCTCGAGCCCCGACACGTCCTCGATCGCCTTCTTCAGGACGTCGGAGAACGTGGGCCCCGAAGTCGGTGCGGCATCCCCGGTCTGAACCCGCTGACGTTGCGGGTCCATCGACTGGAGAGACTGCAATCGGCTTTGGAGCGTGATGTCCTTCATCGTTCGTCTACCGTGCGAGTTCCAGTGCCTTCTTCGCCGCTTCCTTCGCCGCCGTGATCGCCGAGAGATTCGCCTCGTAACTGCGCGAGGCGCTCATGAGCCCGACCATCTCCTCCATCACATTGATGTTCGGGTAACGCACGTATCCCTCGTCATCGGCATCGGGGTGTCCGGGTTCGTACACTCGGATCGGATCCCGACCGTCCTTCACGACCTTGTCCACACGAACCTCGTAGAGTTTCCGCTGCTGGTCCAGGACGGAAGCAAATTCAGTGCCGCTCGGCGCGGCACGGAACAGGGGCGTCATTCGTTCGTACGGTCGCCCGTTCACGCCGCGCGTGGTGTTCACGTTCGACAGATTCGAACTGAGCACCTCCATGCGCAGCCGCTGGGCCGCCAGCCCCGATGACCCGATTTTGAGGACGTTCATCAAACCCATCGCCCGTACTCCGTGAGGGGTTCCGGTTGCCGTCCCTTCCCAAAGCAAGCGCGGTGCCATCCCGATCAACGACGTATCTACTTGTTTTTTCGTGTGTTTTTCAGTAGCCGAGCCACGTTCGGCCGGGAACGATTTTGCCCGGATCAGGCAGATTCGTCCTCGGGGTCGTCCGCATCGTCCGCTCCCGGCGCATCCACCGCGCCCGCCGCGCCGTATTCGTGCAGCTTGTTTCGCAACGTGCGAATCGAGATCCCCAGCAATTTCGCGGCTTTGGTGCGGTTCTGGCCAACGTCGCGCAGCGTGACCTCAATCAATCGCCGTTCCATGTCGCGAAGGCTCGTCCCCGCCGAAAGACGCACTTCGCCTTCGTCCGCAACCGGCGAAGCCGACGCAACCTGCCGATTTTCCACGATAAACAGCGATGCCGGGCTGACGACGGATCCTTCGGTCAGCAACACTGCCCGCTCGATCGTGTTGGCGAGCTTGCGGACGTTCCCGCGCCATTCGTATTTTTCGAGCAGGTCCGCCGTTTCGGGCGCGAGCGTCAGTTGGGGCCGCCCGTGCTTCTTCGCCGCCACTTCCACGAAGTGATTTGCCAAATATTTGACGTCACCTTTCCGTTCACGAAGGGGCGGTAACGTCAATGGAATGACATTGAGCCGATAAAACAGGTCCTCGCGAAACTTCCCCTGTGCGACGAGCTTGGGCAGGTTCGCGTTCGTCGTACACACGACGCGCACGTCCACCGGCCTTGGCGATGTCCCGCCGACGCGGTCGATCTCCCGCTCCTGAAGCACGCGCAGCAGCTTCGCCTGAAGTACGGGCTCCATTTCACCGATCTCGTCGAGCAGGATCGTCCCGCCCTCGGCCAGCTCGAACTTGCCCTTCTTGGACTGGATCGCACCCGTGAACGCGCCCTTCTCGTGGCCGAAGAGTTCGGTCTCCAGCAATGTCGCCGGCACGGCGGCGCAATTGACCGCCACAAACGGTCGATCCGCGCGGCCGCTGTGCTGGTGGATGAACCGGGCCAGCACCTCCTTGCCCGTTCCGCTCTCGCCCTCGATCAGGACCGTCGCGTCGCTCCGGGCGATACTCTGCGCAATGGTCAGCACGCGCGAGGTCTTCGGGTCGCCGGTAATAAACGGCCGCTCCTCGGACTTGGCCGCCGCGACCACGGGCGCGGTAACCTGATCGAGGTGCTTGGCGACGGCGGCCTCGAGCGCCTCCGCCGTGAAGGGTTTGACGATGTAGTCCGACGCGCCGAGTTTCATCGCCTCGACCGCGTTCGAGATGGTCCCGAACCCCGTGATGACGACGACGGGCATGGCCGGGCGGATACGCTGCGCCTCGCGGAGCACCTCCATTCCGTCGATGCGCGGCATGTTCACGTCGGTGACGAGCAACCGATACGGATCGGACGAATGCAGGCGGGCGAGCGCTTCCTGTCCGTCCGTGGCGAGCGTCACGTCGAAGCCCATCCGCGCGAGCGTCAGCTCCAGCGCCTCGCGCATGTTGGGTTCGTCGTCGGCGACCAGAATCGGCCCGCGAAACTCGAGACTCACCGCTCACGCCTCCATTCGGCCCGGCATCGCCGGCGCGGCCGGCAGACTCACCGTGAAACACGAGCCCTTGCCCGGCTCCGATTCCACGTCGATCGTGCCGCGATGCGCCTGAATGATGTTGTGCGCCAGCGCCAGACCCAGGCCCGTCCCGCGCTCCTTGGTCGTGAAAAACGGATGGAAGACGCGGGCGCTCACCTCGGGCGACATCCCGCAACCCGTGTCCGAGATACGCACGTGCACGGCGGGCGTCCCGGCTCCCATGTCGTCACCGACCGCCTCGCCGGCGATCTCGACGCGCAGCACGCCGCCACCCGGCATTGCCTGCGCGGCGTTGAGGAACAGATTCATGAACACCTGCTTCAGCAGCTCGGGATCGCCGAGCACCTCGCTTCCGTCCCGGTACACCCGTTCGAGCGTCACGTGCTGCGTTTCCAGCAGGTGCGTGTTGTACGACAGGCAATCCTCCACCACCGCCTCGATTCCAACGGGGCGAAGCTCGGGCTGCGTGTTCCGCGCGAAGGAGAGCAGGTTGTTGATGGTGTGATTCATGCTGCGGATGCCGTTACGAACGCGCTCCACCATCTGGCGTTGCTCGGGCTGATCCGAGAGATCCCGCGAGAGGAGCGACGCGATCAGCTCGATGGAGCCCATCGGATTGCGCACCTCGTGCACGATCTTCACCGCCATCTCGCCCATGGCCGCGAGGCGGTCGGTGCGCTGCGCCGTCTCGCGGTCGCGGATCTCCCGCGTCACGTCGTCGATCACAAGCACCCGGCCCGGCTGTTCCGCTCCCGCCTTCGTCATGGGGTGCAGCGCGACACGCAGCGTGCGGGCGGCGCCGCCAGGCGATCGGTACTCCATCTCGCGCTCGCGAAAGTCCGTGCGTCCGGCAAGGATCGTCTCCCAGTCGCTGCGCGTGAAGTGCGCGTTTGCGATCACCTCGACGAACCGCGTCCCGACCAGCTCCTCGCGCGTCCGACCCAGCAGATCCGCCGCCGCCGCGTTGACCGTGTCGATCGCGCCGCCGCCGTCGAGCACCACGACCCCGCTGCGCAGACTGCCGAGGATGTTCGACAGGTGCATCGAGAGGCGTTCTTTTTCGTCCAGGTTCCGCGCGAGTTCGAGGTTCTTTTCCTCTAGCTGCAAATTGAGTTCGTCGATCTTCGCGCGCAGCTCGTCGTACGCGCGGGTGACCGTCTCGCCCGCGCCCATGAAGCGCTCGAACGCCTCCTGCAGCAGGCGCAGCTCCGCGACCTGCTGGGCGGCCTTGTCGGAATCGAGCGCGGGTTCGGTCACGTCATGCGCCTCGTGTACGCAGCCGATCGGTGTTGGCGTTTCGCCAATCATCCACTCGTTTGAGCTGTTCGAGCAAGCCCTTCCAATACGAGTCGAGCTTCGCGGGTGGCGTCTGGGTCGCGCCGGTCTGCGCGAGGTAGTAGACGGCCAGGCCCGCGCGGCCGTCCTCGGGAAAGGCGCTCAGCGCGGCTTCCAGCACGGGCTTCGCCCGGTCCTTCTGCCCGGCCTGATAGAACGCGCGGCCGAGCCCATACAGCGCGTCGGCGAGCAGAGCGCGCTCGCGGTCGGAGGACGCGGGAAGCAACAGGTCGATGGACTGCCGGAACCCCTCGGACGACGCAATCGTCTCGCCGGATTCCAGCCGCGCGAGCGACCGCACGATGAGCAGCTCCGCGCGGTCGACGGCGGTCTGCGCCATCTCGAGCCCTCTTTCCGCGGACTCCACGGCCGCCACGAACCGACGCTCGCGGAAATGCAGGCGAGTGCGTTCGAGCGCGGCCTCGCGACCGATCGCGCCCGAGTCGCTGGCCGCGAGTTCGGCCAGTAAAATATCGGCCTCGTCCGATCGACCGCGGTCCATCTGGGCCTGCGCCCGCGCTAGCTTCGCGTGCGCGGGGAACAGCTTCACCGCCGCGACCGACGAGCCGATCGTCCAGAGGCTGTCGTAGAGCGAATTCTCGCGGTACGCGCGCAGGACGCGCTCGAAGGTCGCCGGTTTCATCCGCCGATCGAACGCCAGATCCACGTATTGGAAGAAGGATCGACACAGGGCGGTGTACTCGCGGGCGCGGTCCGTCCGCTCCGAGAACCGCTCGAACGCGACGGCGAAGACGTCATGGACCTCGGACCGTCGCGCGTCGTCGATCGGCCGCGACGCGAGGTCGTCGAGCAGCGCCATCGCCTCGGCGTAGCGCCCCCCGGCGGTGTACATACGCGCCAGGCCGTACATCGCGTTCTCGGCGTGGCGCGGAAATTTCACGGTGGCGACGACGCGCCGATACCGCTGCTCGGCCTCGTCGCTCCACGGCGCGGGCTCGCCCGCCGTCAGGACATCACCGAGTCGCAGATCCGCCGCGTAGCCCCACTCGTTCTCCGGAAATTTTTCGCTCAGACGGCGAAGGAAGGCAAAGGCGTCCTCTGGCCTGTTGAGAGCAAACAGGATGTCGGCAACGCTGTACATCGAGACCGGCAAGTTTTCCGAATCCGGATACCGGACGAGAAACTCCTCGAAGACCGTCAGCGCTTCGGCACGGCGTCCGGCCTCGGCGAGCAGGCTGGCGTACTTGAAGAGGACGTCTTCGCCGAGCCGGAGCCGGTCGTTCGGCGTGCGGATCACCTGATCGAAAAACTTCTGCGCGTCGGTGGCGGCGCCCAGGTCCATCATGGCGACACCGAGGCCCGTGAGCGCGTCGAAGCGCTCGTCCGCCGTGACATCCTCATCGTCCTTCACGTTCAGAAAGAGCCAAGCCGCCGATCGGGGCTGGCCCATGTGCAGATACGCGTGGCCGAGCAGGAGTTTCGCGGGGCGAACGAGATCGCTTTCGGGATAGTTCTCGATCAGGAACGCGAAGACGCCGATGGTCTCCGGGTCGTAGCCCTGCGCGACGTGGATCGCTCCGATCCGAAAGTACTTGAGGTCGTTGCGATCCGAACGGGGATGAAGCGCGATGAGGTCTCGATAGACGCGCTTCGCGAAACGCACCCGAAGATCGAGGTTGGCGCCGGCGCCGTTGAAGTAGAACCCCTCGGCTTCGAGCAGGCGGGGCAGTTCGTCCTCGCGCCACTCGGGATGCACGACCAGCACACCCGTCACGGCCTCCTGAAGGCGAATCCAGTCGCCCTTTCGATACGCATCGAGGGCCGCGTCGAGCGATTCGCCGAACTTCGCGCGCTCCTCGTCCGTCAGGGAAAGCGCGTAAGCGACGCGAAATAGCGGCGACTCCGCGACCACCGCCTCGGTCGACTCTTCGGGAGTTTCCGGGGACGGATTCGCGCGACCAACCGCCGACGTGAACACCACCGCCGTGACCAGCAGAAGACGTACGAGCACTTTCGTGGGAGAGTCGCCCATTGGCCCAAAGGAAAAGCAAGGAAAATGCCAAGACGCAGGGTCGAAAAGGGCAAAAGGCCCGCAAATATCTTCCGTATTTTCTATTTATTATGCGTTTCAGTGAAAACTTCGACGCGCAAACGCCTCTCTCGCCAATAATTTGGCTTATCGACTCAGCGAAAAACGCCAAATTCCCGACGAAATCCGCAGCTAATGGGCCGTGTCGCCTGCGTATTTTTGGGAGATCGTCGCCTCGAGGCCCTTCTTTTTGATCTTCTCCACGAGCGTCGTGCGCTTGATTCGCAGAAGCTGGGCGGCCTGGTTCTTGTTCCCGCGAGTGCGTTCGAGCGCCGACATGATGATGCGGTTCTCGAAGTCGTCCACGACGTTGTTGAAGTCGATGCCGTCGTCGGGAATCAGCACCGCGTCGGGCAGGCGAACGCCCGTGCGCTTGCGGATCTTGTCGGGCAAATCGTTCAGCCGGATCTGGCCGTTGTCGGAGAGGATGACGAGGCGCTCAATGAGGTTTTCGAGCTCGCGCACGTTGCCCGGCCAGTCGTAATCGAGGAACGCCTGCATCACGTCGTCGCCCAGCGGCGCCACGTCGCGCCCCTTCTCCTCGCGGAAGTGGTTGAGGAAGTGCGTGACGAGGAGCGGGATGTCGCTACGGCGCTCGCGCAGCGGCGGAATTTTGATCGGGATGACGTTGAGCCGGTAGAAGAGATCCGCGCGGAACGACCGATTCTCCACGGCCTGATCGAGGTCCTTGTTCGTCGCGGCGATGACGCGCACGTCCACCTTGCGCGGCTTGTTGGAGCCGATCGGCTCGATCTCGTGCTCCTGCAATACGCGAAGCACCTTGACCTGCAGGGCCGGGCTCATCTCACCGACTTCATCCAGAAAGATCGACCCGCCGTCCGCGGCCTCGAATCGGCCGACGCGGTTCGCCGTCGCGCCAGTGAACGATCCCTTCATGTAACCGAACAATTCACTCTCGAGCAGAGTCTCGGGGATCGCCCCGCAGTTGACGGGGACGAGGTATTTGTTGCGTCGATCGCTGTTGTAGTGGATGGCTCGGGCGACGAGCTCCTTTCCCGTGCCCGATTCTCCGATGACGAGCACCGTGGACTCCGACGCCGCGACGCGCTCGATCCGTCGGAAGAGCTCCTGCATCAGCGCGTGATCGCCCACGATGTTCTCGAAGCGGTACTTCTTTTTGAGCTGCTGCTTGAGCGTCAGATTTTCCGTCTGAAGCCGTTGATATTCCAGCGCGCGGCGGACGATCATCCGCATCTCGTCGATCTGGAACGGCTTGCTGATGTAGTCGTGCGCGCCGAGCTTCATGGCCTCGACCGCGGACGCCACGCTCGCGAAGCCGGTCACGACGATCGACGCCGTCGCCGGCGACGCGCTCTTCATCTCCTTGAGCAGCGTGATGCCGTCCATGCGCGGCATCTGCAGGTCGGTGACCATCAGGTCGAAGCTCTGCTCGCGCGCCAGCGACAGGGCCGTGTACCCGTCGGAAACGCCCGCGACGGCGTAGCCCTCCATCTCGAAGAGCCGCGTCAGAAGCTGGACGGTCTCGCGATCGTCATCGACGATGAGGATCGATCCCGACATTCCTATTCTCCGGCGGTCTTGTCGTCCGCCCAGTGGCTGGCGCGAATCATGGAACGCTGAACGTCCACGACATGCTGGATGATGCGTTCGCGGTCGTCGTTCGCCAGATCCTCGAAGTGCACCGCCACGAGGTATCGCTCCCCCCCGTAACCGGGCTTCGAATCCTCGACGCGCACCACCTCGGCGATCAGATGAATCGGCTTCGTCACCAGGTAGCCCAGATACATGCTCATGAGCAAATGGTGACCCAGCTCGAAAGTTTCATCGCAGGAGAACAGCATCCCGGAGCCAGAGATGTTGCAGTGGACCTCGCGCCGACCCGCACGCGCGCCGATCGCCGAAGCGGGCCGTTCGAGCAGCTCGATCATCAGATCGACCTTGCGCTCGAGCGACTTGATCGCCTCCACCACGGCGGCCATGGACTGATCCGCGGGCGAATCCAACGCGATGGAGACCCCCCGCTTGGTGGCGGATGCTCTCGATTCGCGGGCACGCAGAAAGACCAGTTCATCCTTGGCTCGCTGGTAATTGTCCGGCTCGATCGGGCGGTATTCCAGCCGAACGATATCCTTGACCCGAACGTAGTCACGCGCGTCGTGGGGTGGAACGGTCACGGGGTACTCCGGAAATTGGAGGATGGTTCTTTTTTGCACGGAATCGGCTTTGCGTCAACGAATTGACGGTTGTTTTCAATTTTTTTCTCCGATTTCGACGGAACACCGACTTTTCCGCGTCCAAGCGGCCTCCCCTTTCGCTTGACACCCCCACGACCGTTTTCTAGTTTGAATGACTGTTCGAATCGGCCGGGACTCCCCGGCGATCTTGTCCTGACGGGCCTTGGGAGCACGCATGACCGGCTCGGTGCTGACCGACCTGAAGCTGCGCGGAGTGGTGGCGGATCAGACGCATCCGGATCTGGACAAGGTCCTCGCGTCGCGGCCCATGACGGTCTATGCCGGGTTCGACCCGACCGCCGACTCGTTGCACGTCGGAAACCTCTCCATCATCATGCTGCTGCGACGGTTCCAGCGTTTCGGGCACAAGCCCCTCGCGCTCGTCGGCGGCGGAACGGGAATGATCGGCGACCCGTCGGGCAAGGAGCACGAACGCCAGCTCCAGACCCGTGCCGAGGTCGAGCGAAAGTCGCAGGGACTTCGCGCCGTGCTGGCTCGGTTTCTCGCGTTCGGCGACGGACCCTCCGACGCGGCGTTGCTCGACAACTACGACTGGCTCGGATCGCTGAACCTCATCGAGTTTCTCCGCGACATCGGCAAGCACTTTCGCGTGCAGGACATGGTGGCGCGCGAGTCCGTCAGGCGCCGGCTCGAAAAGCAGGAAGGCATCAGCTTCACCGAGTTCACCTACCAGCTCCTTCAATCCTACGACTTCTGGCATTTGTTCAAGCACCACGGGTGCGAGCTGCAGGTCGGCGGCTCGGACCAATGGGGCAACATCACGGC
>JAANMU010003216.1_pt1 | contig 10765 bp, 9 predicted proteins | sample 7279701 | NCBI WGS metagenome assembly JAANMU01 (sample SAMN14094539, study PRJNA606508) | bioreactor metagenome | isolation source: A lab-scale SPAN reactor treating ammonium-rich wastewater day 57 | place: Ireland: Galway | collected 2017-03-13 | reverse complement strand
AACAACTAGGACTCTCCGTATTGCCCTACCATATCAACACCCTTTATCTCGAAGCTGAAGATCAAGAACTTATACCAAGGCGTTCATTAAAACATTACTATTTCGACTATGGGACAATCAGGCTGATTCGTAATATACGCAAACTTCTTTCAAGTTCAGGAAGATAAAGTAGAAATTCAGTATTTTTCCCTTGGCTCCAAGTTCCGCCACCCTTCAGATGTTACCCATTTCTTTGTCAATACGACCAACACCATAATGTTATACGGCAAGTCAAAATAGCCCAGACTTAAAAAAGCCCCTCCAGTCGCATATCCCACAAGGCTGACTTGTACCATGGCTCCCAGCTGAGCTGCCCAAAGAGTGTGTTGATTACCACGGGCATTCCTCATTAACCAGCCAGCCTCACGATAAGTAGTTATCCATAGCAGAAGAAAAAGAAACAGCCCGATGAAACCATGATTCCCCAAAATCTCAAAATATATACTATGTGCTGCACGCACGATAGTTTCATACTTACCGTAAAGTAAAAAATAGTCGGCATATTGATAACTCATTCCGCCACCAAATAAATTATGTAATGCCACCTCCCATGCCACCCCCCATGCATTGATTCTCCCCATGGCAGAACCATCTGCCTGATATTCCGAAATAGTATCCATCCGTGCCCACCACTGTTCCGGAAGCATCGGGATCATTGCGACTGCAATGATGAGAATAAATACTGCCACCTCTCCTTTTTTTGGACTGCGCCACCAAAACACGCTACCCATGGCAATAATCGCAAGTAGTGCCCCTCGAGAATATGACCCAAAGGCAGAAACAGCACACAACAACATTACTGCGCTTAGTATATGACGCCATGCCTTTCGTGTAATCTGAAGTTGCAAAAAATACACTAAAGGGATAATCATAATCAGAGCCAGTGCGAACTCGTTATTACCCTCAATAAAAGTATCAGGAGGTCCCCATACGCGATGATTCCCCAACGTTATCAGTGTGAAGAATCCTCCCTTAGCACCTAATATTGCCAGTGAACCAATCAGAACCCAAGCAAACGCCATAATGTGCTCCTTGGTTTGGAGCAAGGCCAAGGTGACAAACATCATTAAATAGATCTTTGCGGATCGACTCCAAGTCCAATACCCTTCTGAGACATCACGACTCATAAGCCAGGATATGGTCATCCATACAGCAAACAAAGCAAAAATAATGACTGGCAATCCAATAAACGGTGAGCGTCGTTCTCTAGTAAACGCCAATCCAAGTAACGTCACTCCCGCAGCAAAAGCAGCAACTGGTGCAGTAGAAAGTACCCCCCATGCATAGCGGTGTGGGTTCATAGTACTCAACCAAGTCCAAAGCAGCACTCCAGTCCACGCACGACGTAATGCATATAACCCTACAACTAGGACAATAACTCCTATAACAATATCGCGTAAAGACAAGATAACAGGCCAGTTATTCTTTGCTTGTAACTATGAACCGTGGAAGCAAAACAGTTACCAGAAACAGTACAAAGCTGAATATAGAAATAATTCCAAGAAAAATAACAATCAGGAGTTTTGGATCTTCAAGCCATCGTGGACGATAAATCAAAGAAGGCTCATCCGTGTATCGTGCCAAAAACCTGCCAATAAATTGTGTTAAAGAATTTTTCTCCCAATTTATGGTAACCGGATAGGAGTAATGTATACCATCGGCACCTCTGCGATAAAATGCAATCTTGCTTTCTGCGCCACGCTGAAGAGTCAGTTCATCAAGCCTAGTCTGAAGAATATCACTGTTGTCACGCAAATCCCTAACCCCATAATAACGGCCAGCTAATGAAGGAAAGGAAATGTTATAAACAGGATCGACGACTATCGGCCCATCTCTAGCCTGAGCTTCCACAACAGTATGCCCAAACGAACAAATGCCGCATGGAGCCAACATTACCAGTGTCGCAGGAATTTCTATCTCATCCAGAATCGCTGCCAACAATCTGGATTTATCTGAACAATCTCCACCTTCTCGTAAGATTTGAATAGGAGTTGGGCCTAATGATGACAGGAAAAAATAGTGGTTATTTTTAGCAAAACCACCTGTATGGTATACAAGGTCATTTAACCGCTCAATATCCTGCCCGTTAACGTTGTTGCCCCGTATGACTGTTTGAGCAAATGTCAATAATTCTTTATTGTCAGAACGCCAATCAAATAGAACATATATCCCTGCCATGCTCGAAAGGAAAGTAAATAACGCTGCTACCATTCTCACTTTATAAACATTCAAGCTCCATTGAATCATTGATTTATACTCTATTTTGGAAAATCAACTCAGATTCTTACCGCTCATTGCACGCATAAATTCCCTGAATCTATCCTTTAACTCAGAGTGTTTAAGGGTACATCCACCGTGGCTTGCAAATAACCAATTTATCATCACAATCGTAGCATCTACCTTTAAAACAGTAAGCCAGAATATTTTCTTCACTCATTAGTCGGCAATAGCATTAGTCAGTTGTATTTCGCCTCTCGAATCGAACTGGTGTACTCCAGGAAATGAAAAATTCGTGGTATCAATAGATAATAGCCAAACTGGAAAGCATCTGCTATCAGCTTCAGATAGTGGTATTTACTCACTATAAAGAATACTCAGACCGTATCTTTGAACGTATTAACCATCTGACGCATTACCCCATTGCCGGGTCAGTCGATCAGATCATCAACCAATAAAACAGCAAAGGGCTCATTCCCTATGATCGGCCTGACACAGAGTACAGCATGCCCGAGCCTGAACGCTTCTGGCTAATGAATATAAACGCAAGATACTCCTTTGGGAACAATAATAGTGCACAGTTGAGCAAACAAGTCTATTTTTTCTTCCTTCCCGATCTGTAGCTTATCCACAACAGGCAGTATCTCCTTGGGATTTACTTTGGTAGCAGGCAGAAAACATATCCCCAGATCGTGGGAAAAACTGCTTTTCGAATTCTGAACACAAATATCCTCAGCCAAATACTTGGTTAGACTAGCGATCTGTAAACATCAAACAGATCCCAAGCTACACCATCCCAATTTAAATGAAGCACAGCACTGCTGCATCGCTCTGATGAAACCTGGTCAGTCAGAAACTGACTGACTGCCAATCGAATCTGTTCATGATTATCAGGCTCGATTTCTGCAAGAACCTGATGCATACCACTCACATCCATACAATGGTGCTTTGTTACAATGGCTGGCGTTCCCGCAGCCAATGCTTCAAGAACACTTAACGGCATTACCTCACTATGACTTGGTAAACAAAATACCCCGGCAGCCGCATAGGCAGAAGCGAGTAATGGATCCTGATAATCCATCGCCCCCAAATAAACCACATTGGGAAAATCCAGAAGTCGGGCTAAATAATTCTTGTCGGTTTCCAGGCACTGGCCAATCAACACAACTTTGCAGGGTACATCCTGTAAAGCCTGCACCAATGCCAACTGATTTTTATGACTGTTAATTGCCGCTACACACAGTACAAACCCTGGCTCCAACCCATATTTTTCGGTAAACGGATCTGGAGAAGTTTCAAAAAAACGCTGAGGAATTCCGTTCGGAATAACATTGATTTTACTGGAAGCGATACCAAAAGCATCAATAATCGATTTCTTTTCTGTTTCACCCAAGGCAACGATAAAATCACTGGACCGCAAACAAAAATCAACCTCCCGATAAGTCGTATGAACATGCCAACCTGATAACTTGCCCACCAACCGATCCAGGAAACGTTCACGGAGCCCGGTATATTTTGTCCAGTCGGGCTGGATTAAAGGTGAAATGACAACGGGCTTAGCAACCCCCTTGGCAGCCTCCACCAAACGATAATTGCCATTAATCGCCGAAAACACATGTACAAGATCATAGTCAATCAGCTTATCTTGATTGGGATTAATCAGCTCCACCTGGATACCTAACCGCTTGAGTGCAGCAATCGTTTCCAGTATCTGGATCTGCAGTCCGCCCTGTCTCTGAAACAGCATGGGGTAGGAAAGAACTGCAACCTTAAAATTGTCAGGCATTGGTGTACTTGGCAAAATGATGCATTCGAATCGCATGTTTCAATAGCCACGACATATCCCGAATTCCAAACTGTGTCAATAAAATACAAAGCAGTAAATAAGGCCTGTTGATCAATGAAGTTCCACTTACCAGAATTTTCATGGCGTCACTGACTATCTGTTTATCAATAGTTCTGGTTTTAGACCATTGATATGTCCCATCTTCAGGCAATGGCAATGGAGCCGATAAATGACCGGGATAATGTTGCCAGGTTACCTTGGTAATCACATCCGGAAAAAATTGCAACCAGTCATGATACATTTTATGGAAAAGTGTATAGCCTGGCTCAAATGCCATTGATAACGTAACAACTTCAGAATCAAAAAAAGGCAAGTGAAAGTCTATACCATATAGGTCGATATTCTGAAAAAAATCCTCTAAATGACGACGCTGATCATTCTCCATTAGAAAAATAATCATTTTATTTAAAGGCTGTATTCCATTCTCTTCCTGTAATAAATTAAAAATATATTGCGTTGGATAGTTTAAAGCTGTCTTCCTATATTTTTTAGACAAAATTAGATTTCTAAATGGGCTTGAAACAAGATTAGCTGCTTGCTCATAATTGCTATTATCCAAGCAACCGACTAATTCCCGAGTTAAATAAACTCTGCCTATACCAACACTACCTCCATCACCAACCCAAACTAACTTGGGCCGGAAGTAATTAACACCCTCTTTTAATTTTCTGTTAATTTCGTTAGCTACCATTAATGGCCACCCAGGCCCAAAATCACAAGGTTCAAATTCTTTCTCGGTATGTGACAACCCCAGTTTTTCTGTATATTGCCTGGCAATTAAACAATCGTAAGAAGAAGAATCTCCAAAAGTATAGGTATCTACCGCGATACCCTGGTTCCATAATTTGGTTACAACACAGCGTGAATCAAGTCCCCCGCTGAAAAGTGCATTAACTCTCGCCTCATTGGTTTTAAGTCTTAACTTGATCGCTTGAGAAAATTCACAATCAAAGATTTTCAGTATTTCCGAATTATTCTTTCCAGGTACAGCAGCCTCTTGTAATGACCAATATCTGCTTTGTTTCAATGCATGAGAATCAAGCACCAAATGTGTACCAGCAACAAGACTGTAAATATCTTTATAACCCGTACGATCAGCCAAACAAAAACTAAATACTGCTTTTTCCACAGCGCCATGGATATCTAGTGCCCGTTCAATACAATCCAGCTCTTCCAGAACACGCAGGGCTGTAGAAAAATACAATCTACTTTTCTGCAAAGTGTAATAAACAGGCCTACACCCTAGTTTATCGACAAACAAATGTAACTGCTTTTTACCATTAAAATAAGCAATACCGCAGTAAGTACCTCTACTTTCAGTAAGCGCGCCTGCATGTTCATCAAATAAATCCTGTTGGATTTTTGCTGCTGCTAACGGCCGGTCAAGCGCTTGACCATGAATATCAGGCAATACAGGATTCCCTGCCAAACAAGTTACTCCATATTCATCCTGGTGCCAGCCTTCTTCCTGGTAAGCCTGCACATCAAATTTGAATAAATAAAGATGTTTATCCGCGTAATATTTTGTCTTGTTGGAATTGTCACGATTAATCAAACAGGCCAGGCGATCTCTGAGAACATCACTAACATGATCCTCATCAATAGAAAAAATTCCAGCAAAGCCACTCATGCTTCCCCCAAGATCAGATAGAATAAAGCACCCCGCCGCAAGCAGCAGGGTATTAACTACGCCTTCCAGACCCGCTGGCTTTCAGCCAGCTTCGCGCCTCAAGGAGGCTGTCTCAAAACTCCTTTTGAATTCTGCGATGCTTGTCTTCATCGGAGCTCTGCAAGATTAGTACCTTCAGGCAATGTGTTGTGCGAGGACCAGTCGGCCTGAGAAACACTGGGTACACAGCGCCAGGTAAATCGCGTAGAAATGGACAGCGGTGGCCCCTGAGCAGGGCTACTGCGCGAGCCAAGTTGTATGCCATCGCATGCAACGCGAACTCGCACCTGACGACAACTAGCCCACGACGCCGCAGGTCTGAAAACAAATCAAACTGCCGATCATCCAGGCGAGGAACTTTACGGGGCTGCTCATATATTTTTAAATCCGATAGTGTAAAGTTTTGTATCCTTTTGCGACAGCCTCCAAGGGGTGGGGAATTGAGCTCGTAGAGATTAAAAACACTTCTATCGCCATTTCTCAAGATATAAATAAATCCGCATACTAAGCCCTGATCAAGGATGCTAATAGACATTTCCAGTTTTTAAAATTTAGCAGGTCAAATCTGATAGCGTAAAGAGCCATTCTTCTTGCTTCAGAATAATCTTTTATCTCACGATAACCGTAAGAAAGACCAAGATAATGTTTTGCTATCTTAGCTAGAAATATAGATCGATATTCTTGAAAAGATTTTTCAGATAATAACGACTCAAAAACCTTGATGCGCCACTTGGCTGTATTTAAATACGATTTAGTTGAATTGTTACTATGCTGCCGATAAAAGGCACAAATTTTTGGAACAAAAACAAAACCTGTAGAAATCCTACTCAACCTTAAGAATAGGTGATAATCTTGTTGTAGTCTAAAAGAATTATCAAATCCACCAATTTTTTCAATTAATTCCTTCCTGATCATGGAAGAAATTGTGTTAGTTAATCCGCTACACAAAAGCTCGCTCATAGGCTCTTCGACTATTACCTCTCTATTTAATTGATACACCTCCTTTAATACCCCAGTAGAAAATTTATTCCTAAAAAAACTTATTTCTTTTATTTCCTTGTCATCCTGCCATATAGAAAAATCAGCTCCGATCCAACCACATTGAGGATATTGCTCAGCTGCTTTACATCTCATATCCAAACTGTATTCGCTATATTTATCATCAGCATCCAAGAATGCAATCCAATCGCCCTGAGCATATCGAATACCACAATTTCTTGCTGCACCAGGCCCTCTTTCATTGATATTCTCAATCACCTTAACAATATCATTGTTGGAATAACCATTTCTCAATAGTTCTAATGCATCCAATGTTTCCGGATCATCATTATGATCATCTATAACGATAACTTCCAGAAGGTGTGACTCACCCTTCTGATTCAACACTGAATCAACCGCCTCCAGCACATACCTACCAGATTTAAAACACGGAATAATCACACTGACTTTCATAGTAGTGGCCTAACACCTAAATTATTTCCGATTGATCAAACTTACCGCCCCTTTCTCACAATCATGTCGATGAACATCAAACTCTGTAAATTCACTGGTAGCCCATCTCTGAACAATCTCTTGCTTATCAGATCAATTTCTATCATCCAATTTTTATTAAGCAACAGCAAACAAAGGTCAAAAAATAACAGATATAATTGCGATCAATAAGAAATCAGCTAAATATTGGCTTATATTTACCTTTTTTTCGCATGCCGTTGACAACTCCTTTCAAATACTCTATATTAAAAAGTGTTTCAATTATTTTCTTTTTATCTGAACCAATAATTATGAACCACCAGTATTTAAGTTGATTTATTATTAACTTTCTCCACATCCACCTTGGAGCACCTAACAATAGTGGTTCATGGCTATCTTCCCTACAATATCCTGCAGTTTCTCCAGAACGTAAGTTACGGTGTCTCAGCCATGTAACAGAACATCTATCTTTTGGTATGTAATGAAATACTAGCCCGCCCGGGATATACCAACCCTCAAGCCCATTTTTCAATAAAGCATCTTGAAGTCTCGTTTCTTCACCTACAAAGCCAGAATTAGGACCGGTTGTCGCAAGCGAATCAAATCGATACTCTGAGTCAAAAACTGCTCGAGAAATTGCGATATTCCCGCCCAATAAAATAGGAGTGTTAATAGAAAATTTCCTCTCTCCCAAGTGCAGACCTTTTGCCGAGAAAGGTAAAAATTCTATCAGCCAATCTTCCGGTTTTTGTTCGTAATCGGGCATAAGAGGCCCTCCCATGAAAGCTACAATTTTTTGATCTGCTTCAAAAATCCCCTGCTCATAAGATATCAGACAATCTTCATGGATTCGTATGTCATCATCGAGAAAGAGGATCCAACTACCAGATGAATTTTTTGTTCCAAAATTTCTAGCTTTCCCAAATTTGCCTCGTTCAAATACAAATAAGTTATAGGAACCTTGACATTATGTGATATCCGATTACATATTGTCTCTGCATTAAATTTCTGGCCATTTTCTACAACGATAATTTCAGCTAATGATTCTGGAATTTTTGCTTTGAAAATCGAATTCAACAGCAACTCCAGTCGACTTTTATTCCCGTATGTAGGAATAACAATTGAAAGTGTATTTTTCGTCATTTATAACTAATCTTTTTTTGTAGCAAAAATGGATGATATTGTAAATTTCGCTATTATGCGTTTGTAAATTTCCTCTCCATATAACGGATGCTTAACGAAATAAATTGAGAATATCCACGATAACGCAAACAGCAGTGCTGATAAAAACATACCCAGAGCTTCATCTGAAGCCGCTTCCGGTTTGTATAATATATTCACAACAAACGGAGGGAAAATTGATAACAGGGTAACAAACAAGCTGCTTCTTAGGGCTTCAACCATTTTTGCAATATCCGTAACTTGACATATGTTCTTGAGATAGTAGAGAAATGGGATTGTAATGGTGTAAATGATAGCGGTAGCTATTGCAAAACTTTGCATGGTTAAAAAGAAAAAAACAGTAGCAGCGCGGAATAGCGCACTAATCGGTTGAATAGTTAGGTCAAAGCGTGTCGCCAGATCAATTCTTCCACGTGCAATCAAAAGTGGTGAGACCAAATTACTGGTGGCAGAAGCAGCTCCTGCCAAACAAAACCATGGAACCAATTGCGCTGCTTCGTCCCACTGGTTACCAAAAAGGAATCGAATAAGCTCAAGAGAGTAAAGAGAAACAAATGCATAAAATGGCCAGGCAAAAACTGTGATATAACTTACCGAACGAATATGTTGAGCTTCTAAATCCTGCCCATCACGATAACACCTTGCAAACGCAGGGAACGCTACATTTCGTATAGCCCCCATCAAATCCCGATGAAAAAGGTACATTAACCCTTGAGCACGACTAATCATCGCCACAGACCCCATACCAAGAATACGACCCACAACAAGGTCGTTGATATCCATTGAGATAGTAGTAATCACAGCAGCGGCTGAAGTCCGGCTACCAAAATGCAGTACACTGCGCCATTCAGAAAATCCAGGCATCAGTAATCGCCGATCTTCACGTGCAAACCAAGCCCCAGCACCGGTAACGATGTTTGTAACAACAGCACCAATTGCCATGCTCTTTGCGCCGAATCCATTCCATGCTAATCCCACTGTAACCATGAAGCCGACTATTGCTGCGCTTACAGCAACTACAGCTAATCGATTAAATATTAATGAACGCCGCAAAAGGGAAAGTGAAATAGTGCAGAAAGGAAGCACGAAGAAATTAAGAGAGCTAATCTGCAGAATCTCTACCATGCGCGCTTCATCATAGAATTCACTCAGAATTGGTGCACTAAAGAAAACTACCAGAAACAGGGTACTTCCAATCAGTAATGAAAAGCCAAATACCGTACGAATATGTTCATCCCTCAAATCTTTTTCCTGAATGAGGTAACTACCCATACCGAAATCACGCAGTACTTGGGCAATGCCGATAACAGCAAGGCTCACTGAGTAGAGGCCAATCTCTTCAGGGGTCAACAAACGTGCGATAAGGATATTGCCCAGTAGAGAAATCGCTATAAGCACATAACGTTCTGAAATGGAAAATGCCAAAGCATGCCGAATACTGCTCATACTATAGAGAGGCTCAATAAATTTTGAATATTCAAGGAAATTTCGTTAACCAGAAATTCTATCGTGGACTACCGATTTTTAATGTGTTTTGGCATTCGTACCCAATAAATTCCGCAAAAAAGCCTCAAACATCAATAGTGTCCAGATAGGGGCACTGTAGTCTCGTCTGGCAGATTGATGCTGATCCAGCATTTTTTTGACGAACGCCATATCAAAAATTCCCGTATCCGCCAACGTATTGCCAAGTAATGCTGTACGTACACGTTCACGCAACGGGCCGCGAAACCAGCTGGCTAGCGGTACGGCAAACCCCATCTTGTTCCGATAAAGCACTTCATGCGGTAAATACGGCTCCAGCGACTTTTTCAGAATGTACTTTCCTTCCTGCTGGCGTAATTTCATAGAGGCGGGCAATCCCGAAACCCATTCGACCAACTCGTGATCCAGCAACGGGACCCGCACTTCCAGTGAATGCGCCATACTGGCACGATCTACCTTAGTCAGGATATCGCCTACCAAATAGGTTTTCATATCCAGATACTGAATCAGTGACAAAGCATCTTTTGTCGGGCTTTTATCCGCATAATCACGTAACACCTCTACCGCCCGATAGCCCTGCAGATCACGATAAAAATCCCGGGTAAACAACTGCATACGCAGCTTATTATCCAAAATGGATACGCTGTGAAAATAACCTTCCACGGAATCGCGCGCAAGGGATTCAAAAGTCGTTTTGGCACGCAAAAACTTTGGTGCCCAGTCCGCCTTAGGATAAACACTGCCCAACAGACCAAATAAAGGTTTACGCAATCCCAAGGGTAATTTTAAACGCAACTGTTCCTCTATCATGTGCCAGCGATAACGACGATAACCGGCAAAATTCTCATCTCCTCCAT
>JAANMU010003210.1_pt1 | contig 10779 bp, 4 predicted proteins | sample 7279701 | NCBI WGS metagenome assembly JAANMU01 (sample SAMN14094539, study PRJNA606508) | bioreactor metagenome | isolation source: A lab-scale SPAN reactor treating ammonium-rich wastewater day 57 | place: Ireland: Galway | collected 2017-03-13 | reverse complement strand
GGGCTGGTCCGGATGCGTCAGCGCCGAACTGCCGGACCACCTGACGCCATTTGAATTCTAGCGCGCTGACCGCCGAGGTCAAAGTCTCGTTGAAGCCCTCTTTCCCCTGAATTTGGAGCAGATCAGCCGGGTCCTTGCCTTCCCGGACCTGCGCCAGACGGACGTCAAGTTGTGCCCCGGCGAACACAAACAGCGACGCCTCCGCCGCCCGCATCCCCGCCGAGTCGGTGTCAAATACCACCGTCACGCCGTCCACGTACCGCTGGAGCATTTGCACATGATGCTCGGTCAGGGCCGTGCCCAGCGTCGCCACCGTCGTCCCGAAACCATATTGATGAGCCATCAGGCAGTCGAGATACCCCTCGACCACCACCGCCCGGCGATTGTCCGAAAAATGCGCCTTGGCCAGGTCCAGCCCGTACAAACAGCGACTCTTGTCGAACAGCATCGACTGCGGGCTGTTGATGTACTTCGCCGGGTCATCCCCCAGCGTGCGCCCGCCGAAGCCGATGACGCGATTCATCACGTCGCGAATCGGAAAGATCAGCCGATCTCGAAACGCGTCGTATTGTGAGCCGTCGTCTCGCCCCTTCGTCAATCCGGCCGCCAAAGGCAGCGCCGGCGGGATCGACTGCTGTCGCGCCGCGCGGACCAGCGATTCCCACGAATTCGGTGCGTACCCCAGGCCAAATCGCTCGATCGATTCCTCGGAGATTCCGCGGGACGCTGCATAATTCCGAGCCGACTGCCCTGCCGCGCCGGCGAACTGGGCACGGAACCATTCGGCCGCCCAGCGATTGACCCGTTCCAAATCGGCCTTGGAGATCGACTCGCCGTCGCCAGCCGGGCCGCGCGATTCGCGCTGCTCCAGCGAGATGCCGGCGCGCTCGGCGAGCAAAGCCCGCGCCTCGGGAAAGCTAAGCCCCTCGCGAAGCTGGATGAACTTGAACACATCGCCCCCAACGCCGCAGCCGAAGCACTTGAACAACTGCCGCTCGGGCAGGACGTTGAACGATGGGGTCTTTTCCTGATGGAAGGGGCACAGGCCTTTGAAATTGCGGCCGGCCCGCTTCAACGTCAGATGCGCGGAGATGACATCCACGATGTCACTCCGTTGACGAATCCGCTCTGTCAATTCCGCAACTTCAGCCGAGACCACAATCGCTCCCTGAACCGCCGGCCCGCGCAGGTTAACTCTTTGCTGATAAGGATTTTAGGTTAGCTTCGAGCCGCCTCGCGATTCGCTGCTACGGACATGTTTTGCAGACCGTTTATTATACACCAATATTGGCAAGGGGCAAAAAAACTGTCGAAATTTCCTTGTTAGTGACCGTTACCCGGATATGGGACGGCTTTTCTTATCGGGCATCAACCTCATTCAACAACGGCCAAGCTTAATTAACCGAGTCTGGGCAATTCATGAATCGCACGCACCCGTCGCGCGAATTGACCCTGCGATCACGGTAGGAGCGAAGCGATGAGAGGGCCGGCTCCACGTTGAGGATGTTTCTACGCCGGGCAAATCCGCCACGGCTCGGAGCCCGGCTTGGGCCATTGCCCTGCAACTGCAAGCTGCAATCAATAAGCAACTTACATGTTGCGAAACGCTCCCGTGGAACGCCGCAAACCGGTCGCAGTGCCGTGTAGTCAGTTCAACGATCTCTGTTCATGCGCGACGGGGCACACAACTTGCTGCGGATTGCAACCCGTCGCAGCATGACTGCGCTTTTCTTATTGCCTCGCCCCGTCGGCAGCCGCTGGGAATGGGGAAGTGGCCCCGCCTCGCCGGGTCGAGCGGAGGCCCTCGCCATGCAATCCCACGCAGCTACCGAAGACACGGTCACCAACACTGCTTTTACCCGCCACGTGCTTCATCGGTTTCATCTCAAGCCTGCGATTTCGGCCTCGGCCATAGCGGTGCTGGCGGTGCTGGTCGCCGTGGAAACCGTTGCCGCTCGGCCGAATATCCGACAGGCGTTTTTTGTTGTGTATCCCAATGCCGTGGGTTCGCGCCTCGACACCGTACCCAGCCATCCGGCGCACTGCGGGCAATGCCACTACAACTTCAGCGGCGGGGGCACGCGCAATCCGTACGGCGTGCGTCTCGGTCAGGTCATCGGCAGCTATCCAAACTCCGACGCAGGCCGCCAGCAGGCGGTGCTCTCGATTCAGACCGAGGACAACGACTCTGACGGGTTCAGCAGCCTCACGGAAATCACGAACACGACGAGCTACAGCAACACGCCCACGTTCTCCGGGCTGACGCCGATCAACGTCGGAAGTGTCTCCAATGTGACAGTTTCCGAGATCCAGAATCATCTCGTGCCGATCGCGGCGCCCGACACGACGCCGCCCGTCGTCACGGTCATCGCGCCGAACGGCGGCGAGCTGCTGCTCGGCAATGCATCCACGACCATTCAATGGACCGCGACGGATGCATCGAGCATCTCGCGCATTGATCTGTACCTGTCGACCAACAACGGGGGCACGTACCAGCCGCTTCGGTTGGGACTCACGCAAGCCGGCAACGGCGGGACGGAGATGGTCTTCCTGCCCAATCGTCCGACTGTCGCCGCGCGCGTGCGCGTCGTAGCGACGGATAGCGCTAACAACGTCGGCATGGATGCCAGCAATGCGGCATTCACCGTGCAGGCGCCGCCCGGCGGGCTGGTGCCGACCACGCTGCGCGACTTCGACCAGCCGGGCACGCAGCCGTTTGGAGCCGCCGGCCTGGCCGATCCCAATGATTGCGCGTCCTGCCACGGCAATTACAATTCCGCGGTCGAGCCGCATTTCAACTGGCAGGGCAGCATGATGGCCCACGCCTCGCGCGACCTGCTCTTCGAGGCCTGCATGACCATCGGGAACCAGGACGCGCCGGATTCCGGCGACGTTTGTCTGCGATGCCACATCCCCGCCGCGTGGCTCGATGGTCGCTCGGTGCCCACCAACGGCGGCGGCGCGCTCGCCAGCGACATGCACGGGGTCAGTTGCAACCTCTGTCACCGAATGGTGGACCCGGTCTTCAGCGCACAGAACCCACCGGAAGACAGCGCGATCCTGGCGGCCTTGAGCAATCCCCCGAATGACTTCGGGAACGGGATGTTCGTCGTCGATCCGGATCAGGGGCGGATGCGAGGACCATTCAACGACACGGTTGCACCGCACAACGTCGCCGTGTCGCCGTTCCACCGGGAGGCCGCCCTGTGCGGCACTTGCCACGACGTGAGCAACCCGGCCTTTGAGCGCGACATCAACGGGAACTTCGTGCCCAATGCGTTCGACACGCCGCCGGCCAGCATGTCTCCGTATGTTCTGATGCCGATCGAGCGCACCTACAGCGAATGGCTGCACAGCGCCTACAACTCCCCGCAGGGCATTTACGCGCCGCAGTTCGGCGGCAATCACGATTACGTCGCCTCGTGTCAAGACTGCCATCTGCGAGACGTGACCGGTCAGGGCTGCGTCTTCCCCGACGCCCCCATGCGAAACGATCTGCCGTTGCACGATATGACCGGCGGCAGCACCTGGCTCCTAGGCCTCATGCCGCAGCAGTTCCCGGGTGATGTCAATCCGGCGGCCATTGATGCCGGTGTTCTTCGTGCCCGATACATGCTCCAGAACGCCGCCACGCTGTCTGCACAACAGAACACCGATGAGTTCGTCGTCACCGTCACCAACCAGTCCGGTCACAAGCTCCCGACGGGCTACCCCGAAGGCCGGCGCATGTGGCTCAACGTGCGTTTCTTCGACGCCCAGGATGCGCTCATCAAGGAGTCCGGCGCGTACGACTTGCAGACCGCGCACCTGACGCACGACGCCGAAGTCAAGATTTATGAAGCGGAGCCGGGGCTGGATGAATTGACGGCGGGAATCGTCGGCGTGCCGCCCGGGCCATCGTTTCATTTTGTCCTGAACAACAAGATTTTCAAGGACAATCGCATCCCGCCGCGCGGGTTTACCAACGCCCAGTACGCCCTCTTTGGCGGCGCACCGGTCGGCGCGAGCTATCTGGACGGCCAGTACTGGGATGACACGATCTACCAGGTGCCGTCGGGCGCAGCGCGGGTCGAGGTGAAGCTGTACTATCAGAGTACGAGCAAGGAGTTCGTCACCTTCCTGCGCGACCAGAATGTCACCAATACCAAGGGTCAGGAGATGTACGACCTTTGGAACAACAACGGCAAATGTCCCCCCGAGCTGATGGCGTCGCAATCGCTGAACCTGACGCCGGTGATTCGACCGGGCGACATCAACGCGGACGGGTTCGTGAATGATACGGACATCGCGCTGTTCACCGACGTGCTGCTCGGCGTGGACACGACGCCAGCCTATTTGGCTCGTTGCGATTTGAACAACGATGAGTCCGCAAATGGGCTGGACGCGCAGCCGTTTGTCGCGGCCGTGCTGGCGCCCTGATGCGGTGCCACGCTGCCGCCTGGCCGCGCGATCCCTACGGCGTCAAGTAACCCGCGAGGAAAGGTCGGATGTCGCGCCCGTCGCGCTGGCCGTCGCAATTGAAATCGCTGCGCGTCGCGTGTTCGGGATTGGCATTGTCGCCTGTCAACACACCGACAAAGAGCGTGATATCGGTTTCATCTTCATCTCCATCGCCGTCGATATCGGCCAGGGGTGAGCCGGGGACGCTGGCCGCGTTCGCCGGATCGCTGCACAGATCCAGTTCATCGCGGTCAAAGAAACCGTCGCGGTCGCGATCGATGCCGATGCGCGTCTCGGTTCCCTTGGGCACCACCAGGTAGGTCAGTTCGCTTCCCGGCGCGGCGGACGCCTGAAGCGCGGCCGCGGTGATGGTCTGGCCCTGACGATCCGACTGAAACACGTTGCCGCCGTTGTAGCGATAGCCGCGCGCGATGCCTGCCTGGCGACCCTTTACGATGAGACCGACAGCATTGCTGTTGGCCAATGAGATCATGTCGGCGATGAGCTGCAACTGATCGGCCGGCGCGGTCGCAGCGTTGATCAAGGTGGTCTGTCGCCCCACGGCGGAGTGCGTATCCCGGCTGGCGACGCCCGGCGGCTCGGGCAAAACCGGCGGCGGGGGCGGTGGCGGGAATCCCGATCCTCCGAACGCCAGCATGAGCGCGACGAGATCGGCCGTCATCTGATTGGATGTGACGTTGAACACGGGCTCATTCAGGAATCGGGCGATCGAATCGACGCTGCCGTCGTGGAGGAAGCCAAAGCCGGCGACGTTGCGGGTCTGCGTTAACTCGAAACCGGTCTTCTCGTATTGGTTGCGAAGGTGGGGCACCTTTATGCTGACGTTGGTGGAGCCGTCGACCGAAACGAGGGCGAGGTGCCGTTCGCCGTTGGGCCCGGGCGGGATCGGCTGAAACTGGCCGCCGACGAGAGTGGTATCGGTTCCCGCGCCGGTCGGAACGGTGTGGCAGGAGACGCAGTTGACGCCGTCGAGCTGGGCCGTGCGATAGGCCGTCAGTCCGTTGGCCGCGTTGCCGTTAGGCAACGGAAGACCGGCCGGGCCGAATCGGCCCGTGGTGAAGTGCCCCGGAAGCGGCATATTGGTCGGAAGCTGGTTGGTAAAGGTGCGGTGCGGATTGGGCGGAATGAAGATGGTTTCGAGGAAGTCCTCGAATTCCTGCATGTGCACGGAAGAAAGCGGCGCATCGCCGCCCTGCAGACCGCGAAACGCGCCAGCGAACTCCTCAATCCCGTCGCGGTCGCCGCGCCAGTGGTGAGGCTCCTTGCCGATGATGTCCTGCAGCGTCTGCGTGGTCATCGGTCCCTTCATCGGGTGCCAGTCCTGACATCCGCCGCTGCCGCAATTCTGATTGAACGGTTTCATCAGACCCGACGGGGCACCCAAATCCCATGCCAGGCGATCCATCCGCGCGTCGACGTGGCATGACGCGCAAGCGATGTGCCCCAGGCCCGAGTTCAGATGCGTGTTATAGAGGTGCTTACGGCCGGTTCGAATGGATGCCGGCGTGGGGTCAAACAGATTGGCGCGGCCCAGTTCACTCTCGGTCGCAAGGTTGACATACGAGACGGATGCGCCGAACTTATTTAACACGTAGAGTCGACCGCGCGATTCATCGAGAACCAGACCGGTCGGTCCCTCACCGACTGCGATGGTGACGCGGCCGGGATCGGCGACGGCCGGCAATCGATTGCCGGCGGCGTCGATGATGACGACGTTGTTGGAGCCCATTCCCGCGACGTAGCCCCGCGAGCCGGCTGCGTTCCAGACGAGGCCACGCGGATCGCCTAGCGATTTGTTGCGCTCGCTCTGGGGAATCGATACGAACGGAACGTTTGTGCCGTAGGTCAGGTGGGAGTTAAGATCCTTAATCTGAATGACGGCGCCCGTGGCCGGATTGACGCGGCCAAGGTTCACGCGGAGGAACCGGCCTTCCAGCACCGGCTCGAAGCGCACTTCATTCGTGGCATCCGTTCCCACGACGCAAAGCTCGTCCGTCGTCGGGTTCCGCGCCATCGCCATGCAAAGGTTCATGATGCCGTCGGCGTAGCGCACCGCCAGCGTGCTTGCATCGATGATCGCCACGTCGTGATCCCACAGATCCCATCCCACGGGTCGGCCGGAAAGACCTGCATTGGCGCCAGTCACAAGGGCCGTCCAGTTTCCGGAGTTGTCATCCATCCATTGACCCGCGGCGTTTTTCTTTACGATCAAACCGACGGGAGGCGGAGCGGGATTTGCGCCGTTTTGTGGCGGCTTGAAGCTGGGGCCGTCGTTGGGGGGCGGATTCACGCCGCCGTACGGCCCGGATGCGTGGCTGACGACATTGGGCGGGAAGCCGTTGTTGATCGTGAGACCTCCGCCAAGAATGGTTGAGTGATTACCGGATTCGAAAATGGCGACGTAGATTTCGTTGCGCGACGGGTGAAAGACCATCGCGCGCGGGTCTTCGCCGGCGAGGCTGATCCGCGTCGGGGCTGCCGTCAGGTTGGCCAGATCGAACACCTGCACGGTGTTGGCCTGCGAACAGGACACAAATGCCCGCGCCGGCGTGGACGAGAAGACAACATCGGCCGGCTCGTCATCGGTTCGCAGCGTTCGCACAACGTTCATCGAGCCGAGGTCGACGATGTTGGCCGCATCCGAGATGTGGCTGATGACCCAGGCTTCGGAATTGCTGCGCGCCCGCACCGACACAGGGTCCAGTCCGACCGGCACGGAACCGATCTTTACCGGCGCACCGGTCGTGATGTCAAAAACCTCCAGGCGATTGTCGGCCGTGTTCACGGCCAGAAGGCGCGTGCCGTCGGGCGTCATGTCCATCGGGTGGACGTGCGGCGTCTCCCAGTTGATGAACGTGGGATCGAGCGGCGCGTGCGGCAACGGCGTGGTATGGATTGCCTCGCGCGCGGCCATCGGATCAGGCCTGCCGTGGCCCCAAGCCGTTGCGGTCCGTAGGCAGCTCGCGGCCGCGACGACGCCAATGAAGATTGACTTGAATGAACTGGTTCCCGGTCCAACCATGATCCGCTCCCGCTTTTCCGGCCCGGATCGCCCTCCACTCTGCGGCGATTGTACTCGCAACACGGCCCCCGATTCAATGAAAACACGCTTGTCCGCGAAGAATCGGGATGGGGAAAGGAAGGGATCGGCGGCAGCCGGCCCGCGTCAAGTGATCTTTAATTCCGGCGCGGCGGGTTGCAGCAGATTCCGCGTGCTGATGCGCCCAGCAAGATTCCTCACAAATGTCATGATCGCGTCGCGCGCGAGGGCGTCCGGGCCGTCGAAGTTCGTCTGCGGCGAACCCTTGTCCCCCGAAACACGGATATTGATGTTGATCGGGATCTCACCGAGAAACGGCACGCCCACGCGCTCGGCCGCCTGTTTCGCGCCGCCGCGGCCGAACAGGTCATATTCCCTGCTCGTGTCGGGCGCGACGAAGTAACTCATGTTCTCGACGATGCCGAGGATGTCGACGTTCAACTGCTGATACATGCGCAGGGCCTTGATGGCGTCGAGCAGGGCGACTTCTTGCGGGGTGCAGACAATGACCGCGCCGGTCATCGGGATGCTCTGCGCGAGTGTCAGAGGTACGTCACCCGTGCCGGGCGGCAGGTCGATGATCAGGTAATCCAGCTCGCCCCACTCGACCTGATCGAGAAACTGGCGGATCACCCCGTGCACCATCGGCCCGCGCCAGACGACGGCCTTGTCCGGCTCGACGAGGAAACCCATCGACATCACCTTCAGCCCGAACGCCTCGATCGGGAGAATCTTCTCGCCGCTGACACGCGGCCGCTCGAACTCGACGCCGAGCATTTTGGGAATGCTCGGGCCGTAGATGTCGGCGTCCATCAGGCCGACCTTCGCGCCTTCGCGCGCGAGGCCAACGGCGGCCAGCACGGCAATCGACGACTTGCCGACGCCGCCCTTGCCCGCGCCGACGGCGACGGTGTTCTTCACGCCGGGCAGTCGCCCTGCCAGATTCGGCGTCGGTCGCACGCGGGCCGACCATTCGATGTCGATGCCACTGACGCCTCCGAGTTTGCCGATCGCCGCATCGATATCCGTCTTGATCTTGTCTTTCATCGGGCAGGCGGGCGTGGTCAGTTCGATGTGCAGCTTGGCGCGGCCGCCTTCGACGACCGCGGACTTGACCATCTCCAGCGTGACGAGGTCCTTGCCGAGTTCGGGATCGATCACGCCGCGCAGGGCGGCAAGTAGCTGGTCGTTGGAAACGCTCATGAAATCCCCTGACGTCGAGTGTGTGTTGTTCTTCGCGTGCTGATTCATTCTTTGCGAACGATTCAGACGCGAACACGCGAGTATAGTACAAGTCGCGCCGCGTGGCATAGCCGCGGCCTCGGGCGGCCATGCTGCCATGGCGGTTCCTCAATGGCTCAAATCCGCTGCGAAGATTTGCGCCCGCCGATCAGGAATCGGGCAGGCCCGAATCGCGCGCGATCGCGCGCAGCCGCTGATAATGCTCCGCGCCCTCCTCGGCGAGTTCTTTGAACAACGCCCGCAGCGCGGCCGTCGGCATGTTGCGAGCGTGCTCGGCATAAAACGCGGCGGTCTTTCGCTCGGTGTCGAGGATCATTCGCATCGCACCGGCGATGGAGGACTCGTCGCGCACATCGATCACGCGCGGCCCGGTCACCACGACCTCTTTGTCTTCGGGCGTCAGCACAAAATCGGCCTGCGGATACAGCTCGGCCAACAGCTTTTGCAAGCGCTGCTTGTGACCCTGCTCCTCGTCCGCCATGTCGGCGAAGGCGCGGCGATGGTCCTCGCGCGAGACCTTCTCCGCGAGCACAAGGTAGCGATACGCGGCGACGGTCTCGCCGTAGGCGCCGATGGCGAGCAGTTTGTCCGGCCCGCGGCCCTGCGAAGCGTCGGTCGGTGGCAGCACGCTCTCCGGCATATCCGTACTGTCGGATTGGAAGTTGTTCATCTGCATCGCTGCATTGTGCGGTACGGAACGGCGCGGAACAATGGGAAGCGATTACGCGGTCGTCAACGCAGCCGAATCGCGCGCCCCGGAGGATATCCCATTGCGGCGCGGGACCGGATGCTAGAATGGAGGCGATGCCCGTGCGAAGCCTCTTGTCAATCAGCTTGTCAATATTCGCGCTCGCCACAATGGCCGCGGCGGAGGGCTGCCTTCTTGCGCAATCCGTCCCAGTCGAATCAGGTCCTTCGACCCGGCCTGCGAAGGCCAGCCATCCCCCTGCGCCGCCGGCCGCGCCACAGCGCGTCTTGAACGTCACGACGCTGCAGGACTACGGCCCCGGCGAGCGGCCGATCCCCGGCAGCATTCGCTATGTCCTGGAACGCGCCCGCGGGCCGGCCATCGTGCGGTTCACCGTCGGCGGCGGGATTCACCTTAAGAAAAAGCTGGTGATCAGCACGCCGTACCTGGCGATCGATGGAAGCGCCGCACCGGCGCCGGGCATCACGTTTTACCAGCACCAGGTCGAAGTGGCCGACACGGAGCATGTGGTGCTGCGGCATCTTCGGTTCCGCTGCGGCGACGGGTTCGTGGATGACGCGGCGCGGCGAGCGGTGCACGGGCATTACGACGGCAGCAAAGGGCCGTACAACGGCGGCTGGCGATCACTGCTGATCATCGGCGACGGCAAGCGCCCGACGCACGACGTATTAGTCGAGAATTGTTCGATCCAGAACAGCACCGACGACAACGGTTCCGTATGGGACGATTGCCGGCGTATCACGTTTCGACGATGCCTTTTCTCGGGGGGCTACGCGAGCTTCACCAAGGGGCTGCTGGTCGGGTCCTCTCCGGGACGGCCGAACGTGGAGGATCCGGCTTATGTATATATTGACCAATGCCTCTTTGCATTCATGAAAGGCCGCGCCCCCGATCTAAGCGGCGGCATCGTGCAGATAACCAACAACGTCATCTGTGGCAGCCGGCAAGGCGGACTTGTCAGCATGGCACGGGGCAATTTTGTGAACAACTACTTTCTCACGCTCCCGGATCACCCCTGGGGCGCGAACGCCGATCGCCTGCTGACCGGCGACCCGACCGGCCGCGAGGCCGCGTTCTATTTCGCCGGCAACGTGCAGGACGGCGTACCGAACGATCGCCACATCCTCGGCGTGCGCAACAAGGCGCAATCCGATTTGCCGGATCGTCTCTTCCGCGCGACGCCGTGGCCCGGCCTGCCGGAGAAACTGCTTACCGCCGACGAGGCGCTTCGCGCCGTGCTCGAGAACGCCGGCTGCACGTTGCCCGTGCGCGACGACCACGACCGCGAAGTCATCCAGCGCGTCCGCGAGCTTCATGATCGCCTGCT
>JAANMU010003205.1_pt1 | contig 10795 bp, 5 predicted proteins | sample 7279701 | NCBI WGS metagenome assembly JAANMU01 (sample SAMN14094539, study PRJNA606508) | bioreactor metagenome | isolation source: A lab-scale SPAN reactor treating ammonium-rich wastewater day 57 | place: Ireland: Galway | collected 2017-03-13 | reverse complement strand
GTTCGGTCAGCACGTGCAGGGTGTGTTCGCTGCGTACGTCGTCGTGGACGAATCGCAGTCGTGGATTGGACCGTGCGGCTTCGAGGTTGCGCGCGTTGCCGGTGCTCAAGTTGTCCAGCGCGATGACTTCGTGCCCATCAGCGAGAAGTCGATCCGTCAGGTGAGATCCGATGAAACCCGCGCCGCCGGTGATGAGAATTCGCATGGGTGTGATTCCGGTCCGTCCCGCCACCCGAACCGCGACACGCGGCCGGGCGTTTCTGACGCGGCAGTATAGAGCAAGCGTTGCATCGCACCAACCATGGCGCGTCACTCGCGCCCCGGCCCGGCGGAACTCACGGAAATGCTCGAGAGTCAGCAATCGCCTCGCGCGCACCGCAGCCAATGCGGCCTTGCGAGGGAACTTCGCACCTCTTACCGGATTCTAGGCCGACTCGGACCCAAAAAGCGATGGACCCAGGCGTGAATCAAGGCCTCGGTCGCGACGATATAGGAAGAGGCGATCGTCCGCGAAGTCGGCCGAATTGCGCGCATAAACTTTGTTGGTGTCGCCGCAAACCGTGAGGTGCAGAATGAGACAAGATGGTGCCGTGACTCCGGAATCGGCCCAGCGCGAGCGTGAAGCGATCGCGGCGCTGGCGAGCAGCCGCGACCAGATTCGAACGGAATTGAGCAAAGTGATCGTCGGCCAGGAAGAGGTCATCGATCAGATATTGTTCTGCCTGTTCAGCGGCGGCCATTGCATCCTCGAGGGTGTCCCGGGCCTCGCCAAGACGCTGATGATCAAGTCTCTGGCGCGGACATTAAGCCTGTCGTTCAATCGAATTCAGTTCACGCCCGACCTGATGCCCAGCGACATCACCGGAACGGAAATCATCGAGGAGAACAAGGCGACGGGGGTCCGCCAGTTGCGGTTCGTCAACGGCCCGGTTTTTGCCAACGTGATCCTCGCCGATGAGATCAATCGAACGCCTCCCAAGACGCAGGCCGCGCTGCTGGAGGCGATGCAGGAGCATCAGGTGACCGCCGCAGGTTTCACACATCGGCTGCCCGAGCCGTTTTTTGTGCTTGCGACGCAGAACCCGATCGAACAAGAAGGGACTTATCCGCTCCCCGAAGCGCAGCTTGACCGGTTCATGTTCAAGATTCTGATGGAATACCCCAGCGCCGCCGAGGAACTGCAAATCATTGGTAAGACGACCACGGTCGAGGCGGTCGAAATGAATCGCGTGTTCTCGGCCGAGGACTTGCTCGCGCTACAGGAAGTCGTGACGCGTGTGCCCTGCGCCGAGCACGTCATGGAATATGCCATGCGCCTCGCGCGGAGCAGCCGGCCGCAGTCGCCCGACGCGCCGGAGTTCGTTCGGCGATATGTCAGTTGGGGCGCGGGGCCGCGGGCGTCGCAGTATCTCGTCATGGGCGGCAAGGCGCGGGCGATACTCTCGGGGCGATACCACGTCTCCACGGAGGACATTCGCGCGGTCGTGCACCCCGTGATGCGCCATCGCATTGTCACCAATTTCACGGCCGAGGCGGACGGTGTTTCGCCCGATGGCGTGATTGATCGGTTGCTGCAATCCGTTCAAGGCGCGTCGACTCCGGACCTCGATGCGATCGATGCGCAGCGCGTGCTGGTAAAGTGAAGGTGCAGGCGAGATGGCAGCGAGGCACGGAGGAATTGGCTAAGTGTTAAAGGCCAACGGCTAATGGATCATTGCTTATTCACTTCCGATCTCCGGGAAAATCATTCATGATCGCGCAGGGCGAAACCCTCCAGAAATACCTGAACCCGGCTGTGCTGGCCGGGATCGCCGGACTGGATCTTCGCGCGCGACGAATGGTCGAGGGCTTTGTCAGCGGCCTGCACCGTTCTCCGCTCCACGGCTTCAGCATCGAGTTCGCTGAATATCGCAAGTATGCCCAGGGCGACGACCTGCGGCACCTGGACTGGAAAGTTTTCGGTCGAACAGACAAGCATTACATCAAGGAATACGAGCAGGAGACCAACCTGCGGCTGCTCATCGCGGTGGATTCGTCGGAGTCGATGAAATACAAGAGCCGCGAAGCCGTCTGGTCCAAGCGGGAGTTCGCCATCACCGCCGCGGCGGGATTGTCCTACCTTGCGATTCATCAGGCCGATTCGGTCGCGCTGGCGACTTTTGACACGCGACTGCATCGCCATGGTCGTGCGAGCAATCAGCCGAACCAATGGAAGCAGATCGTCTCGGAACTGGAGCATCGCCCCGGAGCAGGGGCGACGGCCTTTCGCACGGTGCTCGACGAGCTGGCCGAGAGCTTGCGCGAGCGTCATCTCATCATCCTTCTAAGCGATCTGCTTGGTGATCCGGACGAAATCATCACGGGCATCAAGCACCTGCGCCACTGCCGTCACGAGCCGATCGTGCTTCAGATTCTTGATCGCGCCGAGCTGACGTTTCCATTCGAAGGCCCGGTGCGATTCATCGGCATGGAGGGCGTCGGCCCGCTGGCGACCGACCCGAGCGCGCTGCGAGATCGTTACCTCGCGGAGATCCATCGCCACGTGGATACGATCCGGCGGGGCTGCCACGCGCAACAGTGTGATTATCAGCTGATGGACACCGGCGCGCCGCTGACCACGGCGCTTAGCACTTACCTTGCGAATCGCGCGGCGCGCGTGCGCCGCCGCAGTTGAACCTTGCCGGCGGCGGCCGGCCTGACCTCACGGCGGTTCCAATGTCATTCGTTCACGGCGGCATGGCGATGGCAGCGGCAGGCCTGGCAATGGTGCCGCTGCTGATCCACCTGCTGAATCGCCGGCGATACCGCGATGAGCCCTGGGCCGCCATGCAGTTCATTCTCTCCGCGGTGCAGCGGACGCGCAGGCGGCTTCGTACGGAGCAATGGATTCTGCTCGCTGTGCGCACGCTGATCATGGCGCTGGTCGGGCTGGTGGTGGCGAGGCCGTATTTTGCGCCGCCGTCTGCCCTGATGGCCGTGGGCGAACAACGAGTGGATCGCGTCCTGGTTGTCGACGACAGTCTCTCAATGCGAGCCGGCACGTCAATGCAATCCAGTGCCCTGGAGCGAGCCAAGTTGGCGATGCTCAAGCTCATGGATCGCAGCGGCGCGAGCGGCGGCTTCGCCGTTGTGACGGCGTCGCGCCCGGCAAGCGCAGGGTTTGACCAGCCGGTGCAGGACCGGCTTGCCGTGCGGCAGTTCGTGGACGCCATCGACGGAACCTGGGCGGCGTCGGACTTGCGCGGTGGGCTGGAGAGAGCCGATGCGATTCTCGCACGAAGCACCGCGCCCCCGGACGCGCGGGAGATCTACGTCTTTTCTGATTTCTGCGAGCGCGATTGGAATCATCCGGCGGGCGCCGCGGACGTTGGTTTGACGCCGCTTGCGAATGTTTCCCGCGTTGTACTCGTTCGGCCGGCGCCGGAATCTCGATGCAATCGGGCGATCACAGGCCTGCACATCGTCGGCCAACCGGCCTTGCTTAACGGTGCCGCGGAAGTGCGTGTGGAAGTGATGAACTTCTCGCCTGTCGAGATGCCGGCGACCGTGCTGACGCTCCGGGTCGCGGAACGTGAAGTCGGCCGGCGCAACATGGAGCCCCTGGCTCCGGGCGCGCGGGCAACCGTGGATTTTCACGTGACGCTGGAGCCAGGCGCGGTCCATGTGCTCGAAGCGGCCATAGGTCGATGGGAGGGCGATTGGTTGCCTGAAGACGATCGTCGTCGGCTTGCGGTGGACGTGCCGGGCCGGCGGAGCGTCCTGCTCGTGGAATCGCGCACACAGGGCCCGCCAGTCGGGCAATCACTATTCCATTTCCGACTCGCGCTGGGCGGAGTGGAGACCTTGCCGGCCGAAGGCGTACCCTTCAGCGTGACGCAGGTCACGCTCGAAGAGTTCCGGGATGTCGTGCTGAAGGACTATGACGTCGTGGCGATCGGCGACTTGTCATTGCTGCGAGCCATCGACATCGAGCGCCTGCAACCGTTTGTGTCACGGGGCGGCGGCCTGATCGCATTCTGCGAGAATCTCGAACAGTCGACTGCCAACATGGTGCGCACGCTGCTTCCGGTTCGCCTGTTGGATGTTCACGAGGCGGCAGTTGATGAAGCGCCGCCAAACCTGACCATTGCGGATCCGAATCACGTCATGCTTGCCGATTTCATCGGTCAGGCCCGGAGCATCCTCGGCCGCGCCCATGTCACCGCGTGGCGACGAGTTCAAATCGAAACGGGCGGGCCGCGGCTGGATCGGATCATCGCCACCAGTACGGGCGATCCGATTCTTCTCTTAGGGGAAGTTGGGACCGGCCGAATCGCGCTCTGGCTGACATCCGCGGACATGGCCTGGACCAATTTTCCTGCCAAGCCCGACTATCCACCGTTGATGATGAATCTGACCGGATACGTCGCGGGCGATCGCAATTTGGGACGCAATGTGCTGGTCGGCGAAACGTTGCGCGGATCGACCCCCGTGGGCGCATCGGAGCGCATGGAGTTGACGCTGCCCGACGGGAAGCGACAGCGCGTGGAGCGCGATCAGGATGAAGGGGGAAGCTGCTGGAAACTGACTAGCACGGCGCTGCCGGGGGTGTACGAATGGGTGCGGGGTTTGACGCGGGACACTTATTGCGTCAACCCGGATATCGCTGAAAGTGACTTGCGACAGGCCGAACGGACGCGCGTCGCGGCGGCGTTTGGTGATCGCGCGACGTTCGTCGATTCGTCTGAACTGACCACCTTCACCGGGGCTGCCGACGTTCGTGAACTCGGCTGGTTGCTGGCTGTGATACTTCTGCTCGGCGCGACCGGAGAATCGCTCCTGGGACGCGTGTTCGGAGGGGCGCGATGAATCGAATCGCGTCATGGCTTCTGAACCTCGAACCGACCGGTTTGTCCGGTGAGGATACGCTGGCGCTGCGATTCGCGACGCCGCCGGCCGCGTGGATCATGCTAATCGGCGCGATCTTGTCTTTGGTCTATGTGTATCGCATCTATCGCGCGGAGCCTGTTGCGCGCCGGTGGAAGACTGCGCTGGTGACGCTTCGCGTGGGCGCCGTGCTGACGGTCTTGTTCGTCCTGTCCCAGCCCATGCTCGTGCGCCGGGTCACGAACGAGGAACGGGGCCACGTTGCGATCCTGGTGGATCGATCGGCGAGCATGCTGACTGCTGACGGCGACTGGCCCGCGAGCAAGGTGCCGGCGGGCGGATCAAATTCCCCGGTGCGCAGGGACGTCGCGCAGTCCATGCTGCCCGCCTCGGATGGAGGCCGCCTCGGTTTTCTGCGGGGAGAACACAGCCTGTCCCTGTGGACGTTTGCGGGTACCGTGCAGAGTATGGAGGGGGCCGTTCGCGGTACTCATGTGGATCCGCCGGAATCGATTACGGATTTGGCTGGCGCGATCAGCGAGGTCCTCAACCGCAATCCAACGGCGCGATTGGCGTCGGTGATTCTGATCTCGGACGGCCGGCAAACCGTGACCAGCTCAATCGACGACGCGCTGGCGCAGGCCCAGGCGCGGCGCGTGCCAATTCATACGATCGGGGTCGGATCGTGGGAGCCGGAGCGGGATCTCCGAGTGGACTCGGTCTGGAACGACGACGAAGTGTTTGTTCACGATTCGGTCACGCTGCGCGTGCAGGTCGAAGCGAGGGGGATTGAGACTCCGCAGGAGACGACCCTTGAACTGCGCGACCTGGAGACTGGCGCACTTTTGTCATCCTATCGCGGGGAATTGAGTCCTCGACAGCGCCTGGCGTCCTGGGACCTGGTCTATCGACCTTCGGTCGTCGGGCGACGAGCGCTGGAGGTGCGCGTGCTGCCGATTGATGGAGAGCGGGAGACTGCGAATAACACGTCGGTTGTCTCCATTCTCGCGCACGAGCGAAAGATCCGCGTGCTTTATGTAGAAGCCTATCCGCGATATGAGTATCGCTTTCTGAAGAATCTGCTCATCCGCGATCCCACACTCGAGAGCAGTTGCGTTCTGTTGTCCGCCTCGCCGGGGTTCGCACAGGAAGGCCATCGCCCGCAGCTTCGGTTTCCTGCCAGTCCGGACGAACTGCGAAATTACGACGTGATTCTGCTGGGGGACATCGACTTGCGCCGGGAAGATTCGCTCCGCGGCGACCAGCAGGAATGGCTCGTGGAGTTCGTATCGACGCTCGGGGGCGGCGTGGCGTTTCTCGCGGGAACAGACCACATGCCGCAGGTGCTTCGTCAAACGACGCTGGAGAAACTATTGCCCGTGGCGCTAGACTCGCAATCGCCGACGGGTCCGCTTCGCACAAATGAGGCACGAACGGCACAGATCACGGCGGAGGGCGACGAAAGCGGGCTTTTCTACTTTGCCGATAGCCGCGCTGCGCGGCGGGACATGGCGGCGACGATGCCCGGTTGGTTCTTCGTCGCGCGCGTGCTCGGGGCACAGCCAGGTGCGAGCGTGTTGGCGACGGTGCCCGGTGGCGCGGGGCCGACCGAAACCATGCCGGTCATCGTTCTGGGGCGATACGGAGCAGGTCGAACGTTGTTCGTGGGGACCGACGATCTTTGGCGATGGCGGGAGTATGGCGGTGATGCGCACTACGAAACGTTCTGGCTCGGGGCGATTCGGGCGCTGGCGCGCGGTCGAATGTTCGGGTCTGATCGGCCCTGGCGACTGGAGACGGACCGCAAGCGTTATGAGTTGGGCGACCCGGTGCAGATACGTTTGACGGTGCGCGACGCGTCGATGCGGTATCTGGCGGGCGACATGACGGTTCTGATTCGTGATGCGCGGGGCGCGATCGATCGCGCGGCGCTGCAGATCAAACTTCCCGGCAGCGGGGTCTGGGAAGGATCGTGGGAGGCGTCGACCGGAGGACAGTTCACGCTCTCGGTCATATCCGATTCGTACTTCGGGAATGAGGATCCCCCCAGTTGCTCGATCGAGGTCCTGTCAATCAACGCGGAGCAGCGTGAGCTGGCCGCGGATCGTCAGATGCTTGCCCGAATCGCTGAAGAGACTGGCGGTCGCTCATTCTGGGCCACGGACGATCTGACCGAGCTTGACGCTCTGATTCCCGATCGTCGGATCGCGACGCCTGCGGACATCGAGACACCGCTGTGGGACACGCGATTGATTGTGCTGTTGTTGACGGGGCTTTTTTCGACCGAGTGGATTCTGCGACGGGCGCTAAGCCTGCCCTGACGGTGTTATCCATGAAGACGCGGCACCCAGCTACGGATCCTCTCCTCGCCCGCCTGGCGATGGTGCGCCGGCGCATCCGGTGGTTGCTTGCGCTGGAAGCGGTCGGGCGGATTCTCGTCGTCAGCGCCGTGTATACAGCAGTCGTCGTCGCGGCCGACTGGTGGGTGCATTTCCCCGGGTACGTGCGACTGATCTTTAACATGACGTTCATCGTGACGATCGGTCGCTATGCCTGGCATCGCGTGTATCGGCCCGTTACCGCGCCGATTCACCTCGATCAGGTCGCGCTCGTCCTGCCTGACCTTTCGAGCGAGCTTCGTGATCGGCTTGCGGCGAGCGTCGCCTACCTCGACCACGGTGGTGCGGGGTCGTCTACATTGTGGCGACGGGTCATCGAGCAAACGAGCGACTCACTTGGCCAGGCGCGCCTGGCGCGCGGGCTGCGCCCCGCTCGTGCGCGGCGCTGGATAACAGCGGGTCTGGTGAGCGTTGTCGTCCTGATGTTGATCGCCGCGTGGCAGGGCGCGCTGGCGCGCGTGGGATGGGCTCGGTTGATGATCCCGATGGGGGAGTCGGCATGGCCTCGCCGAGTAGAGATCGTGCCATTGACGGGCAACGCCGTGGTGCCGGCCGGAGAATCGTTTGAAGTCGCAATGCGCGTAGCGCGTGGCGAGAGCCGACTTCACCGGGTCTACTTGAATCTTCACCCGACCCAGGGGCGTGTGCAGCGAGAAGTCCTGCGGCGAGGTCCAGATGGGGTCTATCGGCGAACACTGGACGCCATTCGAAGTGACGTGCGATATTCGTTCACCTGCGGCGACCACGATCTCTCTAATTCGCCCTTCACGTTGCGCGCTGCGGTGCGGCCGGAGATCGTCGCGCTCGTAGCCGATGTCTCGCTGCCGTCCTATGCTGGTTCGGTGCCTGCCGAGACGCAGACCGGCGTTGAAGATGGTTTCCACGCGATTCGAGGCAGCTCGCTTCGCCTTCGTGCGACGTGTCATCTTCCGACGGCTGACCAGCTTTCCGGCGCGACGGCCGCCGTGGTGTTCGAAGACGGCCGCCGCGTTGAGATGCAGCGCAGTGACGGAGCGGAGTGGACAGCAATCGTTGATGCGGTCGAATCAACGTCGTTTACTGTTGAACTGCGAGACGGACTTGGGCTGACCCCGCGCGAGCGGCGAAGTGTTCGGCTGACGGTACGGGCAGATCAGCCGCCGGTGGCGCGCATCGCTGCGCCGACCGCGCTGCTCGAAGTCACGCCGCGCGCGGAGCCGGTGGTTATCGTTCATGCGGAGGATGACGTCGGGCTGGCGGCGCTTCAGCTAACGGCTGCAATCGAGCGAACGGCGTCAGCTGGACCGGCGTCGGCGTGGAGCGCGGATCTCCTGTTGGAAGGCGAGGACGTGACATCGACGGCGAGTTCCGGTGAGCCGCCGGGCGAGCAGCCGAACAGTTCCACTTCGACGACCGCGCCGCGCGATGTTCAGCGCGCCTTTCGCTGGGCGATCGCCGAGTTGAGTTTGCAGCCGGGTGATTCCCTCTTGTATCACGTCGAAGCGCGGGACGCGTTCAGGCAGGACGGCGCTTTTCGAACGATCCGTAGTCTGCCGCAAAGGCTGAATGTCTTGACTCCGTCGGAACTGGTTCGCCGCCTGCGCGACGAATTGCTCCTGACGCAGCGTTCGCTTCGCCGCCTGCTGGCGGATCTGACGTCACTCGAAGGGCGCACGCGCATGCTGGAGCACAATGAGGCGAGTTCGCAATCCGCACCACAGTCGGCATCGCTTCGGGTCCAGCCGCTCGTGGCCGAATTGCGGCGCGCTCGGCATTCGGCGAGCCTGATTCTGGAGCGATTCGATGCAGTCATCGATCGCGGTTACGTCAATCGTCTGGGACACGAAGATGTCGTTCAATTGACTCGCCGCGTTCACGGGGATTTGTCGGAAATCTCGGAGTCGCTAATGGGACAGGCCGAGAACGTTCTGGCAGCAAATCCGGGCGGCCCGGACGCATCGCAGGTGGCCGCGTCGCTGGAGTTGGAGGGCCGGGCTATTGCGGGGATCCATGCGATCCTGGATCGCCTCGCGCACTGGCATGATTACGAAGAACTCGTGCGGCGCGTGCGCGAAATGCAGGATCGCCAGGAAATCCTGATTCGCGTTGTGACTGAAGCTGTCCGGACGGCGCAAGATGCAGGGATCGACACGCTCGGGGGGACGGTCGCCGACGCGACCGGTCAATCAGCCGGAGGGGCGCGCGAACTTCAAACCGCCGCGCAGGATCAACGCCAACTTGGCGCCGAAGCGGCGCGGGTGCTATTGAGTATGAAGGACTTCGGGCGAGAAGCCGTCGGCGACCCAAACGTCCGAGCAGCTGCGCTCCAGGCTGCCGCCGATCTGGGCTATCGCCATAACATCGTCGGGCGGATGGACGATGCCGCAGCGGAACTCACAGCGGGTCGCACCGGCCTCGCGGGCGACGCGCAGACGAGCGCCGCCGCCGGATTGCAAGCCATGATCGCGCTGCTCGAAGATGCGCCGCAACGGGAGCTATCGCTGTTGTCTCGGGCGCTGGCCGACGCCGCCGAACGGTTGAAGAAGATCATCGCTGCGCAGCGTGACCTGGTGGCCCGTACCCAGGCTGCGGACCAGGACCCCACGCGCCTGGCTACCCGGCAATCGACCTTGGCGCGAACAACCGCTGCATTCTCCGCGGGTCTCAAAGTCGCCGACTCGGACGGGGAAATCGTGCGAGAGCAGTCAGCGAAGTCCTCGGAGGAAATGCTGGCGGCCGCCGAGGCGTTATCGGCATCGGATCGCAGCCGGTCAGGCGCGCGGCAGCAGGCCGCCCTGGAGTTGCTCGAAGCGGCCTTGGACGTCCTGGAGCGGCGACGCTCGGAGGCTGATCAGGCGGCGGCCGAAAAATCGCTGGCGGCGCTGATCGGGCGACTCGTCGCGATCCATCGGGAACAGGGCCAGATCCTCATCGATACGCAATCGTTCTCGTCGCGCAGCGCGGAGTCGGCGCGCCTGACGCGGGCGGACGTACTTCGAGCGGGGCAGCTTGTCTTGCGGCAATCGACGTTGAAGGAACAGATGCTCGAGGCGCGGGAGACGATGACGGGCAGCGTCGTGTTCAGTCATGTTGCCGCGCAGGTGGCACAGGGTATGGAGCAGTCGGCCGTATTGCTCGACGCACGCACCTGGCGTGAGTCGTTGATCGTGCAAGAGCTTATCATGGCACAGCTTCGACAACTCATCGGCGCGATCGAGGAACTCCCACGACCCGATCCGTCCAAACAGTTTGCCGATGCGGCCGGTGCGGGCCAGTCGGCGGCTCAACCGACGATGCAGCGCTTAATTCCTCCGCTGGCCGAGTTGAAGGTATTGCGTTCGATGCAGAGCGCGTTGTACGAGCAGACTGTGAAATGGGCCGGCGCGGCCCATGCCCCGGGGGATGGTTCGCAGGATCAGTCAGCAGCGCTGCGCGCGATCGGCGCAAGCCAGCGCGAACTGCACGAGCTGGCGACCCGGCTCATCGAGCAGGCAGCCACCGAGGGCGACGCACCATGACCAGAACGAATAAAGATCAGTCGGCATCGTCAT
>JAANMU010003202.1_pt1 | contig 10810 bp, 12 predicted proteins | sample 7279701 | NCBI WGS metagenome assembly JAANMU01 (sample SAMN14094539, study PRJNA606508) | bioreactor metagenome | isolation source: A lab-scale SPAN reactor treating ammonium-rich wastewater day 57 | place: Ireland: Galway | collected 2017-03-13 | reverse complement strand
GCGGCCCGGCCGCGTCGCGGTCCCCGAGAAGAGGGAGCGCGACCGGCGCGCCGAGCACATCACGTGCGCTCACGGCCGCTTTGGTGTTACAACCTGGTCGATCATCCACGGAGAAGATGATGGTGACGTCCGTCCGACGTTTCGAGGAGCCGTCCTGGCGGGTGCTGCAGCGCATGTTCGAGCCGCTGGGCATCAAGCAGTTTGCGTCTGAGTTGAATCTCGGGTACTCGACGGTTGCACAGTGGCAGGAGGACCCCGAGTCGCTCTCCGGCGCGGGTCGCCTGAATCCGCTCGATCGCCTCGACGTGATCCGCCGCGTGCTTCAGGCGGGCGGGCACGCGGATCTGGCGGTCGAGGCGCTGCGTTGGCTGGCGGGGCGCGCCGGATATCGACTCGTGCGCGAGGCCGATCTCCCGACAGATCACGAGGGACTACTGCGCGAGGTGCTGCGGCTGGGCGCGGAGGCGGGTGACGTGCAGCGGATCGTCGAGGACGCCCTGCGCGACGGGCGCATCGACGCGAACGAGCGGAAACGCATCCTGATGGAATTGCAGGGCGCGCAGGAGCAGGCGGCACGCGTGGAGCTGATCGTGCGCGTCGGAGGCAAGAACCTGTGAGTCGCAGCGAGCGGCAATGGTTCGCGGCCGCGCTCGCGCTGGCCCTGGCCCTGATGGCCTGCGACCGGCCGCTGGCGCAGGAACCGACCCCGACGCCGACGTCCGCCGCTCCAACGCGCCTCGCCGTTCCCGACGAGCTCGCCGCGCGCATCGCCGAGGCCGCGCGCGAGCGGCTGCGCCATGAGGTCGTGTACGACGGCGCGTACGTGAAGATTCCGTTTCCCGGGGGCGACGTGCCGCCCGATCGCGGCGTGTGCACCGACGAGGTCGTGCGGATCTTCCGCGCACTGGGCCACGATCTGCAAAAGCTCGTGCACGACGATGTTCGGGCGGCGCCGAGCGCGTATCCCAACTCGTGGCCCGGGCCGCGCCCCGATCCCAACATCGACCATCGGCGCGTGCCGAACCTCATGGTGTTCTTCGCGCGTCATGGCGTTTCGCTGCCGATCAGCGAAAAGCCAACGGATTATGCCCCCGGCGACGTGGTCGCGTGGCGGCTCGACAACGGTCTCACGCACATCGGCGTGTTGACCGATGACACGGCGGATGGTGTCACGCCCGCCGTCGTCCACAACATCGGCGCGGGACCGCGCCTCGAAAACGTCCTGTTCGCGTGGAAAATCATCGGGCACTACCGGTTTCCGAAGCGGTGAACGCGGCGCGACGTGCGCCCGGAAAACCCCTCGTTCGTGTTTGACTTTTCGGGACCGCTCCCTAAGATCGTTGGCCTTGGCGGCGTCGGCGATTTCGTCCGTTCGCCCTTTGCGTTGAGGATTGTGTTGAATACCAAGGTGTTTCGGTCTTATCGCGATGCCGGGGTCGATATCGACGCCGGGAACGAGCTGGTGCGCCTCATCAAGCCCTACGTGCGCTCCACCTTTCGGCCCGAGGTGAAGGCCGATATCGGCGGATTTGCGTCGCTTTTTGCCCTGAATACGCTCAATTACAAAAATCCGCTGCTCGTCTCGGGGACCGACGGCGTGGGCACCAAGCTCAAGGTCGCGTTCATGACGGGCAAGCTCGACACGGTCGGCATCGACCTCGTGGCGATGTGCGTGAACGATGTCATCACGTGCGGCGCGGAGGCTTTGTTTTTTCTCGACTATTTCGCGTGCGGCAAGCTCGAACCGCAGGCCGCCGCTCAGGTCATCAAGGGCATTGCGGACGGCTGCAAGGAAGCGGGCTGCGCGCTCGTCGGCGGCGAGACGGCGGAGATGCCCGATTTCTACCCGCCGAATGAGTTCGATCTCGCGGGATTCACCGTGGGCGTGGTCGATCGCGACGCTCTGATCGACGGCAGCGGCATCGCCGAGGGCGACCGCGTGATCGGCGTGGCGAGCACGGGGCTGCACTCGAACGGCTACTCGCTCGCGCGCAAGATCGTGTTCGAGCAGCTCGGGCTCACAGTCGACGATCGGATCGAGGGTTTCCGCGGGACGGTCGGCGAGGAACTGCTGACGCCCACTCGCATCTACGCCAAGACGCTGCGCAATCTGACGCGCAACTTCACCATCAAGGGCGTCGCCCATATCACCGGCGGTGGACTGCTCGAAAACGTCCCTCGCATCCTGCCCGAGCGCGCCGGGGTGCGTTTCTATCGCGGCTCCTGGGAAGCGCCCGGGGTCTTCGAGACGCTGCGCCGCGCGGGCGGCATCGACGACGCCGAGATGTGGCGCACCTTCAACATGGGCATCGGGCTCGTGATCGTCTGCCCCGAGGAAGAGGTGGAAAACATTCTCATCCGGCTCTCGGGATTGCAGGAACGGGCGTGGGTGATCGGCGAGATCGTGGCGCGCGAGGACCGCGAGGCTCCCGCCGTCGAGGTGGTCGGCTGATGATCGGCATGCTCTTCGACGTCACGATTTTGGGCTCGGATTTGTCCGGGCTCATCGCGGGCGCGTTGCTCGTCAAGCGAGGGTACAACGTGCTGATCGCGGACGTCGAAGCGCAGGCGCACGTCAAGAAGATCGGCGAATACCGGTTGCGGCGTTTTCCCGGCATGTTCTTCGGCTTCGGCAAGGGCCAGATCTTCTCCGAGATCTTCACCGAGCTCGGCATACCGTTCCTCGACAAGAAGCGCTTCCTGATGGCCGAGCCGGGGTTTCAGATCGTCACGCCCGCGCGGCGAGTCGATCTGCCGCAGTCGCGCGACGAGCTGTTTCGCACGGTCTCGCTGGAATTCCCCAAGGAGTCGGGAAAGGTCGTGTCGCTCATCAGCGATGTCGACCGCTACGCGCAGGTGATTCGCGGATTCTTCGTCAACGACGTGGTCTATCCGCCGTCCACCTGGGGCGAGGGTCGCGCCGCGAAGAAGGCGCTCGCGAACGTCTCGGATCTCTACAAGGAGGCGATCCGCACCGACTACGGAGAGTTCGTGGACCGCTACGAGTTGTCGCCCGAGGCGCGGACCTTCGTGGACGGGCAGGTGCAGTATCTGTCGCCCGTGTATCCCGACGCGCCGAACTTGGCCTACGCCGCGAACTTGCTCGGGCTCACCAACAACGGCATCTTCCAGGTCGAGGGCGGGATCAAGGTGCTCGAGACGCTCTACCGCGAGCGCATCTCGGCCTATCGCGGCGTGTGCCACCGCACGCCGGCCATCGAGCACATCGAGTTCGGCAAGTACACCGAGATCAAGTTCGCCGACCAGAAGGAACCGATCAAGACGAAGGCGATCGCCGTCTGCGACAACCCCGAGGAGTTCTTCAAGGCGTGGTCGCCCAAGCACCTGAAGTCGGACTTCAAGGAAAAACTCGAACTGCCGCCACCGGGCCAGCACGACTTCGTGCTCTACGTCGGCATCGACGCGAACGTGGTGCCGGTCGGGATGGGACCGAACGTCATTCTCGTTCAGGACCCCCGGCGCGAGTTGATCGACGACAACCTCATCATGATCAGCCTCTCCGCGCCCGACGACGAAGCCCTCGCGCCGATCGGCAAGCGCCTGCTCGCCGCCCGCGTCAAGATCCGCCCGCAAAACGGCGTGATGGAAGAACGCACCGCCGACATGCTCTGCGAACGCATTCACGCCGCGCTGCGCGAGCTGATGCCGTTTCTGGATGACTTCACGGACTTCGTCGCGAAGAAGGAAAGCTACGAGCTGTATCGCATCGAGCGGGCCGAGGCTTGGTCGCAGAACATCGACGACGACAAGCTCGGCGTCGCCCTGCTCCACAACCGCACGCCGCACAAGTCGGTGTTCTACACCGGCAAGGCGGTGCTGCCCGGGCTCGGCATGGAAGGCGAGGCGGTCTCGGCGCGCAATCTCGTCAGCATCATCGCCGAGGAATATCCCAAGAAGTGACCGAGGCCGCGCACGGCGGCCGGCGGATCAACCTCAGGTAAAGCGGCTGCCCGCGGGCGCGGAGCAACCGCCGCCCTTGGCGGCCGGCGCGGCGCTGGGCGCGGCGATCTGCTTCTGTGCGTCGGGCGCGCCGCAGGTCGGGCAGGTTTGGGGCTGCGTCGCGGCGGAGATCGACACGAGCTTGTCGAACTGCTCGCCGCACGCACGACAACGGTAGACGTAGATCGGCATGGCTCACCCTCCCTCGGGGCCGGGGGCGTTTTTAACGTTTTCGGACTCGCGCGCGTTGGGTTTCTTTTTGCCGTCATCCAGACGGCAGGCACTGCTCGCTCAGGTGGGCACGCCCAGTTTGGGCAGGATCACGGTCTGGAGCAGAACCCAGAACACGAGAAAGCCGATGATCCAAAGGTCATTCACGGACATCGGCGAATCACTCCTCGGGAAACTGCGAACACGCGCAGCGGTGCATGCACGAGAGCAGGTCGTAGAGGTGCTGGTTATCGAGCCGGTAAAACGCCTTGCCGGCCCGGCGCTCGGTCTTCACGAGCCCGACCATGCGCAGGATCTTGAGCTGCTGGGAGACGATCGCCTGCTTCTCGCCGATCGAAAGCGCCAGATCGCCCACGCAGATCTCGCCGCGCGCGAGCGTGTCGATCACACGCAGACGCACCGGGTGCCCCACGGCTTTCAGCAGCTCGGCGATGCCGTCGCACTGGCGGTCCGTGAAGGGCTCGAAGTCGAAGTCGGGGAGTCGGTCGGTCGCCATTACCCACCTCTTTATAGCAATATATCTATATATGGCCGATTTTGCAAGAGGAATCGGATGATCGGACGCGAATTTTACAAACCGACGATTTCGCGATCTTCCAGGCGCTTGATCTGGTCGCGAAGCTCGGCGGCGCGTTCGAAATCGAGCTCCTTGGCCGCCGCTTTCATCTGGCGGCGAAGCGACTCGATCATCATGGGGATGTGCGCCGGGACGATCTGCTCGTCGTCCTCGGGACGCAGCGTCGGCACAGTCACGTAGTCCTTGTCGTAGATCGCCATGAGCGCGTTGGAAACGCCCTTCACGATCGACTCGGGCGTGATGCCGTTCGCCTCGTTGTATTTCCTCTGCGTCTCCCGGCGGCGGTCGGTTTCGTCGAGCGCCTGCTTCATGCTGGCGGTCACGCGGTCGGCGTAGAGGATCACCATGCCGTTCACGTTGCGTGCGGCGCGACCAATGGTCTGCAACAGGCTCGTGGTGGAACGCAGGAACCCTTCCTTGTCGGCGTCGAGGATCGCGACGAGCGAGACCTCCGGCAGGTCGAGCCCTTCGCGCAACAGGTTGATGCCGACCAGCACCGAGAATTCGCCGAGGCGCAGATCGCGCAGGATGGCCACGCGCTCCAGTGTGTCGACTTCGCTGTGCAGGTAGCGGACCGGCAGACCGAGGTCCTGATAATAGGTCGTCAGGTCCTCGGCCATCCGCTTGGTCAGCGTGGTGACGAGCACACGCTCGTTCCTGTCGATGCGCGCCTTGATCTCGTCGAGCAGGTCGTCGACCTGATTGCCGGCGGGTCGAACCACGACGGCCGGGTCAGTTAAGCCGGTCGGGCGAATGATCTGCTCCACGACCACGCCGCCCGCCTTCTCCAACTCCCACGCCGCCGGCGTCGCCGAGACGTACACGATCTGCCCGAGCCGCGCCTGAACCTCCTCGAAACGCAGGGGGCGATTGTCGAGCGCCGACGGAAGGCGGAAGCCGTACTCCACCAGCACGGTCTTGCGGGAGCGATCGCCGTTGTACATGGCGTTGAGCTGCGGCACGGTCTGATGCGACTCGTCGATGAATGTGAGGAAGTCGTTCGGGAAGTAATCGAGAAGCGTCCACGGCGGGGAACCCGCCTCGCGCCCGTCGAGGTGGCGGCTGTAGTTCTCGACGCCCGAGCAATAACCGACCTGCGCCAGCATCTCGATGTCGTAGAGCGTCTTCTCGCGCAGGCGTTGCTCTTCCAGCAACTTGCCCAGCGACAGGAGCTGCTCGCAGCGCTCCTTGAGCTCCGCGCGGATGTCCTTGATGGCGCGCTCGATGGTCGGGCGGTCGGCGACGTAGTGGCTGTTCGGGAAGATTCCGATTCGGGGAAGGTCGCGGATCACCTTGCCGCGCAGTGGATCGATCTCGGCGATGCGCTCCACGTCCTCGTCAAAAAACTCGATGCGAATCGCCTTCTCGTCCTCATAGGCCGGGAAGATCTCGAGCACGTCGCCGCGCGCGCGGAAAGTGCCGCGAAAAAAGTCGATGTCGTTGCGCGTGTACTGCATCTCGACCAGACGGCGCATGAGCTGGTCGCGGTCCATCCGGTCGCCCTTGTTCACCACCACGAGCATCTTGTTGTACTCGTGCGGGCTGCCGAGGCCGTAGATGCACGAGACCGACGCCACGATGATGACGTCGCGGCGCGTGAGCAGCGAACGCGTCGCCGAGTGGCGAAGCCGGTCGATCCGCTCGTTCACCGAGCTGTCCTTTTCGATGTAGGTGTCCGTGCGCGGGATGTACGCCTCGGGCTGGTAGTAGTCGTAATAGCTGACGAAATACTCCACCGCGTTGTCGGGAAACAGCTCCCGAAACTCGGAAAAAAGCTGGGCGGCGAGGGTCTTGTTGTGCGCCAGCACCAGCGCGGGGCGGCCGCTGCGCGCGATGACGTTCGCGACCGTGAGCGTCTTGCCACTGCCCGTCACGCCCAGCAGAACCTGGTGCTTTTCACCGCGCGCGACGCCCTCGACAAGCTGCGTGATGGCTTGTGGCTGGTCGCCCCTGGGCGTATAGGTGTCGATCAGTCGATAGGTATCCATTCCTTTTCCCCGGCAGGCGTCCTTTCATGCCCGCGAAACCCCGGCGCGTCAACGATCCGAATGACGCCGCAGTCCGTTCGCCGGATGAGCGTCGATACGACCTGTTCGCCATGTGCGCGCCGGGAATCGAGCCGGCATTGTACGACGAAATGGGCGACCTTGGCCTCGACCCCCTGCGCGCCGTTCACGGCGGGGTCGAGTTCCTGGGCACGTCCCGCGACCTGTATCGGGCGAACCTGTGGCTGCGCACGGCGGGTCGCGTGCTCATGCGCGTCGGCGAGTTCGTGGCCATGTCGTTTCCCGAACTCGCGCGAAAGGTCCGTCGCATCGCGTGGGCCGACCTGCTTCCGCCGGGAACGCCGATCGAGGCGCGCGCCGCAAGCCACGGCTCCAAGCTGAACATCCGCAAGAAGATCGAAAGCGTCGTTGCGGACACGATCGGAGAGCGTCTGGGAGCGCCCAGGCCCGGCCGCGCGCCGGTGCTGGTCCTGGCGCGGTTCGAGCAGAACACGTGCACAATCTCCGTCGACACCTCGGGAGACCTGCTTCACCGGCGGGGGCACCGCGTCGAGACCGCGCGCGCGCCGCTGCGGGAAACCATGGCCGCCGCGATACTGCGTTACGCGGGGTTCGATCCGGCCGAGCCCTTTGTCGATCCCATGTGCGGCTCGGGAACCCTCGTCCTCGAAGCCGCGCTCTGGGCGCTTCGGCGCGCGCCGGGCGTCGAGCGCGAATTCGCGTTCATGGACTTCGCGGATTTCGACGCGAAGCTCTGGGCTCAACTGCGCGACGAGGCTGTGGCGAACGCCCGCGACACCCTGCCCGCTCCTGTCATCGGCGCGGACGCGAATGCCGCCGCCGCGGCGGCCGCCCACGGGAATCTCGATCGCGCCGGACTCGCATCGCTGGTCGAGGTCCGCCACGTGCCGATCCATCGTCTGTCGCCGCCGCGCGAACCGGGGTTGGTCTGCTTCAACCCGCCGTTCGGCGGCCGTGTGGGATCGCCCGGATCGCTCGGCGCGCTGTATGCCAAGGCCGGCGACGCCCTGCGCGAGCGCTTCGTCGGCTGGCGATACGGTGTGCTGACGGCGGACGAGGCCATGTGGAAGGCGATGCGGCTTCGTTACGACGCCGCGTTCCCGATGCTGCACGGTGGAACGCGGGTGCGGCTTCACATCGGGCGAATCGCGCCGCCGGCGAGGCGGGGCAAACCCTAACCCTTGCGGACCTTTTCGAGCCCGTCGATCTGACGCACGTCCTTGCCCTTGACCAGAAACACGACCTGCTCGCACAGGTTCGTGCTGTGGTCGGCCATGCGCTCCAGAAATTTCGCGATCGACTGGATGTGGATGCCGCGCTCCACCGCGTCGGGGTTCCTGAGCATGATGGCGAGCAGGTCGCGGATGATGACGTGGTAAAGGTCGTCGACCTCGTCATCGCGCTCCATGATCTGCTCCGCCAGGTCGGCGTCTTCCTTCACGAAGGCGTCGATGGATTCGCGCACCATGGACATGACGATGTCCGCCATTTTGGGGATGTCCTGGTAAGGTTTGAGCTGGGGTTCGACGTTGAGCAGCAACGCGCGCTCGCAGATGTTCACCGCGAGGTCGCCGATGCGCTCCAGCTCGTTGGCCATCTTGATGGCCTGCGTCGTGAAACGCAGGTCCTTCGCGACGGGCTGTCGCTTCGCGAGGATCAGGAAGACGAGCTCGTCCACCTGCACCTCCGCGCGATTGACCTCGAAGTCCTTCTCGATCGTGGCCCGCGCGAGTTCGGAATTGCGCTCGACGATGGAGCGGATCGCGTCGGCGATCATCTCCTCGCAGAGCCCCGCCATGCGCAGCAGCGTCTCGCGCAAGTCGTGCAGCTCGCGCTCGTACGCGCTGTCGGTGTGCGTCTTCTCCATCGCTTCTCGCGTCTCCATGTCCCCTGCGCGCCGGGCGCGCAACGGCGTCAACCGAACTTGCCCGTGATGTATTCCTCGGTCCGGCGGTCACTCGGCGACCGGAAGAGCACGTTCGTGTCCGTGAATTCGATCAACTCGCCCATGAGAAAAAACGCGGTCTGGTCGGACACGCGCCCGGCCTGCTGCATGTTGTGCGTGACGATGACGATCGTGTAGTTCTCGCGAAGCTGGTGGATCAGCTCCTCGATGCGCGCCGTGGCGATGGGGTCGAGTGCCGAGCACGGCTCGTCCATCAGGATGACCTCGGGATCGACCGCCAGCGCCCGCGCGATGCACAGTCGCTGCTGCTGTCCGCCCGAGAGACCCGAGCCGGGCTTGTCGAGGTAGTCCTTCACCTCGTCCCACAGTGCCGCCTGCCGCAGCGCGCGCTCCACCAGATCAGCCGCGTCCGACCGTTTCAGCGAACCCATCAGACGCAGCCCGGCGAGCACGTTGTCGCGCACGGTCATCGTCGGGAAGGGATTGGGCTTTTGAAAGACCATCCCGACGCGGCGGCGCAGGAGCACCGGATCGACGTCGCGGCCGTAGATATTGACGCCGCCGTACACGACCTCGCCCTCGACGCGCGCGCCGTCGATGAGCTCGTGCATACGGTTGAGGCATCGAACGAACGTGGACTTGCCGCACCCCGACGGACCGATCACCGCCGTGACCTTCTTGTCGGGCACGTCGATGGTAATCGACTTCAGGGTGTGCTGCGGCCCGTACCAGGCATTCAGGTCCCGCACACGGAAAATGGCGCCGTTGACCGCGGACACCGTCTCACTCCAGTCGTCGCGCACTCGCGGCCGCCAGGGCCGGGCGACGAAAAACGGACTTTAGCTAATACACGCGCTTCTGAAAACGATTGCGCAGATAGATGGCGATTCCGTTGAGCAACAGCAGAATGACGAGCAGGACGAGAATCCCCGCCGCCGCATTGATGACAAACCCTTTCTGCGGTCGCGACACCCAGTTGAAGATCTGGATCGGCAGCGCCGTGAACGGCGAGCGCAACCCGTCGGGCAAGAACGGCACATAGGTCAGCGCACCGATGGTGATGAGCGGAGCAGTTTCGCCCAGCGCCCGCGCGATCGAAAGGATCGTGCCTGTCAGGATTCCCGGAAACGCCATGGGCAGCACCACCCGCCGCGTGGTCTCCCACTTCGTCGCCCCCAGCGCGAGCGCGCCTTCGCGCAGGGCGTTGGGCACCGTTGCGAGCGCTTCGCGCGTCGAAAGAATGACGACCGGCAGCACGAGCAGCGCGAGCGTTCCCGCGCCCGCGATCACGCTGCGCCCGAAACCGAACGCCCGCACGAAGAGGCCGAGACCGAGCAGGCCGTAGATGATCGACGGCACGCCGGCGAGGTTGGCGATGTTCACCTCGATGACATTCGCCCAGAAGCTGCGCTTGCCGTACTCTTCGAGATAGACGGCCGCGCCGACGCCGATGGGCAGCGCGATGAGCGCCGTGAGCGAAACGACCACGAGGCTGCCGACGAGCGCCGGAAGGATTCCCGCGTTTTCGGGATTGCGCGAGGGGTAGCTCGTCAGAAAGTCCCAGCCGAGCCGAGCCGCGCCGTCCTGGGCCACGTCGACGATGAGCACCGCGAGGACGAGGAGCGGTAGCGTCATGGCGACGAGGCAGACCCATCGAAACACCTGCTCCGCAAGTTTACCGCGCCGCCCGCCCTGCATCAGCTCTTCCTCCGATACCTGCGCGCCAGACGCTGGCTGAGCATGTTCATGCCGAGGGTCATGAGGAACAGGCACGCGCCGACGACGAAGATCGTCTGATACGCGAGCGTGCCGTGCGGCGTGTCGCCGAGGGCGACCTGCACGATGTACGCGGTCATGGTTTCGATCTGCACGCGGGGGTCGAGGGTCAGGCGCGGTTGCTGGCCCGCGGCGATCGCCATGATCATCGTCTCGCCCACTGCGCGGGACACGGCGAGTGTGACGGCGGCGGCGATGCCGGAGAGCGCCGCCGGAATCACCACGCGAAAGATGGTCGGCAGCTTGCCTGCGCCCAATGCGTAGGCGCTCTTGCGCAGGCTCATGGGCACGGAGTACAGCGCGTCCTCGGACAGCGACGAGATGAGCGGGATG
>JAANMU010003201.1_pt1 | contig 10814 bp, 9 predicted proteins | sample 7279701 | NCBI WGS metagenome assembly JAANMU01 (sample SAMN14094539, study PRJNA606508) | bioreactor metagenome | isolation source: A lab-scale SPAN reactor treating ammonium-rich wastewater day 57 | place: Ireland: Galway | collected 2017-03-13 | reverse complement strand
TGCTGGGAAAACTCCTCGACGCCTTTCCGCCCGACGAATGCCTTCGCTACCTCCTCCACTGCGGCTACCACTTCACACCTCCGTGAAATGCGCTCTAGCGGGGCACAAGGTGGTGTCGGTCGAGCGGCACCTGATTGACCAAGGCGTCAACTCGTTTTGGGCGATCTGCGTGGACTCGCGTCGTCCCTTGCTGGCGCGATGCCTTCCCTCTTGATGCGGCTTGGCAGCGCTCTCTGTTTTGAGAGAGATGGGTTCGGGGGTCGAACGCAACCCCTGCCCGATTTTCCGTAGACCGTTGATTCGCGTACCCCCACGAAACGGACGCGAACTCTCGAAGATGCCGCGCCGCAGCCACTTGCGCTAATCGCCCATCAGAGAATGGTTACGAAAAGGGTTGGGCATAGGGAGCTATTTCGTTTTGCGAACTACACCCCGACCCACGGGTTAACGGAGAGCGCCGAGAGCGAGAGTTCTCGGCGTTTGTCGTTTTCCGCAGGATTTTTAGGGGTCGAGAATCACGCGGCACACTTAGAGAGTTTCTCTGCCGCTCCGGCGCGAGCGCCGTCCGACCTGCTCCTCGCCCCAACTCTCGCCAAAACTCTCGCGCTCTCTGGTTAACAGACCCCTTTGGGTTAACAACCGCGTCCGGCTCGGACGCCGAAAACAACCGTTTACGAAATGCGTTCGGTTCGGTGGGGTGGCTCCCCAGCCCAGCCGATCTTGGCGCGGCAGAGATGGTTCGGGCTTTTGTTCGGTCTTCGGAGCAGGCTGCCCAGCGACGAACTTACACGGCCTCACCGCCGCGGACCAATGCGGAATAGCTTCATCCACCCGTTCAGTGTTGACCCGATGGCGCCTGCTGTTCTGAGGTCGAGTCACGGTCCAAATCTCTCTGCAAAAACCTGTTCCTTGCCCGTTCCTCCGCCCACATCAGATGCAAGATGTCGGCGTTCTCCTCGACCCCAATACGCCGAGCTCTTTCTGCCTGCAAGTTTTGCAAAGCTGCAACCTTTGCGCGATGCTCCAGCCACCACCCCAGCGCCATAGCCGCGACGGTCACGACTGCGAACAGGTCGCGGAGTGAGAGCTTGGGCATGGGCATGGCATGAGCACGAGAGCGAAAATCACTTTGTCGTGACCACCATCTTCGCGGCTTTTTGCTCAGTCAGGCCCGCGCTTCCCTCCGTCCCAAGGTGGACCCAAACATGGAGCTTATCGCCCCGATCGAGATCGGGACCTTTCCTCGGGTCAATCCAACGGCCGTCACGAATGAGGCTGTACCCTTGCGGCCGAGCATCGGCCACTTTCTCCTCGCCATCAGCGATTCTGAAGAACCGAACCTTGAAGAATGGATTCGGCGAGGGATTGGGGTGCAGCAGTTGGTGAACTTCTTTCCCCTTGATCGCTTCTTTCGCTTCCAGCGTCCAGACGATCGTTTCTTCCGCGACGACCCTCCCATCCACCGTGAATTCGTCCGCGTCGTAGAACCTGCTTTCGACGATATTAAAGGTCTTCTCCAGGCGGCCAAAGTCGCAGGTAACGTTATCAAGCGGCGCAGGGAGTCGCGGTGCGTCCCCTTTGTCGCTGGCCCGCGTTGAATGCAAGCCGAGGGTGCAGCACACCATGAACGTCGTCACGTAGAGCTTCATGTCCATTCCCTCCTATCTGTAAGCGACTTGGACGTTGTCAGGAGTATAGCCGACGACGACGCGCGCCCGCCAGCGAATGCTGAAACTCGACGGCCTGCCACCTATGGGTAGCGGCCGGACCGCGTCCAAGAACGCAATGAGGTCGCTGCCCAATGCAAATGCGAAAGCGGCGGCGCGCGGAAATCCCTCGGGGGAAATTAAAGGGGACGGGAGAGCTCAGTAGAAAAGGTCAGTGCTAGCACCGAAAGTGCTAGCTAAACAATGCGCTGCTTCATTCCGTAAATCAGTATGTGAGAACGAGTAAGAGTCCGAAAGCAGTGCTCATTGAGGCGCTTCGCGTCGCCGAGGCTTCGTTGCCGGCGTACGCGCACGCGTTCAGTCCGAAGACCTTCACGCAGCACCAGTTGTTTGCATGCCTGGTGCTCAAGAACTTTTATAATCTCACCTATCGCGGCGCGGTCGGGATGCTTGCGGATTGCCCGTCGTTGGTAAGGGCCATTGGCTTGGATCGCGTGCCGCATTTCACGACGCTGCAGAAAGCCTGCGATCGGCTGTTGCGGCTGGCCCATTATCGCTCCTTGATCGGCGCTACGGTGGAGCGAGCGCGAACCAAGAAAGTGCTTCGTCGTCGCGTGCGGCTGGCGGCTATGGACACCACCGGGTTCGAGTCGCGACATATCAGTCGATACTACGCGTTTCGCCGTAAAACAAGCGGAAAAAGCGGGCGAAAACGCAAAGTGGTGTATTGCCGCTACCCGAAGTTGGGCTTGGTTTGCGACACCCAAAGTCACATCATACTCGCCGCTCGCGCCAGTCAGGGCCCGCAGCCCGACTTCGGCGATTTCGGGCCCTTGCTGCGCGAAGCACAGGCCCGCGCCAGTCCCAAAGCCGTGGCGGCCGACGCTGGTTTCGACAGCGAAGCCAATCATGAATTGGCGCGGGACGAATTGGGTATCCAATCTTTGATTGCTCCCGGGCACGGCCGGCCGACAGAAAAGGAGCCGAGAGGCCGTTATCGACGCCAAATGAAACGCCATCTATCCCAAAGCCGCTACGGCCAAAGATGGCAGGTGGAAACCGTATACTCGATGATCAAACGACTCACCGGCGAAGTCGTCAACGCCCGGACCTATTGGCGAAGATGCCGCCTTCTGCTGTTAAAAACATTGACCCACAACCTCAGCATCCTCACCAAGTTGATAGCTTTTCTACTGAGCAGTCCTGACCCCTTTATTTACGATTTACGGCAAGTCGGCGCTACGGCGGGTTTCAATCAAAAATCCAGCTTGCCGCGCAGCCCGAAGAGATACGCGGTATCAACGCGTTCGCGAGCGGGGTCGAGCACTTGGAAGTCGGGGGTCAGATGAAACCAAGGCGTGACGGCGACGTTGTAGAACAGTTCGATCCCCTGGCCGTGGCCGATGGGGCCGAGCAGCGCTTCGACAAGGACGCCGATCTCATCACTCGACTCGGCGTAATAATAGCCCGCTCCGAAGGTGTCGCCGGGGCGACTCGCCAGCGGGCTGTTGCCGCCGATGCCGAAGCTGAGGAAGCTCGCCAGAGGATTGGTGCGATCGTCGGCCACTCCCGCCCGACCGAACACGCCCCAGCCGCGGAGTTCTTCGGCGGTCTCGTCCACATACACGTACTGGTCGAAGTTCCAGAACAGCGACCAGGATCCGGACTGCTGGGCGATCGGCACGTCAGGCAGAATGATGCGCGGGTCTTGGCCGAGCGAGACATAATCGCGGCTGTTCCATGTGCCGCCGATCAGTTGGTGTCCGGGCAGACCTGCTACCGACACTGGCACGCGTAGTTGGGCGCTGAGCACAGCTCCTTCTTCAAAGAGTTCGTCAAATCCGCTGGTGCGCGTGGTGTCGGTCGCGTTCAGCACCGCGAAGTTCAACAGCGGTTCCCCTTCACGCAGCACGATGAAGCCCGCGCCGAGCGTCGAGTAAGGAATCGTGCGCAAGGCGATGGGATTGCCGACGAAAGCCAGGTTCATGAACTGGGTCTTGCCGCGTCCATGGGCAAAAGCGTTCATGTCGCCGTCGAGCGTATCCAGTTTGCCGGCGAACACGGCGAAGTTTTCGGAAAGCGCCTGCGTCAAAAGAACGTTGGTTAAGTACAAATCCTCGTGGTCGACCACCGGCAGGTCGGTGATAATCGCGGGGGGAAACACGCTGCCCGTAGCATTGGCGAGCGTTTCGCCAAAACGGTGCTCGCCGCGCAGCTTGAGGAACAACCCTTCGTTCAGCCCCACCGCCGTGCCTTGCATCGTCAGCACGTAATCGCCGTGACCGCCGTAGCGGAACTCCCGCTCCAGCCCGCCGGAGGCGATTCCTTGGTAAACCTGAACATTATCGGCGACCAACGTGACTCCGCTCTCGGCCAGCGCCGTGCGCAGGCCCAGCCAATCGCCCGTCAACACCGGCCGATGCAAGAGGCATCCGCCGTAATCGGGAATCTCCGGTTCCGTCTCCTCACGGCTGCAACAAACGCATGGCGGGCAAACACAAGGGGAGCACCCAGGCGGCGCAGCCACCGTAACGACCGGCTCCCATTCTGGCGTGACGGCTCCTTCCGCCTGCAAATCGCGCGTTGAGCTCGACGTGAAAAGAAATACAGCCGCCAACGCACATCCTTGCGGCCAACCACGCAGTAATCCGTTGCGCCCCATGCCGATCACCCGCCGCAGAATGAGAGAACGAAAGCAGGCATTCCATGCCTCGCCGTCGATTCTATCGGAATGCGGGCGCCCGCGGTTGACTCCTGCATTTCTCTCTGGCGCGCGACGGCGCCGATCACGCCGATTGTATTGAAAGTGTCGCCCGGTTACGCCAAAGGTGAAAAATGTAACGTCGGCGTCAGCTAGCCAACCTTCGCAACGGAGAGAAACGCGCGCCCACGCGGATGTCACACCACGGCGTTGCGCTTGGCCGCCTCGCGGAACCAGGCGGCGCTGAGTTTGGGCGTCCGCTTCTGCGTCTTGAAGTCCACGTACACCAGCCCGAAGCGGTTGCCGAAGCCGGCGGTCCACTCGAAGTTGTCCATCGCGCTCCAGTAGAAATAGCCGTTGACCGGCACGCCGTCGGCCGTCGCCCGCTGGAGCTGCGTCAGGTGGGCGCGGACGAACATGATGCGGTCGGTGTCGTAGATCTTGCCGTCGTCCGCGATCACCTCGTCGCCGGCGCAGCCGTTCTCGGTGATGAAGATCTCCTTCGCCCCCCAAAGCGACTGGACGAACTTCGGCGCCCAGTACAGACACTCGGGACCGATGGGAAAGTTGTTGACCGCCGCTTTCGCGTGCCCCTTGGCGAACGGAACCTTGCGCCAGCCGGGGGCCTGGTCCGACGCCACCACGTAGAACATCGGGCAATAGACGTTGATGCCGACGAAATCGAGCGGGGAGCCGATGACCTTCAGGTCCTCGTCCGTGAACTTTGGCGCGTCCGCGCCGGCGTTCTTCAGGTAGGTGTCGGTGTATTTGCCTTCGAGCATGACCGTGAGGAACGGCGCGTTGCCTTCGCGCGTCGCCGCTTGCGCGGCCTTGATGTGCTCGGGGCCTTCGATCAGCGGCACGGCGGTCTCGATGTTCTCCGCCGGACCGACCTTGGTCCCGGCCTTCCCCTTGGCCCGGATCGCCTGCACCGCCAGCCCATGCGCGAGCACCGCGTGGTGCCGGACCTGGTTGACCTCGCCCGGCGGCAGCTTCAGCCCCGGCGCGAGATGGACGGTCCTCGACCCGCCCGGGCTTCCCGGGTCCGGAACCTCGAACCCCTTGTAGCCCGCCTCGGTGAAGGAGCGGAACTCGTTGATCGTGAAGAAGTGCCGCACCCGGTCGGACAGCTTCTCGGCCATGTAGCCGGCGTAGTCGCCGAACGCCTTGGCCGTGTCGCGCGACTGCCAGCCCTTGTGCTTGTCCTGCAGCGTCTGCGGCAGGTCCCAGTGGTAGAGCGTCGCGAACGGCTCGATCCCCGCCGCCTTCAACTCGTCCACCAGCTTGCTGTAGAAGTCGAGGCCCTTCGGGTTCGGCTTGCCGACGCCCTCGGGGAAGACGCGCGGCCAGCAGATGGAGAACCGGTACGCGGTGGCGCCCAGGCCCTTCATCAGCGCGACATCTTCCTTGTACCGGTGATAGTGGTCGTTGGCCACGTCGCCGGTGTCGCCGTTCTTGATCTTGCCAGGGGTGTGCGCGAACGTGTCCCAGATCGACGGGCCCTTGCCGTCCTCGTTCCAGGCGCCCTCGATCTGGTACGCCGACGTGGCCGTGCCCCAGTAGAAGCCTTGGGGAAACTCTCGACCCGCCGCCGGTTCAGCCTGTTCCGAAGTGGTTTGCGCGGGTGCGGCGCCCGCGGTCATCACCATGGCGGACGCACCCATCGACGCCGTGAACTCGCGGCGGGAAAACTTGCTGGACATAGAGTCTGCTCCTTTCTGCGGGAATGATTTGCATTTTGCAGCATGAAAGGCAACTTAGGGCGGACGGCGCACGGAGTGTGCCTGCTACTTTGGCTTATTCATTGGTTGCCTCCTGCGGTTGTTCCAGTCGCACCAGAAGCCAGGTTTCGGTCTGTTCGTCGCCGAAGTGGACCAGGAGCGGGGCTTCGTCCTGCGTGAGGTTGTAGAGGCCGGTCTCGGCCACAAAGGTGTCGCTGTTGGCGATGCGGAAGGCGACTCGCTGTGTTTCCTTGTCCACCTGGCCCTGCACCGTTTGGGCTTTTTCGGTCTGCGTGTTGACGAGCGTGCCGCTGACGATCCCCTCTTTGCTGACGGCCAGTTGGATCACATGCGAAGGTTCGGTTTCCTTCTCGTTCGAGGAAAGGGCGAATGTGCCCAGCGGCAGCCATTCGACCTTAGCCGCTTCTTCTTCGCTGGCCGGCGGAGGCACGGTGGCCAGCGCCGCCGCGGTTTGGGCGAACTCCTCGGCCGTGGCCACTTGCCGGTCGTCGATATAGACCACGTTGTTGCGGTACACCACATTGCCGCCGACGCCGTAGTCGTAGTAGATCGGCTGCGACCAGACCACCGTGGGCGCCCGCCACGCGAACCAATTCGTGCAGACCTGCCACGACGGCCGCGTCCACCAGTAGGTCCAGCCATGAAGGTGGAAACTGTGCCCATAATGCCAACCGCCAAAGGCATGATGATGGACGTGCCACCACGACGGCCGGAACAGGTGGTGATGATGATGGTAATGCCAGTGATGACGCACATGCTGCGCCCAGTGGCCCCAGTGATGCAACCGATCGGGATGATGATGGAGCCAATGATGCAAACCCGCGCCAACTTGACTTGGGCGAACGATGGCGGATTGCCAGTTGTTCTGCACCAGGTTGATCGTATTGTTGTTGATATTCACCCATCCCGGCCGGGCATTGATTTGAGGATGGCGATCAATCGGCCGGTTCGCCAAGTCGATCGGGCGCGTGGCGATATTCCCCGCGCCAGGTCGATCGCCAAGACTCGGCCGATCTCCAATTCCGGGTCGTGCTGCGATTCCCGGTCGTTCGCTCAGATCGGGCCGCGTTCCTGGGCTGGGGCGCGTCATTGGCCGGTCGGCGATCGGCGGCAAGCGATTGTCAGGACGGAGCGGGCGATCCATTCCTAGGAAGTCGCCCAGATCGCCGGGCGTAGGCCGAACTCCGGGACGTTCGCCAATCCCAGGCCGTGTGGCGATGCTCGGTCGCTCGCCAAGGCCGGGCCGCGTGGTAATGCCGGGTCGGTCGCCGAGACCCGGTCGCGTGGCGACGGTCGGCCGTTTGCTGATGCTGGGGCGAGTCGCGAAACCGGGCCGCGCTCCCCATCCTGAGCCGGAACCGGCCAGGTTGGGAATGCTTAAACTCGGTCCCGACGGCCGGGTCGAAGGCCGAGCGGCCAGCGAGGGGCGGTCAACGGGGCTGGGCCGTGAGGTCGGCAGGTTGATGCTCGGTTTTAGTCCACCTGAGGGCCGTTGGATGGACGGTCGCGACGTGATGCCGCCCAAGGCCGAAGAGCCTCCGAGGTTCGGGCGGCTCAAGCCGGGGCGTCCCAAGCCGGGGCGTCCCAAGCTAGAACTTCCCCAACTTGAACTTCCCAGGCCTGGTCGGCTGGGACGGGAAGCGCCAAGGTTCGGGATGCTGATGTTCGGCCGCGAGCCGCCAAGCGAAATCCCGCCGCCGGGTCGTGCGACTCCCAACGACGATCCGCCGGGCCGACCGAGTGATACCCCACCAGGCCGCGCGCTTCCCAAGCCGCTTGGCAATCGCGATCCATGACTTCCGCCCCCGAATGCGCCGCCACGGTTTCGTTGGCCCCATGCTTCCTGGCCGAGCATCGTCAGCGCGGCCGCGACGATCAGCTTCAACAGAATCCTGGCCTTCATGGCTGCTCTCCTTCTTCCTTGGCTGGCGATGATTGGCTCTCGTCCGCGCCGGGCCGTTCATTCGCCACCGAGTTCGGCTCCTGCTCGGCAGTCGGAACGGTCTCTTCCTCGGGCATCGAGGCGACGCGCACCACGGTTACGGGATCGGTTGCAGGAGTCGGCTCGCCGTCGATCGTGCGGCCGAGCGTCTGCACAGTCACGGTGTCGTCGTCCCCGCGTGTGATGACTTGCGTGCCCGCGGCCAAGCGTCCGTCGGCCAACGTTTGTGTGCTCTTGACCATCCAGTCATCGCCGTTTCGCGACCACGTGGCTTCGCCGAACGAACCATCGGAATTAAACGTCCAAGAGCGAATCTGCCGGCGGTTTGGATCCCAACCGATCACTTGGGTTCCTTCCATCGGTTCTTCGTTTTCGACCTTCGCGGAGAACGACCGCAGAAGAAACGACTGACTGGGACTCCACCGCACGACGGTGTCCACTTGCGCGGCGTCAGTTTGATCGACCCATTGCCCGATCATCCACTCCAATGCCGCCAGTGCATCGCGCGGTGTTTCGGGCGAGGGCAACTCGGACTCGTGAATGCTATCCACCAGCCACGCTTCTCCCTCTTTAACGTAGATAGCGGAGAAGCCCGTTTGGATGGTCTCGCCCGAAGGGAACACGACGGTTGCCTGGCCGTCGGCGGCGGCCACGTCGGGCTTGACCATGCGCACTTCGTCCAGCGCGCCGGCCAGACGCACCCCAGGCGACTCTTTGAACAGCGACTCAAAATCGCGTTGCAAGGCCTCGCGTCCAACAGTGCGTTCGCTGGTGTTCTTATTGGCGTAAATGCCCTTGGGCGCCCACAATGCGGCCAAAGCGGCCGCGTCGTTGGCGTTGAACGCAGCGACGTATTGCCGCAACGCCGCCTCGATCGGATTGTTCTCGGCCGAATTGCTGGCGTCCAGCGCTGAACTGGACGGCCCTTGGGGCGACTGGCCGTACGCTGACGCCGCCCCGAGCACGACAATCAGCACAAACAAAGCACGAAGCATGGCGACCTCCTTTGGCGCAAGAGCAGCTTTGACATTGCCGCCGGCGCCGATACATCGAGAACGGATTCAGAAACCGACAACCCCCCCTTCCCCAAACGCGAGCTTGCAGATTCATCAGCCCCGAATTGCGGAGCCTTGATCAAAACCGCACGCCAGCGCTTGGCGCCCAAACGCGCCCGAGCCACAAAGGGATACTGCTAGGCTTTAGGTTTTGGAGAAATTGAAGAAAAGAAGGTAAGAACCGATCAGCGAAAAACTCCTTCCCTGGAGAGAATTTTTCACCTCGCGTGCGGGGGTCCATACAAGGTTGCTGGCTTGCGTGAGGCACACCTGATTTGGTGAAGAGAGCCCGCAATCCCCAGTGTGCCGGAGATCTCCGTTCCGGCCAAAAATCAATGTAGCATCAGCCCGGCAAGTTGCAAGCTGCAAGCTGGTAGAACGAGGTTTAACTTCTCCGCAGTTTAGCCGAGCGCACCGCCCGAGCCGCTGAGCAGATTGTGGTCAACACCAAGGACCTGCTTGCGCAGGCCAAGCAAGGGAAGCTCGTGTTCGCGCCGTAGGGATGCCGCATGCCCATCACCATCGACGAACGATACAACAGCCGCGAGGCCACGGAGAGCGAAGATCCGAACACGGAGCTCTTGTACGTCGTCCAGGGCACCGACGACGATCTGCTCGTCAAAGGGCTGGTCGCGGCCACGGCACCCACTTTCTACGACGGGCTCAAACGCGACAGCTTCACGATCTCGACCGTGGGCGGCGGCGTGTGGGAGTGTTCATGCTCCGCGTGATCACTATGACTGCCTATCGCCGCCCCGCCTACACCCGTGAGGTGCTGGATGCGCTTTCGAAGTGCGTCGGCATCGGCGACTGGATTCTGCTGCCCAACGTCGAGCCCGGCCACGAAGAGGTGATCGCCGCGTTCCGTGAATGGAAAGCCTGCGAATCGCGTCTGCTCGTCAACCGCAATCGGCTCGGATTGAACAAGAACACGCACGACGCGCTGTTCCGCGCCTATCAGGTTAAGGCCGACGTGATCGTCCACCTGGAGGACGATACGGTGCCCAGTCCCGACGCCTTGCGATATTTCGATTGGGCAGTCCGCGACCTGCTCATTCCCGATGCGAAGTCGTCCGACGGGCACCAGATTCTCCTGGCGTCGGGCTACAACAAGCCGAAGTCGGAACCCCGCTCTGATCAAAGCCACTCGTGCCAGACGCGACCCATCTGGTCCCCCTGGGGCTGGGCCGTGGATCGCCGCCGCCTGGTCTGGCTGATCGCCAACTGGTGTACCCGCAACAAAAAGTGTTTCACCTGCCAGTTCAAGTCGCACTACCGCCGCACCCGCCGCGAGGTGTTTCCATCGCTCAGCCGAATTCAGAACATCGGCTACGAGCAGGGGGAAAACGGCCGCACGACAGAATGGTATCGGGCCAACCACCGGACTCCGTGGGTGGCGGAAAAGCGATCAAGTGATCTGTTTACGATGACCGCCAATTGACTATTCCCATACCCGGATTCTTCGGTGGCCCGGCCATGCCGCGACAAATTCCACCTGCGATAGTGTCCGGCAATACTTTAATTGGATGCGACGCTTTCACATAAACCATCTTATGCGCGGATGCTTACCAATTCGCTTTTTCTCCGTATACCTGCTTTAGTCCATTCGTGTACTCGGCGAGAGGACAAAGGCCTACGCTGGCCCGGCGCTCATCCACATGCGCTTCATCGGCGATGGGACGTGGTTGAAGAGTGCCGCCGATCGTG
>JAANMU010003199.1_pt1 | contig 10822 bp, 10 predicted proteins | sample 7279701 | NCBI WGS metagenome assembly JAANMU01 (sample SAMN14094539, study PRJNA606508) | bioreactor metagenome | isolation source: A lab-scale SPAN reactor treating ammonium-rich wastewater day 57 | place: Ireland: Galway | collected 2017-03-13 | reverse complement strand
CAATCCCCACTTTGCAGGAAAATCTATGGCAACAGGAGATTGCTTCTCGAAGACTCGCAACGACATGAGGGAAGTTAATAATTTACTGACCCTTAGCAAGGCAGCGTGGCGAAGCGCGTTGTATTACGAAAGCCCCGTGTAACGTCATCGTTCAATGCCCCCGATTCCCAAACGACTCGTTCAAGTCGGTGAAGAGCGTCTCCGCGCGATAGGCTCTGTCTGCGACGGGGCTCAGGCGCGCCGCCATGCCCGAGGTGATGAGGCGAATCGCTTTGCGCCCGTAGAAATGTTTGTGGTACAGGATGTTCGCCCCGTCTTCGTCCCACGCCCAATCGAGATGTGTGTAACGCGATGCGTCAATGGGGCGCGTGTAGCCGGTCAGGACCTTGCGTTGGCGGATGCTGACGTAATGTTCGAAGTAGGTCATCGCCAGTTCGCGCAGGGATTTGTAAACCGGCTCGCGGAAGCCGAGATTGACGTAGTTGGATTTCGCCAGCGCGCCCCAGCGCCCTTCGATCCGATACAGCGCGAGGACGTGGTCGTCGTCCACGCCGGGATCGGGCAAAAGGTCAATGAGAAGCGGTTCGAAGCCGATCCGCCACAGGCAGAGCGCGGCTAGGAAACCGCCGTCGAGGCAGTGCGCCTGTCCATCCAGCATGACGTTGAGGGGGGAACGGTCGCGTTCCTCGCCCTTGTAGGTCAGGCTGTCCAGATATTCCTGGATGGCGAAGGGGGTGTTCAGTTGATTGAATTTCCGGCGCAGTTTTGCAGGCAGGCGCGATGCAAATTCGGCAATGAAGGACATATCCGCGCCGATTATATCCTGTCGAGGTCGTGGAAACCCATCCCTGGGATTGCTGAAAATCCTCCGCCGCGTATCCTAGAACAAACATTCGGGTTATCATAACCGGAGACCGGCGCGCGCCGGTCACACTTTATCAATGGAGGCTGAAATGGATATTGGTTCTATCAATTGGATTGCCGTCGTGGTGTGCGTCGTGTTCAGCATGGTTAGCGGGTTCGTCTGGTATCACCGAAGGGTGTTCTTTCCCGCCTGGTGGGCGGGGATCGGAAAGTCCGGTGAGCCGGGCAACCCGAATCCCATGATCTGGGTGTTGACCCTCGTTGCCGCAGCGGTCCAGGCGGTGTTCGTTTCGTTGCTTCTTTCGGTGATGGGGAGCAATACGGTTGCTGCGGGCATCCAGGCAGGGTTCATGATCTGGCTCGGGTTCGTCGCGCCGACGAATCTGGTGAACAAACTTTTCGCGGGTCATGGGCTCAAGGTCTGGGCGATCGAGGCGGGTAATCACCTTGTCAACTTCATCGCCTTCGGCGCGATCATTGCAGCGATGGGATGATCGGAGTTTGCGGGTCGTTACGAGCGCGCCCGGCGGCGAGGCATGGGCGTTGGGCGCGCTCGAAGCGCCGGGGCAGTTGTCCCTGCGCGGGAACGAAAAAATTGATCCGCTTTGGGCTTGCGGATTTCTGGTCGTGTATTGCCTCTTGTGCTAGAATCGGTTTGTAAGTGCATGAGGTGTGGCGGTCTCGGCAATCAGAAGGGGACGAGAGTTTCACTTCCTGGCGCCTGGGTGTCTGTGATCCCCGTAGTCATGCATCGTTCATCCGTTTCGCCGCAGGCGGTTGCTTCACTGCCCCGGCATACACCTAGGAGAAGAGTATTTCATGGAAGCGAAACTATACGTTGGAAACCTGCCGTACAGCACCGTGGACGCTGATTTGCAGAATCTGTTTTCACAGGCTGGCACTGTGAAATCTGCGCAGGTGATCAAGGATCGCGCCAGCGGGCGCTCGAAGGGCTTCGGCTTTGTCGAGATGTCCACCGCCGAGGAAGCCCAAGCCGCAATCAGCCGGTTCAATGGGCAGGACTACAATGGACGCGCCCTCACCGTGAATCTCGCCCGTCCGCGCGAGGAACGTCCGGGCGGTTTTCGCGGCGGCAGAGACCGCAGGCAGGGCGGCGACCGCGAAAACAGACGCGATTACTAGATCGTTCTGTTCCTCTCAAAGCATTGAGCCAAATGGGTGGCGCCAACCATTTGGCTCATATTATTTTTGGAGGTTGATATGTCCGGCGGTTTTCTCGTTCGAGATTACAAGCCCGAGGATTTCGACCCGGCGACCATTCTGTGGCGCATGGCGCGGGAGAAATCTGTGCCGGAGTTCCAGAAGGACAAAGGGCATTTCTTTTACGAGGATCGCGAGTATTTTCAGAATAAGATCTTGATAAGGAACAGGGTCTGGGTGGTCGAAAGGGCGCGGCAGCCTGTGGCGTTCATGGCGATGGAGAACGATTTCATTGACCAGTTGTATGTCCATCCCGATCACTGGCGAAATGGGATCGGGGAAACCCTGCTGAATTTTGCGCGGGGGTTATACCCGGAGCATTTGTGGCTGTATACTTTGCAGGTCAACGTCAATGCGCGCGCCTTTTACGAAAAGCATGGATTTGCGGCGGAGAAGTTCGGTTTCAGCGACCCGCCGGAGAACGAGCCGGATGTGGAATATCATTGGAGGAGAAACGGGTAGCGCGTGCTGCGTCCCTGCGGGATACTTCGTAATGTTGCGTGTTGGGTAAATTAAGTCATGTCGAATTCGATGCGTCCTGTCCATCTTGAAGTGAATCTTCCCCGGCTGCGAAGGAATATCGAAGCCATTCGCGCGCACGTTTCGCCCGCGAAGGTGATGCCGATGGTCAAAGCCAATGCGTACGGTCACGGCGTGGATGGGGTCGCTCCGTTCATCGAACCGTTCGTGGATTATTTCGGTGTCGCGATCCTGGAGGAGGGAATCCATTTGCGGGAAATTGGGATCACGAAACCCATCCTCGTTGCCGGAGGAACGCTGCCGGAACAGGTCCCGTATTTTGCGGAATACGACCTGACTTTGACCGGCTCGTCCGTTGAATTGCTGGAGGTCGCCAACGAGGTCTCGCGAACGACCGGAAAGCGCATCAGGACTCACCTGAAGATTGATACCGGCATGGAAAGGGTGGGCGTCCACGAATATGAGGCGGAGGCGTTGATCCAAAAATCGGCGGCGTGCGGGCATTTGGATGTGGAGGGGATTTATACGCATCTCGCCAATTCGGAATTGGCAGACCGATCCTTTTCGCGGCTGCAACTCGAACGTTTTCGAACGGTTCTCGATCTGTACGGGAGGCTGGATATTCCTCTCCCGCCCATTCGGCACGTGTGCAATTCGGGAGGCGTGTTGAACCTGCCCGAAGCGCATTTCGACCTGGTGCGGCCGGGGATCATGTTCTACGGGGTGTATCCCGGCAAAGAGGCGGCTCGCGTGGTGGACGTGAAACCCGCGCTCACCTGGCGCGCGCGCGTCGCTTATTCGAAGCGGACGCGGCCGGGGCGTGTGGTCAGTTACGGGTCGTTGTGGCAGGCTGAGGCGGAGACGCGAATCGTCACCATCCCGTGCGGGTACGCGGATGGGTATTTCCGACGCATGACGAACCGCGCGCAGGTGGTCATCCGGGGGAAAAAATATCCGCAGGTGGGGCGCATCTGCATGGATCAATTCATGGTGAACGTTGGGGACGACGAGGTCAATGTGGGAGACGAGGCGATCCTGCTGGGGGAGGGGATCGCCGCCGAAGACCTTGCGGAGTGGACCGGCACGAATGAATACGAGGTGTTGACGAACGTCAGCGCGCGCGTGCCGCGCGTGTTCGTCAACGAGTGATGGTAGAATGGGGCGATTTCGATTGAGGTGAAATGTGAGAATTTTGGTTAAGAGGTACTGGCAGATCGTTTTGATCGCCGTTGCGATCGTCGCGCTGGATCAATGGACGAAGACGCTGGTGCGCGAAAATATTCCGCTGGGCGGCAGTTGGCTTCCCGAGTCGCTGGCGTGGCTCAGCCCATACATGCGCATCGTGCATTGGTACAACACGGGCGCGGCGTTCGGCATGTTCAAGGATGGCGGCATGGTGTTCACCGTGCTTGCCTTCGTCGTGATCGCGTTGATCCTTTATTATTACCCGCAGGTGGACAAGGCGGATTGGTCGTTGCGCCTCGCCATGAGCATGCAATTGGGCGGCGCGGCTGGCAACCTGATTGATCGCGTCACGATCGGTCACGTGACCGATTTCATTTCGGTCGGTTCCTTTCCCGTGTTCAACGTGGCGGACGCGAGCATCACCGTCGGCGCGGGGGCGCTCCTTTTTGGGGTGTGGATAATGGAACGAGCCGAAAGGAAGAAACGACAAGGCGCGGAACAGGACAACCCGCCGAACGAATCTTCGAGCGAAATAACCAGTGAATGAACGCGTCCTGAATTTCCGTTTCGATCAAAAGACTCCTGAACGGCTCGACAAATTTCTGGTCGGGCAGTTGCAGGAGTTTTCGCGCTCGCGGATACAGGGACTGATCGCGGATGGGTTTGTGGATGTGGACGGTCGCGCGGCGCGGAAGGCTGGTCAGCCCCTCGAAAGCGGATCCACGGTGACGGTTCGGATTCCGCCAACCGCGCCGACGGCTTTGACTCCCGAAAACATCCCGCTCGATATCCTCTTCGAGAACGACGACCTGCTCGTGGTCAACAAACCGGCGGGCATGGTCGTTCATCCGGCCGCGGGTCATTCCTCCGGGACGCTGGTCAATGCGGTTCTCGGATACGATCCCGACCTCGAAGGCATTGGAGGCGAGGAACGTCCCGGCGTCGTCCATCGCCTCGATAAAGAGACCTCGGGCCTGATCCTGCTTGCGAAGAACGAACGCGCCCACCGCTGGCTGCAGGACCAATTCCGTTTGCGAAAAGTTGACAAAACCTATCTTGCCCTCGTGGACGGGAAGCCTCCCACGCCAATAGGTCGCGTCGAAGCGCACATCGGACGCGACCCGAAGGACCGAAAACGCATGGCAATCGTCTCCGGGAAAAAGGGGCGTGAAGCGATTTCGGAATACAAGACCCTCGAAGAATTCGACAAACATACCCTGCTGGAATTCCATCCGTTGACCGGGCGAACGCACCAGATCCGCCTGCACTGCGCGTTCCTGAAGTGCCCAATTGTTGGAGACCGGGTGTACGGAAGGAAAAATCCAAGCGTTGAAATTGGACGGCACTTCCTCCATGCGTATCGTTTGAACGTCGTTTTGCCGAACGAAAAAGAGGCAAGGCATTTCGAAGCGCCTTTGCCCGATGAATTGGACAGTGTATTGGAAAATTTGCGAAGTGAAAAGTAAAAGGGGAAAGGGAAGAAGTGAAAAGTAAAAAAGGAAACCCAAATGGACTTCATAGACCTTCGTTCCGATACTGTGACCAAGCCCACGCCGGAGATGCGCGCAGCGATGGCGGAAGCCGAGGTGGGCGACGATGTTTTTTGTGACGATCCAACCGTCAACAGGCTGGAGGCGATGGCGGCGGAAAGAGTGGGGAAGGAAGCCGCGATCTTCGTCCCCTCCGGCACGATGGGCAACCTGCTCGCGTTGCTCGTCCATTGTCAGAGGGGAGATGAGGCTATCGTCGGGGATCAATCCCACGTCTATTTGAACGAGGCGGGAGGGATGTCGGCTTTGGGCGGCGTCCAGCCCTGCCCGATCCCGAATCAAAAAGACGGGACTCTCGCGCTGGACGACATCCTCGCCTCCATCCGCACCGAGGACGTGCATCACCCCATCACGCGTCTGATCTGCCTCGAGAACACGCAAAACATCTGCGGCGGCGTCCCGTTGACCGCGGAATACACGCGGCAGGTGGGAGAGATCGCACACAAGAATGGACTCGCTTTGCATATTGACGGCGCGCGCATCTTCAATGCGGCGGTCGCTCAAAACGCAGACGTGAAGGAACTGGTCGCGCCCGCCGACTCAGTGATGTTCTGTTTGAGCAAGGGACTGGCTGCGCCCATCGGTTCGATGCTCGCAGGGACGGAGAAATTCATCGCGCGGACGCGTCACTTGCGCAAGATGCTCGGAGGCGGAATGAGGCAGGCGGGCGTGATCGCCGCGGCAGGGATCATTTCATTGGAGAAGATGACGACCCGCCTGGGCGAGGATCACAACCGCGCGAGGAAACTTGCCGATGGACTGCGCCGAATTGACGGGATCATCGTTGATGAAAATTCCCCATACACGAACATGGTCTATTTGAACCTCGCGGACGATGTTTCGCTTACGATGCGCCAGATCGCCGAAAGGATGATGCAGGACGGCGTGTTGGTGGACGCGGATCATCCGCGACGACTTCGCCTCGTGACGCATTACTGGATTGACGATGAAGCGGTGGAAAAGAGCGTTGCGGCATTCAGGAAGGCGCTGCGCTAGGTAAGGGAGCGTCTGAAAACCCCGGAGATCGTCGTTTCGACGAGCGCGCTCTCGAACCGAATGTGAGAGACCTTACCGCGCGCAGCGAGGGAGTCGCGAGGAGAACTCTTGTTTCGGCTGGGTAAAGATTTCTCGCTTCGCTCGAAATGACAATGCGCTCGAAATGACATCTATTCCTGAAAGAATTCCTCCCCCGGCTCGACCTGGTTCCTGCCTCGTCCTTTTGCAACGTATAGCCGTTTGTCGGCAACGTCAATCAGGCGGTAGATTTCGTTCGCCTCGCCCGGATACACGGCGATCCCCTGGCTGACGGTTGGAATGGGAACGGTGCGGCTATCGCGGTCCTCCACGCGCAGGCTTCTCATGGTCTCGCCGATGCGCCGGGCGACCTGATATGCCTGCCTGCCGGTCGCTCCGGGCAGGGAAATGATGAACTCCTCGCCGCCCCACCTGCCGACGGCATCCGCCTGTTTGATGTTGTGCTGGATCGCCGAACAAAGCGAATTCAAAATGAGGTCTCCCACCAGATGCCCATACGTGTCGTTGTATTGCTTGAAGTAATCAATGTCGAGCATGATCAGGCTGAGGGGCGTGTGCGTTCTCGATGCCTCCTCCGCCTGTTCCGCAAGCAACTTGAGGAAATATCCGTGGTTATAGACGCCGGTCATGCTGTCGAGCCGCGCCTGCCTTTCGACTTGCGCGTGGCGGATGGAATTGTCCAACGCCAGGGTGACGTGCTGACCGAGGCTGATGAGCAGTTCGAGGTCGGCGCGGTCGAACGCATTGGCGTCGTAGGACGCCAGCGCGAGGACGCCGGTCACGTTTTCGGCTTTGAGCGGCACCCCGATCCAGGAAAGACTCGTCCGATCCCTTCCGATGATGAAACGTTCGACGCCGTCCAACTCCACCTCCTCCCTCAAGTCCGGCAGGAACAATACCTTTTGATTTCGGATCACCCAGCCGGAAAGCGTCCCCTCGAAGGGGACGCGCATCCCGTTGAAATACTCCCCGTCGTCGAAGAATAGTTCGAGTTGGATCTTCCCGTTTTCGACGATGCCGATGAAATAGGTGTCGGCTTCGAGCGTATCCTGGATGGTCTTGTCCAGGAGCGCGAAGGTCTGCTTTGTGTCGAGGGTTTGCATGATCTCGCGGCTGACCTGGTTGATGATCTCCAGCCGGTGAATGTGCTGGTGGGCGGTATGCTTGATCCGCACGATGACTTCCGCGACGATCACGGAGACGAAGAACGGCGTCGCGTATTCGAGAATCGCTTCCGCCGACCTGAGTTGGGAAAATTCCGCAGGCAGGCTGACCGCCATGATCAAGAGCAACGTCAGATAAGCGTACATCCGTCCCGAGATCATCGTCGTCACTACCACGCTGAAGACGACCAGGATGTGCGTGATCTCGTTCAGGCGCTCGGAGAGCAGATAGGTCAGGATGCCGATCCCAATGCCCGCCAGAACCGAGTTGATGACCCGATACGTCCCATGCCTGAACGCGGAGCGGAGGAGCAGGATGTGGACGGTGGCAATGTAGGCGATCCCCAGCCCTCCGTAGAACGCCAGCGGGAGGTTCGGCGCCGGTCGTCTCGAAACGGCTTCCATGATCATGCCCGTCAGGATGACGAGCGAGGCAATCGTGAGCGGTGAAATGAAACGCCTGACCTCTTGCGGAGCGAACGTCGCGGCCGGCTTGCTGGCTTTCATGAATACCTGCCCCCTTCGACGAAATCCCGATAGGGAAGTTGTGACAGGGCTTCCACGATCCCGCTGTCGAACAAGACCTCGGATTGTTCCCGTAAATACTTCAACGCCTCTTCCGGCGTCGCCCGCTTTCTGTAACTGCGATTGCTGGTCAGCGCGTCGAACACGTCCACCACGGCGAAGATGCGCGCGTGGATGGGAATCTCCTCCCCTTTTATGCCGAGCGGATAACCGCTCCCGTCCCAGCGTTCGTGGTGATAACGCACCACCGACATGCTTTCCTCGAGGAACGGGATGCGCTCCACGATCCGCGCGCCGATCTCGGGATGCAGGCGCATGATCTTCCATTCGTCGTCGGTCAGTCTGCCAGGTTTATGCAGGATGGTATCGCTGATGCCGATCTTGCCGATATCATGGAGCAAGGCGCCTCTTTCCAACGCTTTGAGTTGCTCGCCGCTCAACCCGATCCTTTCCCCCAGCAAACAAGCCAGGCGGCTGACGCGCATACTGTGACCTTCCGTCTCGCGATCGCGCGCGTCCAGCGCGGACATCAAAGCCTTGAGGGTCTGATCGTAGGTCGCCTCCAATTCCTCGTACGCGGCTTCTATCTCCCTCGCCTGCCGGCGGGATTCGGCGAGCAGGTTCACGCGTTCGAGGGACACCGCCGCCTGATTCACCAGCAACTGGATGTTCGAGAAATTCTTGCCGCGGCTTTCCGGGATCTCCATCCACAACGCGCCCAGCCCCCGCGACCGCATCATCAGCGGATAACAGACCAGCACGCCCTCGTTCTTGGAAACGAACACGCTCTGCCCCATCTCGATTGCCTGGCGGATCGTTTCCATGGGATGGCGGCGGCGCGTATGAAAACCGCTGCCGTCCAGTTCGACCTCCACCTGGATATCGCCGTTGGGCGCCATGAGAATGATCCCCGATTCGGTTGCGCTCGCGGCTCTGTGCGCGGCGCGCAGGATCGTCTCCGCCGCCTTTCTGTCCTCCTCGGCCATCAGCACGTCCTTGCTCAACTGCAAAAGCATGGACGTGATGTTGAGCGTATCCCGCAATTCCTGGTACAACCACGAACTTTCCACGGAAGCCGCCGCCTGCGACCCGAGCAGGTCCGCCAGCGACTCGTCCCGTTCGGAAAAGAAGATGCCGTCCTGTTTGCCGAACGCCAGGATCGTTCCAATGCTCAGGCGGTGCAATCGGATCGGTATCGCCAGCACGCTCCGCAGGCTGGAACTGTCAATATCCAGGTTATTGCCATGCGAGTATTTCCTCAGGTCGCGCACGCGGAACGACTTTGCCGCGTTCAGCGCGGCTTGCAAAAGCGGCTCCCCGGCCGGGTTGTCACTCAGGGACTTCAACAAGCGCGGCGCCTCACCGGCATGGGCGACGCGGGAAAAAGACCCCTGCTGGTCGAGCAGGGTGACAAAGACAAAACGCGCCCCGAATGTCTTGCGGGCGAGGAGGGCGATCTCCTGCACCGCGGCCTGTGGATCGAGCAGCGTGGTGAGCGAAATGCCGGACTGGATGAGTTCGGTCAACCGCTGGTTGTAGTTGGCGCGTTCCCAGGCGCGCGTCAATTCGGACGCCGCTCCCTCGATGCTGGCAACGTCTGTATTGTTGAAGGCGTAGGTCTTGTCGGAGCGCGCCTCCAGCGCGCCCTTGACGGATCCGTGCGACATCAATGGGACGATGACCAGCGAACGGGTGTTATCGTTGTTGATCGGGGTGAAATCCGAATCGAGCGCGGCGTCGTTCACGATGACGGTCTTCTTCGAACGGACGACGCGCTCGTGCAAGCCCCTGCTCGCGCCGAGCAACTGTCCGGGCGGAACGAGGTGGGTCAGGGGTCCGCTCGATGCCAGCATGACAAATTCCCTTTTATCCGCTTCGTAGGTCATCAGGGAAACAACCGTGCATTTCACGGCGCGTTCCAGGGTGTTGACCACGAGTTGCGCGGCAACGGGAGGGTCGAGTTCATCGTGGAGTTGCTGGCACAACTCGACCAGGTGGGCGAGTTGCGCGGCGCGTTGCTTTTCCGCGTTCAATTTCTGGTTTGCGATTTCCGCCAGTTCCTTCAGGGTTTCCGCGCTTTGAGAAAGGTCGGCGGGGAGGGAGGCTTCCTTTTCCCTTTCCTGCTCCATGACCACGCCGGTAAGAGATGGCGACGCCGTGTTCGCAATGATGCCGTACACTGTCAGGACGGTGATCAGGCTCGTGAGGAGGAACCCGCTCAGGTGTGCGAATGAATCGGAGGACGTCAAGAGAAGGAAAAAGCCGATGACGATGATCGCCTGGTTCAGGATGAAATGCGCGTTGCCGCGCCATCCCACGTCGAGCGAACGGATGGTGGAGAGAATCCAAATGGTGGCGATTGCAAAAAGCGTCACGCCAATGGTGACGCTTCCCCAATCGGGCAGGCTCATTCGGGGGATCAGGCTGGCGGGCAGGATCAACAGACCCTGGGCAACGATGGATAGCGCCCCGGCGGCGATCAACTGGGCTTTATGAGACCGGTTCGGTTTTAGAGTTGGCATATCGTCACGGCGATATATTCTAACCTGCATGACCGCCCGGTTCAAACTCGGTTACTTACAACGTTGCAAGTTGTTATCCGATATTTCTCTCCCGTACTGGAAACCCTAAAGGTCTCCTTACCCCTCGCAAAACCCCAATCTACAGGAAAGACCTTTAGGGTTCGTAAAAAAATAAGCACCCTCACCTTCCCCGAAATGGATGTCATTGCGAGGGTGTTCGTCCCGAAGCAATCCCCACTTTGCAGGAAAATCTATGGCAACAGGAGATTGCTTCTCG
>JAANMU010003193.1_pt1 | contig 10835 bp, 10 predicted proteins | sample 7279701 | NCBI WGS metagenome assembly JAANMU01 (sample SAMN14094539, study PRJNA606508) | bioreactor metagenome | isolation source: A lab-scale SPAN reactor treating ammonium-rich wastewater day 57 | place: Ireland: Galway | collected 2017-03-13 | reverse complement strand
TCTGCACCCGGGCCACGCGCTCGCTGCTGCCGCTCATGCTCAAGGATTCCGCCCACATTCAGATGCAGGAGGCCGAGTGGCGAAACCGCAAGGCGCGCCGCGCGGGGCGGCACATGGTCCAGCCGCTCTATCTCGTCGACGACGCCGAGGCGGCGTGCGCGCTCGCCAGGGGCGTGTCCTATCACGAGGAATTCGCCGTGTGCGACAACGTGCGCGCGATCTTCCGCGACGCCGGTCACATCCTGGGCAGCGCGTTCATCGAGGTCTTCGCGACCGAAAACGGCGTGACGAAAAAAATCGTGTTTTCCGGCGATCTGGGAAACCGCGAGCAGGCGATCATCCGCGATCCGGAGTACGTCGATTCGGCGGACGTGCTGCTGGTCGAATCCACTTACGGCGAACGCAATCACAAGCCGCGCGAGGACACCCTGACGGAATTCCGCACGATTCTGGAAGACGCGTTCCGCGCGGGCGGCAACGTCATCATTCCGTCGTTCGCCGTCGGCCGCACGCAGGAGGTGCTGTACGACCTCCACGACCTGGCGAACGCCGGGTCGCTGCCGCCCTTCGACGTTTTCGTCGATTCGCCGATGGCGAGCGCAGCGACCCAAATTTACCGCGACCACACGGAATGCTTCGACGAGGAAACCGTGGCGCTGCTGATGAAAGACGACGGACCGTTCATGGTGCCGCGTCTGAAATTCACGCACGACGTGAATGAGTCCATCGCGATCAACCAGAGCAAGCACCCCGCGATCATCATCTCCGCGTCGGGAATGTGCGACGCGGGCCGGATCCGCCACCACCTCAAGCACAATCTGTGGAAGCGAAACGCCCACGTCGTGTTCGTCGGATTCCAGGCCGAGGGCACGCTGGGGCGACGGCTGGTGGACGGCGCGCCGCGCGTCAGGATCATGGGCGAGGACATCGCGGTCACGGCGCACGTCCACACGGTCGGCGGCCTGTCAGCCCACGCCGATCAGAAAATTCTGGTCGATTGGGTCGGCCGCATGGCGAAGAGCCGACCAACGGTTTTCGTCGTCCACGGCGAGGAGAAAGCCGGTTCCGCCCTCGCGGCAAAACTCAAGGAAGTCCACGGCCTGGCGGCGCACCTGCCCGTTTGGCACGAGTCGTTCACCTTCTAGCCGCCGTCGCCCCTGTCACTCTTTCGTCTGCAGGGGAGAAGGAAAACGGCCGCCGCCGGCCCGCCCGGAGGGTTGTGCTGCGGGCGGGGTGGATGGACTGCATACCGAATTCATACTCCCTCGCCGCCTTGCCCCTGCACGGCCCTTCTGTTAAAGGAAGGTGCGAACGGGCCTACCCGCTCGCGGGGATCGGCGTTCGCGTTTCGGCGGCGCTCTCCACGGTCCTTGGCGTGTTTTGCGTGAATCAAAACGAAAAAACCGGGCTTTCGCGCCATTGGCGTGACGGCACGAGGATTGCTTGAACACAGCTCAGACTTCATCCCTCCTTTCCGAGGCGGTTCGGTCGGTCCCCGAAAACCGACAGAACGCCTCCTTTTTTTGCTGATCGAGGGATCGCGCGCTCATGCCGACCAGAATTCTCGGACTCGATATCGGAGCGGCCAGCGTCAAGGCCGTGCTGGTCGAGGCGCATTTTCGCAAGTTCGAGATCCAGCAGTGCGTGACGCAGCGCGTGCCGTCGCCGGAAGAGGTCGCGGGCCGCGCCGTGCCCGAATCGGTGGTGAAGTTCCGCGCCAGACGCGCCGCGGACAACCCGCCGCCGCCGCCCGTCGAGGGCGCCGAACCGTCGCCGCCCGTTGAAGAGCCGATCCCACCCGTCGTCTGGGCGCTCGTGGATCTGCTTCGCCGCCCCGGGCTCGCGTACGACGAGATCGTCTGCGCGGTGGCCGGCGGGTTTGTCGCCACGCGCATCCTGAAGCTGCCGTTCTCCGGGCGCTCGAAGATCAATCAGGTCCTGCCCATGACGATCGAGGACGAGGTCCCCTTCGACATGGACGAGATGGTGCTCAGCTACGAGATCCTGCACACGGCCAAGGACGGCGCGACGGTGCTCGCCGCCATGGCGAAGCGCGACGACGTCGCCCGCCTGCTGGAATGGCTGGAGATGGCCGGCATCGAGCCCAAGGCGCTCACGATGACCGGCTCCGCGCTCTCGGTGACGGCCGCCCACGTGCTCGCCGGTGTCGCGGGAGCCTCGGCGGTCGTGGACATCGGCGAGCAGAGCACCGACGCCGTCATCATGAACGATGGGCGCATCGCGCTGGTGCGTTCGATTCCCGAGGGCGGCGAGGAGGTCACGGCCAACCTCGCGCGGGCGCTGGGCATCGACGCCGCGGCGGCCGAGCGCCTCAAGGTCGAGGCGGGGCGCATCCTCGCGGGCGACGACGAGTCGGGCGACGCGCGCGTGGTGAAACTCTCGCATGCCCTCGTCGACGCGCACCAGCTTCTCCTCGGGCGTCTGCGTCAGACGATCCGCTCGAGCGAGATGGCGGGGCAGTTCAAGATCAAGACGCTCTACCTCACGGGCGGCGCGAGCCGCTTGCCGGGGTTCGCCGAGCACCTGTCGCGCGAGCTCGGCGTGCCGGTCGAGCCGTTCCCGAGCCTGTCGCCGAGGCTGCCGAGCCTCGTCGAGGCCGACGATGAAAAGAACCGCGCGTATGGCGTGGCGATCGGCGCGGCGGTGTGGACCGCGCCGTCGAACCGGGCGCGGGCCGTCAACTTCCGTCAGGGCGCGTTCGCGTACCACAAGGTCGCGCAGGCGGTGCAGGGCAGTCTCAAGGGCGCGGCGGTGATGGCGGGCATCGTCATCGCGCTGTTCATCGTGCTGGTCCTGCAGTCGCGTTCGGTGCAGGCCAAGCGCATCGCCGCGCTCGATCAGCAGGCGCGCAAGATCTACCTCGACACGTTCACGCAGCAGCCGCCGCCGGGCAGCATCGTGCAGGCATTCCGCACGCAGGCCGATCAGGTGATCCAGAAATACAAGGTCATCGGCCTGCTCGGCGAAGGCAACCTTCGCGCGCTCGACGTGATGCGCGCGATGTCCGAGGCGCTCACGAAGGAGGTCGAGATCGAGGTGGTCAAGCTCGATCTCAAGCCCGAGTTCGTGAAGATCGAGGCGGTCACGGACAAGTTCGAGACGGTGAACAAGATCGAGACGGAGCTGGGCAAACGGTCGGACGTCTTCAAGTCGGTGAACCGCGATGAGGCCAAGAAGACCGCCGGCGACAAGATCAAGTTCAAGCTGACGATGCAGCTCGTGCAAAAGGCCAAGTCGGCCTCGGGCGTGACCACGCTGTTTGGCGGCGGGCAGCCGGCCTCGACGCCGGTCATTCCGGGGTCCGAACCGTGAAACGGGCGGGATTCGATCGATGACGCTGACCGACCGCGACAAAAAGATGCTCGTCATTCTCGGGGCGTTCTTCGCCGTGGTGGCGGTCTATCTGCTCGCCGACTGGGCGATGGGCGGCGGCACGGTCGGCAGCTCGGTTTCGACGAAGGAACAGGAGCTGCGCGACATCATCCAGGTCTATCGCACGTTCCAGAAGACGCAGGCCGACTTCCAGGCCGCCGAGCGCGAGATCCAGAAGGCCGGCGATTTCGAGCTGCTGACCGAGCTCGAAAACCTCGCGGTCAAGGCGAACGTGAAGGACCACATCGAGTCGATGGACAAAAAGAGCCAGGCGAAGAATCCGTACTACGACGAAGAAGCCGTCGAGGTGAAGCTGCAGAAGATCAACATCATCCAGCTCATCACCTTCCTCTACGAAATCGAGTACGCGACCAAGGTCCTGCGGGTGCGTGAAATGCACCTGGAGACGCGCTTCGACAGCAAGGATCTGTTCAACGCCCGCGTGATGGTGAGCACCTACCGCAAGATGAAGGGCGCGCCGAATACCAAGCCCGCCGCGGGCGCAACTGTCCCTGGCAAGCCGTCCGCTCCCGCCGACGAGGAGTAGAGCCTCATCCACATCGGCGCTTTCACGCGATAACAAGCCGATTTCATGGACCTTTTTGTCGGGTTTTCGTTGACACCGCCAGTTCGCGCCGCTATGGTGCGCCGATCTTGCCCCCCACGCCGCGACACGTTCGCGGCGCGGGTTTCATGGGGCTCGCGGGGCCCGGGGGGACTTCCATGAAGCGCGTCAAGCAGGCGTACGTCAATTCGTTTGACGGCACGGAGATCTGGTACGAGAGCGTCGGCGAGGGCCTGCCCTTCATCCTGCTCGACGGCATCGGCTGCTTCGGCTATGCGTGGAAATACCTGACGGCGCACTTCGCCTCGACCAACCGCTTCGTGCACATGCACTACCGCGGCCACGGCAAGAGCCGCATCCCCGCCGACGAAAACAACCTGTCGATCCAGGACACCTGCCGCGACATCGCCGCCGTGCTCGACGACGACGGCGTGGACGGCGGAATCCTCGTCGGCCATTCGATGGGCGTGCAGGTCATCCTCGAGTTCGCGCGCATGTATCCCGAGCGCGTGAAGGGCCTCGTGCCCGTGTGCGGCAGCTACGGCTACCCGCTGCGCACCTTTCACGACAACCGCCTGCTCGACATGGTGTTCCCGTTCATCTACACGCCCGCCGTGCTCGCGCCGTGGCTGTTCTCGCCGATCTGGAAGGTGCTGCTGCCGACGCGCTTTTCGTGGGAGGTCGCGATCCGCGGCGAGGTCAACGGCCACCTGCTCAAATACGAGGACATGATGTCGTACTTCCACGACCTGTCCACGGTGCCGATCAAGATCTTCGCCAAGATGCTCGACCACGCTTCGCGCCACTCCGCCGAGGACATGCTCGGCGACATCCGCGTGCCCACGCTCATCATCGGCGGCGAGCACGACACGTTCACGCCCGGCTGGCTGTCGGAAAAAATGCACGAGCGCATCGCGGGCTCGGAGCTGTTCATCATCCAGCACGGCACGCACACCGCGCCGATCGAAGCGCCCGAGCTGATCAACCTGCGCCTGGAGAAATGGCTGCGCCGTTATTTCGGCCAGTTGCCGCCGGACGAGGCGAACTGAGGGGACGCCCCGCGCCGCGCTCTCGTCGAGCGTGCCTTCTTGCGTTCTGCAACCATTTTCGCGGATTATGGTTGCAGAAGGAGGCTGCGCCATGGCGACCATTCACGCGCGAAATGTCCCCGACCATCTCTATGAATGGCTGAAGAAGTCGGCGAAATCGAACGATCGCTCGATCGGCGCGGAGGTCGTTCGGATCATTCAGGTCGCTCGCGACGAGTCCGCCGAACGCGAGCGTATCCGCAAAGCCCTCGCGCGAATTCGCGCCAGCGTCTCGAAAGAAGTCCGACCGGCGGGCATGCCAAGCGCTGTGGACTTGCTTCGGGAAGACCGCAATCGATGATCGCCCATTCATGGGTCCTGGATGCCAGCGTCGCGGTCAAGGCGTTTCTGCCGGATGAGGAACTGGCCGAGGATGCGTTCGAGTTTCTCGAAGCGCTCGAAGTCGGGTTGATTCGGACGATTTACATTCCCGAACACTTCTACGCGGAGTGCGCCAATGTCTTGTGGAAATCGACCGTCCGCTACCGTTTGTCGCCGGAACTCGCGATTCAGAAGCTGGAAGGGTTGTCTGATCTGAGTTTTTCCGTCGTGACGTCCAACGACATCAGGATCGATGCGTTGAGGCTCGCCGTTGTAACGGGAATCAGTGTGTACGATGCGCTGTACGTCAGCCTTGCCCGATCACTTCGTTTGCCGCTCATCACGGCCGACGCGAAACTCCTTCGCGCCGTTTCTCCGCGATTCCGGGACATCGTCTGGCTCGCCGACTGGGAGTCCGCTTCCCGCTGATTCCGGCGCGCGTCCTACACCGTCCCGCAGCCGCCGTAGCACGTGTCCCACGCGTCGATGTAGCAGGCCTGCGTGCAGGGGTGGTTGCTCGGGCCGCAGCCGACCACGCAGTCCTCGAGATCGGACTGGCAGCTTTGCCAGCACGAAAAGCTCACATGGCACTCGTCGAAGCACGGGTCGGCGGGCCCGGCGCAGCCCTCGATGCACGCCGCGTCGCCCGCGCAGCCCGACTCGCACGCGAAGTAGTCGCCGAAGCATCCCCCCGCCTCGCCGGTGCAGGTCGCGAGCGCGGTTTCGCAGTCGATGATTTCTGACGTGCTCGTCGCATTGCCGTAACACGCGATCAGCGAATCGACGCAGGCTTGATCCGCCGCGCAGGTCGGCGGCGGCGCGTCGTCGTCCGCGTCATCGTCGTCGTCATCGCCGTCCGCATCGTCATCCGTCGCGTCATCGTCATCGTCCCCACCGCCGCACGCAACGGCGACCGCGAATGAGCCCAGCAGGGCGATGATCGTCAGCATCCACAAAGCGCGCATCATTCCCTCCGAAACCGCTCCGCGGCGTCGATCGGCGCGCCCGCCGCGCGGCGGTAGAAAATCAGGAACGCCATGCTGGGACGTTTGGACGCCTCGCGCATGGCGAAGTGCATCGTGTCGAAATCGAACCCCTCGGCCGCCATCTCGTTGATGATCTGCGTGAGCGATTCCTCGGTCACGTCCATCGTCTCGCGCACGCGGCAATAAGGGTTTTCGTTCATGTGCCGTCTCCGCCGTTCATCCTACGCGAACCAGACCGCCGCGAGCACCGCCCCGATCACCGTGTTGCCGAAATTCATGAGCGTCTCGGGGCTCTCCTTACCGAACTGATGATAGAGCCCTCCGAGAATGGACTCGATGAAGTTCGCCATCATCGCCGCGAGCGAAACGACCACCACGGCTTTGAGCCCATATTGATAGTCGAAGGGATGCAGCGGCCACGCCACGAGCGCGAGCAGGATCGACGCGCCGAAGCCGAGCACCGTGCCCTCCATGCTGATCGCGCCCTCGGTGCCGGGCTTCACCCGTTCGAGCGTGATGAGCAGGTACGCGCGCTTGCCGTAGAGCTGGCCGAGCTCGGTGCTGATGGTGTCTCCGAGCGCCGTGGCGAGCGACGCGACGAACGCGACGAACCACACCATCCGCTCACCCGGGTCCGTGACGATCGCGACGGTGGCGCACGCCGCGCCGACGAAGCAGTTGGCGAACACGTGCTTGGCCCCGCGCTGCCCGCCCTTTTTCTGCGCGACGCCCATCTTCTCTTTCGTCGCGATCTTGAACTTGCTGGCGAAGGAGCCCGCGAGGAAAAACGCGAACAGGATGATGAATCCCTCGTGCCCGAGCCCGACGTAGATGAGCACGCCGACGATCCAGCCCGCGATCACGCCCGACATATCGACCAGCTTCGCCTTGTGCGACGCCGCGGCGATGACCGTGTTGAGGATCAGGGCGATCCAGATGTTTCCCGGCAGGTCCTGAAAATGAACCACGAAAGCTCCCGATTCACATCACACGCGTCAACAGGTGCAGAAGCGCGCCGGCAAGACCCGGCACGAGGATGTTGTCGTCGATCGGCAGGCGCAGCGTCTCGAAGATCGCGCACACGCCGTTGGCGATGGCGGCGATCATGAGAAGCTGACCCGCCGAGTACGCGGCGAACGCGGCGTCGATCGTCGTTCCCACGTCGCCGGTGGCCTGCGTGTACGCGAGCAGGCCGAAGCACGCGAGCGTGCCCACGCCCAGAAATCCCGCGAGCCCCGCCCAGCTCTTGTCGCGGTTCCACGGCAGCTTCGCGCCGCCGAAGCGCGTGCCGAAGATCGACGCCGATCCGTCGCCCAGCGCCAGAATCGCCCACGCCCCCGCCACCACGTGCATGCGCTCGTGGAAAAACAGCAGCAGGATCAACACCATGATGCCGTAGGCGGCCTTGCCGACCGAGAACCCGCGCGCGAGCTCGGCCTCGCGCAGCGTCCCTTTGACCACGCGCTTGCTCACGAAGATGCCGTACACGATGGCCGTGACCGAGAGCGTGAACACCAGCCACTTGGGGAAGATCGTGAGCGTGAAGGCGAAGCCGAGCGGCGCGATGTGCTCGACCTTGCGTTTCATCTCGCTGTAACCGGCGGACATGGACCCATCCGTCAGAGGGACCCCTGTTTTGGGGCCTTGCACGTGGCGTGTCAATCGCGCCCGGTTGCCATTTGCGCGGCTTCGCGCGAAACGGAAGGCAACGCGGGGGAAGGGTCATGACGGCGGATTGGGCGTTTTCGGGAACAGTCTTCGTCACGGGGGCGACCTCGGGGTTCGGCGAGGCGTGCGCGCGAAGGTTTGCACGGGCCGGGGCGCGCGTGCTCGCGTGCGGGCGACGCGTCGATCGGCTGATTCGATTGCAGGAGGATCTCGGCGCGCTTGCTCATGCGTTCGTTCTCGACGTGCGCGACCGCGACGCGGTGAACTCGGCCCTCGCGGAGCTTCCGCCGGACTTTGCCGCGATCGACGTGCTGGTGAACAACGCGGGGCTCGCGCTGGGCCTCTCTGCCGCGCACGAAGCCGACCTCGACGACTGGGAGCGCATGGTCGATACCAACATCAAGGGGCTCATGTATGTGACGCGCGCGGTGCTGCCGGGCATGGTGGCGCGCGGTCGCGGGCACGTCATCAACATCGGCTCCATCGCCGGGTCGTACCCCTACCCCGGCGGCAACGCCTACGGCGCGACCAAGGCGTTCGTCAAGCAGTTTTCGCTGAACCTGAAGGCCGACCTGCTCGGTACGCCGGTGCGTGTGACCGACATCGAGCCCGGCCTCGCCGAGACGGAGTTTTCGATCGTGCGTTTCCACGGCGACGAGGCGGCGGCGAAGCGCGTGTACGAGGGGACGGCGCCGCTGACGGCGGACGACATCGCCGAGGCCGCGTGGTGGGCGGCGACGCAGCCCGCGCATGTCAACGTGAACCGCATCGAGCTGATGCCGGTGTGCCAGGCGTTCGCGCCGCTGGCCGTGCATCGCGAGAAATGACGCGCGCTACCAGAAGATCTTGAGGATGGCCTTCTTGACCGTGTCGAGTTTGATGTCGGTCGAGAGGATGTCCTTGGCCGTGGTCGCGGGCTTCTTCGGAACGGGCGTGGCGCCGGGCCGCCTCGCGCGCAGGGCCTGCAGCGCCTTGAGCTGGATTTTCGCGTCGTTGTTGTTCTTGTTGTAGCGATACGCCTGCGCGAACATGATCGCGGCCTTGTCGAACTGGTCGTTGTCCTTGAGCAGCATGCCCATGAAGAAATACGCCTTGTCCGACCGGGCGTTCAGCGCGATCGCCTTTTCGAGCATCGTCTTGGCCTGCGCGATGCGATCCGCGCGGGCCAGGTCGCCGAGGTTGTAGATCGACCACCCCAGACACGCGTGGTACTCGGCCTCCTCCGGAAAGAGCTCCACGGCCTTGGTGAAGTGCCGTTTCGCCGCGTCCCACGCGCTCTGCTTCATCGCGGCGAGGCCCATCGAAAACTCGTTCTCCGCGGCCAGGATCATCGCCACGCTGCGTTCTTTTTTCGGTGTCGTCCCTTCGCTGAGCTGCTTGTCGTATTCGCGTCGGCGCTTGGCGTCATACAGCGTGCGGTAGGCATCGGTCGCGCGCTTGATGACCGCGTTCGCCTTCTCCAGCACCTCGGCGTTGAAGCGGTCCTGGAGCTTGTCGGGGTGGAACGACTTCACCATCCGCGTGTATGCCTCGCGGATCTGCGGGTCGACCGCGTTGTTCTCGAGGCCCAGGATCTCGTAGTGCGTCGCCTTGTCGATCGACACGTACAGCCGCAGGATCTCGTCGAGCAGCGCCCGGTCGGCCTCCGGCAACGCGGCCTCGGCCGACGCCTCGTCGATCGCCGCGGACTCGATCTCGATCGGCTCCTCGCCGGACTCGTCCTCGCGTCGGATGAACTCGGTCCCGTCGCCGAGTGACAGATCGGATTCGGCGGGTGATTCGTCGAGAAATCCATCGAGCGCCTTCGAGAGCGCGTCGGAGATCGGCAGCGGTTCCTCGACCGGCTCCTCCGTTCCCGCCTTCGGCATCCGCCGCGACACCTCGTCGATGGAGATCGGCCGCGCCGGTTGGCGCTCCTCGGCTTCGATCTCCAGCTCGTCGTCTTCGTCGTCGAGCGAGAAAACCCCCGCCTTCGCGTCGGTCTTCGCGGGGGTGGATTTCGGCGCGTCTTCCTCGTCCTCGTCGTCGAGGATGTCGAGGTCGAGCTCCTCCTCGTCCGCGGCCGGCTCGTCCCGGGCGAGCATCTTCGAGATCTCGCCCTCGGGCTCGAACTCGAAGCTCGGCGCGGGGGGCGGTTCCAGCACGTCGGCGAGATCCGGCGTCGCCCCGGTCGCGGCGGGCCCCGCGAAGACGGGGCCCAAATCCGCGGCGATGGCCTGTTCGACCAGCCGCTCGAAATTCAGCTCCGTCTCGGGCAGTTGCGGGGCGGCTTCATCACCCGTCTGCGCGGGATCGAACTTGTCGAAGAGCTCGAGGATGAGCAGCACGTAGAAGACCTGAAAGGTCTTGTCGGGGCCGAAGCGGCTCTCGCGCACGGCCTCGGACACGGTGCGTGTGCCATCCACCAGATCGTACAGGGCGCGCACCTCCGCGGGAAAACGCAGCGCGTCGTACTCCACCGGCGGCTCGGCGCGGCGGCGCAGCACGAAGTCTTTCAGCTCGTTGAAGATCTCGCGGATGTCGGCGGGGTCATAATGACGCAACACGCCCTGAAGAATGAGCAACGGCGGCCACATGTCGAACGCCGTGAGGCGCGATTCGGCGAGCGGGCGCTCGACGACGAGGTATTGCCCCTCGTGCCAGGCGAACAGGCCCAGCATCTTCTCCCACGCCTGCATGCGCAGCGACTGATAGAGCTGCGTCGGCGTAAGCGCCCCCGCGGCGACGAGCGCGTCGCCCTGACGCACGCCGCTCTCGTCCATGGCGCGCAACGTGCGCACGAGCATGGCCTCGTCGATGACGCCGCGCGCGAGC
>JAANMU010003192.1_pt1 | contig 10835 bp, 2 predicted proteins | sample 7279701 | NCBI WGS metagenome assembly JAANMU01 (sample SAMN14094539, study PRJNA606508) | bioreactor metagenome | isolation source: A lab-scale SPAN reactor treating ammonium-rich wastewater day 57 | place: Ireland: Galway | collected 2017-03-13 | reverse complement strand
GGCACAGCCCTGTGGACGCCGCCACGGCACACGCCTCAATCGAACCCGTATTTCCTCCGGCCAGTGTCACGGTGCCGTCGGCGGCCACGGTAAATGCCACGGGTCCGGGCAGTAGATTGAAGCCGTCCAGCGCCTTGGTCTCCGCCAGCCAGTAGCTGCCGGGTGCCAACTGGGCCTGGAACAGGCCTGTGCCAATTTCCGGCGACTTGGGCTCCGGGCCAAACTCCACCACCGGCGTCGCGGCAGGTGCACCGTTGTCGTCCAGGTAGATGGCCCACTCGGACCCTTCGAACGGGATCGTGGCGCCGGTGGAATCTTCGCCGACCTTCAGCACCTGAAGGAGGCTGGGCGTGTGGTGAATGGTGGAACAGTTGGCCAGGTAGTCGGCCTCGCTGTCTGCAGCACATTGCACCGGCGGGTTGTCCGCAAGCACGCCAAGCACGTAGTTGCGGAAGGACACGTTCGATGCAGCGGGATCCTTGACCGTCACCTTGTAGGTTATGGGCGTTGTTGTTGCGGCAGGCAGGTTGAGCCCGGCGACTGTGAGCGTTTGGTTGTTCGCCGGCACCGGCTCCGTGACGGTCACCCCGGCCGCCGGTGCAGCGCCGTTGATGAGCACGGAACCGGCCTCGAATTCTGCGTATTGCAGCACCTCTGCGAGGTTGTCGACCACCGAAACACCCGCAACGGTTCCGATGGGCTCGGGGTCGAGGGCTTCAACCGAGACCGTGTATTCGATCGTTTCCCCCGCTCCCACCAGGCTGCCTGATGCCGGCTCAGCGGCCTTGCCAAGCGTCCACTGCGGGATGTGCGGAAGGACCGTGATCAGGGCGTCGTCTTCGTTGTTGCTGAAGTCGTCTTCCTGGGGGCCACCCACACGGCTCGTGGCCACGACTGCGGTGTTCGGGTAGCTGCCTTCCCCTGTCGACGCGCCGACAGTGCCTGTGAACACGACGTTGATGTTTGCCGTTGGGTCGTGGGTCCGCGAGGCCGCAGCCCAGCGCAGGGGCGCTGCATCCGTGAGCGCTCCGGTTCCGGAGAGCGTTGTGCCGTATGCATCGCACTTCACGGTTGCCGTGTTCCAGCTCGTGCACACCTTCGCATCACCCGTGGCCGTTGCGGTCCACGCCACGTTGGCCAGGTCGTCGAACGGCACCTGGTCGAGGCCGTCCACCAGGCTGGCGGGGTATTCGTCGTCAAGGTCGGAGATCCCGTTGTTCCAAGCATCAATCTTGTAGGCGACCTTCTCGCCGGCGCGCACTTGGGCCTCATCGGCCCACGCACTGCCGTCAATGGTGCTGCCCGTTCCCGTCGCCTGCACGGTTTTGTCGACAGCAAGGTCCACGACACTCGTCACGCGCACATTGCGGATCTGGTGGTAGTTGACAGCCCAGCCGGTCGAGGCGGAGAAGCCAAGCTTGAACTCCTGCGGCAACTCGGCCTGGTAGCTGCTGGACGCGAGGTCATAGGAGAACTGCTCGTTGAAGGCATAGGGCTGGCCGTGGTGCCACGTGCCGCCGCCGCTGATGCAGCTGTCGCTGGAACCGTTGGCGCCGACTCCCGTGATTTCCACACCGGCCGGGGTGTAGCACTTGTCATCCGAGACATTCAACTTGTCGGTCCAGTACACCTTTACGGAACGTGTCCCGTCGGCTTTCGGTGTGAGGGTGATCCGCACGCGGCGGTACCCGGTCGAGTCCATCTGAGCGTTGTCAATGACGGCGCCCTGGCGCGCGGCGGCATTGTCATCGGTCAGGTCCGGGCTGGTCGGGTTCTGTGCGCTTGACAGGTTCTTTGTTCCGGCCAGCCATCGATAACCGCCAACCGTGCGCTTCAGCGGCGTGTAGCTGGGCGCATTGCCCAGGGCCGCGTCCCCGTTGATGCCGACAAAGTTGGCACCGGCGGTTACATTCTTGCGCGTGTACCAGAGGTCGAACGGGGCTGCCGCGGCCGGCACCGTGAGCATCACGTATCCTTTCGGGTCGCCGAGGCCCGCCGGCAACTGCGCAGCCGTGGCCTGGGTAATTGCGCTCTGGGGAAGGTTCACCCACGTGCCGCTTTGCTTGTCGTTGTAGCCGGCCTTGTAGTCGGCGGCAGTGTCATTGCCGTCCCATTTCGGCTGGAAGACGGTGACGTAGCCGGGCTGCGTCACGAGGGCATCATTGGTGGCAACAAGGCCAAAGGCCTGGTTCATGCCGCCCGTTGCAGCGGGGTCGCACGCAGGTGTGTCGGTGTAGCGCACGCCCGAGCCGCGCAGGCCGATGGACTGGGGGATGCGGGCTGACGTGACTCCGCCGGAGAGGCCTGCAAACGCTGCAGGGTTGCTCTGCGCCACGCCCCATGGCCGTGTCGCGCGGTTGAACGTGTCGGTGGCGTTGGTGTTCTCGGCTTTCTGGTAGTTGCCGTACACGTCGAAGCCGACGCCGATGTAGCCGCCTGCCACGCCCTGCGCAGCGGGGCAGAGCTTGTCGCCGTTGTATGACACGGCCGAGTATCCGAGGCCTGCACCGTAACCTCCGGCCTCGCCGACAGACGTGTCGATGCCGCTGTTGCCGTAGTTGTTGCCGTTGGCGTCCGCCAGGTAGACGGCCAGGCCGTCACCGCCGCCCTGGATGGCCGGAGAGCCTCCGATGCGGCCGTCGTTGGTGCGGTACAGACGCTGGTCGTATTCGAGCACCACGCCCAAGTCGGATTTAAAGGGTGTGTTGTTCAGGGCTGTGCCGGCCTGTGCACCGCCGTTGTTGTTGGCACTGTTTGCGTTGGTGTTGTCCGTCGTCAACGTCATCCACTTGCCGTCGCGGTCCGGGCTTTTGTTCGCCAGGCACCTCGGCCACTGGTTGGCGCCGGTGCCAAACCCACAGTTGTTCGTATTGCCGCTGTGGTTGACGTTGTTGTTCTCAGATATCGTGCTCAGTTGCGGAAGCCATGCACCCGCCTGATGTCCGCTGCCGTCAGAGACGTTGCCGTCACCGGACAGCGACCATCCGGTCAGCGGCGCCTCGCCTTGCAGCGGCTCGTCGATGTAGACCGAGTTTCCGCTGGCGGCCTTCGCCGCGGGTTCCTGCCCGGCAATGCCCGGCGCAACGACCAGGATTCCTGCGAGCATGAGGGCGCCCACGCCCGCAAACCACTGATGGAGCACACGTGAACGTTGCTGCTTCCGGAAGCTGGGCGTGCGGACAGGCTGGTGCCGTGGCATTTGTTCCCCCAATAGATTTTCGGCGTCGTTGTTCTTCGGCGCGCCGTCCGACCGAATTAGTAATCAAGCTAACAACGCCATCCAATTTTTGCAAGCGTTTCCACAAAATATTTGGAAACGCTTCCATTTATGACATCGCCGCGACAAGGCGATGCCCGGGCAGGGGATTCCCTGCCCGGGCATCGCGGGCCGTGCGTGGCCCGGGCAACTCAGCTGGCTGCCAGTCCTGTCATTTCAAACAGGCCGACGGACATCTGTTGCTTTTGCTCGGCCTCGGACACCAAGTTCAGTGCCGTCGCCGAGATGGAGTACTCCGGCAGCAGCACCGTCAGGGCGAGCGCCTCGCTGCTGGGGGCGATTGCATAGACAATGCCGCCAGCGTCCGAAATGCGCGGATCCTCAAGGACCGTGCCGCCTGAAGCAGCAACTGCCTCCGCGGCGGGAACGGGACTTGTTGCAGGCCACACTTCGACGCTGAAGACAGTCTCCTCATCGTCGGCTGCAGCCCAGTCGCAGAACACACTGGCATCGCTGACCGATTCCATCGTGGGTTCCATCCCATCCAGCAACGCCCCAAAGTGCTCACCGACTGCCTTGCAGTCGGTGATGCTCTCGAGCACGGCGGCACCTGCTGCAGAGGCATCAGGCACGTATTCCACAGCAGAGGGCGCTGCGCCCTGCGTCGCGGTGGGCGGCGGGCCGCCCACGGTACAGCCGGCAAGCGCAAGCGACATGACCGCCGCAGCCGTGGCGCCCCTTGCCCAGAGGCCCATCTTGTTGGTTCGCATTTCGTCTGCAGTCCTCACTTCAGGAAGGGGCTTCCGTTGCCAACCTTGCCCGGGGCAGGGTTGCCTGGCAGGGACAGCACATACGCACGCATGTTGCCCTTGCCGGAGAGCGGAATGGTCAGCGATCCGTTGGAGACCGTCTTGCTGTCACCGGTTACCGCATCCACGTAGGTGCCGTTGGGGATGCCGGAGAACGACGCCCCTTCAGAAACCGCAACCAGCACAAAGCTGTCCACGGAGCCTTCCGTGAAACGGCGCTTGAACGCCATGTTTCCGCTGACGCCGTCCGTTGAATACTGGCCCTTCTGAAGGGCTGGGACGGCACGACGGACTTGGTTCAGTGTCTGGAGGTGCTTTACCAGCGGTTTCTGCAGCGTCTCAGCCACTGCACCGCTGGCAGAGGTGACAGTGCCGAAATCTCCGGCCGTCACGGTTCCCGCCAGGTGGTCGCCGAAGTAGGCACGGCCGGTGGTCGCCAGCGGACACGTGGGCCCGCAGTCGATCGGCTTGCCCGCCTGGAACTCGATCTCTGAACCGTAGAACAGCACAGGCACTCCCCGGAAGGACCACATGAGGCTCAGGTTTTCCGCCCAGGCATCCGTGCCGCCGTCGAACCTCACTTGCGACTTTCCCGGACCATAATCATGGCTGTCCACATACACGGCGTTGTAGGTGGCATCGTTCGTTGCGTCGTCGGAGTCCATGCCCGAATGGAAGGCATTGGAGGCGTTGTCGAAGTTCATGTGCATCCGCATGTCGATGATGCTCATGCCGGACGACGCCGAATGGTCGGGTTTGTGGTAATTGTTGCCGTCCAGCTTGTGGTTGGCGCTTGTCGGCTGGCCGGCAGGTCCCATGAGGTTCTCATACTGGAACTGCTCGGCCGCCGCCACAACGTCGTCCATGCTGTAGGAGCGGCGCTCCTTCCAGGTGTAGAACGGGGCCGAATGGTTTACGGATCCGCGGTTCCACTTGTCATGGACAAACTGGGCGACCTCGCCAAAGACGTAGAAGTCCTTGCCCTTGTCACCATGCGTTGCCACTGCGTGCTCCTGCAGCGCCGGCAGGAAGTGCCGGTTCCACATGACGCGCGGAATGTGCACCGCCGTGTCGACACGGAAACCGTCCACACCCATGTCGATGTACTTGTTGTACGTGTCGATCAGGTAGTCCTGCACCTTGGCGCTTTCGGTGTTCAGGTCAGCCAGGTCCTCATGGATCCAGCAGTCCTGTGCGTCCTTGCCTTCCCAGTTGCCAATCCAGCACTGGTGGAAGGTGTCGGCCGGGAACATGCCCGAGGTGGCGTTGGGCCACTGGCAGTTGTACACCTTGTAGCCTTCAGCCGAGAATCCGCTCTGCACGCCCCAATTCTTGCATTTCTGGTCTGCGGGCTGGGTTGCGGACCACAAGTCCCCGTTGTAGGTGCTGCCGTCGGCGTCGGTTTCGGCGGGGTTGTAGGCCTTGCCCTCCACCGGCTCGTCGTAGTACCAGTCCCACTGCGCATCACGTGTGCCGAAGACGGTGGGGACAAAGAGGTTCTTTTCACCCCACCGCGAGGTGTGGTTGTAGACCACGTCCTGGTAGATCTTGATGCCCTTGGCGTGGGCAGCATCGATCAGTTCCTGGTAAGTGGCACCCTCTGATTCCAGACGCGGATCAATGCGCTGGAAGTCCCAGCCGTGGTAACCATGGAAGTCATAGTCGCTGCGGTTGGTGACCACCGGGGTGATCCAGATGGCAGAGAAGCCGATTCCCTTGATGTAGTCGAGCTTGTCGATGACACCTTGGAAGTCCCCACGGTACATCGGGTCGTTGTTGGCGGCATTGCCCGACTTAACATGCTGGCTTCCGCCCATGTTGTTCGAGCTGTCGCCGTCATTCCAGCGCGCTGTCATCATGAAGTAAATCAAGTCTTCACGGGGGTCCCCGCCCAAAGGTGAACCCTGGGTTGCCCCGGCCACCGAGCCGCCAGGCTCCGTTCCGGGACCCGGCGTCGGGTCAACGGTGGGTGTGGGGATCGGCGTCGGGTCAACTGTCGGTTCCGGGGTGGGATCCACTGTCGGTTCCGGGGTCGGGTCGACGGTGGGTTCCGGGGTCGGGTCGACGGTGGGTTCCACCGTCGGATCGATGGTCGGTGTCTCGGTGGGCTCGGTGGTGGGCTCCACCTCTGTGTCGGTGGCCGCAAAAACCGCGGCCGAGTAGGGCGAAGCCCCCGCAGTCGTCTCCGCGCGCACCTTGAACCAGTAGCGGGTTCCCGGCGCCAGGCCCGTCGCCGTGAACTGGGTGCCCGAAGCGACCTTCACGAAGACAGGTTGGCCCTGGCTCTCAGCTGCATAGGAGACGGTGTACGAGGTGGCGCCTGCAACGGCAGCCCACGACGCCTTGAGACTTGTCGTTCCCACGGGGGCAGCTGTCACCGATTTGGGTGTTGCCGGCAGGACGGATGATGTGCCGACGCTACCAACACTGGCGAATTTGGCCGTGAACGTATCCACGTCCTCCTTCTCAGCTGACGTTGACTCATCCGCGGTGTAGGGGTCCAGGGCATGGTCCAGCGTTGTCGGATCGTACGGCAGTGAGCCAATGGCGGATTCCCCGAAAGTGGAAACCAGCATGACGCCGACCCCATTGCCTTCCAGATAGCCGCGGTCGATGCCGAGCGAAGCCAACGGGATCTTCATCTCGTAGGTGGTGTCCTGGGCCTTGTCATGGCCCTTCGTCAACAGATCCGTGAAGTTCGCTGCATCCTTCAAATCGGCCGGAACATATCCCTCATAGCCGTTCTTCTTGATGCCCATCACAGTTGATCCGACGAAACCATCTCCGTAGGCGAAGCTCACGCCAGCGTCCTTGAAAGCACTCACGTTTTCCGGCTCATAGTCGAATTCGTCATCCGAGTTGAGCGAGAAGATCGACGGCTGGCCCACCTTGGGCTTGCTTGAGAACATCAGCAGGTGGTCTGCCTCGTTGTTCGCAAAGGAGTAGCGCATGCCCCAGACGCCCTTTTCGTCCGCCGTGACCATGCCATTGCTGCCGCGGTTGTTCACGTCCAGTGCAATGGCCTGGGGGATGTCTCCCTGGTAAGGCTTGCCGTTGTCGCTGATGGGGTATCCCTGGGCCGGGTCCACCACGTCCGTGACGTTGGTGAATTGCCACATCAGGTAGAGGTTGTCGTCATCCCAGGAGCCGTAGAGCGCATAGGGATCGTAGACAGGGCCTTCATGCGATCCGCGGAAGATGCGCGGATCGTCGTTTGCCACGCCTTGGGCGATGATCATGTCCGCGGTCCACTCCGAGGCATCGCCGTCGACCGTGATGGCCTTCGACTTGCCAACCTGCGCCGAGGGGTTCGTCTTGTAGAGCCCGACCGAGTGGTCGGTTCCCACGCGATCGCCCGGTTCGCTGGTCGGAGGTGCTGTGGGTTCAACGGTGGCAGTTGCCGTGGGTTCAACCGTCGGCTCAATTTCGACCTCCGTGGTGGCGAAGGCTGCCGGCGAGTAGGCCGAGGCCCCCGCTGCGTTTTCCGCACGCACCTTGAACCAGTAGCGCTTGCCCGGGAGCAGGCCCGGCGCCGTGAGCTCAGTTCCTGATGAGACCTTGACGAACAGGGGCTCGCCCTGCCCGTCCAGCCCGTATGAGATGGAGTAGCTGGTGGCGTCGGGGACGGCAGTCCACGTTGCCTGGATGCTGGTGCTGCCCAGCGGCTTGACCGCGACGGCCGTTGGCATGGCCGGAATGGCCGGCTCAGGCACAATCACGCCACAGGGGTCGGCGGTTGTGACCTTTCCTGCGGACACAGCGGCAACATCGGTCGTGAACGTGTAGTTCTTGCCTCCGTTGTTATCCCATGCCCCTGCGCCGTTGTTGAATGCCACTGTCACGTTTGCAGCAGTTCCGCTGTCTATTGTCAGGCGGTACCAGCCGTTACCCGAGACGCAGCTGGACACGGCCGCCATGGCAATGCCCGGAGCAGCGGTCCAGGCACCCGCACCAACCTGGTAGTGCGCGTTGGCTGTCGACCAGCCGGGGCCCGTCTTGTAGAAGAGGTCCAGCTTCCCCGCCAGCGGCTTGGGTGCCACCGGTTTCTGGGGCGCTCCTGCGTTGACGGAACCGCCCGACACCGACCATGCCGGACCTGTCGGGATGGCGTAGTTGTTGCCGCCGTTGTTGTCCCAGGCACCTGCACCATTGTTGAATGCGGCAGTGGTGGCAGTGCCGGCAGGAGCCTCGATGGAAGCCTTGAACCAACCCGGGATGCCCTCCACCGGCGTCATTTCGACGCCCGGTGCCGTGGTCCAGGCGGCCGTGCCAACACGGTAGTGCAGGTAGGCTTTCGTCCAGCCGGCGGGTGCCTGGTAGTACACCGAGGAGCCCGTAACGACCGGCTTGTCAGGGGTTCCGGCCACGACCTTGCCCTCCGACACGGACCATTCCGGACCTGCCGGGATGGCATAGTTCTTGTCGCCGTTGTTGTCCCATGTTCCCCCGCCATTGTTGAAGGCGGCGGTCAGCGCAGCGCCGTCCGCCGCATCAACCGTTGCCGAGAACCATCCGGCAAGTCCGGCCACCGGCGTCATCTCCGTGCCGGGTGCCGTTGTCCATGCGCCGGTGCCGGAGCGGTAGTGCATATACGCCTTGGACCATCCGGACGGTGCCTTGTAGTACACCGATGTGCCGGTCACGACCGGCGCTTCCGGAGTGGTGACGGTGGCTGGTGCAGAGGCTGCACTTGACTTGCCGGAAGCGTCCTTGGCCATCACCGTGTACGTGTATGCGGTGGCTGCCGAGAAGGTCTTGTCTGTCAGAGTCGTGCCCGTGACGGTCTTGGTGACCGCCCCGCCGCTTCCGCCTGTGCGGACCACTTCGTAGCCGGATACGCCACAGTCGTCGCTTGACGCCTGCCACGAAACCGCAAGCGAACCGCCGTCGACCTTGGCGCTGACGGCCGCAGGCGTGCTGGGCGCACTGACGTCGACGCAGCTTTCAACCTTTGCACCCGCATGCAGGGCAAGGGCGGTCTTGGCCGACACTGTGGCCGTGAACTTGCCCCCGGCAACGGTGACTGTGTCGCCGCTCCAGGTGCCGCCGGTGCGCTTGGCGGTGATCACGTTGTAGTACTTGCCGTCGGGCAGGCTGGTGGTGAATTCACGCTGCACCTGGCCGTTGCCGTTGTTGAGGGCGATAAAGCCCTTGTCACCGCGGCTGAATGCCATTGCGGAGCCGTCCGGGCTGGACCACTTGTTGGCGACTGCCGTGCCGTACGTTGCCACGCGGAAGCCCACCATATTCTGGATGTCGTTCTGCGCGTGCTTGAAAGTCCAGCCGTTCTGTCCGGGTGCCGGGTCAATGACGCGTCCCTGGCCGTCGAGGGCAGGGCCTGCATCCTTGTCCGAGAAGGCATAACCGGAGTGGACTGACGGGGAACCGTACGGCCAGGCCAGGGTGAATGCCTGGGCCAGGTCGTAGGACTTGCCGTCCTTGTAGGACAGGGTTTCCTGGTTGCGCTCGGTGTCGTGGTTGTCAACAAAAACGGCCGCGTCCTCCTGCTTGAGGAACCCCTCCCAGCTGCCGCCGATGCCTGCGCCCGAGATCAGCCAGTCGATGCGGGATCCGCCGAAGGCCTCCTTGAGCTTGCGGGCAAAGCCGAACTCGTGGACGTCGCCAATGGAGATGTACTCCTCGGGCTGGACCGGCTCATTGGCGCGGATGACTTCCTGCACCACATAGAGAGAGTCCTTTTTGCGCACACGGTTCCAAATCCCCGCCATGTCCTGCGCAGCAATGTGCTTGACGGCATCAATGCGGAATCCGGCGACGCCCATGTCGACAAAGCGGTTCAAGTAGTCGGCAATGGTCTGCTGCACATGGTCGGAGGATGTATCCAGATCCGAGAGGTTGACCAAGTTGCAGTTCTGGACGTCATAGCGGTCCTGGTAGTTGGTGATGTCCTTGCGGCAGTTGTGGAAGTCGCTGCTGCTGTAAAGGCCGGGATAGTCATAGTGTTGGAAAGGTGTCCCTGCCCAGCCCGTGCCACCTTCGGACTTGCCAGACATGTGGTTGATCACGGCATCCACGATCACACCGACACCGGCGTCCTTGCACCGCTGGACCATCGAGGTGAATTCCGCCTCGGTGCCCATCCTGGTCTCAAGCTTGTACGAAACCGGCTGGTAATACGTCCACCACTGGCTGCCGCGCACATGTTCCTGGGGCGGGGACGTCTGGACATAGCCGTATCCTGCAGGGCCGAGCGTTGATTCGCATTCCTTGGCGATCTGGTTCCAGGTGTATGAAAAAAGCACTGCGATCGTGTCCTTGGGACCGGCCGCAGCTGCTTGGGCTGGAGAGGCGCCGCCTGTGGCGACCAACCCCGTAACCAGGAGGGATGCGGCCGCAAGGACCGCCAATAATCGGCGCAGGCTCCGCTGCGCCTCCATAGTCACACTTCCGTGCATGCTGTGCTCCTTTGCATCAAAAAGCGCGCTGCTCCTGCACCGCGCCTCTTGTCACTCAACACAAGCCACCAATTTAATGCAAGCGTTTCCAACAAATTACTGCAAACGCTTCCAATGTGACGTGAGACTCATTTTGAACCTGTTCGGAGCTCATTGGGTCAGGTTCTTGGCACAGTTCACCAGGGAATCCGCAAAGAAAGATCCTGCCGTCCAATGGCATGCCTGCTGCCCCGGCGACGGACGGATCGAGGGGCGGGCCAGGCGCCTTGCGGCTCGGCAGCACTAAGGTGCGGAGGGACTCTCGGCTGGCTGCGCGGCCGGCGAATCGGAACCTGATTCCAAGGTGGTCCCGGCGGCATCGGTCTGCGCCGGCGCCGAACTTGTGGGATCGGC
>JAANMU010003191.1_pt1 | contig 10842 bp, 10 predicted proteins | sample 7279701 | NCBI WGS metagenome assembly JAANMU01 (sample SAMN14094539, study PRJNA606508) | bioreactor metagenome | isolation source: A lab-scale SPAN reactor treating ammonium-rich wastewater day 57 | place: Ireland: Galway | collected 2017-03-13 | reverse complement strand
TCGGTGGCCACCAGGATCAGCGCCGGCAAGCACCAATTCACGGTGGATGAGCCCGCCGCGCTGGCCGGCGACGACACGGCCGCGAGCCCCGTGGAATACGCGCTCGGGGCCATCATTGCCTGCCAGGTAGTGGTGTACCGGCTCTACGCGGAACTGCTGGGGATTCAGGTGGACGACATCCAGGTGGATGCCGAGGGGGACCTGGACGTGCGGGGACTGTTTGGGATTGATGAGTCGGTCCGGCCGGGATTCAGCGACATCCGCCTGGCAGTGCGGATTTCCGGCCCGGAATCACAGGAGAGCTATGAGGAGCTGGGGCGGTTTGTTGAGGCCCGGTGCCCCGTGCAGGACCTGTTCAGCAACGCCACGCCCGTCAGCGCGGTGGTGACGAAGGGCTGACGCCGCCGGACGCTCCAAAAATCGACAACGCAGTTGTTGGACCAAAAATGGCATCGGTCCATCAACTGCGTTGTCGAACTTGGGGTGGGGCGTGCGTGGCGCCCGGTGCGGGTCAGTGCGCCGGTGCCAGCTCCCGCTCCTCGCCGGTGGCGCCGGCTGCGTGGGCCAGCAGTTCCGCCTGCAGCCCGGGCCGGTCGTAGGAGCCGGTGAAAATCGGCGTCCCCGGTTCGAACGCGGCACCCCCGGCGAGGGATCCGCCGTCGACAGCGTCAAAACCGAGGTGCTCCACGAAGCCGAGCACCAGCTCGCGCGTCTGCCCGTCGTCGGAGGTGACGGCCAGGGCGCGGCGGCCCGGTGCGCCGGCGGGCCGGGCGTCCAGCTCAAGCTCGTGGTAGCCGATGTGGTTCAGCGACTTGGCCAGCCGGGCGCCGGGAATGTGTGCGTGCACCATCTCGGAGCTCGACGGCGCGGCCTCCAGCTCGGGCATGTCGCCGTTCGTGTCGCGCCAGTAGTTCATGGTGTCCAGGACATGCTTGCCGGCCAGGCCCGCCGGATCCAGCGTGCGGAACTTGTGCAGCGGCACGGACAGCACCACCAGGTCCGCGGCGGCCATGGCTTCCGCCGCGCTGACCGCGACGGCTCCGGGCGCAATGACGGAAATGATCAGCGAGATGTCCTTCGGGTCTCCGGAGGCCGCGATCAGTACGCGGTAGCCGGCCTTGAGGGCCTGGCGGGCCACGCCCGTGCCGACCTTCCCGGCGCCGAGGATGCCGATCGTGGTGGTGGCGGGGTCGTGCTGCTTCAGGGTCTGGATGCTCATGCTGCGGCCTTCTGTGCGAGTTCGGCGTCGACGAGGGGCTTGACCTCGGTGCCGAGCAGTTCGATGGATTTCAGGACGTCCTTTTGCGGCACCGAGGCCAGGTCCATTTGCAGGATGTGGCGGTCGTGGCCCATGTGTTCGCGCGTCAGCAGGATCTTTTCGGCCACCTGCTCCGGCGTGCCGACGTAAATTCCGCCGCTGGGTGCCGCCTGCATGTCGTAGCTTATGCGGTTCGGGGCGGAGAATCCGCGCTCGCGGGAAATACCGTCCATGAGGTGGCGGTAGTAGGGGTAGAAGGTGTCCGCCGCGCCGTCCTTTGCAACAAGTCCGACGGCGCTGACCCCCACCTTGAGTGCGCCGGCGTCGTGTCCGGCTTGGGCGGCTTCGGCCCGGAACAGCTGTGCATGGCGGGCGAAGCTGTTGACCGACCCGCCCAGCAGTGCGTATATGACGTTGGTGCCCAGGCGCGCGGCCCTGGCCGACGATGCGGGGGTGCCGCCGGTGGCGATCCAGATGTCCAGGTTGTTGTCCACGGGGCGCGGGTAGATGGTGGCATCGTCCAGTGCCGGGCGGAATTTGCCGCTCCACGTGATGGATTCTTCCTTGCGCCCGGCCTCGTTGAGGGCCAGCAGCAGGGCGATCTTCTCTTCGTAGAGAGCTTCGTAGTCGTTGAGGTCGGCACCGAAGAGCGGGTATGACTCGATGAAGGAGCCGCGGCCGGCCGTCAGTTCGGCGCGGCCGCCGGAGAGCAGGTCCAAGGTGGCGAACTGCTGGTAAACGCGGACGGGATCCTCCGTGCTCAGCACGGTGACGGCGGAGCCGACCTTGATGTTTTTCGTTTGGGCGGCCGCGGCGGCAAGCACGGGGACTATTGACGACACGGCAAAATCCGCGCGGTGGTGCTCCCCGACGCCGAAGTAGTCCAGGCCGACTTCATCGGCCAGCCGGGCACGCTCCAGGAGGTCGGCCATGCGCTGCTGGCTGCTGACCGCTGCGCCCGTGACGGGGTCCCGGTGGACATCGCCAAAGCCGTAAACGCCAAGTTCCACGAAATGCTCCTCTTGTCTGCAGCGCCGCCGATGACCTCGCCGCAATATATGCTGTTCTACAGATCATCTTACTCAAATATGATCTGTTGTAAAGCGCAGGTCTCCGTTATGATGGATGTCATGAGCAACACTGCAGCCACCGCACAGCCCCGGACCAGCCCGCAAGAGGATTTTGGCTGGACGCTGGGCGTCCTGGTGCGCAATTACCAGAACGCCTCGACCCTGGCCATGGGTGAGTTCCCGCACGGTGCCCGGGGCTACCAGGTCCTGGTTGCTGTTGCCAGCGGCGAGCTCCCCAACCAGCTGGCGCTTGCGCAGCACCTGGGGATTGACCGCACCGTGATGACCTACCTGGTGGACGACTTCGTCAAGGCCGGCCTCGTGGAGCGTCAGCTCAATCCCGCCGACCGCCGCGCCCGCATTGTGGTGGCAACTGCCACCGGCCTGGCCATGCTCGCCGAACTTCAGCGCAGTGTCGCCGGGGCGGAGGATGCCGTCCTGGGCGCCCTGGACGCGGCCGAGCGAGAGCTGTTCCGCACGCTTCTGCGCCGCGTTGCCTGCGACACCCCGCCGCTGTCGGAGCATGAACTGGGTGCCTGCGCAGTCGTCGAGGAAATGCTCGGCACCGGGAACTAGCCCCCAGGCTGCACCCTTTTCGAAGGGCACTTTCCATGCCAGGCGCGACGCCGGACTCTCGCCCTGGGCTGTCGGCCCGCCCGCCGACGGGGCTGGCTACCCTGGGCTATTTCTTTCGCTTGGGTGCAGTGCCCATGGTTGCTCCTGAAGAGTACGAGCATTCGATCAGCAGCTGCGGCAGGGTGTCGCTTAGTTTGTCCAACCGGTCAATGAGTGTGTCAACGCCCAGGCGGCCCAGTTCGTCTGCAGGGGAAATGTAAACCGCCATCTCAGGTTCAGACATGCTGACGATGTCCAGCGATGACGCAATGGCCACCACCGAAACATCTTGTGGCAAACGGTACCCAGCTTGTTGGAGGCCGGCCACAAAACCCGGGCCCGCCTGTTCATTCATCATCAGCACGCCCGTCGTTTCGGGATGCGAGGCGACGAATTCCTTAGCCAGTTCTCGGCCGCCCGCCGAGGAGTGGACACCGCTCATGATGGCGCCGGACAACCCGCGCTGCGCCGTGACTTCCCCAAAAACCTTTCTTGTCCTCGCCACCGGGCCGTAACCGCCGAGCAGCTGGTTGCCAATGCCGCCGTCCACCAGGACCAGGTCCGTGTGGCCGAGTTGGATGAAGCGGTCGATGGCCTTCTCCACCGTTGATTCGAAGTCGACATCAACGAAGGGAATTCCCGCGGTGTCCCGGGTCCTGCCAATGAGCGCAAAAGGGACAGTGCTTCCTGAAAGTTCAGCCACACGCGGGTCATCCAGCTGCACTTCCATCAGCACGACTCCGTCGACCAGCCCGGACGATGTCAATTCGGAGACCGCCTCGGCGTCGTTGCTCATGGGCCACAGCACCAGGTTATAGCCGCGCAGCCGGGCCTGGTCGGCGGCGCTGGTAAAGAACCGGACCGACGTGGGTGAAAAGCGGTGCTGCAGGGCCGGGTACAGAAGCGCCAACACGTGGGTTCTTCCCCGGGCAAGGGCGCTGCCCACGGCATTGCGACGGTAGCCAAGATCCTTCATGGCCGCTTCCACCTTGGCCCGGGTCTTCGGGGAGACCGGCTTTGAATTGTTGATGGTGAAAGACACGGTCGCCAATGACACATTCGCCAAGTTGGCGACATCCTGCATCGTTGCCATGACACTCCTCCCCGTGGTCGCATCTCAAGGCATCTCACCTAGTTTATTCACATACTGGCTTACTGGATGCCAAAAGTAAAGCGCTTAAATAATGCTTGACAGTCGGCCATCCATCACGGCATGATCTATTTCACAAGCAAAGGTAAAGCGCTTTACTATTCTCCGCCCGTCAGCTGCGGCACGCCGATTCGGGCAGTTTCCACTGCTGGATCGAATCGTCCGATGCTGATTCGGCAGCACCGCATGACCACACTGAGCAAAGGAGCCAACGTGAAAAACCACAACAAGAAACGCTTGACCAAGGCCTTGGCCATGGCCGCCCTGATCCCGTTCGTCTTTACCGCATGCGGCGGTGGCGGAGGCAACAGCGGCAGTGGTGACGCCACGAAGCTGACGCTGATGGACTACTACAACAACGAGCCGGACAACAAGGCAATCAAGACAGAAATTGAAAGCTGCGCCTCGGAAATTGGTGTCACCATCGAACGCGAGGCGGTACCAGGCAAGGACCTCATCCAGAAGGTCTTGCAGAAGTCCTCATCCAAGACCCTCCCTGACATTTTGATGCTGGACAATCCGGATCTGCAGGAGATTGCCGCCACCGGCGGACTTTCACCCCTCGAGGACTTTGGCGTTGACACGGCAGGTTTTGCCAAGGGCATGCTCGAAGCCGGAACCTATGAGGGCAAGGTCTACGGCCTGGCCCCGACCGCCAACACGCTGGGCATTTTCTACAACAAGAAGTTGTTGGCTGATGCCGGCCTGCAGCCGCCTGCGACGTGGGATGAGCTGAAGAGCACGGCAAAGGCGCTGACAAAGGGATCTCAGTACGGCGTCGCGTTCTCGGCCATTGCTACCTACGAAGGCTCGTGGCAGTTCCTGCCGTTCATGTGGACCAACGGCGGCGATGAAGCCAAGCTGGATTCCCCGGAAAACAAGGAGGCACTGCAGCTTTGGAAGGACCTGGTTGACAGCGGGTCCGCCTCCAAGAGCGTCATCAACTGGGGCCAGGGCGACGTAAAGGACCAGTTCATGGCCGGCAAGGCCGCAATGATGGTCAACGGGCCGTGGCAGATCCCTGCCCTTTCCGAAGACCCGTCGTTGGAGTGGGGCTCCGTCCAAGTGCCCGTCAACAAGGAGGGCCAGACACCAATCGCTCCGCTGGGAGGCGAGGTGTGGACCGTTCCCCAGACCGGCAACAAGGAAAAGCAGGCCAAGGCAGCGGAGTTCATCACCTGCTTCACGAGGGACAGCACGCAGATGTCGCTGGCAACGCAGCGGTACACGGTTCCCACGAAACCTGAATTGGCGAACGAATTCAACGCCGAGATGCCGACCATGGAGTCTTTCACCGAACAGGTGGCAAACGCGCGGTCGCGCACGGGCCAGCTTGGTGAAGGGTGGCCCAAGGCGGCCACCACCATCTACACCGCAATCCAGCTCGCACTGACCGGAAAGGCCAGTGTCGACGAGGCCTTCAAACAGGCTGCAAACGGATAACACCAACACCGTCCCTGCGAGGGGCTCCGCCACCTGGTGGCGGAGCCCCTGCTGAAAGGTCACCCATGACTTCCGAATCGTTACAAATCAAACGCGCAAGCGGACCGGCCAGTACCCGGATCGAGGACGAGCTGCCTCCAAAGCGCAACAGGTTCAACAAGGAAGAGATCACCAAGATCCTCTTTGTGCTCCCGGCCGGCCTCTTCATGGTCCTGTATTTCGGCTACCCGGTGATCAAGAACGTCACCATGAGTTTTCAGGACTACACGACCAAGACGTTCTTTACGGGCGAGGCGCCGTGGGTCGGTGTGCAGAACTACGTCACGGTCATCAGTTCAAACCTGTTTGGCCCGGCAATGCTCAACACTGCGCTGTTCACGGTGGGCTCGATCCTTGGCCAGTTCGCGATTGGCATGGCGCTGGCGGTGTTCTTCAACAAGAAGTTCCCGCTGAGCGGCTTCCTGCGCGCCATGCTCCTCCTGCCGTGGCTGCTGCCACTGATCGTCGCCAGCGCAACCTGGCGCTCCATCCTCGATCAGGACTCAGGCATTCTCAACCAGTTCCTTGGCACCTTCGGCATCCCGGCGATTCCCTGGCTGACGAGCCCGTCGGTGGCGCTGGCCGCCGTCATCATCGTCAACATCTGGGTGGGCATCCCCTTCAACGTCACCCTGCTGTACGGCGGACTTCAGGACATTCCCACCGAACTATATGAGGCCGGGGCCCTTGACGGCGCCACTGGTTGGAAAGCATTCTGGCACATCACCTGGCCCAACATGCGTCCCGTAGTCAGCGTTGTGTTGATACTCGGGGTGGTCTACACGATCAAGGTCCTGGACATAATCCTCGGCCTGACCAACGGCGGGCCCGCAAACGCCACCCAGACCATCGCCGTGCGCTCCTATCAAGAATCATTTGTGAACTTCCAGTTTGGTGTGGGTGCGGCCTTCTCCAATATCTTGATTCTCATCTCACTTGTATTTGCGGTCATCTACCTGCGCGTCAACCGCCGCGCCGTCGACGAGTAGGAGGGCACCATGACAACAACGCAGCTCACTCCGCCGGTGAACCATGCAGCAGCGCAGAAGAAGAAAGTGCTCCGGACCCGCAGTTCCACGGTCCTGGGCATAATCTTCCTGGTCGTGATGCTCTTCCCCATCTACTGGATGATCAACGCATCCCTGCAGCCATCCGGAAACACGCTTTCGGCCAGTTTCCTGCCGCTCAACCCGAGCTTTGCCGGGTATGAGAAGGCCATCGCGGACCAAGGCGGAAATCTCCTCACCAGCCTGATCATTTCCATGGGCACGGTCGTGGTCACCTTGGCCATTGCCGCTCCGGCCGCCTACGCGCTGGCCCAGTTCAAGTTTCGCTGGATTAGCTGGGCCCTGCTGGCAATCCTGATTGCCCAGATGATCCCTGGAGTCGTCATTGCGAACGCCCTCTATGCCGCTTACAACGACCTTGGCTTGTTGAACACCTACGTCGGCCTCATCTTGGCGGATGCCACCCATGCCATCCCGTTCGCCATTCTCATCATGCGGGCGTTCATGATGAGCATTCCTCCGGCCATCATTGAAGCGGCCCGCGTAGACGGGGCTGGACAGATCAGGGCATTCATCTCCATCGCCCTGCCGATCGCCAAGAACGCCCTCATCACCGCAGGGCTTTTCGCCTTCCTGTTCTCCTGGAGCGACTTCCTGTTTGCCTTGACACTGACCACCACGGATGAAATTAGGCCGGTGACTCTGGGTATCTACCAGTACCTCGGGACCCAGGTATCCAACTGGAGCGCGGTCATGGCAACGGCCGTGTTGTCCTCGCTCCCTGCGATCGTGCTGCTGGTCATTGCACAGAAGTACATTGCGGCCGGCGCGTCCGGCGGCGCCGTCAAATAGCAGGCTCCTGGAACATTCACCGGAAGCCCATAGTCCCAAAAACCATTAAGTATCGAAACAAGAAAGTGAACCCCATGTCTGGAACCACCAGCCCCGCCGCCCCCATCAAAGTAGTTGTTTGGGGTGAAAACCGGCACGAGCAAGTCGAACAAAAGGTGCGGGACATTTATCCCACCGGCATGCACACCACCATCAAGGAAGGCATTGAGGAGAACCTTGGCGCCGGAGTGGACGTCACCACCGTGACACTGGATGACCCGGAGCACGGGCTCACGGAGGAAGTCCTGGCGGCCACGGATGTTCTCGTCTGGTGGGGCCACGCAGCCCATGCGGACGTCTCGGACGAGGTTGTTGAGCGGGTGCACCGGCACGTGCTGGCGGGGATGGGCCTGCTGGTCCTCCACTCGGCGCACTGGTCCAAGATCTTCGGCAAGCTCATGGGCACTTCCTGCACGCTGCGCTGGCGCTCGGAGGAAGACCGTGAAATCGTCTGGACTGTCGACCCCACCCATCCCATCGCCCAAGGCATTCCGCACCCCTTCATCATCCCGGCCCAGGAGATGTACGGAGAATTCTTCGACGTCCCGGCCCCTGACGAACTCATCTTTCTCTCCACCTTCACCGGCGGCGAAGTGTTCCGCAGCGGCATGACGTACAAGCGCGGATTCGGCAAGATCTTCTTCTTCAGCCCCGGCGACCAGGACTACCCCGTCTACCACCAGAAGGAAGTCCGCAAGGTCATTGCCAACGGCGTCGAATGGGCCAGGACCCTGCGTCCCGAGCGGAGCGTTCCGGTCCTGCTGCGCTACGACACCGAAGACTTTTACAACGGCCACGGCTACCAGGGAGCAATGGAAAATTGAGCACTTTCGCAACTGTGAACGCCGACGGACCGCTGCGCCTGGTCCAGGTCGGCGCCGGCGGGATGGGCCAGGCATGGCTGGACACGATCACCGCCAACCCCGACGTGGAGCTGGTCGGCCTCGTAGACCTCAACACCGACGCCGCCCACGCCGCGCTGGCCCAACGCGGCCTGCAGGGCGTTGCCGTCGGCACGAGCGTCGGTGGCGTGGCAGCAGCGACCGGGGCACACGCCGTCGTCAATGTCACCGTGCCCGTGGCCCACCATCCGGTGAATGTCGAGGCCATGTTTGCCGGGCTGCCGGTGCTGTGCGAGAAACCCGCGGCGCCCACCGTGGCGCAGGCGCTCTCGCTTGCAGCCAGCTCCGAGGCCAGCGGGCAGCTGCTGATGATCAGCCAGTCGCGCCGCTACTTCAACTCACTCACGCAGCTGAAAGCCGTGGCGGGGGAGTTGGGTGACATCGGCGTCATCACCACCGAGTTCTTCAAGGCCCCTCATTTTGGCGGTTTCCGCGAGGAGATGGACCATGTCCTGCTGCTGGACATGGCCATTCACCCGTTCGACGCCGTCCGCCACCTGACCGGGCAGGACCCCGTGAGCGTGTACTGCGAGGAGTTCAACCCGAGCTGGAGCTGGTTCAAAGCCGACGCCGCTGCCACCGCCATCTTTGAGTTCGCCGGCGGCCTTCGCTACGTGTACTCGGGCTCATGGTGCGCCGATGGTGCCGAGACGTCCTGGAACGGGTCCTGGCGTGTCAACGGTGCGCAGGGGACGGCGCTGTGGGACGGGGACAATGCCCCTACCGCCGAAGGCTTGGACGGCGCCGTACTGGAGATTCCAGCTTCGGCCGGGGGGCCGGAGGAGATTGCCGGATCCCTCGCCGAGTTTGTCGCCGCGGTGCGTACCGGCGTGGTGCCGGACGGGGCAATCCACTCCAACGTCCACTCGCTGGCCATGGTGGAGGCCGCCGTGCTTTCTGCCGAAACCGGACAGCGGGTGCGCATTGATGACATCCTCACCGCCGCTTATGCGCAGTCGCTGGATGCCGAACGGAATCCAGAGGCAAAGGCTGTGCTGGCCGGCTGGGAATCGCCGCTTGCGGGGCTGTCCGGTGCCGGGCGGGGCGTTCCCGCGCAGCGCTGAATGACTAGCGGGTGGTGTGCAGTGCGGAGAAGCATTGTGCCCCGCCCGCTTTCATTGCATTGATGTCTTTCGGATCAAGGTACTCGGTCATTGCGAGAGCAGGTCAAGCGCGCGTCCTCCGAATGACGATGCGTGGCAGCCATGTCCTGGAGAAGTGGGGGCGGGACCCGTCGGCGCTTCGGTCGGCCGTGCCGGCGCATGCTCTGCGAGAATGAATGTGAACCCAGCAAGAGTTGATTGAGAATGGGGCCCTGAACAGCCGATGTGAGCGGGCTCCAACCATCCCGGCCACCACCGAAGAACAGGCTTTCAATGAGTGAGAATGTCGTGCCCCACCACCGCCCTCCCGTCATGGAGGATGTTGCGGCCAGGGCGGGGGTTTCCCACCAGACAGTCTCGCGCGTGATCAACAACCACCCCAATGTCAGTGCCAAGACGCGCACCTTGGTCGAGGCGGCCATTGCCGAGCTGGGCTACCGGCGCAATACTGCCGCGCGGCAGCTTGTCACGCGCAGCTCGGAAACGTTCGGGGTTGTTGCGCACAACATGGAGCACTACGGGCCCTCCCGCGTCCTGCTCGGCATCCAGGAAGCCGCCCGTTCCGCCGGCTATGCCGTCAACACGGTCGGGCTGCCCGATGTGAGCCTCGCGGCGATCACCGACACCGTGGAGTACCACCTGTCGCACCAGGTTGATGCCCTGGTGGTCATCGCGCCGCAGGAAGAAATTGTGCGGGCAATTGAGAAACTCCAGCCCGGCGTCCCCCTGGTGGTGATCGGCGACATCGGAGCCGCAGGCGTGCAGAGCGTTGGCGTTGACCAGCAGCGCGGCGGATGGCTTGCGACCCAGCACCTGCTTGACCTGGGCCATTCGAAGATTGCCCACATCATGGGACCCGCCGACTGGCTGGACGCCCAGGCGCGGCGCCGTGGCTGGGAGGGTGCGCTCGCTGCCGCCGGCCTGCAGCCGGGTCCGCTGCTGGTGGGGGACTGGAGCGCCGAGTCCGGATACCGGGCGGGCCAGGAGCTGATCGACGCCGGTGAATGCACCGCAGTTTTTGCCGGCAACGACCAGATGTCCCTGGGTGTCATGCTCGCAGCCCATGAACGCAATCTGAACCTGCCGCGGGACCTGTCGGTGGTCGGGTTCGACGACAGCCCCGAATCCGGGTTCTACTTCCCGCCGCTCACCACCATCCGGCAGGACTTCCTGGAACTGGGCCGCCGCTGCGTGGCCATGATTCTGGACGGCATCTCCGGCAATGACCCGCTGTTTTCCGTGCGCATCCAACCGCACCTGATACAGCGGGCAAGCACGGGGCCCAAGCCCGCAGCCCTGACCCGCAGCTAGCCTGAGCCCGGCCGGATGCCGGCCGCCTGTTCCATTGTTCCAATGTGCAGGCC
>JAANMU010003188.1_pt1 | contig 10855 bp, 7 predicted proteins | sample 7279701 | NCBI WGS metagenome assembly JAANMU01 (sample SAMN14094539, study PRJNA606508) | bioreactor metagenome | isolation source: A lab-scale SPAN reactor treating ammonium-rich wastewater day 57 | place: Ireland: Galway | collected 2017-03-13 | reverse complement strand
CAGTCGCTCGCGGTTTTGCCAGGTGGCGTTGATGGCTTCGACCAGCGCGGCCAGCAGCGCCAACCCCCGTTCGTTGTCTTCGACCTGCGTGATATACACCTTGTCGGCGTACAGCGTCAGGAAGCCGGGCTGGCGGCGAAAGGTGAGCGTGCTCGCCTCCGGATTGTAGGCGATCACATTGGGCAGCGTGGCAAGATACGGCAGCACCTCATCGAGCGCGCGCGACGGCTGGCCGACGACGACGATCTTGCCCGGCTCGGCCAGGCAGGGCAGCGTGCGGGTGAGGGTGATAACATCGAGGTACATGGGCTACAACCTCGCTGTGCGGGCCTGCGTTTGAGTCGATGGCGGCGTAAGATGCGGGTTCTCGCACCGGGCAGCCCCGATCATAACTCTTCAGCCGTTTTTGAGCACATCGCGTGTCCTGGCGTCCCACTGGCCGCCCTTGACCCAGCACCGGGGGCAGGCGCCCTGCTTGTGAAATATATTACAATACTTGGCCTGAGCGTCGCTCTGGGGTATACTGTGACTTCAAGGTTTGCGTTGCCAGGCTCAGGGCACTGGCGCAGGCCCCCGGTCTCGTGTTTGAGACGGGGGCGCTTTGCAAGAAGGAGCCCTGCCGCGCGCCCAAGCCCCAGACGAAATCTCTCTCCAGGGGGACCACACAACTTGAACTGGCAGAAACTCAACCCACCGCCCGAAGCCGCCGACATCTTCTCTCAATGTCCGGGGGTCACCATCGCAAGCACCACCGGCGAACTGATCGAGTTGGCCTGTGGCAACCGCAACGGCGACTTCTACGAGGTGGCCTACGACGTTCCCGGCCAGGGACGCTGCGTAGAAGCGGTCGTCGCGCGAGTCCGCAACGGCATCTCGGTCAACTACCCTGACCCGTACATGCGCCGCCGCGACCCGGACTGCCTGATCATCGGCGACGAACTGCCGACCGACAAGCCGACCTACTACGAGCGGTTTGGCGCGGACTTCACCCCGCTGCGAGAGGAGACATTCGCCTGGCTCAAGACGCAGGAGCTGGCTGCCTTCGCCTTCGTCGCCGGGCAGCCAGAGATGGGCGTCGATGCGCTGGCGATTGTCCCCGCCAACGCGGGCTTCTTTGCGCTGGGGCTGGCGATGCTGCAAGGCATCATCCCCCTCGATGAAATCCCGCCCGGCTTTTCCCCGCAGGCCGTGATCTACACGGCTCCGGTATTCCGCCACACCCACTGCGACGGCAGGCAAATTGTCGTGCACAACCGGCGGCCCGGCCTGCACGAGATGTTCGCCTACAACCTGTATCCGGGGCCGAGCGCCAAGAAGGGCATCTACGGTGTTCTGATCGATCAGGGCGAACAGGACGATTGGGTGACGGCCCACGCCTCGGTGGTGCACGTCATCACACCCTACGACAACGTGGTGACGATCATGCACGAAGGGGCGAGCGGCGGCGGCAAGAGCGAGATGCTAGAGCAGATGCATCGCCAGGCCGACGGCCGGATGATGCTCGGCGAGAACGTCGTCACCGGCGAGATTCGCTACCTGGAGATTCCGCACGGCTGCCACCTGCGCCCCGTGACGGATGATATGGCTCTATGCCACCCGTCCATCCAGGACGGCGAGGGCAAGCTGCGGGTGGTCGATGCAGAAGATGCGTGGTTTGTGCGCGTCAACCACATTGACAACTACGGCACCGACCCCTATCTGGAGCGCCTGGCGGCGCAGCCCGGCCAGCCGCTCTTCTTCCTCAACATCGACGCCGTGCCCGGCGGGCGCGCGCTGATCTGGGAGCACATCGAGGACATCCCCGGCAAGCCATGCCCGAACCCGCGCGTGGTTATCCCGCGCGAAATTGTGCCTGATATCGCGGATGGGGCGGTGACGGTCGATATCCGCAGCTTCGGGATCAGGACGCCGCCCTGCACCCAGGCGAACCCCAGCTACGGCATTATCGGCCTCTTCCACCTGCTGCCCCCGGCGCTCGCCTGGCTGTGGCGGCTGGTTTCGCCGCGCGGCTTTGATAGCCCCAGCATCGTCGATCATGGCGAGATGGGCAGCGAGGGAGTTGGCTCATACTGGCCGTTCGCGACCGGACGGCGCGTCCCGCAGGCCAACCTGCTGCTCGACCAGTGTATAGAGCACACGCGCACACGCTACATCCTCACCCCCAACCAGCATGTCGGAGCATGGCGCATGGGCTTCATGCCGCAGTGGCTGGCGCGCGAGTACCTGGCACGGCGCGGGAGCGCCTCATTCAAGCTCGATCAGGTGCGCCCGGCTCGCTGCCCGCTGCTTGGCTACACGCTCTACCAGATGCAGATCGAGGGGCGCATGATCCCGCGCTGGTTCCTGCAGGTGGATACGCAGCCGGAGGTGGGGCAGGAGGCCTACGATCAGGGCGCGGAGATGCTGACCGCCTTCTTCCATCGCCACCTGGTTGACTTCCTGGAGCCTGATCTTGCGCCGCTTGGCCGTCGAATCATCGAATGCTGCCTCGGCGGCGGCAGTATCGAGGACTACGAGGCGCTGATCCCGGTGGGTAAGAACCGCTTCCGGCCGGAAGCGTAGTTCCGGTCGGAAGCGTGGTTCCGGTCGGAGGCAGGCTTCCGGGGGACCAGTTCAGGGCAGCAGCAGCACCGCAGCCTGCAGGGAGATAGTAGGGCGGGTGGGGGTCGAACCCACACTCCCTTGCGGGAAGCGGATTTTAAGTCCGCCGCGTCTGCCGTTCCGCCACCGCCCCTGCCGCCCATTATACCATCAGCCGGGACTTGTTGGGCTGTGAAACTTGGCTCTAGCTCGTTCGTGGTGTGCGCCTGTCGCGCTGGCGTTCTGTGAGGATGTGCTGGTACAATCGATGCAACCCGAACCAGCCGAAGGAGAGCAGCCATGAGCCCTTTGCCAGTGGACACCAACCCGGACGCCGAGCCCATCCGCCTGTTTGAGTCTGACTTTCTGGAGTTCTTTACGCACATCAGCCCGGTGACCATCGTGCTGCTGTGGGTTCCGGTGACGGCCTTCCTGCTGGCCTACGCCGCGGTGACTGCTTCCGGCACGGCCTTCCCCTGGCATATCCCGCTGGGGGTGATCGTCGGCCTGATCCTGTGGACGGTTGCGGAATACCTGCTGCATCGCTTCCTGTTCCACTACAAGCCGCGCACGCCGCGCCAGGAGCGCATCTTCTTCCTGTTCCACGGTGTGCACCACACCCAGCCACAGGACAAGACCCGCCTGGTGATGCCGTTTCCGGTCAGCATCCCGCTCGCCTTGCTGTTCTACGGGCTGTTCTACCTGGTGGTGGCGGTGCTGCTCAATGCCCCGCAGTGGGTCAACCCGCTGATGGCGGGCTTCCTGATCGGCTATCTGGTCTATGACCTGACCCACTATGCCACGCATCACTTCCCGATGCGATCCGGTTACGCGAAGTACCTCAAGCGCCATCACATGATGCACCACTACAAGGACCCCGACACTCGCTTCGGGGTCAGCTCGCCGCTCTGGGATTGGGTCTTTGGGACTGACGACGGAGAACAACGAGAAGCGGTGAGTGAGCTGCGCCAGTGATGAATGCAGTCTCTCGTTCTGACTGCTGATAACCGTTTGAGCCAGCACGGGCGGCAGATGCCGCCCGTTTGCTTTTCCTCGCTGGCCCGTCTCAGATGCGGCCCTGGTGCGTGTCTTTGAACCCGCTGGGATACTTCAGCCCGTAGCCGAACGTGCGGTCCATGCCGATGTGCGCCAGCCACACAGCGGCGATCTGCGCGGCCAGCGGCGCGCCGCCCAGCAGGCCGAAGGCGAGCAGCGCCCCTGGCAGCAGGTAAATGTGAAACACATTATAGACCACGCTCCCGGCGCGCGGCCCGGCCAGATAGCCGAGCATCGACAGGTCAGGCGCGAGCAGCAGCGCCACGAACAGCCACCATGGGCCGCCCAGTGCCACATAGATCGCCACCGCCCCGGCGAACACCACCACCCCCTCGACGCGCAGCAACGCCCCCGGCATGGTCATCTGTCGCATGTTGCTTTCCCCTCGTCCGGTAATGGCGGGCCCGACATGCAGCCGGCCCGTGGCCGCCTTTGCTCTACAGCCCGTACAGCTCCCCGTACTTGGCTTGCAGGTACGCCATATATGGCTGCCAGTCGAGCGGCCCCCCGGTGACGCGCTCCGCCAACTCCGGCAGGGTAAACTTGACGCCGTGCTTGTGCACCTTCTCGCGCAGCCAGCTTCCGATAGGTTCGAACTGCCCGGCCTCGAACTGCTGCTCCGCATCCGGGATGTCCTGCTGCAGCGCCTCCCAGAGCTGCACGGCGAAGATGCTGCCCAACAGGTAATCGGGGAAGTAGCCGATATATCCCTGCGACCAGTGGATATCCTGCAACACGCCGTCGCTGTCCGTCGGCGGGATAAGGCCCAGGTAGGCTTCCATCCGCTCGTTCCACGTCTGCGGCAGGTCAGCCACCTTCACGCGCCCGTGCAGCAGGTCGTCCTCCAGCTCGAAGCGCAGCATGATGTGCAGGCCGTAGGTTACCTCGTCCGCCTCGGTGCGGATGAGCGACGGCTGCGACTTGTTCATCGCGCGGTAGAGTGCTTCGGCGTTCACATCGCCAAACTGGGGCAGGGCCGCCTGGAGGCGCGGGAGCAGGTAGCGCGAGAAGGCGCGGCTGCGCCCCAGGATATTCTCGTAGAAGCGCGACTGGGACTCGTGAATGGACATTGACGCGTCGGTGACCAGGATCGTGCGGTACAGCTCCGGCGCGAAGTTCTGCTCGTAGAGGGCGTGGCCCGTCTCGTGGATGACGCTCATCAGGCAGCCGGGCAGGAAGTCCGGGTCGATCCGCGTCGTGATGCGTACGTCCAGCCGGGAGATCGGGATGGTGAAGGGGTGGGCGGAGAGGTCAAGCCGCCCCCGCTCGAAGTCGTAGCCGAGCGTCTCAGCCACCTGGCGGCTGAAGGCAAGCTGGGCCTCCGGCTCGCAGCGGCGGCGCACCGGGCTGTCATCCACCGCGTCCGTGTTGGCGCTGATGGCGTGCACCAGCTCGACGAGCGGCGGTCTCAGCCCGTCGAACACCGCCCGGATTTGCTCGCGGGTGATACCCGGATCGTAGTAGTCGAGCAGCGGGTCGTAGATGGTGGCGTATGGCTGGAAGCACTCCGCCCACTGAATCTTCAGGTCAAGCATCTTCTCAAGCAGCGGCTGGAAGCGGGCGAAGTTGTTTTGCTGGCGGGCCTCGACCCAGGCGGCATGGCCGAGCGCCGCGGTACGCTCGATCTCGCCTACCAGCTCGGCGGGCACGCGGACACGCTTCTCGTACTGGCGGCGCGCCATCCGGATCAGGCTGGCCTCGTGCGAGTCGTAGTCAAGCCCGGTCTCGTAGGGCGCAAGCTCCTCCAGCAGCCTGCTGATGGCCTCGTCCGTCATGGTGCGGTGCATCAGCTCCTCGAGGGTGGCGAGTTGGTCGGCGCGGGCCTGCACGCCGCCCGGCGGCATGTAGGTCTCCTGATCCCATTCCAGCGTGTAGGCCGCACCTTCGAGGTCGATGTAGGTCGCGAGGCGGTCGTTGAGTTGCTGTAGCTTGTCTTTCAAGGCAGTCCCCCCATGCTGTAAACAGGCCAAACACAGACAGCCGGAGGCTGGCTGCCTCCGGCTGCATCACGTTAGGCTGAAGGCGACGGCCGGAATCGAACCGGCGATGGGGGTTTTGCAGACCCCTGCCTTACCACTTGGCGACGTCGCCAGACAAAAGGGGGGGGTTGACATCAGTCATCCCCCTCTTGAGCGGGCGATGGGATTCGAACCCACGACCTTCTCCTTGGCAAGGAGACGTTCTACCACTGAACTACACCCGCTTGCCTGACAACCCGCATTATAGCGTAGAGCGCCCGGCGATGCAAGGATTTTTTGCTGCTTGAAAGCACAACTCTTGGTGGGATTCTGCCGCCAGGGCTGCCCCCTCATCCCGTGCGAGCGGGCCGCGCTGCGTGAGAGCGACCCCTCACCCCGCGCGGTGTGGGGGAGGGGTCGGACGCCGCAGGCGTCCGGGGGTGAGGGGGCCTTGTGCGGAGTTCCCATAAATCGTCGTGCTAACTCGCTGCTTGACGAACCCGCCGCCAGCGACTATAAAGGCAGCGTGCCTGCCGTCCTAGCGATCAGATGAGGATGATGGAGAACGCGAAACAAGGCCAGCCAGCCAACAATCCCCTGCGCGTGATGATGATCTCCAAGGCGTGCGTGGTGGGGGCTTACCAGCGCAAGCTGGAGGAGATCGCCGCCTACCCGGACATCGACCTGACGGTTGTTGTGCCGCCCTTCTGGCGGGACGGGCGCGGCATCCTCACGCTGGAGCGCGCCTATACGCGCGGCTACCGGCTGGCCGTGGAGCCGATGCGCTTCAATGGCAACTTCCACCTGCATCACTACCCGCGCCTGGCGCGCCTGCTGGCCGAGGTGCGGCCCGACGTGGCGCACATCGACGAGGAACCGTACAACCTCGCTACCTACCAGGCGGCGCGGCTGGCCCGCCGCCACGGGGCGAAGGTGGTGTTCTTCTCCTGGCAGAACATCGCCCGCCGCTACCCGCCGCCCTTCGCGCAGTTCGAGCGGTGGGTGCTGCGCCACAGCGATCACGGCATTGTGGGCAACCAGGAGGCGGTGGATGTGTGGCGGGGCAAGGGTTACGCAGGCCCGCTGAGCGTCATTCCCCAATTTGGCGTCGATCCGGAGGCGTTCTCACCCAGTACGTCCGCCGTTCCGGCGCGGCCTTTCACCATCGGGTACGCCGGGCGGTTCGTCCCGGAGAAGGGCCTTGACCTGCTGATCCGGGCGGTCGCCGCGCTGCCGGGCAAGTGGGTACTGCGCCTGCTGGGCGATGGCCCGCAGCGCGACGATCTGCGCGGCATGGCCGGGGTGTACAACATCTCCGGCAGCGTCAGCTTTGAACCGCCCATCCCGTCAACCGAGATGCCCGGCTTCTACCGCCAGCTTGACGCGCTGGTGCTGCCTTCCCGCGCCCGGCCCAACTGGAAGGAGCAGTTCGGGCGCGTGCTGGTCGAGGCGATGGCCTGCGGCGTACCGGTCATCGGCGCGCGCTCCGGGGCGATCCCGGAGGTGATCGGGGAGGCGGGCCTGCTGTTCCCGGAGGATGACGCCGAGGCGCTGGCAGGGCACCTGCTGGCTCTGATGGAGGGCGGCGACCTGCGGCGCGCGCTCAGCCAGGCGGGCCGCAAGCGCGTCCTGGCGCGCTTCACCCAGGCGCAGGTCGCGGCGCAGACGGTCGCAGTTTACCGGTCGGTTGCGGAGCGCGCGCCCGGCTGATCAGAGGTTCTTATAGAGCTTTGATAGAATGTTGCTCCCGATTGTGCGACAATAAGCTCAGAGAAGCGTAGGATTGGTATAGACGAGACCCACACAGGCGATTGGCCGGTGGCGGGGTCTGAGTACGAGATTTGGGGAGAGATGAGGCAGGGACGATGAATCGTTTTGACCGCTTTACAGAGCGCGCCCAGGATGCAACGCAGCGCGCGCTTGAGATTCTGCAACGCTACAGCCACACCCAGATCGACACCGAGCACATCATGCTGGCGCTGCTGGAGCAGCCCGATGGGGTGGTCGGCCAGATCATGGAGAAGCTGAAGGTCGATGTCGAGCCGCTTATCCAGCGCATCGACGAGGACCTGCGTAACTCACCGCGCGCTGCCGCGATCTACGGGGGCGGGGCGGGGCAGGTGTTCATCACGCCGCGCGTCAACCGGGTGATCGAGGGGGCGCAGGAAGAGGCGAGCCGCCTCAACGACGAGTATATCTCGACCGAGCATATCTTCCTAGCGATCCTGGGCAACCGCAGCACGCCTTCATCGCGCTTTCTGCGTGAGGCGAACGTCACCCGCGAACGCGTGCTCGACGCTGTCCGCGATATCCGGGGCGGGCAGCGCATCACCGACCCGCAGGCTGAGAGTCGCTACCGGACGCTGGAGAAGTACAGCCGCGACCTGACCCGCATGGCCGCCGAGGCGAAACTCGATCCGGTCATCGGGCGTGATGACGAGATTCTGCGCGTGATCCAGATCCTCAGCCGCCGCACCAAGAACAACCCGGTGCTGATCGGTGAGGCGGGCGTCGGGAAGACGGCCATCGTCGAGGGGCTGGCCCAGAAGATCGTCAACAACGACGTACCGGAGACCCTGATGAACAAGCGGGTCGTCGAGCTTGACCTGGCGGCGATGATCGCCGGTTCGCGCTTCCGAGGCGAGTTTGAGGAGCGCCTCAAGGCTGCCATTGAGGAAGTGCAGCGTGCCGAGGGTGAGGTGATCCTGTTCATCGACGAGATTCACCAGGTCGTCGGCGCGGGCGCGGCGCAGGGCGCGCTCGACGCAAGCAACATGCTCAAGCCTGCGCTGGCGCGCGGCGAGCTTCAGACTGTTGGGGCAACAACGCTCGATGAGTACCGTCAGCACATCGAAAAGGATTCGGCGCTGGAGCGCCGCTTTGCGCCGGTGTTCGTGGAAGAGCCGTCGATCGAAGACACCATCGAGATGCTCAAGGGGCTGCAGAGCCGTTACGAAGCGCACCACGACGTCACCTTCTCCGAGAATGCGCTGGTCGCCGCGGCCCGTCTCAGCCATCGTTATGTGACCGACCGCCACCTGCCGGATAAGGCCATCGACCTGATGGACGAGGCTGCCGCCAGCGTGCGCGTCGCGCTGTACTCGATGCCTGCCGAGCTGAAGGAGATGAAGAACGACATCAACCGGCTGGCCGCGCAGGAGGAACAGGCGGCGCTGGTGGGCGACTACCAGGCTGCCGCGCAGTACAAGACGCAGCGCCTGCAGATCGAGGCGGAGTACGACGAGCAGTACGAGGCATGGCGGCAAGACAACACGCTTGATGAGGTGGTGGACGAGCACGACATCGCCGAGGTGGTCGCCAAATGGACGGGCATCCCGGTAGCGCAGATGCTGGAAACCGAGGCCGAGAAGCTGCTTCGCATGGAAGAAGAGCTTCACCGGCGCATCATCGGGCAGGAGGAGGCGATTGTCGCCGTCTCGGACGCCATCCGGCGCGCCCGCTCTGGCCTCAAGGACCCCAAGCGGCCTATCGGCTCGTTCATCTTCCTCGGCTCATCCGGCGTCGGCAAGACCGAGCTGGCGAAGGCGCTGGCCGAGTTCATGTTTGACGACGAGGACGCGCTGCTGCGCATCGACATGAGCGAGTACCGCGAGCAGCACACGACGGCGCGGCTGTTCGGCGCGCCGCCCGGCTACGTCGGCTACGAGGAAGGCGGCCAGCTTACCGAGGCGGTGCGCCGACGCCCGTACCGGGTGATCCTGTTCGACGAGATCGAGAAGGCCCACCCGGACGTATGGAACGCGCTGCTCCAGATTCTCGACGACGGGCGGCTGACCGACGGCCAGGGGCGGGTGGTAGACTTCCGCAACACGGTCATTATCATGACCAGCAACCTGGGCACCGAGTTTGCCCGCCGGGGCGGGACGCTGGGCTTCGTGCCGAGCGTTGACGGGCTGGTTGCCGCCGACCAGGAGAAGATCGAGAAGGCGCTGAAAGACACCTTCCGGCCTGAGTTCCTCAACCGTGTCGATGAGATCATCGTCTTCTCGTCGCTGACGGTAGAGCAGGTCGCGCAGATCGTCGACCTGCAGATGGCCGAGGTAGCCGGGCGGCTGGAGGAGCAGGGCCTGACCGTCGAGCTGACCGACGCTGCCCGGCAGTGGCTGGCGCAGCAGGGCTTCGACCCGGCTTTCGGCGCACGCCCGCTGCGGCGCGCGCTCCAGAAGCACATCGAAAGCCCGCTGTCCGTCCAACTGCTGCGCGGCGACTTCCCGGCAGGCTCGCACGTTGTGGTCGATGCGACCGAAGAGGAAGGCATCATCTTCCGCACGCAGGGGATCCGCGCCGACCTGGACGTAGACCAGCACGTGCGGGCTGAGTAGGGGCTGAAACACGAAGGGACGAAGGGACGAAAGAACGAAAGGTCAGGCGGGAACTGTCGTGGGGGCGCAGCCAAGCGCCCCCATTTGCTTTTTGCCGGACGGCTTCTCTCTCACTGTGAGATGGTGCGCGCACCCGGGCTTCTTGTGTTCCCGCGTGTCCGTGCCTACAATTAGGCGCACTATGGCTGAACATGACACGTCGAGCGCCGAGCTTGACCGCCTGATCGCCGAACTGCGCGCCAGGGGTCACCGCATCACGCTGCCTCGCCGCTGGACGCTCAAGGTGCTGCTCCAGGAGCACCGCCACCTGACCTGCGAGCAGATCCGCCAGCGGCTGGAGGAGCACGGCATCCGCGTGGATGAGGCGACCGTCTACCGCACGCTGCAATGGCTCAAGCAGAACCGGCTGGTAGCCCAGACGACGCTGGGCAGCGGCGCGGACGTGTTTGCCTTTCCTGGCGATCCGCCCCACCATCACCTGATCTGCCTGTCGTGCGGCAGCATCAGCGAGCTGGACGACGCCCTGTTCGCCCCGCTGCGCGAGACGATCCGCGCTGAACAAGGCTTTGTGCCCCACATCGAGCACTACTCGATCTTCGGGCTGTGCCGCGCCTGCGCCAGCCAGGAGTCGGCGGGCGAGGGCCAGAGCGTTTGACTGGTATCCCTCATATTGAGGTGTTTGTTGCGATCACGGCTCAGTGTAGGGGCGGGTCTTCGCGACCGTAGGTCGCCGACCCGCCCCTACTTGATGAAGTCACGCCGCCAACACGTAAGCGGATGTCTGTTTGAAGGCTGGTAAGGTAGGAAAGCGTGCAGCAGCGGCTAGAGCGGCTGTACGTTTCCCTCATCAGCGGCGCACGAAGTTACTCACAAAGAACCACAGGTTCGCCGGGCGCTCGGCCAGCCGCCGCGTGAAGT
>JAANMU010003186.1_pt1 | contig 10861 bp, 9 predicted proteins | sample 7279701 | NCBI WGS metagenome assembly JAANMU01 (sample SAMN14094539, study PRJNA606508) | bioreactor metagenome | isolation source: A lab-scale SPAN reactor treating ammonium-rich wastewater day 57 | place: Ireland: Galway | collected 2017-03-13 | reverse complement strand
GAAACCGTTTACTATTGAAGAATTTTACAAAATCAAATCAGTCGGCAGTCCTGTTCTTTCAAACTCAGGTGAAAGAATAGCTTATTCTGTAACCGAATACGATCTGCCTGCAGCTAAAACAATAAACACTGTTTATGTTATGAATAAAAACGGTTCATCGCTTATAAGCATAACTGACAAATTACCTGGTGCATATTCGCCATTCTGGTCTGTTACCGATGATCTTTATCTTTTAAGTAAAGGGCAGCTTTATAAATATTCGTTTGAAACAGATAAGGTTGTACAGCTAACTGATTTTTACCCCGGGATTTCAGCTCCTGTAGTTTCCAACGATGATAGATATGTTGCATTTACTGCCGATCTTTTCCCTGAATGCGGTGTTGATAATGATTGTAATAAAAAATTAGATGAGTCCACTTCAAATGGACCTGTTCAAGCTTATATTGCAGATAATCTGATGTTCAGACATTGGACTGAATATAAAGGCGAAAAAGAGACCTTTCTGATTTTATACGATATGATTGAAAAAAAATATGAAACAATAACAAGCAGCGATGTCTTATCAGGTAGCTATATGCTTGGCGGCGGTCCTAAGTATGCATTCTCACCGGACAGCAGAATACTTGCTTATGTTTCAACGCCCGAAAAAAATATTGCAGCATCAACTAATACAGATATTTATTTGCTTCCAATTGGAAGTAAAGAAGCAGTTAACATCACATTTGCTAATAATGCATGGGATGGTACGCCGGTTTTTTCACCCGATGGAAATTTTATCGCTTATAGAACACATACTATTCCGGGATTTGAAGCAGACAGATTCAGAGTAGCGGTATATGATATCAAAGCTTTACAAACACAAACCCTTACAGAAGCGTTTGATTATACAACAAGCGATTTATCATGGTCGCCGGATTCTAAATCAATTTATTTTACTGCAAATGTTCAGGGTTATAATCCGGTTTTTAAAGTGGACGCTGTTTCAAAAGTTGTTACTAAAATTACAGACGATAAAGCTGTCCGCGGTTATCAGATCAGCAAAGATCAGCAGACAGTATTCTTAAATTTTTCCAGTGTTGATAAGCCCACCGAAATATATTCATATACTTTAAACAGCGGAGTTTACTCTCAAATTACTTTTTACAATAAAAAAATATCCGAAGATGTTGATATCAGACCTGCAGAACAAATGTGGGTTGATGGTGCAGACGGAGTTCCAATTCATGTATTCGTTGTTAAACCGCACGGCTTTGAAGAATATAAAAAATATCCATTAATAATAAACGTACACGGTGGTCCTCAAATGCAATGGATGGATTCTTACCGCGGTGACTGGCAGATTTATCCGGGCTCCGGATATGTAGTTGCATTTCTTAATCCGCATGGATCTACTGGATACGGAAGCAAATTCACCGAAGCAATTTCAAAAGATTGGGGAGGCAAAGTTTACGAAGACGTAATGAAAGTAACTGAGGCGCTTGAAAAACTACCTTATATAGATAGTGATAAAATGGGTGCAATGGGATGGTCTTATGGCGGTTATATGATGAACTGGCTGCAGGGACATACAAAAAAATTCAAATGTCTTGCCTCTATGATGGGAGTGTACGATCTTGAATCTATGTGGGGCGCTACCGAAGAATTGTGGTTTGTAAATTGGGATATAGGCGGACAGCCTTGGAATTCAGATTTGTACGCTAAGTATTCTCCTTCAAATTATGTTCAGAATTTTTCTACACCTACTCTAATAATTACAGGCGAAAAAGATTTTCGTGTGCCTTATACACAAAGCCTACAATACTTTACTACACTACAATCATTGGGTATTGACAGCAGGTTAATTGTGTTTAAGAATGACGGGCACTGGCCAAATAGTATTAAGTCGATGCCGCTTTATTATAACGCACATCTTGAGTGGTTTCATAAATATCTTGGAGGAAATCCTGCTCCATATAATTCAAATGAAATGGTAAAGAACAATATCTTTAAATAATAATATATCAGATGCAGAGATTTGGCACAACAAATCTCTGCACTCAATTTTGGTGATTTTCAATTAAAACTTTCACACTACACAGAAACATATATGCTCAAAAAAGCAGCTTTTCTTTCGACTGATAATCTTGAGAATTTCTTTACTTACGATAAACTTCTGATAGAACCGATGAAAAAATCAGGATGGCTTGCAGAAGAAATTTCCTGGCGTGATGAGGCAACTGACTGGAGCCATTATGACGCAGTTATTGTAAGATCAACCTGGGATTATCAGCACGATTCGGAAAAATTTTTCCGGGTTCTTCAAAAAATTAATTCTTTGACTCATCTTGAAAACGATCTTGCTTTGATGAAGTGGAACATGAATAAGAATTATCTTAACGACCTTAAGAATAAAGGAGTGTTGATTGTTAACACCCTGTGGAAAAATAAATTTGACAGAAAAGAGGCACTGAATTATTTTGAACAGCTTGGGACTGAAGAGATTATTATTAAACCCAATATCAGTGCAAGTGCAGATAGAACATTCAGGCTTAATAAGCATTCATTGCTGCAGTCTTTTGACATTCTTGAAAATATTTTTACTGAGCGTGATTTTATGGTTCAGCCTTTCATTAAAAATATCGTTGAGGAAGGTGAATATTCATTATTCTTTTTTAACGGAAAGTTAAGTCATTCAGTTCTTAAGACCCCAAAAGAAAATGATTTCAGAGTTCAGGAAGAACACGGAGGCAATATTAAACCCGTAACTGCCTCCGGCTTTATAACTGATGTAGCAAAGAATGTAATAAATAAACTTTCTTCTGTACCATTGTATGCAAGGGTTGACCTTGTGCGCGTGCATAAAAATCAGTTTGCTCTGATGGAACTGGAAGTAATCGAACCTTCTTTATACTTGAATAAAGATCCTGAGGCTCCACATAAATTTGTAAAAGCATTTTTAGAAAAGATAGATCACTAATTAAAAAAACAAAATATTTAAATAATAATTTTTAACTTTTGTCTGTTAATAATTATTTTGAAAACAGTTAATTAATTGATTCTTTTATATGGATAAAAAAACAAGATGTCTTTGGCCAGCCGGCGATCCTTTATATATTAAATATCATGATAAAGAATGGGGAAAGCCTCTTCACAATGATAGAAAGTTATTTGAATTTCTCGTACTAGAGGGTTTTCAAGCAGGGCTAAGCTGGAAAACAATTCTTTACAAACGGGCAAACTTCCGCAAAGCATTTGATAATTTTGATTTTAATAAGATCGCCACATATGATAAAAAGAAAATTAATTCTTTAATGAAAGATGCGGGAATAATCCGGAACAAACTTAAAATTGAATCTGCTGTACAGAATGCAAGAGCTTTTATTAAAGTAAGAAAAGAATTCGGAACATTTGACAAATACATCTGGGCATTTGTTAATAACAAGCCAATACGAAATAATTACAAATCGGTAAAAGAAATACCTGCAAAAACTGAGCTTTCGGATATAATCAGTAAAGATTTAAAAAATCGTGGATTTAGGTTTGTAGGATCAACAATAGTTTATGCCCACATGCAGGCAACCGGAATGGTAAATGATCATTTGGTCAGCTGCTTCAGATACAATCAGCTTTGATGTGGTTATAATGAAAAGCAGCAGAAAAGCTATCGCTATTTCTTATAAAATATTTTGCTGCAATCATTTCGCATTTCAATCAGTTATCTGAAAGCTGCGTGGTATTGAAAACCAAAAATTATTGATTGGCTGTTCAAAATTCTTAAAAGCCCCGATGCTTTTATCAAAAATTTTTATGTATTATAAAAGCGATTTATGATATTATAGAAAATAATTATTCGCTAAACGAAATCTAAAAGGAGTAACAGGTGCTTTTTACTTATGTTGGTGTATTTTTTATTGGAATTGTAGTAGGGTTTCTTGGTGGTCTGTTCGGTAAAGGCGGCAGTGCAGTTGCAACACCGATGTTAAGCCTGATAGGAATTCCCGGCTTTATTGCCGTTGCTGCACCGCTTCCAGCAACTATACCAGGAACATTAATTGCATCAGCTGAATATTGGAAATCTAATCTGTTAGACAGAGAAATTGTTTTGTGGAGTATTTTGATCGGTGTGCCAGCAACAATAGTTGGTTCATTTCTTACAGAATATACCGGGGCATTACCTTTGTTAATAATTACTGGCTTTTTAGTACTCGGCTTTGGTTTGAGTTTTCTATTATTTCCAAAGGAAAAATCCGATAACACTACAGAAGATAAATCACTTAATAATAAGCACCGATTTTCCTGGTACAGCAGATTAATTCTGATAACTCTTTTTATTGGTTTGATATCTGGCTTATTGGCTAATTCGGGCGGATTTTTATTGGCACCAAGTTATGCACGCATATTGAATCAGCCGATTAAAAAAGCGTTTGCATGCTCACTTGCAGTCTCAGCATTTCTTGCCTTACCCGGAACAATAGTTCATGCTTATTTAGATCATATTGATTGGATTGTTACTGTAATTCTTGCTCTCGGCTCTGTTCCTTTTTCTATGCTGGGTGCTAAAGTTGCCATAAGATCCAAATCCAGCTTTCTTGAAAAAGTATATGGTTTGATATTGACTTTTCTTGGAGTATTTTTTCTTATAAAACTGATAATCAATTAAACTGATAAACAATTAAAACTGAATTATTAGAACTATAAACTATTTCTTTTGATTTAATCTTGGGGTGATATTTATTCCGCTTACTTTAAGAATGCTGATTATTAAAACACCTGTACCAATCCATTGAACCGGCGAAAGAATATTATCATGGACAAAATAATCAAGAACAACAGCAGTTAATGGAAATGCAAGCTCACATATTGAGGCAACTGAGGCAGAAATTCTTTTTAATCCATAATAATAAAGAAATATCGCTGATCCTCCGGTTGTAAAAGCAATAATTAAAAAGACAATGGTTTGTTTTGTAGTAATGTCTTTTAAATTAGAAATATCACCTGTAGTAGTTGCAATTGCCAGCATAATAATAGCAGCAAATAAAAATCTAAGATATGTACCCATTTCATAATTAACATTTCTTAAAGCTCTTTTACTAAGCACCGTTGAAGAGCTAAAACTAAACGCAGCCAGCAAAGCAAATAATGCTGCTATTGTTGTTTTATCTCCGGTTGATAAATTTGGAGATGACAAACCGAAAGTCATAAAATACGCGCCAACTATTGCCAGGCTTGCCCAAAGAAAAAACTCTTTTGGCAATTTTTCTTTTAATAACAATGTTGCAAGTGAAATTGCAAAAACGGGTTGAAGCTTTTGCAAAAGAATAACAACAGAAAGATTTACAAAGTTTACATAGAAAAGTGCCTTGGTAATTGCCATTGTTCCTATTGCCCCGCCAAAAAGCGCTACTCCGGCAAATGCGATCCAATCTTTGGCAGTTAATGATTTCAAAGGTGTAATTCTTTTTATTAAAAAAGGCGTTAATAATATTGCTACTATCGCACTTTCAACAAAAACAACCAATGGAACCGGCAAAGAATAAAGCGATGGACGTAAAACTATTCCATCTACTCCCCAAAGCGAGGCTGCTATTATCACCGCTGCAGATGAAAGATACTTTGTATCAGGGTTTTTAAAATTATTTTCCAAAAAAATTAATCAGTTTTTAGTATGAAGAAAATAAATGAGAAAAAGCATTATTGTTGTTTTCACAAGCATTAATAGAATAGGCTTAAGAAATAATCTTTAAGCCTGTTAAAATGCAGACGCATTTTGCTTAGCAGAAAGCATCATTTATAAAGCTGTTTTTTTACATGACTGTCTGGAGAATAAATATAATTGCGGAAAATATCAGCAATGTTTCCAGGATCAAGTCCAATAATTATTTCAATTTTCGTATCAAAAATACTTAAAAAAGTTAACACTTTTTCCTTCTGATAAACAGTTTCAGGAAACATTATCTTGCTGTAAAATTTACCAACTTACTATTTATAAAGTGCTTTTTTCCCTTTTCTGCTTGAAATTCTTCACTTAAATCCAGTCGCTAAGTGGAATAATAATTGCATCATAAGAACAAAAAATAACATATAATAAAAGTATTTTATAAAAATATTAACTTAATAAGTTGAGGTAGCTGCGTGGAAGATCAATTAACAAAAGATTTAGTAAAATCTAAACTAACAGATGAATTTGAAGCAGAATTTGAAAAAACTTTAGCAAAACCAATTTCACCACCTGATCTGCCAAACTGGAACAACGCAGACACCTCCTTACAAAATAAAATCCAGTTTGTTTTAAAAAGACTAAGCCTTGCCAAATCCCTGCAGGATGAAGAGGTTTCCAAATGGATAAATGCCTCAAATGAATCCTACGAGTTATCATCATTAAAAACATATTTACTTCTAAGCTGCATAAATATGTTGGGTGAATTAAGCAGAACAGATAATCCAATTTCATTTTTAGCCTGGCTTGATACATCAAACTCTGTTACAACCCGCAGTATCAGAGAAGAATCTATTAGCAAAGCAATCGGCTCGGTTGGAATAATTGATGATCAGAAAAAAGCAGTTAAGTTTATTAAATCAGTTTTCGCTCAGTATAAATTAACAAACTCTGTTGATTCAAATTATTTTTCGTTCTTTACTGATGCTCTGGATTCGGAAACACAAAGCTGGATATCTTCAAATTGCTGGATATACCAGGATAATCCTTTGGAAAAATGGGCTAACTTGCAAAATGTGAAAGAAGGTTATAATAATTTAACATCATCAGAAAATAAAAGATTAACTAATTCACGTAAAAGATGGGATGCTCTTGATTCAAATCAGAGATTGTTTGAAGTATCTCAGTTCCTTGAGTTCTTTTTTAATCAATACAATTTGTGTCAGGTTAATCCTCCCGTTAAAATGGATAAAGATCCTGTAGCAAAAGTATGGAGAGATATTGATCAGGCAGTTGGTGAATATAAAGTTAATTATTTGTCAAACTCTTTATTCAATCATCTCGGAGCTGACGGACAAAAATTTAAATTCAACGAAGTGCGGTGTGTATTTAAAGAAGAAGAGCTGATTGTATTTGAGGGCGATGTTAGAGAAAAAGACAGAGAGCTTTGGCTAAAACGGCTTTCTGAATGGTTAAAAACAAAAATAGAATCTGAAAATGCCGTTGGCGAGACAATCTTTTTAAGCCCTAAAAATCAGGCTTTGGTACTATCCGGCGATAATTTATTAACTCTGCTTGAAAAGTGGATTGATAAAGGTATTAAGAATATACTAAATAGAAAATAAAGGAGTAATTTCCTTAAAAACCATGGCTTTGCCATGGTTTTTTTATTTTAAAACTTCAATAGTTCAAGGCTCTGCCAGCTTTATAACCAATCTTTTTGCTGAAATAAATTGTGAGTTCAGTATTGTGGCAGAGGATTTGGGTATGTGAACATTTATCGAAGTATTTTCTTTAATAAAATCAAAACAAAGTTGATTTGGATTTGATTGTTGCTGCTTTAACTTTCTTTTCTTTTTCATAAACAAAAAGCTGAAGAGAATTTTTTATGATAAAAAATTTACTGCGGTAAAGTAAATAGATTTATTTATAAAAAGAAGAAATAAAAAAATTATTTGAAATAATTTTTATTCAGTAAAAATCTTTTACTCTATTTTGAAAAATATTATACCATCAACAAAAATTTTTATTGCACACTCAATAAAGATACAACAATACACTTCTTAAATTATTCAGGATCAAATGTAACCTCTTTTAAGTAATGAGACGGATCCATATGCCTCAGCATTACAACGTTTGTTTTAAACTCTTTAACCTCTCCCGGTTCCAGTTTACCAATTGTTACCTCTGATAGCTGGGCATCAATCATATAAGCAATTACAACATTATTAAGAGTTTTTTCACTTATGTTTTTAATCCGTCCTTCATAATGTGCGAAATCTCTCGGACTTATTGCCGGTCCTTCTATACTTACTGACTCCCTTTGTTTGTTGTATGAGGCATTTATCTCATAGTATATTTTTTCTGCAAAGAAATAATCATAAGCAAAATACCCTGCTGCACACAATACAATAAAGATCAAGAATTTCTTCATTTTGTTTCCTTTTAATATTATTTTATTTCTAAATACTCTTTATGTTAAAAACGAATACAATACAGATAGTCAATTATAAGATATAATCAGAGGGCTTTTACAAAAAGTAAACCACAATTATTTATCAGATTATCAGACACTATTAGAAAAGCTGCGTATTTTTTACTGTTTATTATTTTTCTTTTTTACATAACTAATTGAAATACAGCCGCATTTAGTAAGGAGAGCTTTGGACCGAAATGCCGGAAATATCACCAAAAGACTTCTGTTCATACGAAGAATGATCAATACTTAAAATTCAATTATTTACTCAAAATGTGGCAAAGTAATCTTTCTGAATCATATCGGTTCAGTTACTTTTGGCTAATAATAAGCAATAACTGAGATAGATAAATTGAAATATTGGAATTTATTAAAATAACTCAATTATTAACTCTGGCCTTTTATTTGTTTCTACTAATAACAAAAACTAACAGGGAAATAATAGTGGTTCACGAAATGACAGAAGTAAAGAAAAATTTTCTATTTGGCTTTGAAGATTATTCTAAAGAAGTTATCAACGATGTGCTTATTGAAAAAGTTAATTTTTCAAGAGCAACTTTTAAAGAAGCTCAGGAATTCAAAGACAGATTAGTTTATGATATACTTACAAACAATTTAAAAATAGTCATAGATTTAAGTTCTTGTGAGTACATTGATTCAACCTTTTTAGGCTCTCTTGTTGTAATACTTAAAAAAATGGCAGAGCGAGGCGGAGAAATTAAATACATTATTCCTCAGCCCTCAGCCTTGTATTTATTTAAAATTACTGGTTTGTATGGTGTTCTGAATCTGTATCGGAACAAAGAAGAAGCCTTGGAAAGTTTTGCTTAACAGAAAAAGTAAAATGGAAATAATGATTCTATTAATTGTATTTGCTGCTATTATTACTTTTTATTTTGTACGTTGGAGAAGGACAATTATTAAAGAGAAAAAAGAAATAAGCAAATTATTCTGAGTTTTGTTAAAAAGTATTGTTTTTATGTGACCGCTTTAATTGCGGTCTTTTTTTTGGCTCACCATTGATTTAAAAATTAGTCAAATCCCCTGTTTTGTGTATATCACAGAAAAATTCCAATTATAATTAAATTTTATATAACGAATATTTATATAAATCTTTATTTTTGACTATTGAAACACTCAATCTATAATATTATTACTCTTATACCGGAAACCTAAATGCCTCGAACACTTGGATTTGATAACGAAAAATATCTTAAAGAACAAACTCAGGAAATTCTTAAAAGAGTTGAACGATTTAACAACAAACTTTATTTGGAATTTGGAGGAAAACTTCTTTACGATTATCACGCAGCACGCGTATTACCCGGATTTGATAAAAATGTTAAGATGAGACTGCTTCAAAATCTTAAAGAAAATATCGATGTAATTCTGTGTATTTATGCTGGTGATATTGAAAGAAGAAAAGTTCGTGCAGATTTTGGAATTACCTACGATGTTGATTCGCTTAAAACAATCGATGACTTTAATGAATGGGGTCTTGATGTAAAGGCAGTGGTAATTACCCGATATGATAACCAAAACTCTGCTATTGCATTTAAAAATAAGCTGGAAAGAAGAGGAGTAAAAGTAATTACACATAAAGCTACAAAAGGTTATCCCACAGATGTTGATTTAATAGTTAGTGCCGAAGGTTATGGCGCCAATGAATATATTGAAACCTCAAAACCGATTGTTGTTGTAACCGGTCCCGGACCAGGCAGCGGTAAACTTGCAACTTGTCTTAGCCAGCTTTATCACGACTATAAAAGAGGATTAAAAGCAGGATACGCTAAGTTTGAGACCTTCCCAATCTGGAATCTGCCGCTGAATCATAAAGTTAATATTGCCTATGAAGCCGCAACAATTGATTTGAAAGATGTCAATATGCTTGATCATTATCATCTGGAAGCTTATAATCAGAAGACAGTTAATTATAACAGAGATATAGAAGCATTTCCATTATTAAAAAGAATTATTGAAAAAATTACAGGAGAAACTTCTTTCTATAATTCTCCAACCGATATGGGAGTAAACAGGGCTGGGTTTGGGATTGTTAATGACGAAACAGTTCAAGAAGCGGCTCATCAGGAAATTATTCGAAGATATTTTAGATGTATAACCGAGTATGCTCTTGGTTTAATTGAAGCTGATTTAGTTAACCGCTCAGAAATGATTATGGATAATGTTGGGGCTAAGGTTGAAGATAGAAAAACTGTAACAGCTGCAAGAGAAGCAGCACAACAATCTGAAACAACAAAGAATGGTTATAATGGAATTTTTGTCGGTGCAGCAATTGAATTAAGAGATGGAACCATAATAACAGGAAAAAATTCACCTATATTGCATGCCACTGCAAGTCTTATTTTAAATGCTTCAAAACATCTTGCCGGTCTTCCTGATAATCTCCATCTTCTGCCAAGAAGTATAATGAACTCACTAAGCTATCTTAAAAAAGATGTTTTAGGCGGAAAGGATGTAAGTCTTGATGCAGAAGAAACTCTGATTGCATTAAGTATAAGTGCAACTTCAAATCCAGCAGCACAAATGGCTCTTGAAAAAATGAAAGAATTTGAAGGCTGTGAGGTTCATTTAACACATATACCTTCACCAGGAGATGAAGCCGGTCTTAGAAAGCTTGGTGTTCATCTTACCTGCGATCCGGATTTTTCATCAAAGCGGTTATTTATCAGTTAGCTTTCGTAAAAGCTTCTTAACTTAATCCCATATTAAAATTAAACTTTATTACAATT
>JAANMU010003185.1_pt1 | contig 10871 bp, 9 predicted proteins | sample 7279701 | NCBI WGS metagenome assembly JAANMU01 (sample SAMN14094539, study PRJNA606508) | bioreactor metagenome | isolation source: A lab-scale SPAN reactor treating ammonium-rich wastewater day 57 | place: Ireland: Galway | collected 2017-03-13 | reverse complement strand
GGTCAGATCCTTGCCCAGCATGGGGTAGTCGGCACTTATGCCCATCAGGGAGAGCAGGGTGGGCGCCATGTCTATCTGGCTGACGATGCGCGGATCCTGTTTCGGCGCTATGCCCTCTCCCACAATGACCCCCGGGATATGGAAGCGGGGGATGGGTACCAGGCTGGCGCCGCCGACCCGGCTGTCGTGATCGGCGATGACCAGGAACAGGGTGTCCTTCCAGTAGTCCGATGCCTTGGCTTTCCTGAAGAACTCGCCGACGGCGTAATCCGCGTACTTGGCGGCGTTGTTGCGGGTCGCCTTGGGCTGTTCATAGAGGGAGATACGGTCGTCCGGGAACTCGAAGGGATCGTGGTTGCTGGAGCTGAACACCAAGCTGAAGAAGGGTTTGCCCTGCTTGTGCAGTGCTTCGAAAGTGTCGTTGGCCTTGGCCATGAGATCTTCATCCGAGGCGCCCCATGAGCCCTCGAACACCGGGTTCTTGAAGTCCTTCTGCTCGACTATGGTGGTGAAGCCATTGCCGAGGAAGAAGCTGCGCATGTTGTCGAAATGGCTCTCGCCGCCGTAGATGAAGCTGGTGTCATAGCCCCGCTGCTTGAGCAGATCCGCGATGGTGAAGAAGTTGGTCTGGCTCTTGCCGAGCTTGACCACGGCCTGGGCCGGGGTCGGGGTGAAGCCGGTCAGCACCGCCTCTATGCCGCGCACCGAGCGAGTTCCAGTGGCGTAGAGCTGCTCGAACGCCCAGCCCTCCCGGGACAGCGCATCTATGTTGGGGGTCAGCGGCAGGCCGCCGAGGGAGCCGACAAACTGGGCGCCCAGGCTTTCTTGCAGCAGGATCACAAGGTTCTTCGGCTTGCCGCTATGGCTGGCTGAGTTGAAGGTCTGGCTGGGCAGGGTCTCGGAGCTGAAGTCCTGGTCGGGGCGGCCGCTCTCCTCGCGCACCAGCGCCAGGATCCGCTCCTTGGGCAGTTCCCCGTAGAATTCGCCGGCACTCTCCTCGTTGCTCATCTGCTTGATGGCGAAGAAGAGGGAGTAGGCGGAGTTGACCGTCAGGGCGTTGACCAGGGGATCGCTTGCGAATGCCACCATGGCTGGGTTCAGGGCCCGGTGCCCCAGGCTGGAGCGTGCACCGAGGAAGCCGATGGCCAGGATCAGCAGGGCGAAGGCCGGGCGCAGAGTCCAGCGTGGGAAGCTCAGGTGCCGCATCAGGCGCCCGCTCAGCCACCAGCCGCCCCCCAGAGTCAGCAGGCTGAACACCAGGGCCAGCAGCAGTTCGCCCTTGCGGCCCGCCCACAGCATGGCGAGCACCTCCTTCGGGTAGATGAGGTATTCGATATAGAGGCGATTGGGGCGCACCCCGTATTCGGTGACGAAGGCGGGGGTGGAGATCTCGAGGAAGAGCATCAGCCAGAGCCCCAGGGTCAGCCAAACCCGGATGAGTTGCATCCAGGCGCGGCCTAGGGCGTGGGGGCCGGCCAGCAGCATAGTGAAGACGGCGGGGACACCCCACAACCAGCAGAGGGTGGCAAGGTCGACCCGGATACCTTGCAGCAGCAGTTGCGACCAACCGGCGACGGCGTCGACCCGCTCTTGTTGCCAGAGCCCCAGGCCTGCCCGGCTGGCGGAGAGGGTGATGAGCGCGATCACTGAAAAAATGGCGATGGGCCAAAATGGACCCAGCCAATGTCTTATTTTTGTCATTGTTTTTCCTGATAAAGCCTGTTCTTTGATGCCCATCCGAGGACAACTTTTTTATATTGCAGGGTTATGACAATGGGGGCGGAGAAAGGTTGCGGCGCAGGGCCCTACTGGACTCTATTGATAACATTGATTTTTAAATGAGGGCTCCTGGGTCGCCAAAAGACAGCATAAATGACTGGGCATTGTGTGATCCTCATTGCAAAGCGGGGCGGGAGGCTTGCCTATAATGGCGCCGGATTTTCTCAATCGGAGCCGAAGGGATGCCGGTCTTCATCGATGTGGAGTATGTGCATGACTGGTGCCTGTTCGTGGTGCTCTCGGATGGCACTACCGGGGTGCTGGACCTGACCCCCTGGCGCAGCCAGCCCCTGTTTGCCGCCATTGACACCGAGCGTCGCTTCGCCCGGGTCTTCATCAATCGCCGCCACCAGCTGGAGTGGCCTGGAGGTTTCACCCTGTCGGCCCAGGAGGTCTATCACCTTATCAAGCCCATCGACGAGCGCGACGCCTTCCACGATCGCAATACGCATTGAGCCTTGCCTGCTAACGCGTTGAGTCAGGTAACGTTTTCAGTCACAGACCCGCTTTGGCGAGGCCGCTATCATGGCCCCAGGGTGGCGTATTTTGCGCCAGCACCATCACAGCGGGAAGATAACAATGAAACAAGGAAGGTTGCGCCATGGCGGCCTGATCGGGGCCGCCTTGTTACTGACAGCGTGCGGCAGCGGCGGCGGGGGCTCCAGCAGCGAACCCCAGCCCCCCGTGGTCAATCCGCCCCCCACCTCGGACAGCCGCGCCTGCTACGGCGATGATCAGCCCGCCTGCAACCTGCGCACCTATCAGGTGATGGTGGAGTCCTTCGTCGATGGCGACGGCAGTGCCAACTACGGTGTCGGCTACGGTCCTTCCCGGCACAACGGCGATCTGCAGGGGATCATCGACAGCCTGGACCACATCAAGAGCCTCAACGTCAACGCCATCTGGCTGACCCCTGTGTTCGACTCCTGTGCCGGTCAGACCGGGGACGATCGGCTGGATGCCACCGGCTACTTCGCCTGCGACTTCTTCAACGTGGACCCGAACTTCGGCAGCAATGCCCAGTTGAAAAAACTGGTCGAGGCAGCCCATCAGCGTGGGCTGCATGTCTTCCTGGACGGCGTGTTCGGCCACGTCAACCGGGTCGGGGTGAGCAAGCCTTCGCCGGAGGGGCGTCTGCCCGCCCTCAAGAGTGGCGGCGCCGGCTACCCTGGCCAGCTGGTGGATTACGATCAGCCCGAGAGCCTTGCCTACTTCAAGGAAGTGGCCCGCTACTGGGTCGAGCAGTACGGCATCGACGGCTGGCGCCTCGATCAGGCCTATCAGCTAGGGCTGGACGAGTGGCGCGCCATTCGCAGCGAGGTGGAGCAGGCCAGTGCGGCGCGCAAAGCTGCCGGCCAGCAGTGGGGCACCCTGGGCTACATGGTGGGGGAGGTGTGGAAGGGGGCCGACGACATCCGTAACGAGGCCTACGGCAGCAGCGACAACCCGGCGCTCTCCTCTGCGTTCGACTTCCCGCTGCGCTACGGCCTGGTGCAGGCGCTGGCGGTGGAGGAGTCCGGCAAGGGTGGCCAGGGGGCCAGCGTGCTCGATGCCAGCTGGAACAAGGTGGAGAACTACCCGGATCACGCCATGCCTAACCTGATGCTGGGCAACCACGATCTGGTGCGCTTCGGGGATCTGCTGGAGCGCGGCAACTTCAATCCGGCGGACTACTGGCAGCGTCACAAGGCGGCCTTCAGCTTCCTGGCGGCACGCTCCGGCCCTATCACCCTCTATTACGGCGAGGAGTTTGGCGACGAGGTGCCGGGCTTTGCGGCCCAGGTGGGTGGCGACTGTGCGGCCCAGGGGCTGTGTGACGATCACGTGGCTCGCAGCGACGGCAAGGTGCCCGGTGTCACCGGCTTTGCACCGAGCAGCGAGCAGGCCGAGCTCAAGCAGTGGCTTGGCCAGCTGTTGGCCCTGCGCGCGGCCCACCCCGCCCTCTATCAGGGGGAAAGGATCAAGCTGGTGGCCGAGGGCAGCGTCTACGGCGACATCAAGCAGACGGCGGCGGAGCAGATAGTCTACCTGCTCAACGTCTCCACCACGCCTCAGAGCTATGCCGTGCCGGTTGGCAAGCTGCGCAGCGGCAGCGCCCTGGTGGATCTGCAGAGCGGCGAGCGCCTGGCCATGGGAGGCAGCAGCCTGACGGTGGACTTGCCACCCCTCAGTGGTCGCTTCCTGCAGTTGCAATAACGCCTGTCCCATCACAAAGAGGGCCCCAGCACGGGGCCCTCTTTGTTTATGGCCGATCAGGGGCGCTCTGCCCCCGGTTCTCCAGCCGTTGCCGGAAGGCCCTGGCCAGGCGTTCATAGAGATCCCTGGCCTCTCTGTCTTCGATGTCGCCACGGATCCAGGGGTTGTCGATGATTTCCAGCAGCACGCAGCCCTGGCCTTGCTGGCGCAGATCCACCCCGAACAGGCCGTTGCCGAGCTGGTGCACGGCACGGCGGGCGGTCTGCAACACCCGTTCCGGCACTTCGGTGAGCGGCAGCGCCTCGATCCGGCTCATGTCGAGGGGGTGCTTGCGGCGGCGGATGCGGTTGCCGGGCTCCGGCCGGTAGCGGCGGCAGGCGAACAGCGGCGAGCCGTCGAGAAAGCCGATGCGCCAGTCGAACTCGGCGGGGATCCGGCTCTGCACCAGCAGCAGGGCGGAGCGGCCCAGCCCCTCGTCCAGCAGGCGGGCGAGCTGGGTCTCGTCGCTGGCCATGGCGAGATCACGGCCCTGGGCACCGTCGGGCACCTTCACCATCAGCGGCAGGCCGAGGCGCTGCACCAGCTCGTCCACCTGGTGGCGGCCGCGGCGGGTCACCACCATGGTGGGCGGCATGGGCACGCCGCTGCGCACCATCAGCTCGTAGAGGTAGAGCTTGTTGCTGCAGGCGAGGATGGCGCGGGAACTGTCGATCACCGGCATCTTGAGCTGCTCGGCACGGCGGGCAAATTCGAAGGTGTAGTGGCCGACCGCGGTCTCGGCCCGCAGCCAGAGGGTGTCGAACTCCGGCAGCCGCTCGATGGCGGAAGGCGCCAGAATTTCGGCTTGGATCCCCTGGGCGGCGGCGGCCTGGATAAAGCGCTCGATCGCCAGGGCATCGCTGCTGGCCCGGCCATCGTTCTGATCCATCAGGATGGCGAGCTGATAGAGCGGCGCCGTCTGCTCCTCGTCCCCGGTACCGACCAGGGCCTGGGCGTGCTGCAGCATCAGCTCCCGCTCTCGCGGGCTTAGCGCCAGGGGGGAGAGGCTCTGCTGCTGGCGCACCGACCAGCCGTGACGGCCTCGTTTCAGCGTCAGCTCCTGCAGCGGCAGCTGGTTCAGGCCGTAGTAGTAGCGGGACAGCCCCGCCAGCTCGCTCTGTTCGCACTGGCCGAAGATGGCGCGTACCCGGATCCTGTCCTCGCTTTGGCGGGCCAGCCAGCCCTGCAGCTTGCGCCACAGCTTGGCCGGTGGCTGCTGGGGTTGCTGCCGGCTGATGGCCTGCAGTCCCGGCAGGCAGTGGTGGCTGCGGGCCTGGGCCAGCAGGGAACAGTAATAGCCCGCACTCAGGTGCTCCAGGCTGCGGCAGAGATTGATGATGCGGGGACGGCCGCCGGTGGTGGGCACGCCGTGTTGCAGATAGGTGCGGGCTGTCAGCAGATAATCGGCACGGCAGGGCCAGTCGCCCGGCTCATCGACGATGACATAGGTACTCATATTTTCGGCTCCACAGAAAGGACTGCCTGAAAAGGCAGGATCCCCAGTGGGCTTCGATGCACCGACAAGCACGACAATGGCGCGAGGGGAAACAAGAGGTTACAGTGCCTAATATTCTGCCTTGGTAACTTGTGATACAAGTCGCATTTCTGGTGCTGAGGATAAATAACCGAACAAGGACTCCCCGTGTTGACCGTGCGCGCGGCCCGAACCGATGATCTGGGCGCCATCGTGAAGCTGGAACGCTACTGTTTTCCCCCCGAGGTCGCCTTCGGCCGCAGCCGCTGGCACTACCTGCTGAGCCACGCCAGGGGGCGCACCCTGCTGCTGCTGGATGAGAAGGCGCAACTGATGGGCTACCTCAGCGTGCTGGAGCACAGGGGCTGGAACAGGCTCATCATCCAGACCCTCGCCATTCGCTGGACGGTGCGCCGCCAGGGTTGGGCCCGGCGCCTGCTGGAGCAGGTGATCCGGGAGGGCCGGGAAGCGGGCTGGGGGGCTATCCGGCTCGAGGTCGCCGATGCCAACCCGGAGGCCCAGACCCTCTACCATGGGCTGGGGTTTCGCCCCAGGCTCAGGTTGCCGGACTACTACGGCCCGGGCCAGCACGCCCACCGGCTGGTGCTGGCGCTGAAGCAGGCTTGAGAGAGGAGAGAGGATGAGCTGCGACAACTGCCTCGCCACCGCCATCAGGGTCAGCATGAGCCGCGTTGCCTCGACATCGAGGGGCAGCCATGAGCTGTGACGACTGTCTTGCCAACGCCTTCGGGGTCAGCATGAGCCGCGCTGCCGCGACATCGAGGGGCCGCCATGGGCTGTGATGACTGCCTGGCAACCGCCTTCTGGGTCAGCATGAGCCGCGCTGCCGCGACATCGAGGGGCCGCCATGGGCTGTGACGACTGTCTTGCCACCGCCATCAGGGCCAGGCTGGGGCGCTGCCCGCTCTGCGCCATCCAGACGCTCGTCATCGGCTTGGTGGGCTGGCTGGTCTGGTGGTGGTGTGGCGCCGACACCTCGGTCAACGCCCTCACCGGCCTGCTGTTTGCCCTAGGGGGCAGTGGCCTGTTGCTGCTGCATCTGGCGGTGTTTATCTGGCGAAAAGCGACGGGCCGCGAGCTGGATGATGAATGAATTCTTTTTGTTTCAACAAGATAAATCACAATGGAGGTTCAGATGATCGCAATGGTAACGGGCGCCTCGTCCGGGTTTGGTGAGGCCATCAGCCGTCTGCTGGTGCAGGCTGGTTACAGGGTGATAGGCACCGGTCGCCGCGCCGAACGGCTGGCCGCCCTGGCCGACGAGCTGGGTGAACAGTTCCTGCCGCTGGTGTTCGACGTGCAGGACAAGGTCGCCACCCGCGCCGCCATCGAGGGGCTGCCGGCCGCCTGGCAACAGGTGGATCTGCTGGTCAACAACGCAGGGCTGGCGCTGGGGCTGGAGCCCGCCCACAAGGCGGATCTGGAAGACTGGGAGCAGATGATCGCCACCAACATCAGCGGCCTGACCCTGCTCACCCGCCTGCTGCTGCCGGGCATGGTGGCGCGCAATCGCGGCCACGTGATCAACATCGGCTCTATCGCTGGCACTTACCCTTACCCGGGTGGCAACGTCTACGGCGCCACCAAGGCGTTCGTGAAGCAGTTCAGCCTGAATCTGCGCGCCGATCTGGCGGGCACCGCCATCCGCGTCACCAACGTGGAGCCTGGTCTGTGCGGCGGTACCGAGTTCTCCAACGTGCGCTTCCACGGTGACGACGCCAAGGCGGCCACCGTCTATCAGGGGGTGCAGGCCATCCAGCCGGAGGACATCGCCAATACCGTGCTCTGGGTCAGTCAGCAGCCCGCTCACATCAACATCAACAGCATAGAGATCATGCCGGTGGCCCAGACCTTCGGCCCGCTGCAGATCAGCCGTCGCTGAACCCCGTCTCGGCGGGATGAGAAGAGGCACCCCTGGGTGCCTCTTCTCGCTCTGTTTTCTATCCCGCCCGCCGCCCCCGTCTGGCGTCATCCACCCTCTATCCCAGATCGCTGCCAGCGAGTGGTCAAGTTGGCCTGCAACTTGCTGAGTCATGGTGATTGGCGGGGAGTGTCTCCCCGGACGCCGGTTTGGCCGGCAGCAGCGTGGAGCCTTCATGGATATCAAACCTTATGGTCAGCAACTCGCCCAGAGTGCGTCCCACAGCCGTGCCCTGGCCACCCTCAGTGGCGATGACAGCCAGCAGGGGAGCTGGGATCAGCAGGTCAGCCTCTCCAGCCAGGTGCTGACCGGCAAGGCGCAGCAGGTACTGACTTACGAGCATCTTGCCAGAAGCGGCAAGAGCGCCTCCCTGGCCGGGAGCGCCAGCAATACGGTGGTGCAGCAGCTGGTGGACAAGGCACTCGGCTTCGATCGCAAAAAATTTGACGATCTCGAGAGCCAGATCAAGGGGGTGGCCGACGACAAGACGCTCTCGGCCGAAGAGCGGGAGACCCAGACCCGGGCCCTGACCGAGCAGCGTGATGCCATGCTCAAGGCGGCCATGGACAGGCTCACCGGCAAGTCGTCGAGCGGGCAGAGTGCCCAAGCCTGACATCACCGACTCGAACGGCAATCTTTAGTGTCAGATGGGCAAGATGTTGCCCCGGATGCCGGGGAAGGATGAAGCAGGGAGCGCCAGTGCCCTCCCTGCCGTAGAGGGCGTGCCTCAGGGTTTTGGCACTATCCCTATGGCGATGGCCGTGGTCTGGACCGCCTTGATCTGATCCCCCTTGGCGATCAGGGCGAACTGGGCCGGATCCTTCACCTTGAGGGTGAGGGTATTGTCCACACCCTTGACCCTGATGGTCTGCTGCGCCTTGTCGACGTCGATGACATCGGCATAGATGGTCACCTGCATGCCGGCCCCGGCGCCCGGTTGCTCACCGGCGGCCGCCTTGCTCCCGTCTACTTCCACCACCCGTTTTCTCACCCCGGCGGTGCCCTTGAGCAGCTCGAGATCCAGCAGTTGCAGGTAGCGCAGCGCCACCACGTCCCCCACCTTGAGATTCTGGAGGTTGGTCACCTCTTCTCCGGCAACCAGATCGAAGGTCTTGCCTTCGGCATTCTTCAGGCTGACCTTGCGGGTCGCGAGATCGATGGCGGTAACGGTCGCCTCGGCTTTCACCTCTTCGGCCAGGCTGGCCTGGCCCGGGGTGACGGCCACATTGGTGGTGACCTCGGCGGCCTGTATCAGGGGATTGACACAGAGAGTGAGCACTCCTGCGATCCATGCGTGCTTCAGTTTCATGATTAGACCCTATGGCTGGAAAACAGAACCCCGTGAGAGGCGTCAGGATGACGACATGGCGCGGCGCCATGATGGAGCAGGGGAGTGACCCCTTCTCCAGTGACACCATAGCAAAGTCACACCTGAGTACCATCATGCCGAAGGAGGCGGATCACCATTTTGATGGCTTGCTCCCGTTTTTTGACCCGATGGGCCGGCTGGCGCACAATCCTCCTGCATGCATTCAATCGAGGGCTCTGCCGTGTACAACTTCCAATATGCCAATCCTACTCGCATCTGTTTCGGGGAGGGCCAGATCGCCACATTGCCGGAGCTTGTCCCTGCAGGCAGCCGCCTGCTGGTGCTCTACGGCGGCGGCAGCATCAAGCAGAACGGTGTCTATGAGCAGTTGACCCAGGCGCTGGCGGGAAGGGTGTGGCTGGAGTTTCCCGGTATAGGTGCCAACCCTCAGTACGATCAGTTGATGGAGGCGGTGGCTCTGGTCAAGCGCGAGCGCATCGACTTCCTGCTGGCGGTGGGCGGCGGATCCGTAGTGGATGGCACCAAGTTCGTGGCGGCGGCGGCCTGCTTCGAGGGGGAGGACCCCTGGGAGATCCTGCTGGACAAGGCACCGGTCAAGGCGGCCTTGCCGCTCGGCTGCGTGCTGACCCTGCCAGCCACTGGATCCGAGAGCAATCCGGCCGCCGTGGTGAGCCGGGGGGAGGCCAAGCTCTCCTTCTACAACCCGTTGGTGCTGCCCCGGTTTGCGGTGCTGGATCCCACCACCACCTACAGCCTGCCGCCGCGCCAGGTGGGCAACGGCGTGGTGGATGCCTTCGTCCACATCCTGGAGCAGTACCTCACCTTCCCGGTGGGGGGCGAGGTACAGGACAGGTTGGCGGAGGGCCTGCTGCAGGTGCTGGTGGACAACGGCCCGCGGGCGCTGACGGAGCCCACCAACTACCAGGTGCGCGCCAACCTGATGTGGGCCGCCAGCCTGGCGCTCAACGGCCTCATCGGGCGCGGTGTGCCCCAGGACTGGTCCACCCATGCCATAGGTCATCAGCTCACCGCCCTGCACGGGCTGGATCATGCCCAGAGCCTGGCGGTGGTGCTGCCTTCATTGCTGCGGGAGCAATCGACCCAGAAGCAGGAGAAGTTGGCCCAGTTCGCCGAACGGGTGTGGCACTCCGGCCGCGAGGACAGGGCGCTGCGCATCGAGGAGGCCATCATTCGCACCGAGCAGTTCTTCCAGCAGATGGGGGTGGGCACCCGCCTCGCCGACTACGGTCTGACAGAGAGCTGCATCCCGGCTATCTGCTCCAACCTCAAACGCTTCGGCCTGACCGCGCTCGGGGAGCAGCAGGATATCGATCCCGACAAGGTAGCCAGGATCCTGTCCCACGCGCTCTGATCATCTGGCTCCCGAGCTGAAAAGAAAACGCCCCGATTGTCGGGGCGTTTTGCATTCCGGGGTGGGGCGGGAGAGGATCAGGCGATCTTGTCCAGCTCGCGCTCCAGGGCTGCCGCCTTCTGGCGGGCCGGATGGGTATTGAGCAACTGCCAGTAGGCCTCAAGGTGCGGGAACTGCGCCAGCTGGCCGCCCTGGGCCAGCAGATCCACCAGGAAGGAGTTCATGATGTCGGCGCCGGAGAGGCGCTCCCCCACCAGATAGCGGCGGCTTGCCAGCACCTCGTTGAGATAGCCCAGCACCTTGGCGCACTCCGCCTTGGCGTAGTCCGGCAGGAAGCGCATCGGGCTGCCATCTTTTCGCACGAACATGTCCAGCAGCAGCGGCAGGATGCCGGAGCTCTCGGCGAAGTGGATCCACTGCAGGTATTCGGGATAGTCGGGGCTATCGGGGGCCGGCGCCAGCCGCTCGGCCGCATGGCGGGCGATCAGGTATTCGGTGATGGCGCCGGATTCGGCCAGCACGCGGCCGTCGAACTCGATGACCGGCGACTTGCCAAGGGGATGGATGGCCTTGAGCTCGGGGGGCGCGAGGAAGGTGGTGGCGTCGCGCTGGTAGGCCTTGAGCTCGTAGGGCAGGCCCAGCTCCTCGAGCAGCCAGATGATGCGTTGGGAGCGGGACTTGTTCAGGTGGTGCAGGACAATCATAAAGACCTCGACGGGGGGGCTGAAGGCGATGATAC
>JAANMU010003184.1_pt1 | contig 10878 bp, 11 predicted proteins | sample 7279701 | NCBI WGS metagenome assembly JAANMU01 (sample SAMN14094539, study PRJNA606508) | bioreactor metagenome | isolation source: A lab-scale SPAN reactor treating ammonium-rich wastewater day 57 | place: Ireland: Galway | collected 2017-03-13 | reverse complement strand
ACCATCACGGCGAACGCGTTTCTCTACCGGATGGTGCGGGCGATAGTCGGGACGCTGGCGCTGGTGGGCCAGGGAAGGATGACGCCGGAGGACTTTCGGGGCATCTTGGCCGCCCGTGAGCGAAGTCAGGCGGGGCCACCCGCCCCGGCGCACGGCCTGACGCTGGTATCGGTGACTTATGGAGACTAATGCCTGCCCGCGCGCTGCGCTGGCGCGGGCGGGATCGTGAGGAGTTTGGAAGCGTGAAGACCTATTCAGCGAGAGCACAGGACATCGAGCGCAAGTGGTATGTTGTCGATGCGACAGACCAGACACTGGGGCGTATGGCGTCGCAGCTCGCGACCGTTCTGCGTGGCAAGCACAAGCCCATCTTTACTCCGCACGTAGACTGCGGGGACTTCGTCATTGTGATCAACGCAGAAAAGATCCACGTGACCGGCAACCGGCTGGATGATAAGAAATACTACCGCCACTCCGGGTATCCAGGCGGCCTGCGCGAGATGACGCTGCGCCAGATGCTGGCTCGCACGCCGGAGCGCGTGATCACCGAGGCAGTGCGGCGGATGCTGCCCAAGAGCAACCTGGGGCGTCTCATGCTGAAGAAGCTGAAGGTGTATGCGGGCCCTGAGCACCCGCACGAAGCGCAGCAGCCTGAGGTGCTGGAGCTGGAATCGCGCAGTTGAGCCGTTTCGCCCGAAGTGTTCCAGGGGCACTTCTCACGAAATTCATGGAGTTTGCCCGGACGCTGTGAACAAACGACGTTCGGGGAAACATGTAAGTGTGAAAGGTCAAGAGGATCGCGGCATGAGTGAGCAGTACTATGAGGGAATTGGACGGCGCAAGCGCGCCACGGCCCGTGTGCGGATATATCCCGGCGGTGAGGGCAAGATGGTGGTCAATGACAAGCCCGCGGACGAGTACTTCACCCGCGTAGGCGACCTGACACGCCTGGTTAAGCCGCTTGAAGTGGCAGGTGTGGCTGGCAAGTTCGATGTGACGGTTGTCGTGAACGGCGGCGGCGTCACCGGGCAGTCGGGCGCGGTGCAGCTTGGCATGGCGCGTGCGTTGCTCAAGTTCGACGGCGACCTGCGCCCGTCGATGCGCAAGATGGGCATGCTGACGCGCGACGCACGTGAGAAGGAGCGCAAGAAGCCCGGCCTGAAGCGCGCACGCAAGGCGCCAACCTACACCAAGCGTTAGGTTCCGGCAAGTCTCTGCCTGCCAGCAGTGCCGCAGTTGCTGTGGCACTGCACACCAACGCGGCCATGCGGTTAGCGCGGGACGCTGCGGCAGGCATCATTGGGGTCGAAAGAGGGCCGCGCGCAAGCGGTCTCTTTTGTTCCGGCGGCTGGGGGCGCTGTACACTGACGATATGGTCGTCCTGTCGCACTATCAGGCCAGGCCGCTGCTGGCAGCTCTGCAGGCTGGCGAGGGTTCCGCGCGGGTCTCACCCGACCTGAACCGCAGCGTCGTCAGCGTGGCGCTGGAGAGCGAAGGCGTGGTGTTCCCTGGCGGGGAGCGGCTGCGCTGGGCCGATGTGGAGCGTATCTCCGCCGCGCCGAATGCCTGCTTTGTGGTGGAGGACGGCGGCGTGCGCGAGATCAGGGCTTTCTCCGAGGTGACCAACTGGGCGCGGACGCTGTATCCCACAGCGGGCGCGCCAACGACGCTCGTTGCCGGGCTGTCGATGCATCGCATCGAGGGTACTGACCCGCACCGGGATACGCTGGAGAAGATACGAGCCGCCGCGCCTGTCGCGGGGCGCGTGCTGGATACAGCAACCGGGCTGGGCTACACGGCCATCGAGGCGGCGCGGACAGCGGAGCACGTCATCACCGTTGAGATTGACCCGGCCAGCCTGGAGATCGCCCGGCTGAACCCGTGGTCACAGGCGCTGTTCGGCAGCCCGAAGATCGAGCAGATCATAGGGCATACCTGGGACGTAGTCGAGGGGTTGGACGGCGAGATATTTACTGTGATCATCCACGACCCACCGGCCTTCAGCCTGGGCGGCGACCTGTACGCGGGTGACTTCTACCGTGAGTTGTACCGTGTGCTGCGCCGTAAGGGGCGCTTGTTTCACTACATCGGCGACCCGGCGAGCAGGGCCGTGCAGCGCGTGCAGCGCGGCGTCGTCAAGCGGCTGCTTGAAGCGGGCTTCATGCGCGTTGTGCCCAAGCCGCGCGCGTTCGGCGTGCTGGCGTACAAGTCAGAGGGCAAACGGTAGCGTCCGGGCGAGGGACAAGGGTAGAAACACATGAGCGTAACCATTGTAGGCCTCGGCCCCGGTGACCCCGGCATGATCACGCGGCAGGCGTGGGAAACCCTCGCTCAGGCGGCTGTGGTGCACCTGCGGACGCGCGTCCATCCCACCGTGGAGCACCTGCCGCAGGGAACGGTATACCACAGCTTCGATGCGTTGTACGAGGAAGCAGGCGACTTCGCGGCGCTCTACGAGGCGATCGTTGCGCAGTTGGTCGCAGCGGCGGAGCAGGGGGAGGATGTCGTCTATGCTGTGCCTGGCGACCCGATGGTAGCGGAAGGCACGGTCACGCGCCTGCTGGCGGTATGTAGAGAAAAAGGGATCGCAGCGCAGGTTGTCAGCGGAGTGAGCTTCGTCGAGCCAACGCTGGCTGCGCTGGGCCGCGACGCGCTGCCCGGTCTCCAACTCCTCGACGCGACCGACCTGGCCATTGCCTACCACCCGCCGATCAACCCGGACTTCCCGGCGTTGGTGGCGCAGCTCTACTCGCGCGCGCTTGCTTCGGACGTGAAGCTGACGCTCATGAACCAGTACCCGGATGCGCACGTCGTGACGCTGATCCACGCCGCGGGGACAGTTGATCAGCGCGTCGAGCCAGCGTCGCTCTACGAGATCGACCGGAGGGAGGTGGCCCACCTGACGACGCTCTATGTGCCGCCATTTGACCCGGCCCCCGGCGCGGTGACGAGTTTCGAGGGCCTGCAGAATACGATGGCCCATCTGCGCGCGCCAGAGGGCTGCCCCTGGGATCGGGAGCAGACACACCAGTCCTTACGCAAGAACCTGATCGAGGAAGCCTACGAGGTCGTCGAGGCCATCGACGCAAATGACGTAGAGCACCTGCGCGAGGAGCTGGGTGACCTGCTGCTCCAGGTGGTGCTGCACAGCCAGATCGCGGTCGACGAGGGCGAGTTCCACATGGCCGAGGTGATCCGCACCATCGACGCCAAGCTGAAGCGCCGCCATCCGCACGTGTGGGGCGATGTGGACGTGCAGGGTGATCCACAGGTTGTGACGGTCAACTGGGAGAAGATCAAGGCGGCGGAGCGCGCTGAGAATGATGAGGAAGGGCGGAGCGCCCTCGACGGTGTCTCGAAGGCGCTGCCCGCGCTCGCCCAGGCGCATGAATATGACGAGCGAGCCGTCCGTCTGGGGTTCGACTGGGCGGACGAGGCGGGCGTGATCGACAAGGTGCGCGAGGAGGTGGCGGAGGTGATCGCCGCCCGGACGGATACCGAGCGCTTCCAGGAGATCGGCGATCTGCTGCTGGTGACGGCGGTGTGGGCGCGCTGGCTTGGCGTGAATCCGGAAGATGCGCTGCGCGCGGCCAACCGCCGCTTCTACGAACGGTTCAGCTACATTGAGCGCAAGGCGCACGAGCAGGGCCGCTCGGTGAGCGATATGACCCTTGCCGAGATGGACACGCTGTGGAACGAGGTCAAATCACAGCAGAACGACTCTGCCGCGACTGGACAGGGTTAGCGATCGCTCTTCGGCCCCCTCATGAACGCAAAAGGGACTACCGTCAGGCAGTCCCTCTTTCGTGTGTCGGGGCGGGCGGATTTGAACCGCCGACCTCACGGACCCGAACCGTGCGCGCTATCCAAGCTGCGCCACGCCCCGAAGGTCATCCTGCATCAGGCCAGCGCCGGGTGCGCCTGTTGCAGCAGGCGACAGTATAGCGCAGCGGTGGGCGGTTCGCAAAAATGCGCCGCTCGATTCCGTGAATTGCCAGGCAAGTTCAATGCGCTGCGTGACCGTCGCCCTCGCTCTGCTCTCAACGCGGCCACAGCCGCAGAAGGGGCGCGGCTGTGGCTGGCGGTCTTGCAACGGTCGGCTGCTGGCAGCCTCTCTAGTTCAGGGTCAGGCTTTCGAGCATCTGGTGCACGACGGCCTGAAGCTCAGCGGTCTCGGTTTCATCCAGGCCCAGCATCCCGGTGCTGTCGCGCAGCGCGATGCGCAGGCCCGGCTGCTCCGGGTGCTCGAAGATGGTGAACGTCTCGCCGTAGGGCGACTCCTGGACGAAGGCCGGGTAGTCACCAACCGTCACAGGCTGGCTGTCGGGAATGGGGTCGCTCTGGTCTACGCTGACCTCGACAGAGACGGGCATCATCATGCCAGCCCAGCCTGCCGGGGCGAACGTGATCACGCGCTGCACCGGTGCATCGGGGTCGCTGATGGACGCTTCCTGCAGCTGCCAGGCAGCCGGATAGTGGATGCTGAAGCGGTGCTGGTCGTCGCGGAAGACCAGCCATTCGCCGGACTCGTCAGCAGGCATTGGCGGCTCCTCCGGCTTGGCAGATGCGTCGGGTGCGTTGGCCGCGCAGTCGATCGCGGAGAGCTGCCACTGGTCACCGGTCCGCTCAAGTTTGACCGGGAAGCTGTGTCCCTGGAAAGACGTGTTGACGGTGGCCGTAGCCGTGTCGCCCATCTCGTTCAGGTCGGTAACCCAGACGTGGGTGGGCACATCCTGGGCACACAGGATCGGGTCGTAGCGGCCAGGGCCGACCATCGCCAGCAGCGTCTCTTCGATCTCCACCTTGAGCGCGTCGGTCAGGTATGGGCTGTCCTGGTAGGCCCCATCGACCAGCATGTTGCGAATGGTGTCCGTCGTGGGGTCGTACGCCTGGTACTCGATAGCCCATCCATAGAAGCCGAGGATCGCTTCCTCAGGTGTGGCTGCGTCTGCCTCCGGAATGACGGCGGGCGCCGGGGAGGGTAGGGGGGCGGGGCTGCACGCACCGAGGGCCAGCACCATCACAGCTACCAGCAAAACGGGCAATCTCTTTCCCATCACAATGGTCTCCTTCAGACCTAGAATATGTGACAATATTCACAATTATACCTCTATTCTAGGCTCAGCCGCCGCGCGGTGAAACGGCTGTCAGGGCAGTCTTCAACCTGGCTGGCTGGCCAGTTTGTGAGCTAGACAAACGGACAGGCCAGGTAGGGTGTCCTGGCATGCAGCCAGCGCCGCGCTCAATTTTGCCCCGGACTCCGGGCGTGATATGATTACGGGCGGTCACGCGAGCGTATAGACGGATGGCAGATGGCAGACTTGAGCAAATCGGAATCGACAGAGAAGGAAACCCTCACGGCCTGGCTGCGGCGGGTCACGCTGCCGCTGGTGGAAGGCATCGCGCGCGGGCTGGCGCGGGCGGGCATCGGCCCAGATGCGCTGACCGTGGCCGGGCTGGCCGTTGCCGCAGTTTCCGGCGTGCTGGCAGCGCGGGGCGAGCTGGTCTGGGCGGGGGTGGCGCTCATCGCCGGTGCGCCGTTTGATGCGATTGACGGGGCGGTAGCGCGGGTGAGTGGGCGGGCCAGTCGCTTCGGCGCGCTGCTCGACTCGACGCTCGACCGGTACGCGGAGGCATTCGTTTTGGCCGGGCTGGCCTACCACCTGGGCCAACGGGGCGAGCTGGTCGGCGTGGTGCTGGCTTTCGCTGCGCTGTTCGGCTCGGTGATGGTCAGCTACGTGCGCGCCCGCTCAGAAGGGCTGAACATCGACAACAAGGTGGGGCTTTTCACGCGGGTTGAACGGCTGGTGCTGATCATCCTCATGCTGCTGACCGGACGGGTGTTGATCGGGCTGGTGCTGCTGTCAGTCGTGACACACCTGACCGTCATCCAGCGCATGGTGCACGCCTTCCGCGCCCTGCGTGATGAGCGCCAGGGCAGAGGCTCCAACCGGGAGTGAGCGCACGATGGAAGTGACGCCCACCGGCATCCAGGTTGGGCCGGTCCTGGTCACATTTTTCGGCCTGATCGTCATCACCGGGGTTGCTGCCGGGGCTGCCGTCTCCGCCGTTGCGGTGCGGCGGCGTAGTTACGACTCAGAGGTGCTGCTTGACGCGATCACCTGGGGGCTGGTCGGCGGGGTGGTTGCCGGGAGGCTGTTCTACGTGTGGAACCCGCCGCCGTCGGTAGCGGCAGTATACGACCGGCGCTGGTACTTCACCCACTTCTTCGATCTCCAATTCGGCCCGCTGGCGCTGTGGAGCGGTGGGCTTGGCCCGGCGGGCATCCTGCTTGGCGCGGCGGCGGCAGCTACGCTGGTGCTGTGGCGGCGCGGGGTGGTGCTGCGCGCCTGGGCCGATCTGCTCGCGCCGGGGCTGCTCGTCACGCTGGCGATCGTGCCCTGGGCCAACGTGGTCAACCAGCAACTGTTCGGCCCGCCGACCAGCCTGCCGTGGGGAATGGCCCTCACCCGCCGCGTGCCGCCCTACGACGACCTGACGGCTTTCCCACTGCATACCCGCTTCCACCCGACCCCGGCTTATCTCTCGCTGTGGGCTCTGATCGCGCTGGGCGTCGTCTGGTTGGTGGAGAAGCGGTTCAGCAACCGGATGCGGGCGGGTGACCGCTTCCTGCTGGCGGCAGCCATTACTCTGCCTGGCCTGTTCCTGGCGGACTTCCTGCGCTTTGACGTGGGCGGCGTGCTGCTGGGCCTGACCGGGATGCAGGTCGCAGTGGGGCTGCTGTTTCTCGGGGTAGTTGGGGGTGGTGTCTGGCGCTGGCGGAGGTTGGCTGGCAGCGAGGCGGACGAGGCGCACGGGCCGCCGGTTCCCGGCGGATAGCCTGCGATCATTACGATACGCAGCGATGAGAGAGTGACGTATGCCCAGTCTGGTGATTCTCGGTAGCGCATCGGCTGTGCCAGATGCCGAGCATGAAAACACGCACATGGCGCTCAAGGGCGAGCACAGCACGGTGCTGATCGATTGCCCCGGACAGCCTCTCGTCCGCCTCAAGGAAGCCGGAATCGACGTGCGGGAGCTGAGCGACGCTATCTTGACGCACTTCCACCCTGACCATATTAGCGGCTTCCCCGGGCTGCTAATGGGTGCGTGGCTCAGCGGACGGTCGCTGCCGCTGCGTGTCTATGGGCTGGGCCACTGCCTCAAGCGCATCGAGGATTTGATGGCGGCCTTCCACTGGGACGAGTGGCGAGGGTTCTACCCGGTCGCTTTCCATCACCTGCCGGAGCGCGAAGGCGTGCTCGTGCTTGACACCGAGGACTTTCACATCACAGCCTCGCCGGTCCGGCATTATGTGCCGACCATCGGGCTGCGGGTGGTCGTGAAACACACTGGCTTCGTGTTTGCTTATTCGTCTGATACAGTGCCGTGCATGCAGACGGTGCGGCTCGCACAGTCAGCCGACCTGCTGATCCACGAGGCGACGGGTGTCGAACCGCTGGGGCACTCCAGTGCGGCCCAGGCGGGGGCCATCGCCCGCGAGGCGGGGGCCAAGACGCTCGGCCTGATCCATTACCACGTATCGAACATGAGCGAGGAACCGCCCGCCCGGCTCGTTGAGCAGGCCAGCGAAACCTTCGGCGGGCCAGTCATCCTGTGCGAAGACCTGCAGGAGATCGATCTGCGGCTAGGGTGAGTCGGGTTGGCGCGCTGGTCAGATATCGTCTGGTATTGACAGCTACTCGTCAGGCTCGCTGCGCCGGACTAACTGGCAGGTGGCGTGGAGGAAAGCAAACCCGCTGCCCGGCGGCATCAACTCGACCACGTCCAGCACCTCGAACTCTTGCGTACCAAGTGTTACCCGGTCGCCGGCGCGCGGCGGTTGCTCGACATCCGCAATTGTGCCGGGGTGCTCACCGCCAATCACCACGTAGCTGACCTTGTAGATCATCTCGCCTCCCGACGCCGCATTCTACTCCCGGATTCGCGGTCCTGGCAAGCACGAGAAGATGCCCCGTTGTTCAGTAAGAGTTGCCTTAGAACTGCTTGCCCGGCCTTGACGCTTCAGGACGGGCATGATACAATTTCAGCTATGCAAATCGAACTAATGTTCTCATTCTCGCCGGTGGATGTGTGGTGAAGAAAAGCAACAGCCCGAAAGCCAAGAAACCAACTCGCCAGCGGCGCTTCCTCTTCTCGCGCGCTTTCTGGATCGAGATTCTGTTCTTCATTGCGCTGGGTGTTTTTGCCTTCAGCGCAGTGATGAGCTGGATGCGTGGTGAGGAAAACATCGTCCTGTACGCTGCGCCGGGCGAGCAGCACATCGAAGAGGAAGCAGTGGCGCAGGCGCCCATGCTGTACGAAGCGCCCAGCGGTCGGGCGCGCCCTGACCCCACGCTCTCACCGATCTTCTCTCCGTCAGTGCAGTATTGGGCTGACGATCTGATGGAGTGGGCGGCTGAGTACGGTCTTGACCCGAACGCGATTGCGACACTGATGCAGATCGAGTCGTGCGGCGACCCCAGGGCCCGATCCTATGCCGGTGCGTCCGGGCTGTTCCAGGTGATGCCCTTCCACTTTGCGGAGGGAGAAGACCTGTTCGACCCGGATACGAACGCCATGCGCGGGCTGGCGTACTTCTCGCGTGGGCTGGAGCTCTCCGGTGGGCATGTTGGCCTGTCGATGGCCGGGTACAACGGCGGGCATGGCATCATCGCGCGCTCTTACGAGAACTGGCCTACTGAGTCGCAGCGCTACTATCGCTGGGGCACTGGCATCTACCGCGAGGCCTCTGCGGGATGGGAGAGCAGCCCGACGCTGTCCGCCTGGCTTTCCGCCGGAGGACAGTCGCTGTGCGCCCAGGCTGAGGCGCGGCTAGGCATCCAGGCGGGGCGCTGATCGGGCCGACTGGCGACCCCACCCGTGCGGTTCTTCTTATCTCCCTCTTATACATCCACATTGGGTTGGCCTTATCGCCTGTGGTACAATCAGCGCAGGCGTCACAGGGCGCGCACGCGTGGCGAGAGGCGTCTTACGCTGCTTGCAGCAGGTGTGCGTCCTGCAAAGTGAGCGCTGATTGTGGTGTCGGAGCATGCGGTTGCGAGGAAACCCTGGCTTGCGCTGCCTGCGGTTGCGGCTGCGTCAGGCTGACGAGCGCATTGCACAGGCCTCAGGAGAAAGCCATGCCGTCCGAAAAAGAGAACGACGCACCGGAGCGGGAATTGGACCGGCCAGTTACCCATACCCATATCTTAATGAGCGGGCAGCAGTTTGTTGTGGTGCGGCATGCCCATGCCTGGCGTCCTCCCACAGATGTTATGGAGGACGAGGACCGGATGGTCATCCTGGTTGAGGTTGCCGGGATGCAGCATGGCGAGTTCCACATCTCGCTCAGCCCCCAACGGCTGACGATCAGCGGAACGCGCCCCGTGCCTGAGTACAATTGCACGGCTTACCACCAGCTTGAGGTGCGCTATGGGGAGTTCCGCACGGACGTGACGCTGCCCTGGCTGGTTGACGAGAATGGCATTCGTGCCCAATATGAGGATGGTTTCTTGCGCGTTGAATTGCCCAGAGCGCGAGCCCAACGTGTGCGCGTGATCCCAGTTGATCGCAAGCAAGGTTGAGGGCACAGCGCCTGCGCGATTCGCAGTTCAACGTGCCGCAGAACGGAGTGAGTTATGTCGCTTGTGGATGACGAGAAAGACCACGAGCAGCCGCCAGAAGAACAGAAGCCGGACGAGCCCGAGGCGGAGCAGCCCCGGGTGGTGACCCACGTTGAGGAAGATGGGGAGGAAGGCGCGGAGCACGAGCAGGTGGCGGAGTTGGGCGACGACCTGAAGATCCCTGACGAGCTGCCAATCCTGCCGCTGCGTGGCCTGGTCGTATACCCTGAGACGGCTGTCCCGTTGATGGTGGGCCAGCCACGTTCGATCCAACTGGTGGATGACGTGGTGGGCAGCGACCGGCTGGTTGGCCTGGTAGCCAGCCAGAACCCTGAGAATGAGGAGCCCGGCCCGGACGAAATCTTCCAGGTGGGGACGGCGGCAGCAGTTCACCGCCTGTTCCGTGCCCCGGATGGCACCATCCGGCTGCTGGTGCAGGGACTGGCGCGCATCCGCGTAGACGAGTACACAGCGACCGAGCCGTATCTCAAGGCGCGTATCTCGCGTCTGCCGGAGACGGTGGAGAGCGGGATCGAGGTCGAGGCGCTAATGCGCAACATCGGGGAGCAGTTTCGCCGCCTTAGCGAGCTGGTGCCCAGCATCCCCAACGAGTTGTTGGCGACGGCGCTCAGCATCGAGGAACCGCTCCAACTGGTGTACACCGTTGCGACCTACATGCGAATCGACCCAGCCGACGCGCAGGCGATCATCGAGCTCGACAGCACTGTGGACAAGCTGCGCAAGGTGATGACCCTGCTTGGCAAGGAATTGGAGGTGCTGGAGCTGGGCCGCAAGATTCAGGCCGATGCCCAGACCGAGATCGACAAAGTGCAGCGCGAGTACTACCTGCGTGAGCAGCTCAAGGCGATCAAGCGCGAGTTGGGCGAGGAGGACGAACAGCAGGTCGAGGTCGAGGAGTTCCGGCGACGGATCGACGAGGCAGGTATGCCGGAGGAAGCGGAGAAGGAGGCGCGCCGCGAGATGGATCGCCTCACGAAGCTACCCACGGCTGCTGCCGAGTACGGGGTAATCCGCACCTACCTGGACTGGCTAACCTCGCTGCCATGGAGCAAGGCGACGCCCGACAAGCTGGACATCGCGCACGCCCGGCAGGTGCTCGACGAGGATCACTATGACCTCGAAGACATCAAAGAGCGCATTCTGGAGTTCTTGGCGGTGCGCAAGCTGCGCCAGGAGCGGGCCGGGGAGCGCGAGGAGAGCGACGAGCCTGCTGACCAGATCCGGCGCGAGC
>JAANMU010003169.1_pt1 | contig 10921 bp, 14 predicted proteins | sample 7279701 | NCBI WGS metagenome assembly JAANMU01 (sample SAMN14094539, study PRJNA606508) | bioreactor metagenome | isolation source: A lab-scale SPAN reactor treating ammonium-rich wastewater day 57 | place: Ireland: Galway | collected 2017-03-13 | reverse complement strand
ATCTTCCGCATCGTGCAGGAATCGCTGACCAACGTCATGCGGCATGCCGCCGCCGCCTCGGTGGCGGTCGGCCTGCGGCGCGACGGCGCGGCGCTGCGCCTGGAAATACGAGACGATGGTCGGGGATTCGACTACGAAGCGACCCGGCACGGTCCCTCCTTCGGCCTGCTCGGCATCCGCGAACGGGTGCGCGGGCTGGGTGGCACGCTTGACGTCGATAGCGGCCCGGGGCGGGGCACGCTCGTCTCGATTTGCATACCCCATCCCACGGAGCACGCGGCATGATCCGCATATTGATCGCCGACGACCACGCCATCGTGCGCGGCGGCCTGAAGCAGATCGTCGCCACCACCACCGACATCGTGGCGGCCGGCGAGGCCACCCACGGCGCCGAGGTGATCGACAAGGTGCGCCAGGCTGAGCTCGACCTGCTGCTGCTGGACATGACCATGCCCGGCCTGAGCGGGGTCGATCTGGTGCGTCGCGTGCGGACGGACAAGCCGGGCCTGCCGATCCTCGTGCTGAGCATGCACAACGAGGGCCAGGTGGTGTCGCGCGCCCTGCGCGCCGGCGCCACCGGTTACGTCACCAAGGACAGCGATCCGGCCATCCTGCTCGCCGCCATCCGCAAGGTGGCGGCCGGCGGCCGCTTCATCGATCCGGCGCTGGTCGACGCCATCGTCTTCGATGCCGGCAATGGCGACCGGCCGCCGCACGACCTGCTCTCCGACCGCGAGTTCCAGGTGCTGCAGAAGATCGTCGCCGGCGAGGCCATCGGCGAGATCGGCGCCGCGCTGAATCTGAGCGCCAAGACCATCAGCACGCACAAGATGCGCCTGATGCAGAAAATCGGCGTGGACAACAACGCCGACCTCATCCGCTATGCCCTCCGGCATGGCCTGGCGCAGGAATAGCGCGCCTTTCCCGTTTTTCCCCTTGTAGGTGTTTTTCCGACAGGCCGTAGGCGCATGCCGACAGCCAAAACAGTCAAAGCCTAAAGCAATTTCCGGCTTTTCCGACTCTTGAACCCGGGGGCCGGCGTCGTTACTCCCGTCAACAGGACGGATCACGTGACGATGAAATTGCTGATAGTCGAGGATTCGCAGCCGGTGAGAAACCGCCTGCGCGCCATTCTGTCGAGCCTGCCCGGGGTGCAGGCCGAGGAGGCGGCGGACATTCGCCAGGGCACGGCGCGCTTCCGCGAACTGGCGCCGGAAATGGTGATCCTCGATGTCCTGCTGCCGGATGGCAGCGGCCTCGACCTGCTGGGCGTGATCAAGCAGGAACGGCCGGCCACCCGCGTGCTGATGTTCAGCAATTACACCCTCTACCGCAAGCGCTGCGTGGCGGAAGGGGCGGATTACTTCTTCGACAAGACGATGGAACTGGAGAGCCTGACGACGACCGTCAGGCAACTGGCGGAGGCAAGCGCGTGACGAACGGGACGGACAAATCGGCGGAGCGGGAAGCGGGCCTGCCCTGGCTGCAGGCGCCCGCGACGGGCGTGGCCGGCGCGGCGCTGCTGCTGGTCGCCGGCGGCCCGAGCGCGACCCATCTGGGGCTGGCGGCCCTGCTGCTGGCGGTCGGCTTCGGGGCCGGGCGCCAGGCGCTGGGCGCCGGCCGACGCCGCCTGCGCGAGGCCGGGGAGGCGGCCGAGGCAAGGCAGCGCGCCGCCGAGGCGGAGCGGGCGGCCCGGGACAATGCCCGCGGGCTGGATGCCCTGTGCCGCAGCGTGCTGCCGATCTGGGCGCGGCAGATCGACGCCGCGCGCAGGCACACCGAGGACGCCATTACCGCCCTCTCCGGGCGCTTCGCCGGCATCGCCGAGAAACTCGAGGCGGCCGAGGCGGCGGCGCGCGATGCCGCCGGCGGCATGGGCCACGGCGGCATGATTGAAATCCTGGATATCACCCGCGCCGACCTCGATGCCATCACGCGCACCCTGCAGGCGGCCCAGGAAACCAAGCAGGAAATGATGAACGACATCGCCTACCTGGCGGGGTTTACCGGGGAACTGAAGAAAATGGCGGTGGAAGTCGGCAGCATCGCCGGCCAGACCAACCTGCTGGCGCTGAATGCCGCGATCGAGGCGGCGCGCGCCGGCGAGGCCGGGCGCGGCTTCGCGGTGGTCGCCGATGCGGTGCGCAAGCTGTCCACCCAGTCCGGCGAGACGGGCAAGCGGATCACCGAGAAGGTCGAGGCCGTCAATGCCGCCATCGCCGCCACCCTGGAAGCGGCCGACCAGACGGCCCGGCGCGACGAGGCGGCCATCCATGACCGGGATTCGATGGTCTCGGGAATCCTCGCCCGCTTTTCCGCCGCCGCGCAGGCCCTCGGCGATTCCTCGGAAATCCTGCGGCGCGAGAGCAGCGGCATCCGCGGCGAGGTGGCCGACGTGCTCGTCTCGCTGCAGTTCCAGGACCGCGTCAGCCAGATGCTGGTGCATATCCAGAGCGACCTGGAAAAGCTCGACCTGAAAGTGTCCGCCGCGGGCGGCGAGGGGGCGGCCTTCGATGCCGAGGCATGGCTGAACGAGCTGGCCGGCTCCTACACGATGGCGGAACAGCACGCCGTCCATGCCGGCGGCGCGGAGGCGCGGCCGCAGGATTCCGAAATCACCTTCTTCTGACGGGAGAAACGAGCATGGCAAAGACGATTCTCGTGGTGGACGACTCCAGCTCGCTGCGCCAGGTCGTGGGCATCGCCCTGAAGGGCGCCGGCTACGAGGTGCTCGAGGCCTGCGACGGCAAGGATGCGCTCGGCAAGCTGAACGGCAAGAAGGTGCACCTCATCATCAGCGACGTGAACATGCCGAACATGGACGGCATCGCCTTCGTCAAGGAGGTGAAGAAGATCGCCGAGCACAAGTTCGTGCCGGTCATCATGCTGACCACCGAGTCGCAGGAAGCCAAGAAGCAGGAAGGCCAGGCGGCCGGTGCCAAGGCCTGGGTGGTCAAGCCCTTCCAGCCGGCGCAGATGCTCACCGCGGTTTCCAAGCTGGTGATGCCTTGAGAACTCCTAACACAATGAAATGCGTGATGCGTTGTGCTTGGATGGCGATGGATGCTAGGCGCGGTGCGCCGCCCGCAGTCATTCTGCGGGCAAGCGCCGCAACGCCGCAGACACGCCATCCAAGCACAACCCTTCGGGGCGTCGGCGTTTGGGCGCATCGCGTCGTTGCGGCCGCTTGTCGTGGAATAACCACTGCCTGCGCGGCCGCGCCTAGCGCTGCACCCAAACGCCTTAGCCGCACATGTGTTTCATCGTGCTAGGAGTTCTAACCCCGGCGATAAAGTTGACTAAAACCGAGGGTTTTTTGTAACATTTCAGCGTTTGCTGATGTTTGGGAACCCATGATGTTTGCCCGCCTGCGTGAAGACATCGCCTGCGTATTCGACCGCGATCCCGCCGCCCGCACCACTTGGGAGGTGCTGACCTGTTATCCGGGCCTGCACGCCCTGGTCTTCCACCGTTTCAACCACTGGTTGTGGCGCATCGGACTGAAATGGCTGGCGCGCCTGGGCTCGAACGTGGCGCGCTGGATGACGGGCATCGAGATCCATCCGGGCGCCACGATCGGCCGCCGTTTCTTCATCGACCACGGCATGGGCGTGGTGATCGGCGAGACGGCCGTGATCGAGGACGACTGCACGCTGTATCACGGCGTCACGCTGGGCGGCACCTCCTGGAACAAGGGCAAGCGCCATCCGACGCTGGAACGCGGCGTGGTGATCGGCGCCGGTGCCAAGGTGCTCGGCCCCATCACGCTGGGCGAGGGCGCCAAGGTCGGCTCCAACGCCGTGGTGGTGCGCGACGTGCCGGCGGGCGCGACCGCCGTCGGCATCCCGGCGCGCATCATCGAGGACCGCAGCGAGATCGCCCGTGAAATCAAGGCCGGCCAGATGGGTTTTTCGGCCTATGCGGTGACGCGCAACGAGGACGACCCCATGTCGCAGGCCATCCACGGCCTTCTGGACCATGCCGTCGAAACCGATCGCCGGATCGAGAAGTTATTGAAATGCCTGGAACAATCCGGAGTGTGCAGGGCCGACGAGCTGGCCACCGCAGACAAGTTCGACCCGCAGTATTTGAGCAAAATAGTTGACTGAACTAATCGGGATTCGTATAGTCGACTTAAATGTTCAAGTATTAGGCGCGCAAGCGTCTTTTTTGGAGAGGATCCAAACATGAGACTGACGACGAAAGGCCGCTTTGCGGTGACGGCAATGATCGACCTCGCGCAGCGCCAGGCCAACGGTCCGGTGACGCTGGCCGGCATCAGCGAGCGCCAGAAAATTTCCCTGTCCTATCTTGAGCAGCTGTTCGGCAAGCTGCGCCGCCACAGCATCGTGGCCAGCGTGCGCGGCCCCGGCGGCGGCTACCGCCTGGCGCGCGGCATGAACGAAGTCTCCGTCGCCGACATCATCGCGGCGGTGGACGAGCCGCTCGACGCCACCAACTGCGGCGGCCGCGAGAACTGTGCCGACGAGCAGCGCTGCATGACCCACGACCTGTGGACCAACCTCAACAAGCGCATGCACGAATACCTGGCTTCGGTGTCCCTGCAGGACCTGGTCAACCAGCCGAAGGCCAAGGCTGTCGCAGCGTCGATCGCCATGGACGACCGGCTGCGCCCGCTGCGGCGCGACAGCGTGGCGGTGTCGGCGTAAAGCCTGTCCGATGTTCGCCCCGGCCTACCTCGACCACAACGCCACGACGCCGCTCGACGCGCGCGTGCTGGAGGCGATGCTGCCGTTCCTCAAGGAACGCTACGGCAATCCGTCCAGCCGCCACGAATACGGACGCGCGGCGCGCGCCGCCGTCGACACGGCACGCCAGCAGGTGGCGGCGGCGGTGGGGGCGCACCCGACGGAAGTGGTGTTCGCCAGCGGCGGTTCGGAGGCCAACAACCTGTTCATCAAGGGTGCGGCGGCCTGCCTCAAGCCGGGCGCCATCGCCGTCTCGGCCATCGAGCATCCCTGCGTGCGCGAGCCGGCCATGGATCTGCGGCGCCTCGGCTGGGACGTGCACGAGATCGCCGTGGATGCCGAGGGCCGTGTCACGGGGACTGACTTTTCCGCCGCCTTGGCAAAGAAGCCGGCGCTGGCGTCGGTGATGCTGGCCAACAACGAGACCGGCGTGCTGCAGGACATTCCCGCGCTGGCGGCGCAGGCGAAGGCCGCGCGTGCGTGGTTCCACACCGACGCGGTGCAGGCGCTGGGCAAGGTGGCCATCGACTTTCGCGCGCTGAACGCCGCCGGCGTGAACGCCCTGACGGTCTCCGCGCACAAGCTCTGCGGTCCGAAGGGCGCCGCGGCGCTGGTGCTGGACAAGCGCATCGAGCTGAAGCCGCTGATTTGCGGCGGCGGCCAGGAGCGCAACCTGCGCTCGGGCACCGAGAACGTGCCGGCCATCGTCGGCTTCGGCGCCGCCTGCGAACTGGCCGTGGCGCGGCTGGAAGCGGAGGCGGCGCGGCTGGCGGAATTGCGCGGCAGGCTGGAAGCAGGCCTGGCCGGGATGGAGGCGACGGTGTTCAGCCGCAACGCGCCGCGCCTGCCGAACACGACATTTTTTACGCTGGCCGGCATCGACGGCGAGACGCTGGTGGCACAGCTCGACCGCGCCGGCTTTGCCGTGGCGAGCGGCTCGGCCTGCTCGAGCGTCTCGCCCGAGCCCTCGCACACGTTGCTGGCGATGGGCGTCGAGGCCGGCATGGCGAAGGGCGCGCTGCGCGTCTCGCTCGGCCGCGCCAACACGGAAGAGGACGTCGCCCGCTTCCTGCAGGCGCTCGGCGAGACCACAAGAAAACTGAAAGGGCTGGCCGCGGTGGCCGCCTGAAGGCTCTGGAGATCAACATGCTGAAATTCCCCATCTATCTCGACTACTCGGCGACGACCCCGGTCGATCCGCGCGTGGCCGAGCGGATGATTCCCTGGCTGGTCGAAAAATTCGGCAACCCGGCCTCGCGCTCCCACGCCTACGGCTGGGAGGCGGAGAAGGCCGTCGAGGAGGCGCGCGAGAACGTCGCCGCGCTGGTCAATGCCGATCCGAAGGAGATCGTGTGGACCTCCGGCGCCACCGAGTCGAACAACCTCGCCATCAAGGGCGCCGCCTTCTTCTACCAGGGCAAGGGCAAGCACCTGGTCACGGTGAAGACCGAGCACAAGGCGGTGCTCGACACCCTGCGCGAACTGGAGCGGCAGGGCTTCGAGGTGACCTACCTCGATCCGCTGGAGAACGGCCTGGTCGACCTCGATCAGTTCAAGGCGGCGCTGCGCCCCGACACCCTCCTTGCCTCGGTGATGTACGTGAACAACGAGATCGGCGTCATCCAGCCGATCGAGCAGATGGGCGAGATCTGCCGCGGCAAGGGCGTGCTCTTTCACGTCGACGCCGCCCAGGCGACCGGCAAGGTGGCGATCGACCTCGGCAAGCTGAAGGTCGACCTGATGTCGTTCTCGGCGCACAAGACCTACGGCCCGAAGGGCATCGGCGCCCTCTACGTGCGGCGCAAACCACGCATCCGCCTGGAAGCGCAGATGCACGGCGGCGGCCACGAGCGCGGCCTGCGCTCCGGCACGCTGGCGACGCACCAGATCGTCGGCATGGGCGAGGCTTTCCGCCTGGCGCGCGAGGAAATGGCGTCCGAGAACGAGCGCATCCGCATGCTGCGCGACCGCCTCTGGAAGGGCCTCTCCGACATCGAGCAGGTCTTCCTCAACGGCGACCTGGAGCGCCGCGTGCCGCACAACCTCAACGTCAGCTTCGCCTTCGTCGAGGGCGAGTCGCTGATGATGGCGATCAAGGACGTGGCGGTGTCCTCCGGCTCCGCCTGCACCTCGGCCAGCCTGGAGCCGTCCTATGTGCTGCGCGCACTGGGCCGCCAGGACGAGCTGGCGCACAGCTCGATCCGCTTCACCATCGGCCGCTTCACGACGGTCGAGGAAATCGACTACACGATCCAGCTCCTGCACCGGCAGATCGGCAAGCTGCGCGAGATGTCGCCGCTGTGGGACATGTACAAGGAAGGCATCGATCTGAACACCGTCCAGTGGGCGGCACACTGAGTTTTTGAAGGAGCAGCGAAAATGTCCTACAGCGAAAAGGTTCTCGACCACTACGAACATCCGCGCAACGTCGGCGCCTTCGACAAGGAAGAGGACGGCATCGGCACCGGCATGGTCGGCGCGCCGGCCTGCGGCGACGTCATGAAGCTGCAGATCAAGGTGAACAAGGAGGGCGTCATCGAGGACGCCAAGTTCAAGACCTACGGCTGCGGCTCGGCCATCGCCTCCAGCTCGCTCGTCACCGAGTGGGTGAAGGGCAAGACGGTGGACCAGGCGCTGGAGATCAAGAACACGCAGATCGCCGAGGAACTGGCGCTGCCTCCGGTTAAAATCCACTGCTCGATCCTGGCCGAGGACGCCATCAAGGCGGCCGTGGCCGATTACAAGAAGAAGCACGACGCGTAAAGGTGAGGACATGTCAGTCACATTGAGCGAAAGGGCGGCGAAGCACGTTTCCAATTTCATCGCCAAGCGCGGCAAGGGCGTCGGCGTGCGCATCGGCGTGAAGACCTCGGGCTGCTCCGGCATGTCCTACAAGCTGGAGTTCGCCGACGAGGCGGCAGCGGAGGACATCGTCTTCGAGAGCCACGGCGTCAAGGTGCTGGTCGACCCGAAGAGCCTGCCCTACGTCGACGGCACGGAACTGGACTACGCGCGCGAAGGCCTCAACGAGGGGTTCAAGTTCAACAACCCCAACGTCAAGGACCAGTGCGGCTGCGGGGAAAGCTTCAACGTCTGACCTTTAGCGCCAGAACGTGATTCCGGATTTCAGCCAGGATTACTTCGCGCTGTTCGGCCTGCCGCGCGTCTATCGCGTCGACATGGCCCGGCTCGACCAGGCCTACCATGCCATGCAGGGCCAGGTGCACCCCGACCGCCACGCCCACCTGCCCGAGACCGAGCGCCGCCTGTCGATGCAGTGGGCGACGCAGGTCAACGAGGCCTACCGCACGCTGAAACAGCCGCTGGCGCGCGCGCATTACCTGCTGCGGCTGGCCGGCGCCGAGGGCGGCCACGAAAGCAACACCGTCATGCCGGCGGCGTTCCTGATGGAGCAGATGGAGTGGCGCGAAGCGGTCGCCGAGGCGCGCGCGGCGGGCGACCACCACGAGCTGGAAAAGCTGATGCGGCGCCTCGACTTGCATGCCGGCGAGATCCGCGCCGAGATCGAGCAAAGCCTCGATGCGCGGAAGGACTACGCCACGGCGGCGGACGCGGTGCGCCGCCTGATGTTCATGGAAAAGCTCGAACACGAAATAGAAGACGCGCTCGAAGCGCTGGAAAACTAGAAAAACGACATGGCGCTACTGCAGATTTCAGAGCCCGGCCTGTCCGCCGCGCCGCACCAGCATCGGCTGGCGGTGGGCATCGACCTCGGCACCACCAATTCCATCGTCGCCACCGTGCGCAACGGCATCGCCGTCGTGCTGCAGGACGAAGTTGGCCGCAGCCTGCTGCCCTCCATCGTGCGCTACAAGGCCGACGGCGGCGTCGACGTCGGCCATGCCGCGCAGGGCGCCCAGTCCCTCGACCCGCGCAACACCATTGTCTCGGTGAAGCGCTTCATGGGACGCGGCCTGAAGGACGTCTCGCACATCGAGTCGATGCCCTACGACTTCCTCGACGCCGAGGGCATGGTGCGCCTGCGCACCGTCGCCGGCGTGAAAAGCCCGGTCGAAGTGTCGGCGGAAATCCTCAAGCTGCTGCGCAGCCGCGCCGAGGCCAGCCTCGGCGGCGAACTGGTCGGCGCCGTCATCACCGTGCCGGCCTATTTCGACGACGCCCAGCGCCAGGCCACCAAGGATGCCGCCAGGCTGGCCGGCCTGAACGTGCTGCGCCTGCTCAACGAGCCGACGGCGGCGGCCATCGCCTACGGACTCGACAACGCCTCGGAGGGCGTCTACGCCGTCTTCGACCTCGGCGGCGGCACCTTCGACATCTCCATCCTCAAGCTCTCGCGCGGCGTCTTCGAGGTGCTGTCGACCAACGGCGACCCATCCCTCGGCGGCGACGACTTCGACCAGCGCGTGTACTGCTGGATGCTCGACGAGGCGAAGATCCGCTTCCCCAGCATCGAGGACACCCGCTACCTGCTGCTCAAGGCGCGCGAGGCCAAGGAGATGCTGACCAGCCATGACGAGGCGCCGGTCCATGCCGAGCTGTCGACCGGCGAGGCGGTCGATCTCACGCTGAAGATCGACGCTTTCGCCGAGATGACCCGAACCCTCATCTCGAAGACGCTGGGCCCGACGCGCAAGGCCCTGCGCGATGCCGGCCTGACGGTGAACGACGTCAAGGGCGTGGTGATGGTCGGCGGCGCCACGCGCATGCCGCAGGTGCAACGCGCCGTCGCCGAGTACTTCAAGCAGGAGCCGCTGACCAACCTCGACCCCGAGAAGGTGGTGGCGCTCGGCGCCGCGACCCAGGCCAACGTGCTGGCCGGCAACCGCGCCGGCAGCGACGACTGGCTGCTGCTCGATGTCATCCCGCTCTCGCTCGGCATGGAGACGATGGGCGGCCTGGTCGAGAAGGTCATCCCGCGCAATTCCACCATCCCCTACGCCCGCGCGCAGGACTTCACCACCTTCAAGGACGGCCAGACGGCGATGGGCTTCCACATCGTGCAGGGCGAGCGCGAACTGGTCGCCGACTGCCGCTCGCTGGCGAAGTTCGAGCTGCGCGGCATCCCGCCGATGGTGGCGGGGGCGGCGCGCATCCGCGTCACCTTCCAGGTCGACGCCGACGGCCTGCTCTCGGTTTCGGCGCGCGAGATGACCTCGGGCGTCGAGGCCTCGATCACGGTGAAGCCCTCCTACGGGCTCACCGACGACGAGATCGCCGGCATGCTGAAGGACTCCATGGAGCACGTCGGCGACGACGTGCAGGCGCGCAACCTGCGCGAGCAGCAGGTCGAGGCCGGACGCCTGATCGAAGCCGTCGAGGCGGCGCTGGCCGCGGACGGCCGCCTGCTGCGCCCGGACGAGCGTGCCGACATCGAGGAGGAAATCGCCGCGCTGAGCAAGCGCATCGCCGGCACCGACCACCGCGCCATCAAGGCCGGCATCGACTCGCTCAACGCCGCCACCCAGGACTTCGCCGCCCGCCGCATGGACCAGGGCATCAAGCGGGCACTGACCGGACACAAGGTAATCGAGCTCAAGCTATGACCCAGATCATCGTCCTGCCCCATGTCGAACTGTGTCCGGAGGGCGCGGTGGTCGACGTGCCTGCCGGCACCTCCATCCTCGACGGCCTGCTCGCCAACGGCATCGAGGTCGAACATGCCTGCGAAAAGTCCTGCGCCTGCACCACCTGCCACGTCATCGTGCGCGAGGGCTTCACTTCCCTCGCCGAGGCGGAGGAGAACGAAGAGGACATGCTCGACAAGGCCTGGGGCCTGGAGCCGAACTCGCGCTTGTCCTGCCAGGCGAAGGTGGCCCAGACGCCACTGGTCGTGGAAATCCCGAAATACACCATCAACATGGTGAGCGAGGGACACAAGAAATGAAGTGGACCGACATCAACGACATCGCCATCGAGCTGGCCGATGCCCATCCCGACGTCGACCCGATGAAGATCAATTTCGTCGACCTGATGAACTGGGTACGGGCGCTGCCGGACTTCAACGACGACCCAAGCCACTGCGGCGAGAAAATCCTCGAAGCGATCCAGGCGGCCTGGATCGAAGAGAAGGAGTAGCGGCATGAACCGAGACGAAGGCGGCCTGCAGCGCAACGTGCTGGGCGGCCCGCTCGGCGTCTGCAGCGAGAAGCCGGTGACCGGCTTCTACCGCACCGGCTGCTGCGACACCGGCCCGCAGGACGTCGGCCGCCACACCGTCTGCATCGTCGCCA
>JAANMU010003166.1_pt1 | contig 10932 bp, 7 predicted proteins | sample 7279701 | NCBI WGS metagenome assembly JAANMU01 (sample SAMN14094539, study PRJNA606508) | bioreactor metagenome | isolation source: A lab-scale SPAN reactor treating ammonium-rich wastewater day 57 | place: Ireland: Galway | collected 2017-03-13 | reverse complement strand
GCGCTGGCTGCGCTGAAAGACAAACCCTACACCGCCATCCCTAGCTGGAAAAATGACGGAACCTGGGAGCTGTGGACGGTGGAAGGCGACGGCGAAACCGAGCCCTGCATCATCAGTGGCCCATCGACAACCTATGCCAGCGAGGCCGATGCGCTGGACGCCGGTGCGGCCTGGATCGCCAACCTCAATTCCATCCCTCGCTGACAAAGCCGACGCCTCGGTGGCTGATCTCCACCAGCGGCCTGATGTCTTGCACCTGGACGACTCCTCGGTCATCACGAGCTGCCGAACCCAAGGCCCGCTGCAGAACCAGACGCACACTGCGCGGCGGCAAGGCTTGCAGACGGGACAGGACATCATCATCCAGCCTCTCGGCAAAGGCGTTGCCCCAGCTCGACTCGTCGCGGAGTCGGTTGTAAATCGACTGAGCAATGCTTCTGACCTGCTCCGGCCTGGGCGGTTGAATGTGCAACACCGTCAGCCGTGAGCGCAGCGGCCCCGGAATGGCATCCAGCTCATTCGCGGTAGCCATCCAATTCACATGACTGGCGTCGATGGCAAAGTCGCGGATCGACAGGTCGATGAAATCCCGCGCACTGCGCGGTTCCAGCAAGGTATAGAGCGCCGCCAGCGGATCGTATTGCGGTCGCCCGTTGCTGGCCTTATCCAGCTCATCGAGCACCACCACCGGGTTGGCCAGTGGCTGGTAAGCCAGCAGCTCAAAGAGCTGGCCTGGCTCGGAATTGCTCCAGAACGATTCGGAACCTGCGAGCGGCGAACTCGATTGCGTGCTCGCCATATCGAAGACCCGAAACGGCAGCGCGAGCTGATCGGCCAGCCAGCGTGCCGCCTCGGTTTTACCAATGCCCGCCGGGCCGACCAGCAACACGGCAGGCCAGGACACGCGGCCATCGCCCAGACTGGACAAGGCGAAGTGATCACGCAGCAGCTCGGCCAGTTCATGGAAGTTTGGGAAAGCCTGCGCGAACTCATCCAGCAGGGCTTTCCAGTCCGGGGGTAGCAGGCCCAGTTGGCGGCTGCCATGGCCCGCCCGCTTGATCCGCTCTGCCATCGCCTGTGCGCGCTTGAACTTGTCGTCGCCTTTTGGTCGGTGGCGATCCACGAACGCCTCCAGCCCGGCTTCATCGAGAAAGACGATGCTCGGCGCTGGCTCTGATTTGGCCGCTTCTGTCGACTGTTCCTGAACCTGCTCCGGTTCGGCTTCACTCAAGACCGGCTCATTTTCAGCTGCCACGGCGGCACGTGCATCCTCGCTCGTTACCTTGCCCAAGTCGCGCACCACCTGCTGCACACCTTGTTCGACGATGAGCTGGCGGCTGCGGCGCACTTCTTCGGCAAACAATCCTTGGATGCCGTCGTGTTGCGGACAGCGTTGCGGACGGATGCCATCCCCGACAACCTGCGCACCGCAAACCGGGCATTGTTGCTGCGAAAGATGCTTGGTCTGGGCAATCAGATCGAGCACGGCCGCTGCACGTTCGCTGTGGTGTCGCGGTGGCTGGTAATGAATGGCCAGGCGATCCCGGTTGCAGCTCACTGACAGTGAGCCCTTTCGTGCGAGCACTGTGGGCGGCAGCAGGTATTCCAGCTGAGCAAACAGATGTGCCACCACGGCCAGATGCCCTGGCGCGGGTTCGACGATCTGCCGGGAAAGCCAGGGATGCTGCGCCTTGAGTGCAGCAATGGCGGTTTCGTATTCCCGCAGGCGCAACGGACGGGCTTGCTTTGGCTTACTCATGATAGCCCTCAAATTACTTAACTATAATTTACTATAACGTTAATTTGCGCGAATCGCCAAGCTCCGCGCTCTCGTCTTCTTGGCCAATAAGTCTTATAGTGATTTACAGTGAATTCATGGAACCTGACATGCCAAGCATTGCCCCCGAGCAATTGCCAGCCCTTGCCGCCGCCTTGATACGACTGCGCGGGGAAACGCTGGGGCGGATCGCTGAAGCCACCGGTATCCGCACTGCCAACCTCTCGGTCTGGCTGCGTGGCAAGGAACAGGTGATCTCCGCCAAACGTTTGATCGGCCTGTTACATCATCTCGGTATGGAAGGCGGTCGCCTGCGTACCGACGTGTTACACCAGTGGCAGGATCGTGGGGCACTGGATGACAGCATGCTCGTGCTAAGCCTGCTGCAGGCCAACAACCAGCCGATGTGGTTGTTTCAGGATGAGCAGCCGGGGCTTATCAAGACGCGCTTTCTGTTGGCTGGCGATGTGCTGATCCGCATGAAGATCGAGCCGGGCGTCGATCAGGCCCTTGATCTGGCGACAGTCGCCAGGGTGGATCGTGTCATCACTACGCCTACGGCATTGGCCGGGGTGCCAATCGACTCGATGGCATCAGCACGCAGCAGCCTCTTGGCGCTGGCGGAGCAGACCGCATCGGACGTGGGTGACGAAGAACTGCTGGAAGGGCTGATGTTCCACCTGACAGAAACCGTTGGTAGCAATGCCGCCTCGCCGCAAGATTGGCAGCGGCTGGAGCTGATTCTGAGACAGGCTCTGGAAGCGGGTATGTCCCCAGGCGACATAGCACGCTTACTCGAAAGGCACCTACAGAACAGGTAGCCAGACCGCTTCCTGTTCGAGCGCCAGTCCGGATTGGCGCATTTGTGCGGTTAACGGGCTCAGATAGTCGGGCAACTGGGCAACGGCACTGGCGAAGTCCCGAAACGTATCCTGCCATAGCCGCTGGCTGCCATAGCGTGCCAGTTTGCTTTGCCAGTCGGGCATCAGCCAGCATTTGCAAGCATCACCAAGCTGTGCAAAGAGTCGCGCGAAATTGGCCAACCCCACCCCGTCATAGTCCGGGAACAGTACGACACGGCTTGCACGCGGGCGCTGCCCCAGCCAGGCGAGAAGCCGGCCATCGAGCTGGCCACCGTAGTACAGCAGGGTGGCCTGCGTTCCGGTCGGCAACCAATCCGTGCGGTCAAACAGCGCCTGGTTCTCCACCAGCCAGAGTGGCTGCTCGCTTTGCCAGGTATCGCCGGCTTCGATGCGCAGGCTGGCGGCTCCGAAGTCGTGGGTCAGCCGGCTGAGTGGCAGCTCGGTCCCGTGTTCGCCTTGCCGCCAGCAAACCTTTTCGCCAACAGTCTTGAGCAAGGGGTAGTAGCACTCATGCTGATGATTGCGCGCTTTGCTGTCGCGGGCAAGGGCGATGTGTTGCGCCCGCAGCGGCAGGTCGTCCGTGGTAAGCATCCCGACCTGGGGGGAGAGTGCGCTCAGATGGATATCGAAGAGTCGCGGATCGCGGACACGGTAAACATCACCGCGCCCCTGACGCTGGCAGGTCACCGCTCCGGTCTGCCGAGCAAAGTGATCCAGCGCGCGGCGCTGAGCGGCGGTGAACTGGCTGGCCTGCAGGTATGGCTGACCATGCAGCTTGAGCAAGGCTGCGCGCAGGGTTCGATCCATGGTCAGGCCTCCAGCGGTTCGATTATCTGCCAGCTATGGCGGCTGATCTGGTTGCTGCCGTTGCGCGTGTGAATCGGCACGCAGTAGCGCACGGTGGTCAGCGGCGCGGGCGAGGCAAAAATCAGCGAGAAACCGAACTCCGCTGCCGTGTCGATCAGGCTGCGCTGATTGCGGGCGTCCAGCGCCAGGGCTTCGTCCAGGTAGCAGATGCCCTGGATGGGGCGACGCTGATCCTGCATCAGATGCAGCATCGCCAGCCCCGTCACCAGTTTGGCCATCAGCACGGTGCCATTGGAGGCGGCACTGTCGAGGTCGTCGAAGGCTTCCGGCTCGCGATCGGCCTTGCCGACCCAGAAGCGCAGGCGAAACAGGTCGGCCACGCGCAAGCCGTGGCGGGCATTGCCCTCTGCGATCAGCAGGGTCTTGGCGCGATTGAGCTGCTCGTCGTCAAGGACGCTCTGCTGGTTGAACAGCTCGAAGGTTTCGCCACTGTCCACCGTGGCGGCGGTATTGATCAGCAGCTCGATAGCTTCGACCAGGATGGTTTCGTCCTCGGGTTCGATCTTGAACACCGCCAGGTCGGAAAGTTGCCGGCCGCTGATCTTGCGGTTGAACTCGCGCATCCGGCGCTTGAAAGCAAACAGGCCGTCGCGCAGTTCGCGCAGGCAGGCTGCCACATTCACCACCGCCGAGCGTACCTTCTTTTCCAGGGCTTCGGCTTCCTGCGGCAGGTGATGGGCGAATTCAACGAGACGAACAATCTCGTTTTCCGGTTCTCCGACAAACTGATACTTGGTCAATCCGGCGGTATGGATTTCACCCAGCAGATGGCGAATCTGCTCATCCAGCTCCAGCAACTGGCGGCAGTCAGTCAGATAAGTCTGCAGCCGTTCGGCCAGTTGTTCCGGCGCAAACTCGGGCTGGGCCAGCCAGGGGTGGTGTGGCAACTCGGCCAGCCAGGTGAAGGGGCCTTCGTGGTCGATGCGCTGATGACGGCGTTGCTCGATCTGCCGGTGTTGCTGCTGCAAGGCCGCCAAATCCTGCTGGCGTTGCTGACGCTGCTGATCCAGTGCGTAGTGCCGCTGTGCCGACTGGGCCAAATGGGTGCCGAGTTCTGCGAGCCTGTCCTCCAGTGTCTGCAGCCGCGTCTTGCGCTCGGCCTCGCTCTGCTGCAGATCCTGCATTTGCGCGTAGTCTCGCAGTTCGGCATCCATCTGTGTCAGTTGCTGCTCCAATGCCTGGCGCTGTTGCTTGACCCTCTCCAGGGCTTGGGCGGTGGCCAGTTGTTCTTGCAGCTGAGCCTGCTGTTGCTGCAGCTCCTGCTGCAATTCGCCCAGTTCCGCCAGAGTGCGTTGCTGATACTGCGCGGGCAGGGCTTCCAGCCGCAGTTGCAGGCCAGGCAAGTTGAGTTGCCGGGCATCAGCATCGGCCAAGGCTGCAATCAGCGCCTTGCCATCGAGATGGAAGTCTTCGCTGCCCAAAGTCAGTACCGGCTTGGCCAGCATCTTGTTCAGCGCACTGAGTTGTTCCGCAGATACGACACCGGCCAGTTGCTGATAGAGGTTCTGCCCCTGGGTGCGCAACTCCTGAGCCAGCTGCGCGGATTCCCGTTCGATCCGGGCCAGCTCGCGCTCGATGGCCGCAGGCGTGCGGCTCTGGGCCTGGCCGATCCGTACCACCAGCGCATCCCGTTGTTCCTGCAGCTCGCGGCGGCGCGCCTCCAACAGGGCGCGTTCAGGGATCAAGGCAAAACGCTGCTGCAACGCGCGCAACTGTTCGCTTTGCTGGCGGAGCTGCTGTTGTTCCAACTCGCACTCTTTCTTCTCGCCAGCCGACTGCATATCCTGTTCGCGCAGGCGCTGCAGCTCGGTATCGCACTGCGCCAACTCATGCTGCAAGGTTTGCTGGCGGGTCTCGTAATGCTGTTGCCATTGGCCCAGTGCTGCGTCGATCAAGGGACGCCAGCACAGCAATTTGCCGCGCAACACCAGGCGGGCCTCCTGCTTCCGTTCCAGTTCGCCAAGGGTAGCTTGCAGCCGCACGGCGGCCAGGTACTGGCTGCGTTCGGCGTTGAGATCGGCGAATGCCTTGTCCCATTCCGCCTTGAAGTCGATGCTGGCATCCGGCAGATCGCGGCGGAAAATCTGCAGCAGATAGTCCTTTACCTCGCTGGAGCGCAGTTTGTCCAAGCGCAGTGTGCGGGTCAGCACCCGCTGAAAAACGCTGGCATCGCTGGCGTGCTCCAGCCGGAAAATGCAGAAATCCTGCTGACTGGCGAGCTTGCGGCTGCGCCCGCCATACACCATGTCGGCAAATTCGCTGCTGCTGTAGCTGAACACCCGGCGCCCAAAGCTCGCCAGATGGCTGGCTAGTTGCGGTTGTGCCACCAAGGTGCCATCCGGCAGGCAGAACTCCTCGACCTTCAGCGGCCCGGCATAGGCGAAATACTCGTACTCGAAGCTTACCCCTTTGCCCACGCAGCCCAGCACTACGGTGCCGGACTCCGGCAGCGACACCTCCAGCAGCACATAGGCGCTGTTGTTGGGGAAATAGAAGCGCCGGCTCTTATCCACATCGTGCGCACCAAAATCCATACGGCGGCGGTCGATGATCAGCAGAAACTGCAGGGCATTGATCAGGCTGGTCTTGCCGGTATTGTTGGGCGCCACCAGAGAGACCGCACCATCGAGCGGCAACTCGGCGCGCGAGTAGCCAGCACTACCCAGCAGGACCAGACGTTGGAAGCCGTATTGCATCAGGTGTTCTCCTCGTCCTCCAGCGTATCTGCAGTCCAGTCTTCCTCCGCAGGCGCGTTCGTCTCGTCGCCATCGCGCTTGGCCGTCAACGCCAGGCTCTCGAAATGATCGAGGTAGCGATATACCGCGGGCAGCAGTCGCCAGCCTGCCGGCTCGGCCACAGCAAAGCCCAGGTTGCAGGCGCGGCCCAGCAGCTCCACCAGGGCATCGGGGTTGAGACCCTCGGCATCCAGCAGGTCTTGCTGTTGTTTGTAAACCTCGGCCAGCCAGGCGCTGTCGATCAGCCAATCGGTAAAGCGCTGCAGGGTTTTGCCGGCGTTGGCCTGGGCATCGAAGATCACCATGAACAGCAAGGCCAGTTGGCGGCTCGTCTTGCCGATGTTGCTGTTGGCGTCACTGTTGTGAAACCAGGCAAAGCCCCGGACATCCAGGCGCAGCTCGAACCCCAGCGCGGCAAACAAACCGGCATAGCTGGCCTCGTGCTGTTCCAGTTCAGCCCACAGCACAGGCTCGGCCATGCGGTTCAGGTGCTTGCCGGAGAGAAACAGCCGGAACAGCTCGGCCAGTGCCGGCATTTGCGACAGCGCTGCAGCCAAAGTTTGAGAGGTCGTCATTGCGGGATACTCACGCGGTGAGGGTGATGCAGGACGCGAATCGTCTGCAGCGTGGTTTTTTCAGGCTGACTGGCTGCCTCGAACTGCCAGCCGGGCTCATGTTGCAGGTCATGAAACAGACGCAGCAGGGTGGCATCCTGCAGGTGGGCGTAATGGCTGTGCAGCCAATCGAGCAGATTTTCCACTGGCAGGCTGCGGGCCAGATGCGCACGAATAGCGGCTTCGTCCACCTGCTCCAGCAAGGGAGCGTCATCGCCGGGTTCATCCTGCGGAAAGGCCACCGCCTGCGGCTGGTATTGGCGCGCGGCCGCCATGAGCGCCCGTACCTCATCGCCCAATTGCAGTTTGAAACCGCGCTCATTGCGCCAGATGGGGAGCGCCGTGTCATTCGCCGGGCGCGACAGTGCGCGACGCAAGCCGCGTTTGCGCACCTGCCCCAACAGCAAGCTGATGGCACTGGTCAGCGCGTTGTGCTGACGCAGCTCTTCGCGCAGGGGCAGCAGGGTGTCGGCGCACTGTTGCGCCACCAGCCGGCCAAAGCGCCGCAGCTCCTTGGCCTGGTGCGCCACCTGACGCAACTGCAGGCGATGCGAGTAGAGCGCACCCTGTACCGACAATTGCTCCAGACTCCAGTCCAGCGCACGCTCGGCGTCTTCCAGATAGCGATAGAAAGTGCCCTGCGAGCCGCTGTCCATCATCTGGTTCATCGGCTCCACATAATGATCGTAGGCTTCCAGCACCTCGCGGTAGCGCTGGCTGATCGGCATGCTGCTGTCGGCGCTTTTGGCGTTTTCCGCCAGCTCAAAGAGCGCATGCCGGTCCTGATCGAGCTGCAGGCTGATCTGGCGGAAGAGTTCTGCCAGCTTGTTGGCGGCCCCGCGCACGCGATCCATGTCGGCCCCGAGCATCCCTTCATTGAGTGCTTCGGTGGCTTCACGGATGGCCGCAACACGCGCCTGCAGTACGGCAGCCAGGCCCAGCTCATGTTCACGGGTGAGGCCGCGCACGAACTCCAGCACATAGGCATTGAGCTGCAGATCACTGCTGCGCGGCAAGGTTTGCAGGATGTCCGCATTGACCAGGGCACGCAGCACCGCGCCCTGCGTTTCGGCATCCCGTTGCCCGGATACCTTGGCAATGCCGTTCAACACCTGATCGCTGGTCAGCACGGCAAACTCGCGCGACAGCCGCACCAAAAGCTCCACGGTGTCCCAATGGGTGTAAAGCGCGTAGACCAGCGAGCGAGGGTTGGCCATGTCAGTTCAGTCTCCCACCACCGAGCAGGCCTGCCCTGTGCGGCATGCTCTCACCCGCCAGCCGCACAGGGCGGCAACCCGGCGCATGGCCGCAGCGGGGTTTCATGAGGTGCAGGCTGGACGCATCGACCATTCGTTGTCCCCACGCCGCCGCGCCCGATTTCTGGCGAAATCGAGCCCAGCGGCCACATTCTTTGTGCTCTCGCGAGCCAGCACAAAGAATGTGCTCAGCGTGCTGGGGACAAGCGACTTTCGGGCTGCGTCCCGGCCGGAATGTGTAAGGCATGGTGGCAACACTGTGTGCACAAAGTGGCGTCAATGTGGTGAGCAGTGTGGCAACACTGTGTTGAACATGGCGGCAGCATTGTGGCGACATGTGGGTCACAGCGTGGCAACAAGGTGTCGCTGACAGCTCAAGCGGTCGCATGGATGAAAGCATTCAATGCCGCCGCGATGCGTTTGCGGCGCTCTTGCAAGAACGCCTTGTACTGATCCAGTACCAACAGTTCCTCCTCCACCGGGATGCACTGTGCTGCGAATGGTGTTTCACCGTGCTGCGCCACCAGCGGCAACAGGTAGGTCACAGGCGCTTTGTCGCTGATCGCACGATTGGTTTTGCCGCCGATGAAAGCCAGGTTGGCGATGTCGTCGGCCTCGCGAGGGGTGTAGCTGCCGCGCAGCAATGCCTTGGGGAAAATGTGATGAAACTGCAGGCGGTGCTGACTGCCCGAGTGGTCCAGAGCAATGGCCAGGTGGCTGCGCCAATCCTTGGCACCTGCCGCACGAAACGCCAGGAACATGGTCTTGAACAGCGCACTGCGCTGGTTGCGCCCCTCCAGCTCTTCCGGCGTGATGTCAAGCCGGCCGAACTGTAGACGCAACCGGTCGATCAGTTCATTGACGCCGCCGCCATTGCGGATGATCGCTAAATCCTGATCCAGAATGGTCTCACTGGAACCCCGGGAGAAACGGCCTTTGGCATTGGCGGCCAAGGCCCAGTAGCGCAACTGCTGCGCTTCTTCCGTGCTGAGGGCATAGTTGCGGCGGTGTCCAAAGTAGGCCAGTACCACGAGTAAGAAGGGCGATGACAGCAAGGCAGGGCTGTCGATACCCAGATTGCTGCGTGCGAAATTGAGGGCAAATTCCATCCCCTCGCAGGCTTCTTTCCACGCTTGCTGCAGTACGTCCAGGGTCAGGCTGCCGACGGTCAGAAAACGGGATTGCCCGGTGGCAAAGGCCATCAAATTCTTCAGGTGCAAACCCAGATCAAGCTCGAAACCGTTCTGGGCGCAAGCACTCTGGAAGTCCAGGAAGGTCTGCAGCGAGTGCCGCCATTTGGCCGTGATCTGCGCCAGAGCCAGATCGGAGCTGCGCAGCTTGGCGCCCAGCGAGTTGACCCGCACGAAGATTTCCGTGACCTCGTCGTAGGACAGTGTTCGCTCCAGCACGTCCATGCGATACACGTACTTGCGAATGCCGCGTAGCCGGGCCAGGCGCTGACTGTATTTCTCGTAACGCGGATCATCAAAGCCACTGATGCCCGCACGTTTGAGGAAAGGCGCATCGCTGTCGGTCTTGAAGACTTCGGATACCTTCACCCACTGCGGCAACTGCTCCAGCTTCCGGGTCGCCACCACGAAGGTCATTTTGTTGAAGCGCGTCAGCAGTTCGTCTTCGCTGGCGTCGGCCTCGTCGCCGCCCAACTCGCCGTCCTCATCGACCTCAGCGTCATCGCCGTTCTCATCCACTTCGGTCACGACGGCCAGTTGGTCGGGATGCTCCAGATTGAAGAGCAAATCGATGGGCCGACGGCGACCGCGCACCGACACCGGCTCGCCACGAATGACGGCAGAGAGCGAGGTCAGACGCTGTTGTCCATCGAGCAACAGGCGGGTGCTCTGATAAGGGTTATTGCTTTGGCTGACGGCAAAGCTTTGCAGGGGCACGGCCTCATCGGTTTCCCACAGCAGAATCGCCCCCGAGGGATAGCCCCGATACAGAGAGTCGAGCAAGTCGCGCACGCGCGTGGAGCGCCAGACATACTGCCGCTGCATTTCCGGCAAGCGCAGCTCACCGCGCTCGATCATCGAGACCAGTTCTTCAACGCTGGCTTCAGCCTTGGCCATGGTGCTTCCTTATCCTCTCAATCTCACTCAACTGCTGCGGGAGGCTCGGCAGCGGGGATGATCAACAACAGCTCGGAGTCATCCACTAACCTGTAAACCGGCCGCTTGCCGGACAGTCGTTCGCTCTGATCCAGAATGATCTGAACCCCCTCGCCACGCTTGTCCATCATGGCGCTGCGGCCCGTGATCGCTTTGTCCGCCTCGGGCACGGAACATTTGGCCAGCAGGCTGGTGATGGCTTCGTTTCGCGCGGCCTGGCGGTAGGGAAGGCTCTCCACCGTCATGGTGTTGGGGATGGCGCCCGGCGAATACAGCTCCAGCCGGTCCGCAAACATCCGCAGGCGGATTTTGGCGCCATGGATCGAGTAATCCCGGTGTGCAACGGCATTGACCAGGGCCTCGAAGACGGCGGTCATGTCGTACTGCGGCAGATCGTGCCGGCCCTCATTCTTGGTGGCATAGACCTGCATGTTCTTGCGGACGAAGTGGCAAGCCGCCAGCACCTGGGCATCCAGCGGCCCGGTGATGTCCTGGGCGTCGAGTTGATAGGCCGTGTCGCCTTGTGGCAGCACCTCGGTGCCACGGTATGCCACGGCCTGAATAAAGGCATTTGGCAGCCAGCGGCGAGGGTCAGCGCTTGCCATCAGCACGCCGGCAATGGTTGGCCGAAGTGCGCCGTCGGCATCGGTGCGCGCCATGGCCAGTTTATCCAGCAGCACCTCGCGCGAATCCT
>JAANMU010003165.1_pt1 | contig 10935 bp, 7 predicted proteins | sample 7279701 | NCBI WGS metagenome assembly JAANMU01 (sample SAMN14094539, study PRJNA606508) | bioreactor metagenome | isolation source: A lab-scale SPAN reactor treating ammonium-rich wastewater day 57 | place: Ireland: Galway | collected 2017-03-13 | reverse complement strand
GTTCCTATCCATAAAATCGAATGATCTTTTTTCTTATTACCTTCAACTGATTCATAAATTGTGAAGATGTTGTTGCTGCTAAGATTCTGTTTACTGCCTTCATCAGCACTCCAGTTGTAAAAATTCTTTTTATCTTCACCTTGATATAAATCCAAACCGCCTCCATTTGTCCCAATCCATATTCTTCCAAATTTATCTTTAAACGTAACCCAAACATCATTATAACTTAAACTTGATGAATTATTTTGTTCATTCCGCCAATGATCAACCTTTGAAGTCTGAGGATTCAGCCTTGATAATCCGGCTCCCCAAAATCCCAACCATATCATTCCATCATTATCTTCAAGAACTGTTTTAACATAGCCAAAAGCAGAAATATTAAAATTCGGATTATTGACTTTCCAGGATTTGATTCGGTTAGTATTAAGATTTAATTCTTTTAAACCTTGTCCGTAAGTGCCAATCCATAGTTTGTCATTATTACTATTATACAAACACCAAACATTTAATGCACTCAGCTCAGCGCTCTTAATTATTGATGATTTTGAATTACTTGTTTGTACGCCAATTAGCCCGACATCTGTTCCAAACCAGATTGATTTATCTTTTGTTTGTGCAATTGCTCTTATATTATTCTCTGATAATTGAGAAACTATTTTTAAAAAATGTTCTGCTGAAATAAGATTATTAAACTTAGAGCGTTTGGGACAATAAAAATTTACAGCATTATCAGTAGCTATCCATATAACACCAGATCTATCAATAAGTAAATCATGAATCTGATTGCTTAGTAACTCCCGCTTCCCCTCATTATTATAAGTGATTCTTTCTGAGTAATCATTTGTTAAATTTATTCTGATAATACCGCCATACGTGCCAACCCATAAAATCTTTTCTCCATAAGCAGCTCCTTCAACAATTGCACTTACACTGTAGCCATATTGCAGATCAAAATTCTGAGGCAGAGGTATCTGAAGAAATATTTCGTCTTCTGTATTAAATTTTATTAAACCGTTTAAAGTGCCAATCCAGATAGTATTGTCATAAAAATCTGATTCGGTAAGATGCCAAACAGAGGTATTGATATGATCAGTAAATCTTTTGAAAGGATTGTCTGGCTGATCAGGAATAAATTTATTTAATCCCTTGTAAGTAGCAATCCAGATATTGAATTTTTTATCTTCAATAATCGAGGTTATATAATTTTCGGAAAGGGATTTAGGATTACCGGGAATATTCTGCCAATGCTCAAATTTATTTTCAGAAGGATTAAATCTATAGACTCCGTTTTTATAAGTCCCGATCCAGATCAAATTTTTACTATCCACATAAAGACATGTTATACTTATTTCTTCTGCATCATTGGAATCAATAGTCCAGTTTTCAAATTTATCAGTCTCAGGATTGTATTTGTTTAATCCGCCGGTTTTTGTTCCAATCCACAAATTTCCCGCATGATCTTCCGCCATTGCCCAGATAATATTTTCTGAAATTGAAAATCTGTCAGCAGGATTATTACGGTAAACTTTAACTTCATATCCATCGAATCTGTTTAATCCGTCATCGGTACCAAACCAGATAAAACCTGTATGATCTTGTATCAGACAATTTATAAAGTTGTTCGATAAACCGTTCATTGCAGTAAACGAACTGAACTTCATTTCCTGTGCAAAGACATCCCTGCAAAAAGAAACGCATAGTAAAACTGATAACAAAAGTTTACAAATTTTCATCTTCATTATAATTGAATCAGATTAGCTCCTGAATAAAATATATATCTCCGATTAAAAAAGAAAAGATACTTTAAAAAATTAATTTCAAAGAAAGCTTAAAAATGAACAGAATTCCTATTCACGGAAAAAACCGTTAAAAGTATTTACAAATTAAGGTATGATTTTAGTTTATTGCCCGTAGAACAATAATACCTGTATGCTTTTTAATTTTCTGTAAGTAATCGTGTAAAGTTTCAGGAGTAATCTGAACTTTAGCACCAACTAAAGGAGCATGCAAAAAATGAATTTTACCATCATCCATTTTAACTGCAATACCAACATGGTTAATATCCAATCCTTTTACAGAAGAGGTGATAGCAATTAAGTCGCCTGTCTTAATTTTATTTTCTACAGATTCAACTTTTGTTTTTGGGATGTAATAATAATTTCTTTTATTTATATCTATTTCCTGTTTACGTATAACTGGTATAAAATCAGGGTTCTCTTCCAGTTGTTTATAGTATTCAGGATTCTCTGTCATAAAACTCAGATCAAACTTTATCTGTTTACCGCCGATTTCTTTTGTTACATCTTTTACAATGTTTTTTTGTTGATTATTAAAAATCCAATCTGAAAAGTAATGTAAACGGGAAGGATATTTATCAATTTTTCCATCCCGGTATCTGACAAAAGTTAATTCGTTCTGATAATCCTGCAGTTTGGTTTTACCCTTTTCAATACAGCGTGCAAGCGTTAATGTAGTTTCTAAAAAAGTAGTGCAGTCAAGTTCTGAAAAATTAATTACCAGTTGTTCATCGCCATCTTTTTCAAGAGTATGGGCAACATATTCTGTTCCTATAAAACTTTTACCGATTTCTGCTATTATTTCATTAATTGGTTTTTTGCCAAGTTCATTTTCATCAGCAAGAGAAATTTTACTGTTAAATATTTTTATATCGTTTTCAGAAAATACCTGGGACTGGATATCCGATGAAATAAAAATAAAAGAAATCAAAATCAAAAATATTTTCATTATATTTTTCAGCATAAGCTATATAATATCTTCCTCAAAATTTGATGCGGCTGCTTGTGAATACTCCTCAAATTGCCTTGCATGTGCAAGATTTTCAAACCGTGCATATTCTTTAATGAATGCGAGTTTTATAGTTCCTGTTGGACCGTTACGCTGCTTGCCGATAATGATTTCAGCAACACCTTCATTTGATTCTCCGTTCTCATCTTTTTCAATTCCATAATATTCAGGACGATTTAAAAATATTACAACATCAGCATCCTGTTCAATGGAGCCTGATTCACGAAGATCAGAAAGCTGCGGGCGTTTATCAGATCTTGTTTCAACAGCGCGGTTTAGCTGAGCAAGTGCAATAACTGGAATGTTCAATTCTTTTGCAAGTGCTTTTAACGATCTTGATATATGTGAGATTTCTCTTTCCCGGCTTTCAGCTCTTGGAGGACCTTGCATTAATTGCAGATAGTCTATAATAATCATTCCAATACTTTTTTCTGCTTTTAATCTTCTGGCCTTTGCACGGATTTCCAGCACCGTTTGTGAAGGTGAATCATCAACATATAAAGGTGCTTCAATTAGTTTGTGTGCATTCTTACTAAGTTTAACACCTTCTTCACTAGGCAATTTTCCGGTTCTTACAAGATGAGCATTTAATCTCCCTTCAGCACAAAGCATACGGATTACTAATTGCATTGTGGACATCTCAAGACTAAAAATACCAATCGGTATTTTGTGATCAATTGCTGCATTGCGTGCTAAAGTCAGCGCAAATGCAGTTTTACCCATTGATGGTCTTGCGGCTACAATTACAAGATCAGATTTCTGAAAACCGCCAAGAATTTCATCAAGTTCATAAAAGCCAGTTGGAACTGAAAACTTTCTTTCTTTTTGAGAGTGAATTGCTTCAATATATTCAAGAGCTTCTTTTACAGCTTTATCCATAGATCGAAAAGATCTTTTAAGATGAGTTTCAGTTATCTCAAATATTTTCTGTTCAGCTTCATCAAGAATTTCAAATGCATCAAGATTTGCCTCATAAGCATTTTGCGCTATTTGATGTGATGATGAGATTAAGCCCCGTAAGATTTGTTTCTCAATCAAAAGTTTGCAATGAAATTCAACATTAGCTGCTGATGTTATATCCTGAGAAAGTTTGCTTAGATAGACAGCTCCGCCAATTTCTTCAACCTGATTGCGTTTTTTTAACTCTTCGTAAACCGTAACAGTATCAATCGGCTCACTAGAATCGAACAAAGATTTCATCGCTTCAAAAATCAGCTGATGCTGGTGAGAATAAAAACTATCTTGAGTTAAAAATTCAATTACTTTTGGAACAGCTTCTTTTTCAATAAGCATGGCACCAAGAACAGCAGCTTCGATTTCGGGTGCTGATGGTGGTTTTACTGCATTTTGTGTAAATGAAGAACTATTTATTGTTTTAGTATTTGCTTTTGTTTTTGCCATTTTTTAATCACTATCCCAAATATTTATCGGGGATGTAAAAGTAACTTTCTTACAGATTATTTACAAGGTTGGATTTAAAGAGTTATTAACTTCAACGGCTGTCATTTTGTTGAGAGAGATTGCGTTGAGTCTATAAGATAATGGCTGAGTGCTTGTTAAAATACACAATTTAATGTTTGCTTACTTTACTTTTATTATTTCTCATTTTTTCTTGATGCTCTATTGAAAAATTAAATTTTTCAACAATTTTTTATAAGCACCAGTTTATCTATCAATTCTGTTTTTGATAATCTTTGCTGATTCAGAAATTGGTAAGAACTGAACAGCTTTTTCTAATTCGGGTAAGATTCAAAGAACTTATTTTACAATCCATAAAATGGATTGAACAATATTTCTATATCCTCTTGACTTTCTACTTATTAAAGAGGTTATATGCGCTTATTAGTTTTTATTAACCACCAATACTACCGAACTTAAAATTAAGAGGAATTGGTAAAACCGTTTCTAATCCAAAATCGGTATAAAAATAATTTTAGTAATCATTGTTGCTTTAATGAACGCACCATATCCAATGAACGCGGATGCTCTGAACGAAATAGGACTGCTTTGCTGATTTAGATGTAGATTAATTCCAATACCACCACCAGTAAATAATTGTAATTTTCTAAACTCTATTGGTTTTGATAAAACCCCAAATTGAGTTTCAAAATAATAATACGGTTACACTCTATTGTTTGAACTGGAAGCTCTCCCAATTGTAATATTATAAAACTTTCCATTTTCTAAATAACCCACGCTAAATTTTGGACTAAAAATAAAATTGCTGTTTAAGTCCCACGAAATACCCATCCCGGGACTCAAATAAACAGATCCATCTTGTGAATAAAATTCTGTAGAAGAAAGTATAAAAACTGTAGTTATTAATAGAACTGTTTTCATAATTATTTAAGCATATAACGACGTTGCTGATAAGCAGCCTCCGAGAACAGCAATGCAGATTAAAATGATAAAGCCAAAGACCTGCCTGCCGGCAGGCAGGTTTAGCAAACTGCATTATCTTTCTTTGCAGCAGAGTTTAAAAGTTAATAAAATAAATAAGAACACTTAGAACAACAAACTTGTAACGGAGTAACCAACCCAAATATTTTATAAAACCCGAATGCTAAAAGGTGGCTGGGTTGAGGCGCTGGTTAGGTGTTATTACTTTTACATTTCATACTTATTTCTTGGTTCAAATCTAAGTGTATCATTTTTGAATATCAGAAATCTTGAATCATATAAGAAATTTTTGTAGTAAAACAATAGTGAATCATCTTTAACAATTGCTAATTCTTTGCCAGTGTAGTCGAAAAGATTTAATAAATATTTCCAAAGAAATAAATCATTTTTATCAATTATGGATTTAGTTAGTTCTGCTGTTGTATCGGAGTTGAATATTAAAGTCTCATTAATCAAGCCAGGATTGCTAAAAACACTTCTAAATCTAGTGTCTGTACGTCTACTCCAAGAAACCTTTTTATAGTCTTTATCCATTTGAGTTATGGGTTCATAAATAAATGGATCATTTACAAGTTTTAGGTAAATATGTTCGTTAGCGTAGTGATTTGCAAAGAAACCAAAAAATAGTGTAAAGAATAAAACGCTAGCTATTACTGAAGGTTTATTATTTGCCTTAATAATTCTGAGCTTATAAATAATTAAAAAGATTAATCGAATAATTAAAAAGAAAAAATATGGAATAAAAAAAATGAGAAATCGACTTAAGTAGTTCCAAAAACCTTGTTCATATTTTTTCTTTGGTAAGAATGGAAAATTAAAATATTGAGAAAAAACAAAAGCAAAAATTAATCCAAAGAAAAACCAGAGTATAAAGTATTTTAATTCTCTTGTCATCATAACATATAACGACGTTGTTTTTAACCCGCCTCAAAGAACAGCAATGCAGATTAAAATGATAAAGCCAAAGACCTGCCTGCCGGCAGGCAGGTTTAGCAAACTGCACTTATATTTCTTTGCAAGTGCAGTTTGCAACAATGTTATTTAATAGAACAACCTTGAACAAAAAACTTTTCACATAACTAACTCGAAAATCTCATAACTGCCGAGTGCGAACTCGCAGACAGCTTCAACCTTTTGTTAGCTGCTTTTTAGAACTAAAGATTGTAATCCTAAATGTTTTTCTAAAGCGAAGAAATCTTTATCATTGTGCAATAGTTGTAGTTCATTCTCAATACAAAATGTAGCTATTACTACATCAATTGTTTTTCGGACTGTTACTCCTTTTTTTCTTAACACTCTATAATTATTAGCAGATTTTATTGCTATTTCTTCTCCACAAATATTCAAACAAGGGAATGATTTAAGTACACCTTTAGCAATATTATAATCATTATCATTTCGAAATCCCTGCAATACTTCGACTAAAACATAATCACCTATTACCACAATCTCTTTTCCTAATATCTCATCAAGCTTTTCGACTTGCCAATTCTTTTTCCCATTAAAGTAGTCTATTAATACCGAAGAATCGACAAATATCATTTATCTTTTCTCATTTCATTCAGGTTGCCTTCCCATTTTAATTTTCCTCTCAATAGCTTGAGCTTTTTTTGATTCTTTACTTTTACTAATAGTTGTAAAGCTTCTTCAACAACTTCTTTTTTGGTAGTCAATCCAGAAGTCTTAAGAGCAATCGACATAAGTTTATCGTCAATTACAATATTTGTTCTCATTTTTTCATTCCTCTTATGTTGTGTATAATTTAGAGCTAATATACACACAATTTATCTTTATTGCATACCTACATACTTAGCGGCTAACGGCGTTGCCGATAACATCAATGCAAATTAAAAAGACAAAGCTAATGTTTTAGTAAACTGCACTTATCTTTCTTTGCAAGAGCAGTTTGCAACAATGTTAATTAATAGAACTACCTTGAACAACAAACTTAAAACGGAACAACCAACCCCATAATCTGAAAACTGCCGAATGCGAAAAGGCGGTCGGGTTGAGTCCACAATGATGGCGTTGCCATCAAGTTTTTATTTAATGAACTTTCGGGTGCACTTAACAAGTAAATGTGACAGACCAGCGCATTGGTGCTTTCCATTGCCCGTGCTTGAGTCTTGTTCCGAAGCTCGTGTAGTTTTTATTGGTGGTAGAAATAGGTTTCTTTCTATTTCTAACCCCGCTTAGCAGCTTACTCTATTTACACCTTCGGACTTGTTAAGACTTTTTATAATTCATTAAAAGGAGTTAACCCGATGGCAAAGCCAAAGAACAAACTTTCTGTTGTTAACAACAATACTGCCGGTATTGATATCGGCTCCAGAAAAATCTTTATAGCAATTGCTGATAAACCCGTTATCTCATTCGGTACTTTTACCAATGATTTTCTCGATGCTGTAACTTACCTAAAAGAAAACAATATTTCATCCGTTGCTATGGAAGCCACGGGTGTTTACTGGGTTTCTCTTTATGACATACTCGATCAATCCGGCTTAACAAACAAAAAGAAAAGATTTAAGCGACATACTTCCGCTGGGCAGGTCTTTCGTCTTGCCGCTCAAGCTATTGCTCAAAGTAAACATCTTGCTCTTACTTCTTTTTATCACAGGATTAAAGCACGGAAAGGTTCTCTTACTGCTATTAAAGCCACTGCAAGAAAAATTGCCGTTATCTTTTATAATGTTATGACCAAAGGGATAGAGTTTGTTGAACAAGGCATCAAACAATACGAACAAAAAATCAAAGAACGACAGTTAAAGTATTTACATAAACAAGCTAAACGTTTCGGACTCACTCTTACTCCTCAACTACAAGAATGTGTTCATTAGCATTGGCTTGTTAGTTGGCGTTACATAAATTTTAAAATAATTACAAAAGCCAAAACGATAATTTGTAATACAATTACAGTAATGAGCAATGTAGTATTTTTTGAAGAAATCTCTTTATTTTCTCTTAATTGTTCTAAAATGGATTTTAGGTTGACCTCAAGTTTTGCCTTCTCAATTTGATCAAAAATACTTTTCCCACGCGTAATTAATTGAAGAGAATTGTTATTTGCATTGTCAGCAATTCTAGCTGTCTCACTTGATATTTTCTCAAGTTTATCTATCTGCTCATTTGCGCTTCTAATTTTATATAGCTCATTTAAAAGATTACTTACAGTTTCCTCAATTTTCAAGAAATCATCTGGCATTTTAGTTACCTATATAATGTTTGTTATAATTTATCGTGTTTTTTAAGAGAATGGATAATAATATCATTTTGCTATGCTTTGGTAATGAAGGATAAATTAGGCGGGCAATTTTTCTTGATGAGATTAAATCAAGCAACAACTTGCCAAACTCAACATTTATCTGTCCAATTTTTCTTTGATAGATATCAATAATATTGGCAATTATATTCTCTTGAATTTCAAAATCATATTGTTGTCGAATAAAATTAATTCCGGTTCTAAAGTCTTGATTTACAAGTTCAATTTCGTGATTGGGTATTGATAATCTGGCAAATGCACTAAGAATATATAAACCAGAATATTCAGGATAACTTTCCATTGTTCTGCGACAGCCGCCTAGTAGTTGTCTTGCTAAGTCAATGTCTGTTACTTGTTCGAGAACCTCCCACCATTTTGTATGGTCATCAGACTGAACAATTTCTAAAAGAAGATCTGTGAAAATTGATTTTTCCAAATAAGTTAATAATTGCTCACGTATATAATTATTTCTATTATTTGGTGGCATTTGTGAGGAACTTCTTGAAACTTCTAAAATAGTTTTTAAAGCGGTTCTTCGTTTTTTCTCAATTTCATTGTAAGCAAAACGTACAATGTAGCCAAGACAACGTTCAAGCATATTTGCTCCATTTGCGTTAAATATTTGTGTCTCCGCTGTACGAATATAATCGGGAGTTTTATAACGACTTAAATAAGTTTTTAAATTTGTCAAACATTCTTCATCCGATAATCGATTTAAAGTAACACTGTATTGGTTTGCATTCCAATCGATGGTATAATCTGAAATAATTCCAAGAATTGAAAGTCGATAAATCGATTTGTCTAAGTTATCATTTCGTGGAATTATTATTTGATGTGTTTGTCCAAGTTGCAAATTATTGTAAACTGGGTAAATGCTATTTGTTAGCAAGTTGTGAAGATTATTAATTTCGATATCAACCCCTTGAAAAGCATTCATATGAAAAAATAACATTCTATGAATATCGCCTTCTTGTCCAAATTGGGGCCATTGACCTTGTTGTTTTAGAATTCTCAAATCTTGTGCTGAAAGATTAATGTCTAAAAACTGATCTGCAATTGTAGAATTATCGTCAGAAAAAATTATTATACAATAAGAATTATTCCTATCCCTTCCGGCTCTACCAGCTTCTTGATAAAAAGCTTCTAGTGAAGCAGGGATTCCAAAATGTACAGTATATCTAACATTTGGTTTATCAATACCCATTCCGAATGCTTTTGTAGAAACTAAGACAGAAAATTCATTATTCTTAAAATCATTCTGAATTCTTCTTTTTTCTTTATTCCACTCTATTTCGCGTTGAACACGATGCAAATTCGGTTGAAAATATTTTGGTACTGAACCACTAAAAAATCCAACTTGTATATTTAACCTATTTTGTAAATCGTCTCGTACTTGTGAACCGAACACATTGTTTGTCCAAGGGACAAAGACCAAACCAGATTTGGTGTTATTTCGATTCGGTTGAAATAATTCATTTTCATTAGTATTAAGGACTTGCGGAATCGTATTCTGTAACAATCCTAATAAAATGTCTTTTTTGTTTGTGCTTGGTGTAGAATAAATATCGAATTGTAATTCATCTCTGTTAAATGTAGATGGATATATTTTAGCTTCTTCTTCGTCTATTCCAATTTCTCTTTGAACGTCAGTTAAGACAGAATAAGAAGCTGTTCCAGTTAAAGCTAATACAGTAGGTACATAGTTTTGGTATTTGCAATATATTTTTGCGGTCTTAGCTAAATTTAAATAGGACGTTCTGAAATCGTGACCCCACTCTGATACACAATGTGCCTCATCAATTACAAGATAAGGTATAGAAAAAGAAACAGTCATCTGAATTAAGGAATTTCTAAAGTTGTTATCTTGAAATCTTTCGGGTGCAATAAATACTAAATGATATTTCCCATTCGACATTTCATTAACAACTTGCACTCTTTCTTCACTCGTTAATTCGCTATTGATAAAGCTAATATTATCAATAAGGTAATTGTTCATATTATCAGCTTGATCAAACATTAATGATCTTAGGGGATCAACGACTAATGATACGCCAGGCTGTAAAAGTGCAGAAAGTTGGTAAGTTAGAGATTTACCAGCACCAGTAGGCAACAATCCAATAACTGGTTTTAATGCCAGAGAACGTTTAAGGATTTCAATCTGACCTTCCCAATAGTCTTCTTTTCTGAAAATACTTTGCAGTAAAAATAAAAGATTCTTTTCCTTGCTTTCATTTATCTCATAAGGAAAAGGAGTTATAGAATTCACTTTAAAATTATTATCAAAATAGAATCTAGATGTAACGACAAACGCTAAGCAATTAACTTTCTCACGGATTTTTTGTTTTTCTTGAATTGCCCATTTCTTTTTTAATGAGATATAAAACAATATCTCATTGTTACTGTTTGGATTGAAGTCTTCAAGTGTTTTTTCAGTTCTGTATTGAATATCTGGTAAAGGCACATTATAGAGT
>JAANMU010003163.1_pt1 | contig 10946 bp, 9 predicted proteins | sample 7279701 | NCBI WGS metagenome assembly JAANMU01 (sample SAMN14094539, study PRJNA606508) | bioreactor metagenome | isolation source: A lab-scale SPAN reactor treating ammonium-rich wastewater day 57 | place: Ireland: Galway | collected 2017-03-13 | reverse complement strand
GCCGATAGCGCGAAAGCCGCCGCCAGCGCGATAGCGAGTGAGCGCATGACGCGGGTCCTCGTCGGATGTTGCAGCGCCGCGCGTAGCAGTTTGGCATGACTTGGCGATGGTCGCATCGAAGCCGGAGACCCTTCTGGGACCGGAAAGTAACTCTGGTACAGACGTGTTGCGCGCATTCTGACATGTGACGTCAGTTTGATGCAAGAAGAAACTGCCCGAAAAGTATCCGTGGCACAGGCGCCTCGCCTGTGTTTCGCCGGAAACTATGGAATATCGCGCAGACCCGACGAGATTGCGCCAGCTTCCTCAATCGGCCGCGCCGATCGAACGACCCGGCTTCGACCGCACGGTCCGCTCGGCCCTCTTGGCCGTCGGGTCGCTTCGCGGCGAATTTCGGCGCTGCGGGTCATGGAAGTACAGGAACCGCGACAAGGCGTCGGCGCCGTGGCAGGTCGTGCAGACGTTCGGCGCGACGAACGGGCGAAGCATCAGCCGTGTCGAGCGCAGTTCTTCCCGGGAACGATCCGGGCCGGTGAACTCCGCGTCGGGCAGGTGGCCGTGCGGCGCGTGACAGGTGCGGCAGGCGATCTGCCCCTGCGACGCGGCGCGGCCGTCGGCGTCATAGAGAGGAAGATTCTGATTGAGCCTCTCGTCACCCGCGCCGTCAAAGATGTTCAACATCGGCACGTCGGGGTGCGTCGCAATCATCGGCGGACGGGCGGGGCCGTCTTCACGATGACAGGCTTCGCAGCGTTGATCCGCTGCATGCATCGCCGTGAAGTCGAACGCCGCGCGCGGAGAAGCCGCTTGCGATTTTCCTCTGGGGCTGCCCGATCCTTCTGTGACCGCGAGCGCCCGCGGCCAAAGCAGATCGCTCTCCACCGCCGTGGGCATTGCGTGCACCGAGTGGCAGGGCAGACATGCCCGCGCCGGTAGCTGCTTCGATTCAAATGTCGCGGAGGTGTGGCCGGTCATGGCAATGGCCGAAGCATCGGAATGGCAGGTGATGCAAAGACTGCTCGCGGGCGCGCCGGCGGTGGTGCGGAGGAACTTGTGCGTCGCGCCGTCGCTCGCATGCGGATTGTGACAGGTGCGGCAGCCGACGACCGGCGCTTCGTCGGACGAGGAGGTTGCCAGCGGCAGACCTCCAGTCGCGAAGCCGGCCGGGACGATGCGCGGGTGCATGGCGGCATGTTCGGATTGCTTCATCGCCTCGCCCGCATCGCCGTGCCCCCAGGCCGCGCCGGGATGGCAGGCGATGCAGGTGCCGTCGGACGCGGCGTCGGCTTGCGATGCCGCGAAGGTAAACAGTCCCTTGTCGTCCTTTCCGTGCGGGCGGTGACAGGCGAGGCACGTGTCCTCCCGAAGCTCGGCGGCCTGCGGCCATTGATTTCCCGTGCCACGGAAGTCGTGCGGTCCGCCAGAAAGCGCCGCGTAATCGACGTGACACTTGACGCACAAACCTGGCGTCGGCTCACGGAGAAACTGCCCCAGCGCCGGGCGATTCGGCTCATGCGGGGCGTGCGGGTCGTGGCACTCGACGCAGGCCGCCTTCGGGTGATTGAAACTCCCAAGCGCCTTCTCCCCGGCGCAGCGGCCTTCCTGATGGCAGGTGATGCATTTGCCGCCGCCCGGATCGATGTCGCTAATCTCCGGCGAGCGCGCGTAGCGGTGAAACAGGTGGCACGAACTGCATGGCCCGCCGGTCTGGGCGGTCATGCCGAGGCGGTTTCGCTCTTCGGGGAAGGTCTTCCGCAGATCGTGCGGCGTTTGGAAGACCGATGTCTTTTCCGAGTGGCAGCCGACGCAGAATGCGCCGTCGGTCAGTTCGGCCGCAAGCATGAAGCGCTCGCCTTTGCCGTGGTGCAGTTTGTGGCAGGACAGGCAGATCAGTTTGTCGTCGGGGCCGAGTTTGGTCCCGAGCGATTGAACCGCCGCTTTCTGCTCCGCGTTGACGATCGGGCTAAGCGGGTGTTCGGTGTGGTCGCCGTCACGAAACATGCCCGGCCGCATCTGGTCGTGACAAGACAGGCACAGCTGGTTGGATTCGGTTCCCATCACGAGCAGGTGATCGTGGGCCGCGCCATGCGGCGTGTGGCAGACCAGGCAAGTCAGCTCGCGCGGATTGGGTCCGACCTTCGCGCCGGCGGCGATCAGCATATCCGGCACGGGCCAGGGCATGCCTCCCGTCGGGTGAGTGCCCAGCTTCGCCCCGCGTGTCTTGTCGCTATGGCAGGCGATGCACAACTCGCCGGCGGCGTTCTGCACGCGCAAAAAAACCGCCGTTCTCACGTCGCTGCTGAACTGCCCGGAAGAATGCGCCGAGTGACAGGTGCGACAGGCGATCCGGCCGTCGACCAGCGGCAGCGCGGGGGGAATCTTCATCCCCGCTGGCGGCTCGACGCCGGTGTTGTGTCCGTGTTCGACCCAGACCCGGCGGCGCGAATCCACGATCGATCCATCGTGGCACGACAGGCAGGTGTGCGACTGACTGACGAACGGGTGCGCCGGATCGCTTTCCGGCGGGGCGATCAATTCCGTAGCCCGGTCTTGCGCCAGCGGTTCGACCCACTCCAAGTGGCACACCGTGCAGCCACGGGCCTGTCTCCCAACGACGCTGGGCCGTTGCGTCTCGGGGCGAGATTCGTCGCGGGCGGACCTCCCGGCGTCGGCTCGCCGCACAATCCTGAACCGGCGCACGCGATTCGCATCCAGCTCCACGACGTACAGATCGCCCGCTGCATCGAACGCCATGCCCATCGGTGCGGCCAGCTTCAACGGCTTTCCCCCCGCGTCGCGCAGCACGTCGATGAAACGTCCGCTCACCGTAAACATCTGCACGACGCCCAGCACGCTGTCGCTGACCCAGACGTTCCCGTCGACATCCAGCGCCACGCCCTTCGGGCGATACAGCATTCCCGGCTCAACGCCGTATTGCCCAATCGTCGTTACAACGCCTCCCGTGTCGCTGAATACGCCGATGCGGCCGTTCAGAACATCCGTTGCATACAAATTTCCCTTCGCGTCTCGCGCCAGCATGAACGGGTAGTGCAACTGCCCCCGCGCCTCGCCCTGCCGGCCAGCCAGCGCATGCGTGCCCCGCTTCACGTCGTGCCGAATCAAGACATGGCGATCGTTGTCCAGCGTCCAGACCACCTCGCCATCCGGAGAAACCGCTACATCCGTCGGATCGGCTGGGTGATCGTTTGGCCCGGCGGGCAACGGAATAATGCGAACCAACTCAATGGGCGCGTCGTGCGAACCGGGCACGTTCGCGACGACGATCCGGGCGTTGCCGGCGTCTGCGATCCAGAGATGGCCGGCCGCATCGACGTCGATTCCGACCGGATGAGAGAGTAATTCGTTGCCGACGCGCCGGATGTCGCGCGTGACATCGCCGGCAGGGCTGAAGATCACGATTCGGTCATTCACGCCGTCGACGACGAACACGCGCCCGTCCTTCGCAACGGCGACATCCGTCGGCATCAGCAGGCCCGGCGCCGAGCGGACGGTCAACTCCTGCGCAATCTCTGCCACGAGGGGTACGTTGGCAGTGCCCGGTACGGGACTCTTCGCGGCAAAATCCGCAGTCGGCCCGCCGGTCGATTGCGCGAAAACCCGCGATGCCCAGAAGAGCGCGAGACACGCCATCGTCAGGATCGATCGCCAACGATGCCCCGCGCGGAGCGATTCGGCCTTGAGCGACGACGTGACAAGCAGAATCGCATACGGCATGATGGACCTCAATGGACCTCAACGGCCGATTCGTGGAACATGATAGACGCGTGACCGCAGATTTCCCATCGACCCGACAACGCACGCCCCCCGAGGAGCGCAGGCATGGCAACGACGCCGCCGTTCGATTCGCAGAACCACAACGCCGACTCCAACCTGACCGGTTCGATTTCGGACGGTGAATCGCGCGCTCCGGGCGGCTCCGTCGGCGGTTCAGCCATGCCGGCCGCAAAGAAGCGCTCTCGCATGAAGCTGCTCGTCGTCGCTGGGCTGGGGCTGATGGTCTTCGCGGCGGCGAGCATCGGCGGCGCGGAATACTACACGTCGCGTCCCAATTTCTGTGGTTCGTGCCACGTCATGGACCCGTACTTCGATTCCTGGTCGCACGACATTCACGGTAAGAAGGCTGGCGTTCTGTGCGTGGAGTGCCATTACGCGCCAGGCGAGCAGCACACGATTCGCGCCAAGTTTCGCGGGCTGTCGCAAGCGGCGAGCTACTTCAGCGGGCGGTACGGCGCGGGCCGACCGCGCGCCCACGTCAACAACGGAAGCTGCCTGACCTCGGAATGTCACGGCGACGGCAACGGCACGCGGCTGGCCGACGAGCACCTGAACAAGTCGCTGCTCATCGGCGTTCCACGCACCGAGACACGGCTCATCGCCGGACTGCCGACCGAAGCGGAGCGCAAGCCGACAGTGCGATTCATGCACGCCAAGCACGAGCTCATCGACGAGCGGGTCACGCTGAACCAGCGCGATCTGACGGTTGTCACCGATCGCCTTCGCCGGTCGCTGCCACCGGATCACTTCGCGAAGATTGAAGCGGCCGTACGATCGGTGAAGGACGCCGCACTCCGCCAGGCGGACCTGACGACCTTGTTGAGACAACTTGGACACGATGCCCTCTCCGCGGATGCGATGGAACTGATGCGGCTGGAGCACATGCGAATTCGACTTGCCCAGTTGGCCGACCTGAACTGCGCCGCCTGTCACACGTACGACGCCGGAGGTTCCAATCATTTCCGCGTCGACACGACGACGTGCTTTACCTGCCACTTCACGCATCAGGAATTCAATCGCGATACGGGCGAATGCCTGAAGTGTCACGAGCCGCCGTCCCGGCAGATCGTAGTTCACGCCCCGGCGGCCGGCGTGAGCACGTCGGCGGCGGCCGGCGCGCTGATGGACCATCAGGACATCGTCTCGCGCGGGATCGATTGCGCGAGTTGCCACGCGGACGTGATCCAAGGGCAGGCGACCGTTTCCGCGCGCGACTGCACGCATTGTCACGACCAACAGAAGTTCATCGAGGAATTCGAGGCGCGGACAACTCACACCGTGGAGGAATACCACCGAGTTCACGTCGGCGGGCAGCACGCGCGATGCACCGATTGCCATCGCGTCATTCATCACGCGCTGATCGAGCCGGAGTTCGTCGGAAGCCGCGCGGAATTTCTTAAGCCTGTCGTCGACGACTGTCAGCATTGTCACCCCTCGCACCATCGCGAGCAGGTTGAATTGCTCATGGGGGTGGGCGGCGCGGGGATCGACCGGCCGATGCCGAACGCGATGTTTGGTTCGCGGCTGAATTGCAAGGCCTGCCACAGCGAATCGGGGAACGATTTCAAGGGCGACCCGCTCGTGAAGGCGACCGAGGATACGTGTCTTAAATGCCATGGCGACGATTACCGAACCGTCTTTCAACAATGGCGCGGCGAAATCGCCAGCCAGCTCGCCGAGGCGCGGGCTGCCCTGCAGCGTGTGGATGATCGCATCAAGGCGATCGGCGTGCGCTCGCAATCGCTGCCGTCGCGCGTGCGCGATGGAATCGAGAACGCGAGGAAGAACATTCGCCTGATCGAAACCGGCAACGGTGTGCACAACCGAACCTACGCGGTCTCATTGCTTGACCTCGCCGCGCGCAATTTGGATGCGGCCCTCGCAGAATTGAGTCGGTTATAGAGGGCAGAGAAACAGGGAATGGGGGACCGGACCAAGGTGAGACAAACCACGAGTTGACCAACAGCCCATGGCTATTGGCCAATGGCCAGTGGCTCATGGCTAACGGCTAAGTAAAACCGCAGGAAGTTTCGAGTGATGCCTAAGAATCCAGAAGTGCGGGATCAGCCAATAGCCGGTCCGACACAGTCTACCGCAGGTTGCGCATTCTCGTAGCGGCCTGCATCCTCGCCGGCCAAATGATCCCGCGTATCCCTCGGTGGACGAGTACGCCGGCCGCTACACCCGCGCGCAAACCGGAACAATAGCCGGTATTCCGGAATATAATGGCCTGATCAGTTCTGCTCAAAAATAGTTCTTCGCGTTCGGAATCGCATAGGCGACGAGGTACCAGACCAGTCCGATCCAGAAGACAATCCACATCGCGCGAATGTACCACGGTATGTGGTGCGTCACATACGTGTGGAATCGATTCTCATTCTGCGGCGCGTCGCTTGCCGCTGTGGGATCGGTCTGTTGGCTCATTGGTCTGTTCCCCTGCGGCCCTCCTCGGCATCGAGGCGGTCGATCTCCTCTTCGCGATCCAGCATTGTGTATTTGGGCTGTTCGATTCGGCGGAACATGCCATGAGCAACCGCCCAGATTAGCAGGCAGGCCATCCCGGCCGTGACGATCAGATAGTTGACAACGGGAATGATCGTGAAGCCGGCGATCATGTCGCGCTTCACGGCGAGAATGAAGAGCGTGAGCTTCTCCACGAACCCGTAGGCCGCGGGCAGGAGAATGAGCACGCCGATCGTCACGACGACGATCGTCTTGGTTCTGGAATCGGAGGCCCGTTGCATCGTGTCGGCTCCTTTTATCATCCGGCGGCGGCCGGACGGCTCGCGGGCGTACGTGTCGGAAAGGCCGGCTGCGTCGTCGGTCCGCTCGGCCCATCGCCATGATAGTACGGGTATTCCTTCAGCCAGCTTCCCAGCCATTGGACGTAGGTGATGACGGCCATGCCTCGTTTGTTCGGGTAGCCGTCAGCGTCGAAGAACCATTTGTAGGCGGGCATGACCGAGCTGGGCGTGACGCTGGTCGGATCCCAGAAGTGCGCGATGTGCCAGTCGTTGCTGCGCACGCCGCCCTCGCGCGAAAGGTCCGGCCCGACGCGCCGCGTGCCGAAGAGCACCGGCCGCTGGAGACGATTTTGATACTCCAGGGCGTGCGAGACCGGCCCCCATCGGAGGTCTTCGTTTGAAACCGGGCGGATGAACTGCGAATGGCAGTGCCAGCAGGCCTCGGCGACGTAGACCTGGTGACCCAGTGCCAGCGCTTCAGCAAAGGACTTCTCGCTGACTTCCCCGAAATGATCCTTGAACTGATCGGGAAAGCGCTCGGCCAGGTCCACGAAGTCGGGAAGAATCCCTTTGGCCGCGATCTGCTCGACCGTTAGCTCCGGCTCGTTGTAGTAGATCGTCCAGGGAAGCAGCCCCATGACAAGAAACGAGAGCGCGAAGAAGCCGATCCCCGCGATGAGAAACACCCCTGCTTTGGACTCAAACATGCCGTCTCAACCCTCCGGGGTATCACGCGGGAACCGGCGCCGGCGCGCGAGCCGGCTTGCTCGCCGCGGCGCGCCACGTCATGTAAACGTTGTAAAAGAACATGAACTGCCCCACGACGATCATGATGCCGCTGAACGTTCGCACCAGCCAGAACGGCATCGACGCGCGGATCGACTCCTCCCACGGGGCCAGATCGCGCCAGAGGAAGCCCTGCACCAGGCCGGCGACGAGCAGGTCAAAGAACATGATGAGCGTGCCGAAGGCCGTCAGCCAGTAGTGCCAGCTATTGAGTGAGGCGCTGTACCACGGGACGTTCAGCACGCGCGGGATCAGATACACCATCATGCCCAGCAGCCAGAACCCGAAGACGCCGAACATGACGAGGTGCGCGTGGCCCACGACCCAGTCGGTGAAGTGGATGATCTTCTGGAACGTCATGGTGGTTTGAAACGCGCATTGCAGGCACGTCGTGAAATAGAAGATCATGCCGGTGTAGAACCAGCGGATCGGCAGATTCGTTCGCAGGGCGTCGCCGCGCCCGCGGATCGTCAGGAAGAAATTGACGATCACCGTCGCGACAACCAACTCGATGGCGATGGTGGTGATGACTGCGCCGTATTGCAGGAACATCGGAATCGGGCTGTACAGAAAGTGGTGAATGCCCGTCAGCGGGTAGAAGAAGGCAAGCCCCCAGAAACCGACGAGGCTTAGACCGTGGCTCCAGATCGGCTTCTTGAGAATGATCGGCACGAAGTAATACATCATGCCCCAGCCCAGCGGCGTGACGAACAAGCCAACGAGATCGTGGATGAACATGCCGCCGATGGCCCCGGCCGCCGATCCGCCGACGAAGTACTCGGGAATGAAGTTGCCCATGGCATAGACCAGCACGGTCCAGATGAAGGCGGCGATGAAATACCAGAGGGCGACGTACATCGGCCCGGTCGTGGCGAAGATCGGTTTGAGGAAATTGATGGCGACGAGCACGAGGCCGACCAGCGCGACGGGATCGACATAGACGGGCGTCTCACCCCACTCCAGCGCCTGCGCGTGCCCCGCGAGCAACCCGCCCGCCGTGACGAGCACGACGGCCTGCCACGCGTAGAAGATGAACAGTGATAGCTTGCGGCTGTAGACCGGGCGCATCGTGAGCCGCGGGATCATCCAGTGCAGCGCGCCGAGAAAGGAGTTGGCGATGAACCCGTAGGCGACCCCGTTGGTGTGTACCAGGCGCCAGCGACCGGGAGAGAAAAATTCGATCCCCGGGAGCGGGTAGCGCTGGAGAAACTGAAGCGAGTAGAGAAAGCCTGCAAGGATCGACACGCCGAGAAAGACCAGCGCGGCGATCAGGTGAAACAGCACCATCTGCTGGTCGACCAGCTCATGGGTCGGCCGAGCGGGTGCGTCATCGTGTGGCACGGCGGCGGAAGCGGGTGTCGTCATGGTGCGATCCGGTGCGGTGCGCGCCCGTCCTGGCGCGGGGTGTCAGAAATCCGGCTCAAAGTTTGTGGGTTGCTCTGATTCTGGCGTCGTCGCCTGCGTCGGCTTGGGCGGTGGGCCGTGCAGGTAGATGCCCTGCGCATAGGCGCGAAGGTTGAACGTGTTGGGTTTGAGCAGGGGCGGGCGCTTCTTGAGCAGGTCCTGCACGTAGTACGCAATGGCCCACAGATCGCCGGCGGAGGCGCGCGGCGGGTCGCCGGGATTCGCTCCGGGAATTTCAATCGAGTCATACCAGGTCGGCATGGCGGTGCTGGTGATGCCGGCGGCCACCGAGCGGTACAGGTCCTCGAGGCTCGTGCCCGCGCGAACGAAGTCGCGCAGGAAATCCGGCGGATAGAGAACGATGCCCTCGCTATTCGGCTTCGCTTCGGCGAGATGCAGATTCGGCCGAAAGCCTTCGCGCGCCGGGTTTCCGAACGCGACGACGTATTCGTTGATCTTTGCCTCGGGGACGTATGCGGGATGACAGGACCAGCAGATGGCCAGACCGTGATAAAGCGCCTCGCCGCGCGCAATCGCTTCGGACTTGTCGGCCTCGCGGCGGTACGGGTCATCGACCAGCGGCACGGGCATGGAAGCGTCTTCCTCTTTCCAGCGGGGCGAGAGGCTCTTGAGATAAGTCACGAGCGCCTCGACCGTGCGGGTGGAAAGCAGTCGGAACGCGGGCATAGCTGATCCGCGAAGGCCCTGCGTGATCGTGCGTTTCAGGTCGGCGTCGGTCGGCAGGCGACCGGCCCGAGCGGAGCTGAATTTGTAATGCGCCGTGATGAAATTGCGCGGCGGCGGATGAAGGAACTTGGCCGCGGGACCGTTGCCGTCGCCCGTGTCACCGTGGCAGCCAACGCAGTATTGCAGGTAAGCCGATCGGCCTTCCTCCAGCAGAGCGTCGTGGACGCTTTGCTGGTAGCCGAAGGCGGCGGGGCGAGACGTGTCCTCGTCGTCGGCAGGCGCGGGCTTGCACCCCGGCGCGGCGGCCAGCGCAAGCAGTGCGATGCCGGCAGCGATGAGCAGGAGGTGTTTCATGGCGCGACGGCTCCCGGATAGTGCGCGGCGCGCGGCACGAAGCGCCCCCACTGATCGACGGCCAGAAGCGTCCAGCCGAAGACGAGGTGTGTCATTATTGCGACATATACCGGCACGCGCTCCAGAATCCAATTGCCGCCGATCAGCGCGGGTTGCAGCCACGCGATCAGGCCGTAGTAGTTGACCAGCCAGACGCCCAGCGCCAGGACCGTCGCAACGACGAACCGCCTGCCGCCGCCTGCGCGGTCGAAGTAGCGGCTCAAGATCATGTGAAACGGTATCCCGCCGATCATGCCCGTGCCGAGATAGAGGCAGCAACCAGCCGCGAGTACGAACCCGCTCTGAACCTCCAGGGCCTTCTCCCCCATGGGAAAGGTGAGATACACGCGAATGAGTTCCAGCGGATGTTTTCCGACCATGGCCGCGCCGATGATATTGAACAACAGGCTGGTGATCGCCCCGGCCAGCCCCAGCACCATGCCGGCGAGGATGTGATAGGTTGTGTAATACTGGCGCGGCGCCCAGTCGGCGCGCTGACTCACGGCCGCGAGGTCCGCCTGCAAGTCGGCGAGCCGCCGCTGGAGCGCGTCGATTTCTTGCTGCTTGTCTTCGCCAGCGCCGAACTTAGGATCCATGCTCGCTCGCCCACGGGCCGGGACGGCCGCAGCGCATCCTGCGCCGCGCGATTAAGTGGTGACGTATATACAACGTCACCGAATCGTGCAATGGCATTTTTGGGGGACATCCCGGCAGATGTGTGTCGCCTTCTGGCCTGTCCCGTGATCGCGCGCGGACTCGTGCGCACTTCGAGCGCAGGCTGCGCGATTCCGCGCAATCGAGGCGAGTCCAGCGCCGCGGACTTCACTCCGCTGCTACTTGGACTTGAGAGATTGGATGAGCTTCTTGAATGCTGCGTCGTGCCGGGCCATCGTCCCCGTCGGGCCGGTTCCTTTGAAGAACCAGTTGCCGTTGGGCATCTCAACAATCGCGCACAACATGCGATAGTTCGGACGCTCTGGCGGCGCCTGCGGGTTCATCATCGCCGGTTCGCGATAGGTGCCGGACACGTCAAGCGTGGTGACCTTCAGGTCGTTCACGGTGAGACGCTCGATCTTGCAGGCATCGTCACCGACCGGCTGGCTGTCGGCCGTCGTGAACATGGCTTTCCATCGGGCG
>JAANMU010003161.1_pt1 | contig 10947 bp, 9 predicted proteins | sample 7279701 | NCBI WGS metagenome assembly JAANMU01 (sample SAMN14094539, study PRJNA606508) | bioreactor metagenome | isolation source: A lab-scale SPAN reactor treating ammonium-rich wastewater day 57 | place: Ireland: Galway | collected 2017-03-13 | reverse complement strand
CGCCGCTTGCATGCGCTGATGCAGACCCCCGCGGGTACAGACCGACCTTCGTGGTCAACGTGAAACCCGCTCTGCGCCCGCGCAGGAATGCACCCAGATCGTCTTCTGCAAGACCGAAACCATAGTAAGGCGCGGTATCGAAGTGCGTAATCCCCGTGCCCGCGGCAATACTCAACAGCCGTGCACGCTCTCGTTTCCAGTAGAGATGATGGAGGGAAGCCGTACCGAAGCCGATCCGCGAGACCTGAATGTCGGTTCCCGCGATGACCGCACGCTGCATCACTCGCTGCGAGTCGCCAATATGTGGCTCGCGTCGGCCCAGGCGACGCGGTAACCGTTCGCGTGCAGTATGCGTTCGATTTCCTGCGGAGCGGTGCGCAATCCGCGCTCCGACAAGATCCGGAAATGTACTTCTATGCCGACGGTACGTAACGACGGCCGCGCCAGATGACCGCGCATTCCGCGAATGACCTCCAATTCAAAGCCTTCCACGTCAATTTTCAACACGTTCGGCGCCGGTATGCCGTCAACATCGATGAGATCGGCGCCGCACCTGATCTCGACGAGTCTGTTTCGGCCCGAATCGGAGACCACGACACGGCTGGTCGCACCAAGTTCATCGGCGCCCTGTTCGAAGGCCATGCGGTCATTCGTCTCCCCCAACCCGATGTTCAACAACCGGATATCGGCACGGTCGGCGCACGCACTGCGCAAGCGAGCGAAGTTAATGGGACTCGGTTCAAAAGCGATTACCCCCCCCCCGCTACTGCCGACACGATCGGCAAACAGCCGCGAATAGTGCCCGACGTTGGCACCGACATCCCAGACGCAGTCGCCATGCGCGAGGGCCGCCAGGAAAGCGCGCTCGTATCGCGTCTCATAACCGGAACCATTCAGCCAAGCGGCAATACGGCGATTCAATCCAAGTGATCGGCCGATCCGCCTGGCAGCCAGAATCGTGTCGCTCGTGTACCAACTCATCCCACTGCCCTCATCAGTCCACTCGAACCCAATCGGGCGCCGGCGCAAAAGGGGCGGCGAGCCAGCGATATGTTTCGGCCATCCGCGAACCGATGCTCGCCCACGAGAATTCCTCTTGCATCCATAGCCGCCCCCTTTCCCCCATCGCAGTTAACTCCTCAGGCGACCGAGACAGCGCATGCCGGAACGAGTCAGCCAATGCCTCGACGCCGATCTCCACCCACCACCCCGCTCGATGATTCTCGAGCCCGACCCACGGAGCGCCCCGAGAGACGATTGCCGGCGTACCCATCGCGAGCGCTTCGGCAACGCTCATCCCGAAGTTCTCGCTGCGCGTCGGCAACACGAACAGGTCCGCGTTACGATAAGCATGGATCTTGTCGATTCCATACAGCGGCCCGACGAATGCGACGCGCTTCACCCCAAGCCCGACGGCAAGCTCTCTGGTTTGGTTCAAGTGTCCACTCGTTCGCCCGTACCCACTATCGGAGCCCGCAATCACCAGATCCCAGGCATCGTAATGGTCCTGAACGCATCGCCACGCATGAAGAAGAAGATCCAACCCCTTTTTTGGATGGATCCGACCCAGGAACAGCATGGTGCGCCGGTTCGATTTCCGCTTTGGCGGTTGGACCGGAATATCGATTCCATTGGGCAATATGGCAACAGGCTGCCTGAACCCCAAGCGGCGAATGTCGGCATACTCCGAATCGGCGGTCGCGTGAAAGCAGTCGGCGCGCGCCAAGGCCGAGCGTTGCAGCAGCGGCCAGAAAATCCGCTTGGCGCGTGAGCCATGGCTCATGGCCCACTCCGAAAGTGCACCGCGCGGCGAATGAATCAACTGTGTTGCTCCACGCTTCTTCGCCCATGCCGGATACACGGCATTCATTTGCCACATGCCGTGGTTGTGCACCACATCGACGGCCGCCGCTTTGCATTGCCGATGCAACCAGCGGCTCAACGTCGGGGAACGTCCGAGCCGTTTTGGGCCTGCGCCGTGAGGGAAGAGTTCGACAAAAGGGAGGGGTCGAGGCAGCCCCCCACAATCCAGCGCAGCCAGCGTCACCGCTTGTCTTTCGGCAATGAGCGACTCGCACAGACGTACCACCGAATAGGACGGGCCGCTCGCCTCTTCCGACAGACCCGGTACGATGTGAATAATTCGCATGTCGGTCGATTGAGACGAAGTGGCGGGTTCGGGCGACTTCACGAAACCTCGCTCTCGTAGATTTTGACAACCTCGCTCACGAGACTCGCTTGCGCGCGCTTGTCTCGCGTGAACCATCGACCCACCGGAATCCCGAACCCCGTCTTCCTCCTGCCCGCGATCTCAGGCGGCAACGCCTTGCCCGGCGCCTGCGCCAGAAGAGCTTTCCCCGGATACCGAACAAACGCCGACAGCACCGGTTGCAACTGCGTCAGCAGATGCGCATCCACCAGCGGCGTGCGCAGCTCGACGCTGTGATCCATGCTCGCCCAGTCGCTGTCGCGCAGCAGCTGGTTGCGCAGGTAGGTGGTCGACTCGATCTGGGCGAGTGCGAGCGCCGGGTCGCTCGGCAGCGGTCCGCTCATCGCTTCGACCCAGCGTGCCGCGTCGAAATCGCGCAGCGCGAGCTCGGCCTGTTCACGGCCCATGAGTCGTGGAAGATCTTCGGGTGCGTGAACGCTGCGCCGCAGCCACCAGGCGCCGGCAATCGTGCGCGACCAGTCGGCCGCGTGCTCCCAGCGGGCGTTGCCGCTGCGGCGCGCCTGCGCGCGAGCCGCCAGCGCCAGAGCCTGTGCGGCACCCGGAATGCGGCCGAGCCGGCGCCGCCACGCCACCACGCGCGGCAACTGGCGAAAGCTCTCGTAGCCCTGGAAGAGTTCGTCGCCGCCGACGCCCGAGACAACCACCTTGAACCCGCGCTCGGCCACCGCCTTGCTCGCGTACCAGGTGTTGATGCCGTCGATGCTGGGCTGATCCATGGCCGCGAGGATGCGCGGCAGGTCGGCCAGGAACTCCTCGCGCGTGACGCGGCGCACGTGGTGCCGGATGCCGTAATGCGCGGCCAGTGCCGCCGCCGCGGGCGCCTCGTCTTCGTGCCGCCCCGCGAACTCGTCGTAGGCGATCGTGACGCCTTCGAGGTCGCGCGCGCCGGCCTCGGTGATCATGCCGGCAAGCGCACCCGAATCGATGCCGCCCGAGAGAAACACGGCTACCGACACGTCCGCCACGAGATGGCGCGAAACGGTTTCGCGCAGGGCGATGCGAACGGCTTCCCTGACCTCCGCATCGGACAAGCGGCACTCGGCAGCCGATCGCCACGCATCTCCGATGTCGCACCAGCGGCGCGGTTCCGCCATCCGGCCCTCCTCGATCCATGCGGAATGCCCGGCCGGCAGTGCACGAATATCGCGATACCAGGTGTGCGGATCGGGAACACTCCCCAGGAGCCAGAAGCCTGCCTGTCCGTGCGGGTCGGGGGCGCGATCGACGAGGCCGGTGGCCAGCAGCGCCTTTACCTGCGAGGCGAGCAGCACGCCGTCGCGCGTGTGCGCGATATAGAGTGGCTTGATTCCATATGGATCGCGCGCGGCGAAGGCGCGTCGCGCGAGCTTGTCCCAGACGACGAAGGCGAACATGCCGTGAAGCTTCGGCAGCATCACTTCGCCTTCCTCCGCGAATAGAGCGAGCAGCACCTCGGTGTCCGACGTAGTGCGAAAGACTGTGCCCTTTGCCTGCAGGTTGGTGCGCAGAGACGCGAAGTTGTAGATCTCGCCGTTCAGTACCGCCACGTAGCGGCCGCAGGGCGAATGCATCGGCTGTGTGGCCCGACGATCTAGATCAAGGATGGCAAGGCGGCGGTGGCCGAGTGATATCCCTTCGCCCTGCCACATGCCTTCGTCGTCGGGGCCACGGGGGCGCATGCGTTCGAGGGCCGGCCGCAGCGGCCCGGGCTCGCCTTGCCCACCTGTCCCCCCTACAATCAGAACGAAGCCGCACATCTTCACCGTCCCTCGCCGTTTCTCGGGCCAATCATCATCAGGAAACGATCTCAACCTTGATCCGATCCAATCGGATCAGGGACGGGACCCGCTCACGTGAAACAAGTGCCCGGGAACGCTCGGCTCAAGCTCCGCCCCCGCCTACGCGCAATGTTCTTTGGCGAGCATTCCGGACACCTGCGGCGGTGCCGCATACCTCGCTGGAGATCGCCGGTGCTCAAGCTGTGCGTGCTCCCGCCAGCACGCCGCGATATCCAAGCGATCATCAACCGATCTCCCCGCGCAGTCGGGGATCGGGTGCCAAGGTTCGCCCCGCAACAAGTTCCGCAGCTACGACACCCCCGAGGAGCACGAACAAATGTGGCGTGACTTGTCCGGCGACCAGCCAGAGCGCAAACAGCGGAAAGCAAGTTTTCGCCAAGACTTTCGCAAACGGAGCGCCGTTCTCCGACCTGTACACCGTTGAAACAGCCCTTCGAACACTCGCCAATATCCAATATCCAAACAAGAGAAGCGAGAGCAGTCCCAATTCCGAAATCCACCTCAGTCCACCGCTCTTGGCGACAAAAATCTTTCCACCGGCATAAGAAGCCGCGTATGACGGCAAGTACGGATCGGCGTGAAGATGGGCATTGCCTAGTCCCGTTCCGGTTATTGCCCAAGCGGGCTGATCACGAAGAAATCCGACCACCGCAACGTTGAAATCCTCGAGCGCTCCATCTTCGCTTTGCGCGATGCGAGCAGTCGTACGGGACTCAAGCATTTCCACGACACCGCCACCCATTCCCAGCATGCCGATCGATCCAAGTGCCATCACTACCAGAGGTATTCCGAGCAGTGTCTTGAACCGAATGTGCCCAGAGATTCTAGGTATGCTGAATCGCACCTGCCTATTGGTGGCCAACTGCACCAATGTCGCGCCAAACCAACCGACCAAAGCTGTAGTTGAAAAAGTGACAACCATCGAGCCGAACAGGAACGGCCAAAGCAACTTACCGCGGACGCCCTGCGGCCGCAAACCAGCCTGAACGAGAAGGAGCCCCACTACTAGACTGCTCCCGAGATCCTTCGGTTCACCCCCCAGAGAGGACATTCGATAGATCAACCCGCCCTGAAATTCAAACATGCCAGAACGCATCTCTTGGCCGGCCCCACCGAGTAGATGATTAAAGAACTCGACTGGCAATGGGTCGCTTCCAGTCGTGACCCAGACCAGAATCTGGAGCCAACCGATTGCAGCCAAAATGCTCACAGATATGAGATAAGAGCGCGCAAGACCAACAATCTCCCCCAGATTTGTTGTGATTAACGGTACGATCAAGACCGGCGACACTACAATTAGAAAGACAACAATTTGCCCAATTGCCCTTGCCTCGGGGCCACGCATTGCCCCACCAGCAACGTTCGCAGAAGGTAAGAACGGAATAAGGATCAGAGACCACAAGACGGCATAGGCAACGACATACCCAAGCATGCCGACTGAGCGAGAGACGCCGGATCTTGAACGCCTCGCCAATAGTCTAACCAAGACAAAACCGAGAAGTAGCGCGCTAAAGACCAAGTCGGGCGTGACCCCAACACCAATTTGGACACTCAAACCGTTCCAAGGGACCAGAAAGACCGCCACCGCCAGCGCGCGCCGCGGCGCTCTTAACGTAAGCAGCGCGGCGATCAGTGCGACCACCAAAACGAAGGCGACTGTCATTGGCTATTGAGCCTGTCACTCTCCGGTTGCTCAGGCTTTGCCGAAACCAAGCGGTGCCTGATCTTCCAGAAGGTATGGTCCGGTCGGCGCACGTACTTGAGTAGTGCGCGTATCGCTGCTTCTCGTCGGTCGCGGGCCTCCAGTCCGCGGCCAAGAATTCGCTCGGTGATCCGCCTCATGTCACGAAGGCATGCGTCGGCGAATCTTCCGCTTCCAGTAATGGATTCCGAATATATGCGAAAGGCACCCAGATAATCGTTGAGGACTTCGATCCGCGCGCCATTGAGCGCCATATCGACCAACAACTCGCCATCCCAACAAGTCCGATTCTCTGCGTTGAATCCTCCAGCGGCCCGATACGCGCTGGCACGAAAGAAGGTCGATTGCTGAACCGCGTTGGACACCCCGAGCGCATATCCACGAAGCGACCATCCCGGAGAACTAAAGATGCGGGTAACACGGTCCCCGATTGAGTCAATGCGATAACCGTGTCCCAACAGCACGTCAACGTCCGGACGCGCCTCGAAGTACGCTGCAACTGTCTCGAGTGCCCCGGGCAAGAGCATATCGTCGGCATTCAGGTAATAGTAGATATCGCCGGAGGCGTACCCAAAGCCCCTGTTAAGCCCATCCGCAGGACCGTCATCCGGTTCCAAGACCATATGAGAGATCCGGTCCCGGTAGCGCTCAATAATTTCCCTGCTTCCGTCGGTCGAGCCAGGATCGACGACAATGTACTCAATGTCGTCGTAGTCTTGGTCAAGGATCGACCGAATGGCCGCCTCGAGATACCTCGCCTGATTGAATGAGATGGTGACGATGCTTATGCGCACTCAAGGTTTCCTATCGTGGTGGATATGCCTTGTCGGTCTCTACCGAAGTCGGCTCAACTCAAGAAACGCTCCATAGACGTCTCCACTTTGGCGTGGAATCAGGGTGGGGCTGTTGGTTCGATATTGCTCGCTCGAACACTCTTCTTGAGCGAGATCGCGTCGCTGCTCGTTCGCACGAATGACCCACTACGCTCTCCGTCGACGCGTCAACCTTCACAGCGCCGCCTTGATTCCTGCGTCATGCTCCACGAAGGTGTCGCCAGACAGTTCGCCTAACCGGGTGGAACCATGCGACCACACCGAGCGCCGTAACAAGAACCAACGGTGCAAGGACACCTGATGTAACCGTCCCGGTTGCCCGTGGCACTGGCGCGAGCCAACTGACAAGTCCAGCAACGACGCAGGCAACCACCAACCAGACATGCTCGCGTGCAAATGCATACCTCCAGTCAAGCCTGTGGATACGATGAAAGACGGTGATCAGGAAATAGCTCCCGGCGGCAAGCGAGATTGCATAGGCATATGCAACACCTTGCGCGCCAAAGCTCCTTCCTAGCAACCAGGCAAGAGTCACATTAAGAAGACCGACGATCGCGTGGGTCAGTGAGTTCCAACCTACATGACCGGCGCCCAAATTCACGAAGTAAGCCGGAACCGAAATAAGGTTCGCCACCCAAGCGAGAGCAAGCAGGTCGATCAGCGCGATGAACTCGGCCTCGTAGGAGCCGACAAGTATCCAGGAAAAGATAGGCGCCCCGACAAAAAGAAATGCCAGGGTCGGCAGCGTTACGAAAAAAAGCACGCGCATGTTGGCACGGTAAGTCGGCCCGACCCCTGCCAGGTCCGCCTCTGCAATCGTGGCGACATACGGAACAATGGCCTGATTTGCCGAGACGATTAGCGCACGCGCTTTCTGCACGACCTGATTCGCAAGCTCGAAGTACCCGGCCGCGACTGGCCCGCCAAAGCGAGCCATTAGTGCCTTGGTGATTGGATCGAGGAGAAGCATGAACACCGACGCGGCTTGCACGTTGACCCCGTATCCCAGCATTGGTCGCAGCAGGTTCCGGTTCCAGCGCCTGGGGAGCCAAGCCAACTCAGGCAACACGCGGCGCAGAAGGACATAGCCGATCACGGCAAGAAACAGTCCCTGTCCAATCTGCGCCCAGACGAGTCCCAGCAGGCCCAGCTTCGGCACCAGCCAAAAAGAAAGAGCCAGGAAGAGAGCTTGGCCCAAGAGTAGAAGCGCAGCACGAAGATCCATACGTTGACAGCCGTCAAGTCCTCCCTGAAAGACAGCTGCAACGAACGTCAGCCAAAGTGAAGCGAGCGCGTACGGCAACATCTTCAGTGCCAGTGACAAGTACTCTCGGTCGAACAAATGCGGGAACACTTTCACCAGGATCACGTGCAGCGGCAACATCCCGAGCCCGGTGATCACCGCCAACGTCAGGACCACCGTCTCAACCACTTGGGCGGCGCGCGATGTCTCGGCTTGTGCCCGGGCTTGGGCGACGAAACGCGTAACGCTGGCGCCCAGCCCAAGATCCGCTAATCTCGCCGCTGACGCACTAGCCATGATTACCGACCAGATACCTAGTTGGTCAACTCCAAGGGTGGTGCTTACATATCTGTAGAGTGCGAAGAGTAGCAGTGCACTGCCCAGCGCCTGCATTACGTTTGCAAGCGCATTCGAGGCGAGTCGGCGAGACCTATCCACTCTATGAAGAGCTCCAGTGATCGACGACGAGCACTTCGTGCCCAGTCCGTCCCTTCTGATCCGGGTGCCTCATTCAGTCCTTTTCAGTCGCTCTTCGACTCTTCGGCGCACTGATCGAAGCCGAAACGAGTTGCAAGTTGACGGCGTCTCGGCGGCGATGCGCTGACCCTTATGGTGGCCAAAGGACAAACTCGAGTGGTCAGAAAAACGGCGGCTTCATAACTAGCACGGGCTACACCTACGCTCACCTGTCTCTCTGTGCCTCACTCGCGCTTAGCCGATTGAATAGAGCGTCAACGAAAAGGACCGAGCCGTCTTGAGCATGAACTTGACTGATGTTGCCAGCGTAAATCAAGTCATTTTCAGCAAGCAGATTGACGATTTGCGCGAAGGTAGCTTGGCCGCGATAGAACTGAGCCATCGAGACTTCGATAATGCAGTTGTCCACTATTTTTCAGAAGACTGGATGCGCCGCGAAGAACGCGCATTTCATAGCCTTGCACGTCAATTTTCAGCAAGATGGGCCGACTGAGCGTCGGTGCCTCCGAGGACATCCAATGATCGAGAGTCGTCAATGATACGGTCTGCGGCGCACACCTAAGAGTTTGCGGAAAAATCGAGGTCGAAAGCTCCGTTCGTTCCAATAGCGACGATGAGGGGGAGTGATCAACGTGTTCGTACATCTCTACGAGATCCGAACGATCGCCCACGGCAGTCTGATACGTGGATATCCTGGTGCTCTCATGGCATGACGCCCATTCGTGCAGGAGACGGAATGGGGTTGGCAGTGGTTCGAAGCAATGCAAATGCGCCGCTGGGAATGCGCGTAACGCTTCACGGGCGAATTGCCCCTTGTTTGCGCCAATGTCGACCACAGTCAAAATGGCTGATCCACGAAGCCCCAGAAAGGTATGATCGGACGCGTTGTGTATGCGACGGATATCAATGCCGCACATCCGTCCGATTCGTTTGACGGAGTTAACGAGAGTCATTTTTTAATCAACGTATCTTCCTGAAGGCGATCATGATGTGGTCCTTCGCCGTCATCCAACTTGGCGGCGAATCAATCAGTTCTTGGTGACGCTGGACGTCAATACCGCCAAATCCTCTTCTGCGTGCTGCCGCAAGCAACTGCGGCCACACGCGGTAAGCAAGATTCACCGCTAACTCTCGGACTGATTTTCGAACCGATCGCCTGCCGGCTGCATGTGAGAATCTTTGGAGGCTTACGATTTTCAGTCCGCAAGAACGAGAGGCGCTTTCAGCCCATCGCCGACTAATAAATGAAAGATGCTCCGCAATGTTGCAGTACCAATAACGACTACCCATCAAGCGCCAAGCTAGTGCGTCGGTGCTTCCGCTGGAGACAATCACAATGCCACCCGATCTGACCGAGCGCGCTAGTTTGCCCAAGAAGAGCCTGGGATCTTCCGAATGTTCGATGACGTCGATCGCGACAACAGCGTCCACCGCGATGCTCAATGACCCGATTGCCTCAAAGTCCGGACTCAAGACTCGGACACCCTTCGCTTCGGCGCGCTGTGCCGCCGTCTCGTTAATCTCGACCCCGAACCACCGATAGTCAGGACCAAGGAATTCGAGGAAGCGACCATCGAAGCAGCCAACGTCGAGAACGCTCGAAATTGTCGAAGTCGACGCGAGGAAGGCGGAGATGAGTTTCCAGTCGGTACGCACATCGGCAGGGGCCGACCAGCTTTCGTGACTGCCGCCTCTATAGAGCTCATCGAGCGTCGATTTTTCGGGTCGTGGGTATCGAAATTGGAGGTGGCAGTCCGCGCAATTCCACAACAATCCGCCTGGCAGAATTCGATCCAGTGTCCGCCCTGCGAAACAGTTGCTTGATGGAATCCTGCCGATGAGCTGAATGTTGCGACTACCGCAGGAAACGCAACGGTCAGCGAGGCGGTTTGAATCCGTTTCGTCGACCCTAGGGCTATTGGAGTCTACTGTCACTCGCGGCACTCGGTGCCCTCCCCCGGACCGCACGCGATCTCACGCAGAATGCGGGAGATCCTTTCCCTGTGGGCGACGCGCGCGGAAGCGAACGCCTGGGGATGGACGGGCAGGCCGGCGACGACGCGCGGATGACTAACGGGGTGCAGCGGGTTTGCGGGCTCTCGCGCGTCATCGGTCAGACGCCGCAGCGTGTCGAGGATCTTGCTCGGCGTTGCTTCGATGCGGTTACCGGCGCGAATGAACTCGATGGCGCCCGTCGTCGACCGCACCGGCGCTGGACTCGGATGCTCGGTCGGCCGTTCGTGGCACGGCTTCGCGAAGACCATGCGCTAACCTCCGTCCACAAGCTTCACTCCCCCACCTCCCTCTTCAACTCCTCGATCTCCACCCGCAACGCCTCGTACTCGGCCATCTTCCGCTTCAGGAACCGCGCCGTGAGGCTCGTCTTCGCCGCCACGCCGGCCGGCGTGAGCAGGTAGGCGTAGGCCAGCTTGTTGCGGCTGTTGCGGAAGTTCTGCATCTTGATCAGGCCCTTGTCGAGCAGCGCCTTCAGGCAGTAGTTGGCCTTGCCCAGGCTCATGCCCATCGAGTCGGCCAGTTCGCGCTGGCTGGTGCGCGGGTTGGCTTCGAGCGTGCGCAGCACGTGGAAGAGCGTCTCCTCCTGCGCGGGTTCGGGGGTGGGTCGTTCGTTCATTTGAATTGCTACCGCAGTGCGCGCCTCGTTCGAGGCCGCACGCGGCGGTGGC
>JAANMU010003160.1_pt1 | contig 10949 bp, 11 predicted proteins | sample 7279701 | NCBI WGS metagenome assembly JAANMU01 (sample SAMN14094539, study PRJNA606508) | bioreactor metagenome | isolation source: A lab-scale SPAN reactor treating ammonium-rich wastewater day 57 | place: Ireland: Galway | collected 2017-03-13 | reverse complement strand
TGGGTGTGCTGGAGATTAGAGCTGGTGCGGGTTTGGGTGGGTTGGGGTGTTTCTGGGATGTCGTGGTGATCGGGTGTGATTTTGAGGCCGGTGCTCATTTGGTGATCAACGACCGGGCTCACGGCGTACCCTGAGCCCAGCTCTCACCAGCTGCAACGCAACGCGCGCGCGCCATCCTATTTTGGGGTCCGTGCCGTCCATGGATGAGAAGACTCAGAAATCGAAACAAAATTGCAGGTGGTCCGTTCGGAAGAAGACTGCAACGTAGGTGTTTTCTACTCGATAGTTGAGGCGGTACGATCAACGATCAACTTCATTCCTTGTAACTGTTCGACTAGACCTCCGAAGTCATCGATGACTTGAGGCTGCGCCCGTGGCCAAGCCAGAGAGTCTCCGTGCCGGCAAGTTATGCATCGGCTGTCCACGGATTGGAGTAGCCTAAATAGAATGACAAAGGACTGTTCGCGATGGTAAGGTCGAGAAGAAACTACGACCAATGCTAGGGAGCCGTATACTGAACTGGTTAACTCGCGAGACCGTTCGGGGTCGTCCAGCGTCTCGACCCTGTCGGGCGGACCCAGAACTTCCTCTATTTCGGAAAGCTTTAGTCCCATTGGGCTCCATCGAAATTCTTGTCCGCAGACATTGAGTTGGTGGCCTTCTACCCCAATTACCTTGCCATCGGAATCTAAAAGGAATCTTGGTCCGGGAAGCCCCTCGCCTCCAGGATGCTTTGTTGAGTAACTTGACCTCCATCCGTCAGAGCTTGGTTCGCCCAGGCCTAACTCCTGACTCTCGAGTATTCGATGCATTTGCTCTGAGCTCAATCCAATGGAGAAGCCAAGAATCGAGGGCCTGCTCGTCTGGCCGGTCGATGCATTGAATATTGTGAGCAAAACAATGAAGTCGACAAGAATTCGCGTCATTAGGGTGACGAACTCCATCGAAATCGAGATACGCCGTTGACGCTAGTAATGTTAAGAAACTGCCTCTTTCCGGTCGCAATATTAATGTATTGCGGAGAGCCGGCTGCCAGCGGGTTCACCCGAATAAGATTGTCCATAGAGCAGAGCGAGCTTTCAAAGGTACACGCTCTTGTGTGGGCGTCATCAAAGGGCAGCGGGCTGCCGGGGGAGGTTTGCCCAACTCGGGCTTCGTTGGTTTCATGTCCGAAGAGTCGGATTCCCAACGTTATGTCAAAGCTCTCGGCTGATAGTAGGTCAGCGATGTCTAGATAGTGGAACTGATCCCCGTTACCAAAGGTATAGTGATGGGCATATCGCGGATCTGACGGATCTTGATATCCACCCACGTCCGCCGGGTCGCCATTTCCTACTACAAATCGGGTTGTGCTTCCTGACTTTAGTAGATCGTAGAGGTTCCTCACTGCAGGGTCGGAGCCAGTGTACTCGGATATTGCGGAAACGTTGATAATCCCAGCTTCGTTTTCGGCGATGCTCAAGTTGAACTGACCGTGAATTTGGCGTTGCAGAAACAACAGCGCATCTGCTCTACCGCTGGAGCCACTGTCCCAGAACATGGCATCCAGGCCACTCGGATCCACCCCATTCACCGGGTTGTTCCCACAGTAAGCGTAGTTACTGTCGGAAGCAGATCGGGTGTACAGCGCGATCTTGCTCGTGAAGAAGCGCGCGCCGGTACGGCTTAGCAGCGGGTCGAGGACCTGGTGGCTCAGGCTGGAGGCCTCGGCGCGGCCCGAGATGAGCAACAGCAAGAGAAGGAGAAGGGTGCGCATCCGGGCCGGCATGGGCCAAAGATTCGCCGTGGAGGCGACGTCCTCCGTCTCGATCAGGCCAAGCGGGAACGTTTAGAGGCCGGGGTCGTCAGGTCGTTCAGGCTCAGACTCCCAGGCTTGCGGGAAGTCTTGAGCGCAGGGCAACAGCCTGAGGATGCGGATTGCGTCTTCTCCCACTCGGTAGATGAGGCGGTGCGTGGAGCCTATGAGGAGCTCGCGATGCTCGGAATCCTCTAGTTCGGGGACCTTGCGCCCTCGGTTGGGGAAGGTTTGAAGAGAGCGGGCTGCGGCAAAGACGGACTTGGTGAGGCGCACCGCCTGGTTGGGCGCCACTTCTTCGAGGTAGGCGGTCTCCCGGCCCAGGTCGCGATAGACCGAGCGGGTCCAGACTATTTTTCGAGCCATCGGGCGAAGTGATGCTCCATCTCCTCCGTGGTCAGCACATCACCGCGCTCGATGTCGAGCTCCGCTTCGGCCACCTTCTGGCGCACGTAGAGGTGATAGTGGACGTCGTCCCAACTACAGTTCTCGGGAAGACGCGAGAGGGCTTCGAGTGCCTGCTGCTTGATCGTCATCGTGCCTTTAAATTCGGCGGATTACGGTCCGAAGCCTGGCAGAATGGCAGTCGCGGGCGCTGGAACTCGTCCGCCAGGGCCCGGGCAGACTGGAGAAGGCGCCGGGGCCCCAACGTCTGCTTCAGCCCAGCCCGCCGGCCCAGGTGCAAGAGAAGCTGGCTCACCCGCTCCGGCCCCAGGCGCCGGCCTTTCGAGCTCAGGAACAGGGCCTTCTCCTCGGACTGGGATGCCAGCGCCGGCCGGCCGCGCTGCAGATAGGCTCCCAGCGCCTGGGTAGCCCGGTCCTCCAGGAGCAGCACCTGGCCGGTTGGCAGGCGCAGGCGCCCGCCCGGCAGCACGTCCGCCAGGTCGCGCCCCAGAACCTCGGGCACCGTCAGCTGCCCGAGCAGCTCGAAGAGGGCGGCATCGCGCCGCCCCAGCGGTCTGGACCGGTCCAGCAGCAAGCGCAGGGAATCAAGTTGCTGCCCGGTCAGGAGGGAGCGCGCGGGTTGAGTCGGGCGGGTCAGGAGCAGCTCGCGCGTGGGGTCCTCCAGCAGGTAGCCCTGGCCGTGTGCCCAGCGCAGGAACGTGCGCACCGCCCATAGCCCCTGCATCACGCTGTTGGCCGCATACAGGCGCCCGCTCTTGGCCGGGCGCCAGAGCAGCCGCCGGTGAAACCGCTGCAGGTGGGCCGGGGTCAGGTCTTGCCAGCCGGCCAGCTCCTCGGCCCGGCAGAAGTCCGCCAGCTCGGACAGCCAGTGCCGGGTCGCCGCCAGCGTGGACTCGGTTATGCCCTGCTCGCTCCGGTGGCGCAGGAAGGCCTCTTCCGGGCTCATGGCCGGGCCCAGATGAGCGGACGCTTCGGCAGGCAGAGCCCCTGGCTCTTGCGGCAGCCCCGAGGATGGCAGCGGCGCATCATAGCAAAAAGCTCCACCGGCCGCACCCGGGTGTAGAGCTCGGTGGCCAGCTGGGAGCGGTGTCCCAGGAGCGCCTGGATATGGCGCAGGTCGGCCCCGCCCTCGAGCAGATGGGTCGCGAACGCATGGCGCAATCGATGGGGAGAGAGGGGCGCCAGCCCGGCCTTCATTCCCCAGCGGGCCACCAGCACGCCCAGGTGGCAGCGCCCCAGCCGCCCTCCATATTGGTTCAGAAAGAGCGCCGCCTGCTCGTGCGCCGCCGCGAAGCACGGCCGTCCCTCCTCGAGCCAGCGGGCCAGCACTGCCGCCAAGTGGTCCCCAACTGGCAAGAGCCGCGGGCGCCCGCCCTTGCCCTCGCGCACCTGGAGCTGGTGCCGCACCAGGTCCAGGTCGCGCAGCTCGAGCCGATGGCACTCGGTCAGGCGCACGCCGGTCCCGTAGAGCGTCTCCAGAACCGCCAGGTCGCGCAGGCCCAGAGGCGAGCCCGCGTCCGGCAGGGCCAGCAGTTTCTCCACCTGGCCCGGCGTCAGGACCCGCGGCAGCCGGCGGGGCAGGTGATTCAGCTCCAGCTCCAGGCTCGGGTCGAGCAGCAGGTGTCCGCGCCGCCAAGCCCAGCGGAACAGGCCCCGCACCCGCATCAGATAGGCGTTGGCCGTCCACTCCGAGCAGCCGGTGCGCAATTCCGCGCGCCAAGCGGTCAGGTCCTCGAGCCGCACCGCTCCCGGTCCACGCCCGGCTCAGAAAGCCTCGAAGCGCAGCAGAATCGTGCCCGCCTGCTTGCGCGTGCGCCAAGCCCGCCCCCGCGCGCGCAGGTGCTCGAGGTAACCGGCCACCAGCTCGGCCCAACTCACGCCCGCATACGCCGCTCGCGCGGGTGGCAACGCAGGAGCACCCGGCGAAGGTCGGCGATCTCCACCCGCGTATAGTGCTCCGTCACGGCCGAGGACGAGTGGCCGAGCAGTACCTGCAGCTGGCGCAGGCCCGCGCCCCGCCGGAGCATGTGGGTGGCCATGGAGTGACGAAGGACGTGAGGGGTTATCTTTTTTTGCAGCGTGGCTTTGCGCGCTAAGCGAGCCACCACGTCAATCAAGGTGGGACGGGCCAGGGGTCGGCCGTCTTTGCTCAGGAAGACCGCAGTCTCGCCCGGGCTCCGGAGCAGACGCGGGCGCACCTGGCCGAGATAGGCCTCCAGCCAGGCCAGCGCCTCCTCGCCCAACGGCACCACCCGGCTCTTGCCACCCTTGCCGCGCAGGATTCGCAGCGCCGGCACCGCGAGATCGCAGGCGTCCAGAGTCAGGGCGCACAGCTCGCCGTTCCGGATACCGGTGCCGTAGAGCACCTCCAGCAGCGTCCGATCGCGCACGCCCAGCAGTGTGGCCGGATCGGGCACGTTCAGCAGGCTCTGCATCTCGGCCTCGGTCAGCACGGTGGGCAGCCCGGCCTGGCGACGCGGCAGCTCCAGTCCCCACGTCCACCAGCACGAACCCCCGCCGCGCCAAGAACCGAAAGAACGCCTTCACCCCTGCCAACCGCGTCTGCTGCGTGGCCAGGCTCAGCGGCCGGCCCCTATATTTCAAATAAAAAAGCTCCGTGCGGTAGGTCTCCACCAGCTCCCGGGTCACCGCGCCCAGGCTGGCCACGCCCCGCTCCTCGAGAAAGCGCAGGAAAGGCCGCACCCCCATCAGGTAGGTGGTCACGGTGTCGGCCGAGCGCCCGCGCACCTCCAGATGGTCGCGGAAGCGCTCCTCCCACAGAACGGAGTCCAGGGTGCTCACCGGGACCCCTCGTGTTTTTTTCGCATCCCCGAAAAAAGTTGCAGAAGTGCAGAAGTTGCCATGAATGGCTCACCCACGCGCCAGAACTTCGTTGCAGAAGTTTTGCCGAAGTTGGCCCTCGCCGGCCCGGGGTGCGCGATGTTTTTTCTGCACCCCCGGAAAAAGTTGCAGAAGTGCGGAAGTTGCCAAAGATGGCTCAACCACGGCCTGGAACTTTGTTGCAGAAGTTTTGCGGAAGTTGGCCTGGCCGCCGAGGGAAATGGCCACCCACTGCCCGTCCGTTGAAGTACAGACCCGCAGACACCTTGATTTTCAGTTGAAGAGAGAGCGAACAAGAACCGCGCCTCCTCACCATTTTTTCTTCAATCGAAAGCTATCGGACCCCCAGCCGCTCCAACTCCTCGGGCGTGGTCAGGTCGTGCAGCGGACAGGCCACCGCGCCGCCCGCGGCCAGCACCCGATACTGATAGGCGCGGCCCTGGTTGCCGCTGGCCACGAACAGATACTCCATCTCCGAGAGCTCGGTCAGCGCGTCCAGCACACGCCGATCGGGCCAGTCCACCAGGCCGCGCACGTCCCGACGCGTAAAACAGAAGTCCTCGATGCGGTCGCCGGCCTGGCCCTTGGCCCATGGCAGCACCAGCTCCCAGAGGTCGCGCGCGCTGCGCGACAGCTCATGGAACGTGGCCCGCAGTACCTGCCGGGCGAGCTCGTAAGCCAGCCGGTAATCCGCCAGCGCCGCCTCGATGTAGGGTGTTCCGTCGGGCAACTGGCCCCCTTTGCGCTGGAACTGGTGCAGGAACGCGGCCGCCTCGATCAAGCACAGGAAGCGCTTGTGGTCGCGGCGGGTACGCAGCCAGCGGTGTGGGAACCGGATGTGGTCCACGAACGGGATGATGACGGCCGTAATTTTCAAAAGACGCTGGGCGTTCTGGTGGCGGCGCTGGAGGCTGGTGTGATCCTGGGCCCGGCGCTTCTCGAGCCGGTAACGGTCCTTCTGGGCCTCGTGGATGCGCAGCGTCTGCTCCATGGACTCGTCGAGCTCGATCTCAAAGCAGCGGGTGGCGTTCTCGTGGTTCAGGTTGGGGTTGGCCGTCGTTTCCAGATAAGATATGGGCCCCTCGACCTGCTTCACCTGGGTCTGAATCTGCCCGGTCACCGGGTCCTTTTCCGGCACCGCTGTAATAAACTTCTGGCGCGAGAGGAGCTCTCGGATCTGGTAGTCGGCCGAGTCGCCTCCTCCGGCCTTCTCGGCCAGCACCAGCAGCTTGCGCTTGAGGGCCGTGCGCTCGTGGTTGGAGATGGCCTGGGCCGTGATGCGCGAGTACAGGATAACCTCTTCCTCGGGCGTGAGTTTTTCAATCAGCTCCGTGAGCCCCGATTTCCCGGCGCTCGCTTGAGAAATGATGATGCCGGCCAGCGGCTCCTCCAGCTTGCGCGAGATGCCGATGAGGTAGGCCAGGAGCTTGGGCTTCTCCTCGCCGACGTAGCCCAGCGCGGCCATGTCGGCCAGGATCTGCTCCACCAAGTCGGGGCGGCGCAGGAAGGCCAGCGCCTCCTCGCGCTCGGTGTCGCTCAGCTCGGGCGCCGCCTTGGCCAATACTGCCCCGGCCTGGCCGCGGGGATGGCGCTCCGCGACCCAGCTCTCGGTCTCTTTCATCAGCGTGGAAAGGTGGCGCTCGCTCTGCTCCTTCGAAAGGCCCAGCCGGCGGCCGAGCTGCAGGCCCACCTGGTCGAGCATGCGCAGCACCAGGAAGTCGAGCCGGCCCGCAAAGTGCCGCCCCTCTCGCTCGGCCCGGAGAACCACCCGCAAGCGGCCGTAGAACGGCGGCAGAGGGGTCAAGCGGTAGAGCGTGCCATCCAGTTCCCTGGCGAAACTCTCGGGGTCCTCGGGCGCGGTCTCAGGCACCAGCTCGAGCGAGCCAGCCAGGGGACGTGCGCCGGCCACCAGCCGGGCCAGCGCCGGGCCGCCCTCGGCGGTCAGCACCTGGTTCGGGTCCTGGCCCTCGGGCAGGTGCACGGTATGGCTGGCAAAGCGCGGGGCCAGCTGGGTTGCCAGATTGGTGGCGGCCTCACGCCCGGCCGGGTCGGCGTCCAGGCACCAGACCAGCTCTTTGGCCACGCTCTTGGCCAGCTGCTCCTCGAGGTCCGGCGGCAGTCCGCCCGCGCCGTAGAGGCAGGTGACGTCGCGCACGCCCGCCTGCCAGAGCGAAAGCGCATCCAGCACGCTCTCGGCCACCACCAGCCGCCGGGCCGAGCGGAGCGCCTGCCAGTTCAAAACCCCGCGCTTGGGGCCCCGCAGGTAGCGGTGGGGCACCTCGCTGGCCTCGTGGAGGGCGCGGCCATACAGGCCGATCACGCCATGGTCGGGGTGCTCGAGCGGCACCACCAGGCAGCCCCGCATCAGCTCGCGCCCGGCCTCGGAGACCACCCCAAGCTCGGCCAGGGCGGCGGCCACGTCGCCTTCCTGCGGGAGCAGCTCGCGCAGCGAGCCATCGGCGTAGCCCAGCCGGAAGGCCGTCCACAGTTCCCGGTCACAAAGGCCGCGCTGCTTGAGATACTTCTGCGCCTCCTCGCTCTTGAGCAGCGTCTCGTGATAGAGGTCGGAAACCCGCTTGAGGAGATCGGTCCGGGACAGGTTGCCGGGCAACGCAGCGGGAGCGCCGTTCCGGGGACCCTTCTTGCCGTTGGTTCGCGGCTTGAGCTCCGGGGCCGGGCCGTCGCCGGCCAACTCCTGCAGGTGACGCAGCGCTTCCTGGAACCCGTTCTTCTCGTGCTCGCTGAGGAAAGACAAGACATCGCCTCCCGTCTGGCACGAAAAGCACTGCCAGAGCTGCTCGCTCGGGCTCACCGACAGCGAGGGCTTCTTGTCCTTGTGGAAAGGGCAGCGGCCCACCCAGCTCTGCCCGGACTGCTTCAGCTCCACGCCCGTGGCCCGGATCACCTCGACTAGGTCCACCCGGGTTTTCAGCGCGTCGATCTCCGTGCGGGTCATCGCGCTCACCACCCCCGGTGCTTCTTGAAAAGCTTGAAAATGTTGGTCTTCTCGTCCCAGTGGCCGAGCAGGCCGTCGGTATCCATCAGGCGCTGCCAGCGCTTCTCGGCCTTCTTGGGCGCGCGCAGCGCCAGCTCGAGCATGGCCTGGCCCTCGTCCGCCCAGCCGCACTCGGCCTTGAGCTCCTCGCTCCAGGCGTGCTGCACCGCCTCGCGCATCACGTCCCGGCCCAGCCAGGCCAGGTCCTCGGGCAGGCCAGCCTCCTGCGCGCGCAGCCGCCAGCGGTCCCAGGCGTAACGACCGTCCGCATCCGGGCGCAGGCGCGCGAGTTCCTTGGGGGTGAAGGCGGGGACCACCAGGCCGAGGTCGGCCGGGGTGAGATCGTCAGGCCAGCTGGCCGGTTTTGGCTCAGTCATCCTCGCCCTCCCATGTTCGTCAAGCATGATATTTATCGGAAAATAAGTAGGCATTATTTGCCTAGTATACTCCTAGTCCATTGAAGTTCCTTCCATGCTATCCGAGGAGTTCTTTAGACTGCCAGGAACCTATACTCATCGAGCTTGTTGGCAAAGGACGCCAAGAGAATGCTGTTTGGAAAAACGATCGCGCATCTGCGTAAACAAAAAGGCCTCACTCAGGTGGAACTGGCGGAGAGGGTGGAAGTCCATCCTTCGCTCGTCACCCGCTGGGAGCGTGGCTTGGTGCAGCCTCGCAGAAAGGCACTCGACAAGCTCGCCGATGTGCTGGATACCACGGTGCAGGAATTGATGGCCGGCGATCCGGGTGGTCTCACGGCACGCCTGGGCAGCATCGAGGACCCCGAGCTGCTGGCCATGTTCGGCCAGGTCCACAAGTTGGATCAACGCGAGCTCGACGCCCTGAAGGTCGTGCTCGGCGCCATCCTCACCCGCGCTCACGTGGCGGAAGTCATTCACCGCTGATTGCCGGCACAACGCTCGGCACTATCAGCAGAGCTTGCCGGATCGCTCGAGCCGGTCAGCTCGGCGCAGACTCTCGAGCCTCTGTCCGAGCGTTTCGAGACTCTCTGAGGAGACCTCCGCCTGGTCGAGAGTCTCGGGTCTCGAAACGCAACGGCCGGCGCAGCCGGCCGATTCAACCTGCGCCATGAGTCCGGCCGGATCTCGGCGATCCCGGTCTCCACCATGGTTTGCGCTCTCGCCGCGCAGAACGCCTCAGAAGCCTCTCTGCGCCCGCCCGGGTCGTTCAGGTCGGGTCGGCCGGCAGAGGCCCGGATTCGGGCCCCCTGCCAGCCCGGGCCGGGCTCAGCCCAGAGCGGCCAGGGACCTGGCCATAAGCTCCCGGCTGGGATGGGTGTAGATTTGGGTGGTGCCCAGGCGCTTGTGCCCGAGCGCGGCCTGGGTGACGCGCAGGTTGTTGGTGGCCTCCATGAGCTGGGTGCCAAACGTGTGGCGGAGCGAGTGGGGCGTGGCCGGCACATCCAGCCCGGCGGACTCGCGCAGCGCTTTGACGAGGCGCTGCATATCCCGCACGCTGAGCGGACGGTGGAACCGGTTCTGGAACAGTGGCTGGTCCGGCGCGGTGGAGAACCCGCGCTCGGTATTGAACGAGAGCAACACCCGGACGCACTTTTGCGCCGTTTCGTTGAGGGGAATGAGCCTGGCACGGCCACCCTTGCCCAGCTCCGCCGGCAGGTGCAGGGTTTGCCGAACCTGGTTGCCCAGCGCGACGTGCTGGACCGTGAGGCCGGACAGCTCGCTGACACGCAAGCCGGTGTGCAGGGCGAAGACCACCAATGCCCGGTTACGCTGAGCGAACGGATGGCCAGGCGGGATGGCGGCCAGCAACTGGCGGGTTTCGGGACCTGAGAGAACGACGTTCATTGACGAGACCTCCGGAGCGAGGCTACTGAAGACGACGTGCGCCTTCAACGCGCGTTTTCCAGAGCCGGCCGGACGTGGGGGGTCAAATCGTAACTTCTACGGTGATCCTCCGGCGAAGCGGTAGGCTTTGGAACTCCGCGGCGGTAACTTGCCTGGCTGATTTGACGCCACGCGGCCGGTCGGCTACATTGCGCGATCAATTGAAGGCGCGCGGCGGCTGCATGGTGGACAGCTCCCCGAAGCGCTCGGCCGAAGTAGCCCCCGCCCCCCTTTGCACACTGCGGGGGTTGCTGAGGTCGAGCGCCGGTGAATCCGGCCAAACCTTCACCCTCTTCGAGACCCCAATGGCCGCGAAGCGGCCACACCGGCACCAGTTAACGCACAGGCCCCGTTGCAAAAGGTGTCCTTGCGACGGGGCCTGCGGTCGGGACTTCCGCCCCGGACGAGACCCAAAGAGCTAACGGATCTGGGCTGCCGCCTGCGGCCAAGCTATCTTTCGTGGTTGTCGCCCATTGGCCCAATGGGCGACAACCACGACGGCTCTGCTGATCAACTAGGCCAGTCATCACCGTTCAGCCTAGCAAGATAGTCGAAGTGAGGTCCAGTCCCGAAAGGGCTTAATTCAAATTGGCTACCATTGTGAGACAGACTGTACCCAGCGTCATGCAAGAACGCGAGCATATCGTGAATTGCTGAGGTACGCTCTTCGGACACAATTCTTGCAATTTCCGAACGTTGAATTCCATTCAGGCTCGCCAAAACTTCGTTTCTAGCAACTGTCTTAGCCTGCACCTGATCCGTCAAGTTAGCTAAGGCAGCGAATTTCGCCCGCTTACTTCGCGAGTCATCAACCTGCTGCCAAAGACCTCGCTCGACTTTGCGCGCAGACTGAGACTCCGACAATCTGACAAGTTGATCGACAAGCTCTTTATATGCCTCGTTACCTGTCATCTTCGTGTTCCTACAGAGTTAGGATTCCCTGGGGACCAGGGAATATTGGTTGGATAGCGCACGCCCTGGTTCCTAAGGTTGTTCAACGACTTTGCAACCAGCGATCTTGCCTCGGTTCTACTAGCCCCTCCAGCTACTA
>JAANMU010003155.1_pt1 | contig 10964 bp, 10 predicted proteins | sample 7279701 | NCBI WGS metagenome assembly JAANMU01 (sample SAMN14094539, study PRJNA606508) | bioreactor metagenome | isolation source: A lab-scale SPAN reactor treating ammonium-rich wastewater day 57 | place: Ireland: Galway | collected 2017-03-13 | reverse complement strand
GACATGCGCTGCCGGCTCGCGTCGGGTGCGCTCCAGACGACCTCTGGCGGCAGCAGCGCCTGCCAGCGCGCGCGCAGCCGCGCGCCATCGCCGGCATCGGCAAAGCGCAGGTCGAGGCGCGAGAGCCGGCCGAGCCAGCCCAGCCGCCACTGCATCGCACCGAGATCCATCACCGCGAGCCGCTGGCCGCCCGCGACCCGCGCCAGCGTGCCCGCGATGCGCAGCGCCACGGTGCGCGTGCCGGCGCGCAGCCGCAGCGTATCGCCTTCGGCCAGGCCGAGCGCGGTGAGCGCGGCGTTCGACAGGAACACCGTGTCGTCGGCGAACAGCGGCGACGCGGCGCCCGCCTGTTCGCCGGCGCCGGTCGACGGCAGCAGCGCGGGAGTCACCGCGGCGGCACGGAAAGCGTCGATGCCGATGACGCGCAGCGTCTCGCCGGGCCGATCGGCGAGCGCGAAGACCGCGTCGATCACCGGGCTCACCGAGGCGCCGTTGGCGCTGGCGGCGAGTCGCGGATACAAGGTTTCGTCGAAGCTGCCGGCGCGCGCGCGCAATTGCGCCTGCGCTTCGCCGTTCACCGTCGACATCGCAGTCGCGAATTCCTCGAGCGCCGAGCGGTTCACCAGGTGGATCGCCAGCGCCAGCGCGACGCCGATCGCGATCGCGAGCACCGCCGTCAGCGCGCGCCCGGGCTGCGCGCGCGCCTGGGCGCGCCACAGCCAGCCGAGCAGCGCCAGGCGCCCGTCGGCAGCGCGCGCGTGCACTGCCGCGGGCGCGCTCATGGCAGCGTCGCGTCGTCGGGGCGCAGGCCGCGCGCATCGAGCCGCAGCCGCCGATGGGCGATCGCGGCGGCCTGCGCCGAATGCGTGACCAGCACCAGCGCGGCGCCGCTCGACTCGAGCGCGTCGGCAATGAGTGCCAGCGCCTGCGCGGCAGTGCTCGGGTCGAGATTGCCGGTTGGCTCGTCGGCGAGCACCAGCGCCGGAGCGTGCACCAGCGCGCGTGCGAGCGCCACGCGCTGCTGCTCGCCGCCGGAGAGTTCGCGCGGCCAGGCGCTCGCGCGCCCGGCCAGCCCGACTCTTGCGAGCATCGCCGTCGCCTGCTCGAGCGCGGCGGGCGCAGCGACGCCGTTCAGGAGCAGCGGCACCGCGACGTTGCGCGCGGCATCGAGATGCGGCAACAGGTGGAAGGCCTGGAACACGAAACCGATGGCGCTGCGCCGGAAGCTCGCTGCGGCGTCGGCATCGAGCGCGGACACTTCGGTGCCGGCGACGCGCACCATCCCCGCGTCGACCGGCTCGAGGCCGGCGATCAGGTGCAACAGCGTCGACTTGCCGCTGCCCGATTCACCGAGCAGTGCGACCCGCTCGCCGCGCCTCACGTTCAGGTCGACCCCGTCGAGCACCGCGCGCCCGGCGAACGTCTTGCGTACGCCGATCAGCTCGACCGCGGGTGCCGGCGATGCAGGCAACGACATCAGGGCGTCTGAACACGCCCTCTAGGCGAGCACTTCGACGCCCGGTTCGCCGGCGACGAACTCGCCGATCTCGCAGGCGCAGTCGAAGCCGTCGCGCCGGAAGATCGCGAGCACTTCGTCGACCGCGTCGGGCGCGCACGCCACCAGCAGGCCGCCGGAAGTCTGCGGATCGGTCATCAGGGTGCGCTGGTGTTCGTCGATGCCGGCGTCGAGCCGCACTTCGTGCCCGTAGGCGGCCCAGTTGCGCTGCGAGGCGCCGGTGGCGAAGCCGCGCGCGATCAGTTCGTCGACACCGGCGATTCGCGGCACCGAGGCTGCAGAAATGCGTGCCGACAGCCGCGCGCCGCGGCAGACCTCGAGCAGGTGGCCGAGCAGGCCGAAGCCGGTGACGTCGGTGAGCGCGTGCACCGCTTCGAGTTTCGCCAGCGCCTGTCCGGGCGTGTTCAGCCGCGTCGTGCTGGCGAGCATCGCGGCGTAGCCTTCGGCCGGGAGTTCGCCCTTCTTGAGCGCCGCCGACAACACTCCCACGCCGAGCGGCTTGCCGAGCACCAGCCGGTCGCCGGGGCGCGCACCGGTGTTGCGCTTGACCCGGTCGGGATGGACGAGGCCGAGCACGACCAGCCCGTAGATCGGTTCGACCGAGTCGATCGTGTGCCCGCCGGCGACCGGGATGCCGGCTGCACCGCACACCGATTCGCCGCCTTCGAGGATGCGGCGGATCACGTCGAGCGGCAGCCGATCGACCGGCATCGCCACCACCGCGAGCGCCATGATCGGCGTGCCGCCCATTGCGTAGACGTCGGAAATCGCATTGGTGGCCGCGATGCGCCCGAAGTCGTACGGGTCGTCGACGATCGGCATGAAGAAATCGGTGGTCGCGATCAGTGCCTGTTCCTCGTTGAGCCGGTAGACCGCGGCGTCGTCGGCGCTTTCGATGCCCACGAGCAGTTGCGGCGGCACCGGCAGGCGCGAGGCGCCGTGCAGGATCTCGGAGAGCACGCCAGGGGCGATCTTGCAGCCGCAGCCGCCGCCGTGCGAAAAGGATGTCAGTCGCGGCGCCTGCGCGATCTCGGGTGCGTTCATCGTTCGGTGTTCCGGGAAGAGGGTGCGGGCGCGCCGCCGGCGCATCCGCTCTCGAGCAGATTATGCGCCAGCGCCAGCACGGCTGCTGCCTCGCGCGCCGGCGCAAACCGCGGCGCGCACCGCGCGCAGTGCGCGCGCAGCCGCTCGACGAAGGCCGGCTCGTCGAGGCAGCGGCGAATCAGTGCGGCCAGGGCCGCGTCGTCGCCCGGCGGGAAGAAGCCCGGGTAGCGAGCGCCGAGCAACCCGATCGAGCCGCCGATCCGCGACGCCAGCACCGGCACGCCGGCGGTCACCGCTTCGATCAGCACGTTGGCGCCGCCTTCGATCAGCGACGGCAGCAACAGCACGCGGCCGCGGCGGATCAGCGAGCGCGTGGCCGCGTGCGGCAGCGGGCCGCGCAACTCGATGCGCGGGTCTTCTCGCGCGGCCTCGCGCATCTGGCGCGCGAGCGACTCGTCGTGCGCGCCGCCCACGTGGACCAGCCGGAGGCGCCGCGAGGCCGCGTCGTCGAGCCGCGCCAGCGCGCGCACCGCGGTGAGCGGATCCTTCTCCGCGCGCAGGTGGCCGACCAGCAGCAGATCGTAAGTGCGCTGCCGCGGCGCTGCCGGCGCGAGCGCCGGCGCCGACTGCTCGATCACCGTCGCGTGCCCGCGCAGCGCCGGCGGCAACTCCTCGAGGCCCTGCGGCTGCAGCACCACCAGCCGGCGGGCGAGCGCCAGCGAGCGCTGCGCGTCGCGATCGTGGCGGATGTCGCGGTACAGGTCGGTGCCGGTGAGCACCAGCGCCACCGACCGGCCGCTGGCGGCGAACGCGGCGATCGCCGCCGCCGAGCGCCGCGCGTGCAGCGCGATCATCGCGTCGTCGGCCTCGCCCGCCCAGTCGCGCGCGATGCGCACGCGGTAGCGGGTGCGCAGGAACCGCGCCCAGCGGCGCGCAGTCTGCCAGTTCCCGGTGTTGGCGTCGGCCAGCGTCGGCGAGACGATGACGATCCGGCTGATCGGCAACCTGCTCACGCGCAGTCGGGCCCTCCCGGCAGCACCATGCCGCCGACCACCTGGCTGAAACCGGCGTCGACGTAAGTGATCTCGGCGGTGATTCCGGCCGCGAGATCGGAGAGCAGGAACGCGGCGACGTTGCCGACGTCCTCGATCGTGACGTTGCGCCGCAGCGGCGCATGGCTGCCGACGAAATCGAGAATGCGGGAGAAGTCCTTGATGCCGCTGGCCGCCAGCGTGCGGATCGGCCCGGCCGAGATGCCGTTCACGCGGATGCCCTGCGGGCCGAGGTCGCTCGCCAGGTAGCGCACCGCCGCCTCGAGGCTCGCCTTGGCGAGCCCCATCATGTTGTAGTGCGGCAGCACGCGCACCGCGCCGAGGTAGGTGAGCGTGAGCATCGCGCCCGCGCGGCCCTGCATCATCGGCTGCGCGGCCTTCGCCAGCGCGACCAGGCTGTATGCGGAGACATCGTGCGAGACGCGAAACGACTCGCGGTTCGCGCCGTCGAGGAAGTTGCCGGCGATCGCCTCGCGCGGCGCGAACGCGATCGCGTGAACCAGCCCGTCCAGGCCCTGCCAGTGTTCGCGCAGCGCAGCGAACAGCGCGTCGATCTGCGCGTCTTCGGAAACGTCGCAGGGAAACACCAGCGACGAGCCGAAGTCGGCGGCCATCCCGGTGACGCGCCCCCGGAAGCGCTCGTTCTGGTAAGTGAAGGCGAGTTCGGCGCCCTGGTCGCGGCAGGCCCGCGCGATGCCCCAGGCGATCGAGCGGTTCGACAGCAGGCCGGTGATCAGGATGCGCTTGCCGGCAAGGAATCCCATTCGGGGGTCTCCGCTAGAATCTTCGACGATGACGATTGTCGCACGCGTTGCTCTGGCGCTGACGCTGGGCGCCCTGGCCGGCCCGGTGCTGGCCGCCCACGCGCTGGCGTGGGGCGACACGCCGAAGTACCCGCCGGGCTTCGCGCATTTCGACTACGTGAATCCGCAGGCGCCCAGGGGCGGCACGCTGAGCCTGGCGGGCTACGGATCGTTCGACAAGCTCAATCCGTTCACGCTGCGCGGCCTGGCGGCTGCGGGCCTGGGAACGCTGATGTTCGAGACGCTCGCGGTGTCGAGCGACGACGAACCCTTCTCGATGTACGGGCTGCTCGCCGACGACATCCGTTTTGCCGGGGACGCGCTGTCGATCACCTTCCATCTGAATCCGCGCGCGCGCTTCTGGAACGGCGATCCGGTCACCGCCGAAGACGTGCGCCACTCGTTCGAGGTGCTCACCGGCAGGCAGGCGCACCCGCGCTTCCGGCAGTACTTCGCCGACGTGGCGCGCGTGGTCGTGATCGACATGGCCACGGTGCGCTTCGAGTTCGCGCGCCGCAACCACGAACTGCACATGATCATCGGCATGCAGTTGCCGGTGTTCTCGCGCAAGTGGGGCGCGGGCCAGCCGTTCGACAGCGTGGTGCAGGACGAGCCGCTGACCAGCGGCCCCTACCGCATCGAGCGTTTCGACTGGGGCAGGACGATCACGTATCGCCGCGACCCCGCCTGGTGGGCCGCCGACCTGAACGTGCGTCGCGGCATGTTCAATTTCGAGCGCGTGGTCTACAAGTACTTCAAGGACGAGACCGCGCGGCTCGAGGGCTTCAAGGCCGGAGAGTTCGACTGGGTGGCCGAGAACTCGGCGAAGAACTGGGCGCGTGGCCACACCGGCCGGCACTACGACTCGGGCGAGATCGTCAAGCGCGAATTCCGCCACTCGAACTCGGCCGGCATGCAGGGCTTCGTGCTGAACACCCGGCGTCCCGCGTTCGCCGACGTGCGCGTTCGCCAGGCGCTCGCGCTCGCGATGGACTTCGAGTGGATGAACCGCCAGGTGTTCTACGGCCAGTACGTGCGCAGCCCCAGCTACTTCACCAACAGCGAGATGGAGGCGAAAGGGCTGCCATCGGCCGACGAACTCGCGTTGCTCGAGCCCTTGCGCGCGCAGCTCGATCGGGCGGTGTTCGGCGAGGCGGTGATGCCGCCCACCACCGACCCGCCATCGAGTCTCAGAGCGAACCTGCGCCGCGCGCTCGTGCTGCTCGCCGAGGCGGGATGGAAGGTCGACGGCGAAGGCGTGCTGCGCAACGCACGCGGGCAGGCGTTCGGTTTCGAGATCCTCAGCTACTCCAAGGGGCTGGAACGCATCGCGGTGCCCTGGGCGCGCAACCTCGGCAAGCTCGGCATCGCGGCGCGACTGCGGATCACCGATCCGGCGCTCTACCAGAAGCGGATGGACGAATTCGACTTCGACGTCGCGATCCACCTCTACGCGGCGAGCCAGACGCCGGGCAACGAGCTGCTCGAGCGCTTCTCGTCGACTGCGGCCGACGAGAAGGGTTCGGACAATTTCGCCGGCATCCGCGATCGGGCGGTCGACGCGATCGTGCAGCGGCTGCTGGCGAGCCGCACGCGCGCCGAGCTGGTCACCGCGGCGCGGGCCCTCGACCGCGTGCTGCGTGCCGGCTGGTACCTGGTGCCCCACTTCTATGCACCCACGCACCGCGTCGCCTGGCGTGCGCGGCTGGCGCACCCCGACACGCTGCCGCTCTACTACGCGGCCGAGACCTGGCTGCTCGAGACCTGGTGGGAGAAGCGCTGATGCTGGCCTACGTCGTCAAGCGCCTGCTGCTGATGGTGCCCACGCTGATCGGCATCCTGTTCGTCTCGTTCGTGGTGATCCAGTTCGTGCCCGGCGGGCCGGTGGAACAACTGGTGCGCGAGTTGCGCGGCGGCGGCGTCGGCGGCGAGGTCGCCGCGACCGGCGGCGTGTACCGCGGCGCGCAGGGCGTGGAGCCCGAGCGCGTCGCCGAGTTCCGCAGGATGTACGGCTTCGACCGGCCGGCGCACGAGCGCTTTCTCGAGATGCTGGCGCGCTATGCGGTATTCGACCTGGGCACCAGCTACCTGCACCACAAGGGCGTCTGGGAGCTGATGCTGGAGAAACTGCCGGTGTCGATCAGTCTCGGGGTCTGGAGCTTCCTGCTGGTGTACCTGGTGTCGATTCCGCTGGGCATCGCCAAGGCGGTGCGCCACGGCAGTCGCTTCGACCTGTGGACCTCGATCGCGATCCTGGTCGGCTACGCGATTCCCGGCTTCGTGCTGGGTGTGGCGCTGCTGGTGCTGTTCGGCGGCGGCAGCTTCTGGCAGCTGTTCCCGCTGCGCGGGCTCACGTCGGACGACTTCGCCGAACTGTCGCTCGCGGGCAAGGTGCTCGACTACTTCTGGCACCTGGCGATGCCGCTGGCCTGCCTGACGGTGGGCAGCTTCGCGGTGACCACGATGCTCACGAAGAACACTTTCCTCGAGGAGATCCGCAAGCAGTACGTGCTGACCGCGCGCGCCAAGGGGCTTGCCGAGAGGCGGGTCTTCTACCGGCACGTGTTCCGCAACGCGATGATCCCGCTGGTCACCGCGTTTCCGGCGGCCTTCGTCGGCGCGTTCTTCGCCGGCTCGCTGCTGATCGAGACGCTGTTCTCGCTCGACGGACTGGGGCTGCTGTCCTACGAGGCGGTCATCCGGCGCGACTACCCGGTGGTGCTCGGCTCGCTGTACGTGTTCTCGCTGATCGGCCTGCTCACCCGGCTCGTCACCGACCTGGCCTACACCTGGGTCGACCCGCGCGTGAAGTTCGGGGCCGCGGGCTGATGGCGGCGCCGCGGCGTTCGCTCTCGCCGGGCAGGCGCGCCTGGCTGCGGTTTCGAGCCAACCGGCGCGGTTACTGGAGCCTGTGGATCTTCGTGCTCGTCTTCGGCGCGAGCCTCGCGGCCGAGTTGCTGTCCAATGATCGCCCGATCGTCGCCAGCTACGAAGGGCAGCTGTACTGGCCGCTGTGGCGACAGTATCCGGAGACCGCTTTCGGCGGCGACTTCCGCACCGCCACCGACTATCTCGACCCGTTCATCCGCGAGCGCCTGTCGGCAGACGGCAACTGGGCGCTCTATCCGCCGAACCCGTACCGCTTCGACACGATCAACTACTTCGCGCCCAGCCCGAATCCGGCGCCGCCGTCTTCGACCAACCTGCTCGGCACCGACGACCAGGGCCGCGACGTGCTCGCACGGCTGCTCTACGGTTTCCGGATCTCGGTGCTCTTCGGGATGGCGCTCACCGCGATCGGCGTCGCTTTCGGCATCGCGGCGGGCGCGGTGCAGGGTTATTTCGGCGGCCGCGTCGACCTGGCGCTGCAGCGCCTGACCGAGATCTGGGGATCGATCCCGGAGCTGTACCTGTTGCTGATCCTCGCGTCGATTTTCGAACCGAGCATCTGGATCCTGCTCGCGATCCTGTCGCTGTTCAGCTGGATGGGATTGTCCGACTACGTGCGCGCCGAGTTCCTGCGCAACCGCCAGCTGGAGTACGTCACCGCGGCACGCGCGCTCGGCCTGTCGAGCCTGCAGGTGATCGGCCGGCACGTGTTGCCGAACTCGCTCACACCGGTGATCGCGTTCCTGCCGTTCCGGATGAGCGCGGCGATCGTTGCGCTCACCAGCCTCGACTTCCTCGGCCTCGGCGTGCCGCCGTCGACGCCGAGCCTGGGCGAACTGCTCGCGCAGGGCAAGGCGAACCTCGATGCCTGGTGGATTTCGCTCGGCACCTTCGGCGTGCTGGTGGGCACCCTGATGCTGCTGATCTTCGTCGGCGAAGCGTTGCGCGATGCGCTCGACACGCGCAGGGGCTGAACGGTGAGCACGCCCGAAGGCGCCCGAGCCGCCGACGCGCCGCTGCTGTCGGTCGAAGGCCTGTCGGTCGAGTTCGCCACCGCCAGCGGCGGGGCGCGCGTGGTCGACCGCGTCGACTTCGCGATCGGGCGCGGCGAGAAATTCGCGCTGGTGGGCGAGTCGGGCTCGGGCAAGACCGTGACCGCGTTGTCGGTGCTGCGCCTGAATGCCGACGCGCGCTACCAGGGGCGCATCGCGTTCGAGGGCCGCGACCTGCTCGGCGCGAGCGAGCGCCAGCTGCGCGGCGTGCGCGGGCGCGAGATCGCGATGATCTTCCAGGAGCCGATGAGCGCCCTCAACCCCGTGTACCCGATCGGCCGGCAGATCTGCGAGGCGATCGAGCTGCATGAGGGGTTGGGGCGCCGCCAGGCCGCGCAGCGCGCACTCGAACTGCTCGAGCGCACGCACATGCCCGAGCCGCGCCGGCGCCTTGCGAGCTATCCGCACCAGCTCTCGGGCGGGCAGCGCCAGCGCGCGATGATCGCGATGGCGCTCGCCTGCAACCCGAAACTGCTGATCGCCGACGAGCCGACCACGGCGCTCGACGTCACGATCCAGCGCCAGATCGTCGCGCTGCTCGACGAGTTGCAGCGCGACACCGCAATGTCGGTGCTGCTGATCACGCACGACCTGCCGCTGGTGCGCTCGTTCGCCGACCGCGTGGCGGTGATGAAGGAGGGGCGCGTCGTCGAGCAGGGCGCCACTGCGCAGGTGTTCGCGCAGCCGCGCCACGCCTACACCCGGATGCTGATCGACAGCCGGCCGCGCCGCTCGGTCTGTGCGGTGCCTGCCGATGCGCCGGCGCTGCTCGAGGCGCGCGGGGTGGGCTGCAGCTTTCGGCTGAGTCGCGGCTGGTTCGGCGCGCGCGCATTCGATGCGGTGCGCGCGGTCGACCTGCGACTGGCGCGCGGCGAGACGCTGGGCATCGTCGGCGAATCGGGCTCGGGCAAGAGTACGCTCGGCCTGGCGCTGCTGCGCCTGGCGCAGGGCGAGACGAGCGGCGAAATCCGCTTCGATGGCCGGCGCCTCGACGCGCTCGGCCAGCGCGCGCTGCGCCCGCTGCGGCGCGACATGCAGGTGGTCTTCCAGGACCCGTTCAATTCGCTGTCGCCGCGACGCACCGTGTTGCAGATCGTGGAGGAAGGCCTCGCGCTGCATCGTCCCGCGCTCGGGCCGGTCGCGCGCCGCGATGCGGTCGCGGCGATGCTCGAGGAGGTCGGGCTCGGCGCCGACGCGCTCGAGCGTTATCCGCACGAGTTCTCGGGCGGCCAGCGCCAGCGCATTTCGATCGCGCGCGCGGTGATCCTGCAGCCGGCGCTGCTGGTGCTCGACGAACCGACCTCGGCGCTAGACGTGTCGGTGCAGCGGCAGGTGCTCGATCTGCTGGCGACGCTGCAGCGCCGCCACGCGATGGCCTACCTGTTCATCACGCACGACCTCGCGGTGGTGCGCGCGATGGCGCATCGCGTGATCGTGATGAAAGACGGGGTGATCGTCGAGACCGGGGAAACCGGCGCGTTGTTCGCCGCGCCGCGCGAACCCTACACCCGGGAGCTGCTGGCCGCCTCGCTGGGCGAGCCGGGGGGTTAGCGGTCCGCGCCTATCGCGCCGGTCAGGTGCGCTTGTTCGCGCGCCTGGCGGGGCGTTTGGACGAGGTGCTCGCGGCACCGTCGCCGCGAGCGCTCGCGCGTGCTTTTGTCGCCGCCGCCTTCGTCGTCGTCTTCGTGGTGGCTGCGCTTTGCTTGTGGCTGCCGGCCCGCCGGGCCGCGCGCTTGGCGTTGCGCGGGGGCTGGGCAGCGGCGGGCGCGGCCGGTGCCTGGGCCTCGGCAGCGGGCTGCTCGCGGCGCAATACCGCGTGCATGATGCGCGGTTCGTCGACGCGGCCCGGCACCACGCGCCGGTCGCCGTCCTCGGTGGTGAGCAGGGTTTGCGCGCTGGCCGGCCGCACCAGCAGGTTCATGCCGGCCACGGTCGCGAGGGTATCGGCGCGCGGCCCGAATACGCCGAGCGCCGCCAGGCAGGCTGCCGCGGGCAGCCCCGCCACGGCGAGCAGGTTGAACCTCCCGTAGCGCGTCATGCCGGCGGCGGCGCCAGGACTTGGAAGCCGGCGTCGTCCTCCGGCCACATGCCTTCGAAACAGAACGCCTCCAGCGCGGCCAGCCGTCCATCCCTGAGCTGGACGATGAACTCGGCCGGCTCCGCCAGGGCCGGATGGCTCGCATGCACCGCGCGCACCCGGCGCGCCTGCTCCGCATCGAGGGCCGCCGCATCCGCAGGCACCTCGAACCGCGTGACGAAACCGACGCCGCTGTGGCTGCGGCTGACCACCCGGGCGCGCCGGCATTGCGCAAGCCAGGCCGGCGCGGCATCCCCGAGGTTGCGGCCCTGCGCCTCGAGCACCGCGCGTTCCAGCGGCCCGAGGAACAGCCGCGAGCCAGGGTCGTTGCCCAGTTTCATGGCGCGCACCATAGCGCAATTCGGCGGGCAGGGGGCGCCGCCTCGCGCCTCAGCGGCGCGGCCCGCCCCAGTACCAGGTGGCCGCCACCAGCAGCCCGAAGGCGGTATAGGCGACGGTGAACACCCACATCGGTGCATCGAAGAAGATCAGCCGGTCGTGATCATCGAAGCGATGAAAATGGAAAACGAG
>JAANMU010003149.1_pt1 | contig 10985 bp, 9 predicted proteins | sample 7279701 | NCBI WGS metagenome assembly JAANMU01 (sample SAMN14094539, study PRJNA606508) | bioreactor metagenome | isolation source: A lab-scale SPAN reactor treating ammonium-rich wastewater day 57 | place: Ireland: Galway | collected 2017-03-13 | reverse complement strand
GCCGAGTCCCGGGCCGCCGCGCATCACGTTGACCAGTACCGCCGGGACTTCCGTCCCCGCGATGTAGGAGAGTCCCTCCATCATCAGGCTCACGCCCGGACTGGAAGAGGTGGACATGACGCGCACACCCGCGCAGGCCGCGCCGTAGACCATGTTGATCGCGCCGAGTTCCGATTCGGCCTGCACGAAAGCGCGCCCGAGTTCGGGCATGCGCCGCGAGAGGTATTCAAGGATCTCGGTCTGCGGGGTGATCGGGTAGCCGAAGTAGGCCTCCAGCCCCGCGCGCACCGCCGCTTCCGCGATCGCTTCATTGCCTTTCCATAGTTCTTTGGGCATTGATATTCTCCAAGTAGTTTTTCCGCGAGCGCGAAGGCCGCGCAGTCTTTGGATGAAAGGCGGACGCGTCTTCGCGTTCCTGGCGGTTGGTTACGCCGGGGCCGGGACGGCCGCTTTGATCACCTCGCGGTAGACCGTGATCGCCGCGTCGGGACAGACCAGCGCGCAAACAACACACCCCGTGCAGCCTTCCTTGAAGATGTGCGCGGGGTGGTATCCCTTGGGCGTCAGACGTGACATATCCAATTCCATCACGCCTTGCGGGCAGGCGCTGACGCAGAGCTCGCAGCCCTTACAGTATGTGTCGCTGACTTCGATCCAGCCTTTGACTGCCATTGGGTCTCCTTATGTCGCGCAGTTGGCGTTCTTCGCCGCTGTGACCGCGTGGGAGAACACCGCTTACGCAGTTTCCGAGAAGTTGGACAGAAATAGGATGATATGTGTCCAAACCGATTATGTCCGTATCTGCGCTAGACGAGTAGTGCCATGCGTCACAAAGGCGGATGTCAAAGGTCATCCGTTTGCGGAGGAGATTTTGCGCCGATTCCCCTTTTTTCAAACCGAATCCCCATTTTTGGGTTATATCAATTTAACAGCCCCTGCAAGAGGCGTCGGCGCGGAAAACCGTTATTGGCGTTTTCGGAGTTGACGTGAACGACCGACTCTACCGATTCGTCCGCTGGTGTTTTCAGGAATTGATCTGGGGCGGCGACCTGCTGGGCGCGGACTACCTGCCCGAACGCGGCCCGGCGGTCTTCGTCTCCAACCACCTCGGCGCGCTCGGACCGATCGCGGTCGGCGCGGCCATCCCGCTTCCGCTCCGCGCCTGGATCCAGGCCGACATGCTCGATCCGCTCCTCGCCGCGGACTACCTCCGCCGGGACTTTGTCGAACCGCAGTTGCGCGTCCCGCCGCCGTTCAGCCGTTTCGTCGCGGAGGCCATCTCGAAGATCCACGTCCCGCTCCTGCGCGCCGTCGGCGGGATTCCCGTTTATCACACGCCCGAAGGTTCCCTCGAAACCCTGCGCCTCAGCGTGGACTTGCTGGCGGAAGGAAACGTCATCCTGATCTTTCCCGAAGACCCCGCCCTGCCGATGGACCCTCGCTATCGGATGACGCCCTTCCAAAAAGGATTTGCCCGCCTGGGCGAACTATACTTTGAGCGTGTTGGAAAGAGCCTATCCTTTTACCCGCTCGCGGTCCACGCCGAATCGTTCACGGTCCGCGTCGGGAGGCCGGTGCGTTATAATCCCTTCGTCAAACCGGCCGTCGAGCGCGTCCGCATTAAAAACCTGCTCGAGCAAGCCATCCACGAAATGTATTTGCAAGCCTCGCGCTGCGAGATCGTTCAAATCCCTCTTCCAAACTGAATATGAAACCTTCCTCTCACTTCTGGGCGGGAGTTCGCGCTGAACTCCCGCTTCTCATTGGCGTATTTCCCTTCGGCCTCATCTACGGGGCGCTGGCCCTCAGCGCGGGCATCCCTCCCGCCGCCGCGCAAGCCATGTCGTCCGTCATCTTCGCGGGATCGTCGCAATTCGCGTTCGCGCAACTCGTCCACGACGCTACGCCGGCCGTCATCATCTTCCTCGCCATCGCGGTGATCAACCTGCGCCACATGCTCTACTCCGCCTCGCTCGCGCCGTATTTACACGATCTGTCGCTGCGCTGGAAAATCGTCCTCTCCTATTTGATGACCGACGAAGCCTACGCGGTCGCCATCCTGAACTACGAACGCGTCGGCGGGACGATGGGCGCGCACTACTACTTCCTCGGCGCGGGACTCGCTCTTTGGTCTGTCTGGCAGGCGAGCGGCGCGCTTGGACTTTGGCTGGGCGCGGCCCTCCCGACGACTCTGCCCCTCGACTTTGCCCTGCCGCTCACATTCATCGCGATGGTCGTCCCCGTGCTGAAGAAATCCCCCGCGTTCGCGGCGTCCCTCTCCGCGGGACTCGTCGCGCTGGCGGCGTACTCGCTTCCCTACAAACTCGGTCTCATCCTCGCCGCGCTGACGGGGATCGCGGTCGGGACCATGCTGGAGAGCCTCCTCGCGCGAGCCTCCAAACCGCGCGACGCGCAGGAGGAACAATGAACATCTGGCTGACCATGATCCTGAGCGGCCTGGCGACCTTCGGGATGCGCTTCTCCTTCGTCTGGCTGATGGGACGCTACGAGGTCCCGGCGGCGATGCGCCGCGCCCTGCATTACGTCCCGATCGCAGTGTTATCCGCCATCATTTTTCCCGGGTTGTTTCTCCCCGAAGGGCAGTTCGACCTCAGTCTCGGCAACACGCGTCTGCTGGCGGGTCTCGTCGCCATCGCGGTCGCGGCCTGGACGAAGAACAGCCTGTTGACCATCGTCGCGGGATTCGCGGCTCTGCTGGTTTTGGAGTTCGTCGGCGCTCGTTGACAAATCCATGCTCACATAGTATATTTTGCCCGCTCCGTCCACGCCGAGGTAGCTCAGTGGTAGAGCAGGGGACTCATAAGCCCTTGGTCGCGAGTTCAAATCTCGCCCTCGGCACACTGTCTTATGGCAAACTCTCTTCCCGCTTTTCTCCCCCTTGCCGAAGCCGCCCGCAAGTACGGGCTGAGCGCGGCGCGCCTGAAAACGATGGTCGAAAATGGTACAATTCGCGCCGTCATTATCAAAGGAGAAATTGCTGTGGACGAGAACAGCCTGCCCATTCGCAAGGAAGATCTGCCCGAATATAAAAAACACGCTCATTTAAAGGGGACCACGATTTGGATCAGTGAGGCGGCGAGGAAGTATGGAATTGCAAGCCCGACAATTGCTATTTGGGTGCAACGAGGAATTATCGAAACTCTCGGACATGAAAAAAATCGTAGGCTAATTGACGAAGCAGATGTTGCTTATTGTGCGGAAGTTTATCGCAAGCGCAAGGGTCAGGGAAAATGGCTTTTTAATCCAGATGGCACTCCTTACAAACCGAAAACCGTCCCATTAGCGACATAAGATTTTCATCTTGAGCGACCTTCGAAGGTCGCTTTTTTTATTTGTAAATTGCTAGAAGTTATTGACAACTTCTAGCAATGATGCTACACTCCCGCCATCAGCGCTTTGACAGCGGAGAGATGGCGTAAAGGAGGCGCGCCCCGACGAGAGGGGTGGCGGGAAATGCTAAATCGGCGGAATTAAAACTGTCGGAGAAATACCCGTCACGCAGGTTCGATTCCTGCGCTCTCCACCAAAAAATTGCGCCCTGGAGCGGGGTGACGCCCCAGGGCGCGGCCGGTGCAGTACCACCGACGAGATGCTTTTTTAAAATCTGAAAGGAGACCAGTATGTAACGATTTCGACGGCTCAAACGTCGCGGGATCCCGCTCCAGCCTGCGCGTCCGTGGATCATTGTCTCGGACGATAGAGCGTTTTGGCGGCTGAACGGTAACGGCGTTCTCGAACGCGCCAACCAGCCTGACCACTTCCCGTCTCACGTCGCGGCGGACAAAGCCGTCTGGAAAACGATCGAGGCTTGGGGGAAAAACCATTCCGGCATCCGCTTTCAAAAGAAGGATATATAACCATGATCCGTGTCACTGACCACGCTCTAGCGACCATTATCGACGCGGCGCTCGCGGGTTGGCTGCTCGCTGCCTGGTACGGCATGAGCACCGTGCAGGGAATTTACGCTTCCTTCACTCCCGCCATTCCCCTGATGGCGTTGCAGGGCGCTCTGATCCTGATACAAGTATCCTGGTTGACAGCCGTATTCCTGTATGCCAGGGAACTGGTTTGGGGCGGGATGGCCGTGGGCGGGATATTCGTCGGTGGCGCTTCCTGGCTGGCTGCGCGTTTCCAATCCTGGGAATACAGCGAACCGATCTTCCGTCTGCTGCCTCCCCACTTGTTTGCCGTGCTGCTGATCTACGAAACCATCCGCCTGCGCTCTGCCCGACGCGGACAGATCCAACAAATCCCATCCGAGGAAGGATGATCAAACAAAACACATGAAAAAGAAACACATTTACACGGGAAAATTCGAGGTTGGTCAAACGGTCTATCTGAATGACCATCTCAGCCTGGCGCATGGTCGGTCTGGCGTCGTCACGGAAATCAACCTGAGTGGCAAGGGGAAGAGATCATCAAAATTAACGCGCATGGCACGCTGGTTAGCAACACACTTTCCTCGTGTGTCCTCCTGCGCTCGCTCACCTGGCATACGTCCCGAACCATACGCGTGGAAGCCGAGCGGATGATCGGGAATATGACCATGCCCAATGGCGCTCCCTGGCCCAATGCAAAAGAGATGACTTTGCCGGTGGACGCGTCTCTGGTCGAGTCCCTGCGTGCTGTCTGGAACCGCTACGCGGCGTAACCGCCGGGCATTCGGCATCCGCCTCACGCCCCTGCTCTCGGCGCATCCGCCGTCGTTCAAGGGCGTGGGCGGAATCGCCCGCGCCTCGTCTGACCGCCTCGGCCTATGTTCGCCGTCCTGATGTTTCAATCCACGCTCCCCGTGAAGGGAGCGACGCAGTTTGTGGACTGGCATATCTGCCAGGTCGCGGCGGTTCATCCCCACGTGTGTGGGGAACATACACGGCAACGGCTGACCGCCCTTCGTGATGGTCGGTTCATCCCCACGTGTGTGGGGAACATGCAACAGACCTAGGAGGAGCGTCACCGTCCGACCGGTTCATCCCCACGTGTGTGGGGAACATACCCGATGAAACTCGGCTGGCATAACAAACAACGGTTCATCCCCACGTGTGTGGGGAACATGACATCCCACCGCAAACTCACCCGCAAAAAAATCGGTTCATCCCCACGTGTGTGGGGAACATGAACCTCATTACACAACCGACACCAAACAGTTCGGTTCATCCCCACGTGTGTGGGGAACATGCGGCCTTCGTCCGTTCCGTCCGAAGGGGCGCGCGGTTCATCCCCACGTGTGTGGGGAACATGCTCGCGTTCGGCTGGCGCCACCCCCGCGCGGCGGTTCATCCCCACGTGTGTGGGGAACATATTCGCGCATCTAAATTTGCCACAGACAACTCCGGTTCATCCCCACGTGTGTGGGGAACATTAATCATTTTCTAATCTTTTCCCCCTTGCTTTCGGTTCATCCCCACGTGTGTGGGGAACATGTTATGCCACAGGCTGGCATAGACCGTGACGGGCGGTTCATCCCCACGTGTGTGGGGAACATGACAGATGAGACGACTCACGCGGCCTTGACGGGCGGTTCATCCCCACGTGTGTGGGGAACATGTACAACCGCGTCGGGACGAAGGTAAAGAACGCCGGTTCATCCCCACGTGTGTGGGGAACATGTATTCTCGGCGCGCAGGACTTCGTTGTCGGCCGGTTCATCCCCACGTGTGTGGGGAACATGCTGTTCATGTCGGCACAGTCGGCGCGCAGTGCCGGTTCATCCCCACGTGTGTGGGGAACATCTACGCCAAAGTGACCCAGGATGACGCCAGCGCGGTTCATCCCCACGTGTGTGGGGAACATCCGATGCGTGCCGATCTTCCACAGGTCGCCCGTCGGTTCATCCCCACGTGTGTGGGGAACATGCGCCCGCGCTTGCTCGTCGTCGCCTCGCGCCCCGGTTCATCCCCACGTGTGTGGGGAACATGTACGGCCCATCGCTTTCCTGGTAGGCCGTGATCGGTTCATCCCCACGTGTGTGGGGAACATGTTGGCATTCTTCCACCCAAAGATGACCCAGTCGGTTCATCCCCACGTGTGTGGGGAACATGTCTGCCTTCCGCTCACCGCTCTCATGCCTTCTCCGGTTCATCCCCACGTGTGTGGGGAACATTGCTGGAACATAATGCAGGCGGCGGAGAGTATCGGTTCATCCCCACGTGTGTGGGGAACATGCGGGATATTTCAGGCTCGGTGTCCGCTCCCGCCGGTTCATCCCCACGTGTGTGGGGAACATGAACGTTCGCCCCGGCTTGCCAGACAATCGTAACGGTTCATCCCCACGTGTGTGGGGAACATGCCACCTGCGCCTGTTTCGTGCGTTTATCGCCCGGTTCATCCCCACGTGTGTGGGGAACATGCATGACGGCACCGGCGCGACGACCGAGATTGGCGGTTCATCCCCACGTGTGTGGGGAACATCTATCCAACTGCCACAATCAGCGAGAATGCACCGGTTCATCCCCACGTGTGTGGGGAACATGCTGGACAGATGATACGATTCGGGCGGCGGGACGGTTCATCCCCACGTGTGTGGGGAACATTAAATCGAGTTGTATACGTCGGAATCTGCTGTCGGTTCATCCCCACGTGTGTGGGGAACATGACAGGCTGGCGATTTTCGACAACGCGGGCGACGGTTCATCCCCACGTGTGTGGGGAACATGCGGGCTGAGATAAAACCCGACGAGCCGATAACGGTTCATCCCCACGTGTGTGGGGAACATTCAAATCAAATTTGTTCAAATAAGCCGCTCTGCGGTTCATCCCCACGTGTGTGGGGAACATTAGAGCGCGCTTACGCAGTTCCCGCTCCTGTTCCGGTTCATCCCCACGTGTGTGGGGAACATTGTCCCGCGCTCGAGCATCGACGGAAGCATGATCGGTTCATCCCCACGTGTGTGGGGAACATGCGATGATTGCGACTTCAAGACCGCCTATCAAACGGTTCATCCCCACGTGTGTGGGGAACATACCAGCGCCCGCTTCAACGGCTCCTTCCCCGCCGGTTCTTCCCCACGTGTGTGGGGAACATTAGTTGGGCGGCTCTCAATTACGCGGTGATCTACGGTTCATCCCCACGTGTGTGGGGAACATCTCAGAACCAGATTGCAGGCGTTCAACCTGCGCGGTTCATCCCCACGTGTGTGGGGAACATGCCGGATGTGTAGTTCTTTGACACCGCCGCAACTCGGTTCATCCCCACGTGTGTGGGGAACATGTGGAGGAGGAGAAACGCCGCGCGCAGGAAGAACGGTTCATCCCCACGTGTGTGGGGAACATTCCATCCGCCGTCCTCATAATCGCCCTCGCATGACGGTTCATCCCCACGTGTGTGGGGAACATGAATCTCGCGTCTCGGAACTCCGGGCGGACGCCCGGTTCATCCCCACGTGTGTGGGGAACATTATGTGCAACGGCAGGCGATGGGGAAAGAATATCGGTTCATCCCCACGTGTGTGGGGAACATTGGGACATGGGGACCTGCCTTTGCTTGAGATTGCGGTTCATCCCCACGTGTGTGGGGAACATGATGACGGCTTTGGGGTTGATACTCCCGTCCACGGTTCATCCCCACGTGTGTGGGGAACATGATATTGAGATCGTCCACGCGGTCGGCGAAGGCGGTTCATCCCCACGTGTGTGGGGAACATGCGGGACCTGGCTTTATGACAATTTCGACCAACGGTTCATCCCCACGTGTGTGGGGAACATCTCCTCGCCTTTGTCGCTCTGGTCGCCTGGGTCGGTTCATCCCCACGTGTGTGGGGAACATGTCGAAGGCGGACAGGGCGAAGATATTGGGCATCGGTTCATCCCCACGTGTGTGGGGAACATGCGCTGGCGGAGGAAGCCAGGAACAAGGCCGACGGTTCATCCCCACGTGTGTGGGGAACATGCCGTGCCGCCCTGTTCGGTGCAGTGCGTTGTGACGGTTCATCCCCACGTGTGTGGGGAACATTAGTTACTCCTGTTCGCTGGAGATTTCCAGCACGGTTCATCCCCACGTGTGTGGGGAACATGCGATCCGTCACACTCTCAGGCATAGGATTCGGCGGTTCATCCCCACGTGTGTGGAGAACATACGGTGGCGGTGTTGGCGGCGGAGCAGCTCGGCGGTTCATCCCCACGTGTGTGGGGAACATCACAGGCCGCGCACCAATTTCACGTGTCCCTGCGGTTCATCCCCACGTGTGTGGGGAACATTACCACCACACGCGTCCCATATCGGTTCGCACCGGTTCATCCCCACGTGTGTGGGGAACATGTCTCGCGGTTGATCCAGTTGAAGATCGCCATCGGTTCATCCCCACGTGTGTGGGGAACATGATGGCCTTGTGTTCTGGGACTGCCCAGTATTCGGTTCATCCCCACGTGTGTGGGGAACATGCAAGATACAAACCGCTTCCAGCCGAGTCTGTGCGGTTCATCCCCACGTGTGTGGGGAACATGCCATTGCCTATGGTCTGTATGCCAATCCTGCCGGTTCATCCCCACGTGTGTGGGGAACATGTGTGCGCCCATTGTTGAAACGCGCAGGCAGTCGGTTCATCCCCACGTGTGTGGGGAACATCCAGGGCGCGACCGAAGAAGAAGGTTTCAACACGGTTCATCCCCACGTGTGTGGGGAACATGAGCCGTGGCAACAATTCAAAGACTGGGTCATCGGTTCATCCCCACGTGTGTGGGGAACATGAGATCATCGAGCCTGGCTTCTTCGATGAAGTGCGGTTCATCCCCACGTGTGTGGGGAACATGTCAGCCCGCGTCGTTCGCGCCGTCCACGTCAGACGGTTCATCCCCACGTGTGTGGGGAACATGGCGGTAAGGCATTTGGATTCTCGAACAGCGGCGGTTCATCCCCACGTGTGTGGGGAACATTCGTAGGGGATAAACAGTCCGCGCACGAGCGTCGGTTCATCCCCACGTGTGTGGGGAACATCACGTGCAGGCGGTGTTCCCGTTTCGACGGGTCGGTTCATCCCCACGTGTGTGGGGAACATGCCTTCGTGATAGGCGCGAGCGAGAATAATCTCGGTTCATCCCCACGTGTGTGGGGAACATTTCGCCGATCAATTCGGCGGTGTCGGTGTCGTACGGTTCATCCCCACGTGTGTGGGGAACATCGCGTCGCTCCTATCATGTTATCCGCGATAACCGGTTCATCCCCACGTGTGTGGGGAACATCATCGCCGCCAACGTCAGGAGCGCGGCGCGAACGGTTCATCCCCACGTGTGTGGGGAACATATGATTTTTGTGGGTCTCGGCGGGAGCGCGTTCGGTTCATCCCCACGTGTGTGGGGAACATGAAGCAGGCGGATGGCAAGGCAGCCATAACCGCGGTTCATCCCCACGTGTGTGGGGAACATGCTCCCTGATCATCACAAACGGCGCGTCGTCGGCGGTTCATCCCCACGTGTGTGGGGAACATGTAGTCGTCGTTGGTGATGAGCGTGACGGTGGTCGGTTCATCCCCACGTGTGTGGGGAACATTTTTGGCGATATTGTCGCGGGGAGATCGCCGGTCGGTTCATCCCCACGTGTGTGGGGAACATACTCCCGCCGTCCTTGTAGCGGACTTTCCGTCCCGGTTCATCCCCACGTGTGTGGGGAACATGCGCGTAGCGATGCATCTGGAAGGCATAGAGGACGGTTCATCCCCACGTGTGTGGGGAACATCTCTCCAAAGTGCTGGAAAAACTTGCGGACGGCGGTTCATCCCCACGTGTGTGGGGAACATTTGTTCCAGCATGAATTTCTTTTCTCAAATTTCGGTTCATCCCCACGTGTGTGGGGAACATGCGGTGGCTCGTTGAGAAGCAGGTTACTAGTGCGGTTCATCCCCACGTGTGTGGGGAACATTCAAAACTTCGGCGGACGTGCTTTTGTCGCTTCGGTTCATCCCCACGTGTGTGGGGAACATTCGACGGGACGGCGGCAAAAGATCTATATGCGTCGGTTCATCCCCACGTGTGTGGGGAACATACCTTCCGCCCGCCTCCTTCCAGCATCTGCAGCGGTTCATCCCCACGTGTGTGGGGAACATGCGCTGTTCGTATGTTTTAATCTCTTCCTGCGTCGGTTCATCCCCACGTGTGTGGGGAACATATGATCGTCGTCCACACCCTCCCGACAATGGACGGTTCATCCCCACGTGTGTGGGGAACATTCAGACGTATCTTTTGTTCGGCGGCTTGCTGTGCGGTTCATCCCCACGTGTGTGGGGAACATGGCCGCGTATGCGGCCGCGTCGTCCTGGGTCACGGTTCATCCCCACGTGTGTGGGGAACATGCGACTTTGTCCGATGCGTCAGACGCGTCCACCGGTTCATCCCCACGTGTGTGGGGAACATACTAATCAAGCATTGGGAAATTCGTCTTGGTTCGGTTCATCCCCACGTGTGTGGGGAACATTTGCTGACGCCGCCATGCTTGGCAGTCCAGTTTCGGTTCATCCCCACGTGTGTGGGGAACATTAAGGCGGAGCGCTCGTCAAAAGCCTGGGACGCGGTTCATCCCCACGTGTGTGGGGAACATCTGACCGCAGGCACGCCGACCGCAGGCGGCTACGGTTCATCCCCACGTGTGTGGGGAACATATCATTGACTGGCTAAAAGGCGATGAAGCAGACGGTTCATCCCCACGTGTGTGGGGAACATTTTTGTCTTGACACTCTCACTTGATAACCCATCGGTTCATCCCCACGTGTGTGGGGAACATGAGATCGGAGGCAGTCGCAGCCAGCGCGGAGGCGGTTCATCCCCACGTGTGTGGGGAACATTTGGCGATAAGCGCCGCCGCCAGTTGGGAGTACGGTTCATCCCCACGTGTGTGGGGAACATTCATGTGGAATATCACTAAACTGTTGGACAATCCAGCAATTCCAAATCTGAAAACCTGGAGGAAATGTGGTAAGGTTTTGGGTACATATGGAATCAACCCTAACCCTTCAAAGTTTGATGAAGCATTTTCG
>JAANMU010003144.1_pt1 | contig 11001 bp, 7 predicted proteins | sample 7279701 | NCBI WGS metagenome assembly JAANMU01 (sample SAMN14094539, study PRJNA606508) | bioreactor metagenome | isolation source: A lab-scale SPAN reactor treating ammonium-rich wastewater day 57 | place: Ireland: Galway | collected 2017-03-13 | reverse complement strand
ATCGTGACGGTGCACGACGCACCCGGATCGAGGAACGACCCGCAGCTCCGGTCCACCTCCCGGAAACGCTCGTCGGCAGGCACGCCTGCCAGCCCGATCGAGTCGAAGGCGATGATCTGCGCGCCGTTGTTGAGGATCGTCACCGTGCCCTCGGCCTGGTCGCCGTACTCCACGGCGCCGAAGTCCATCTCCAGATCGGACGCGGCGCCGACCGAGTCGGTGACCTGGTAGCTGATGTCGTCGTCGACGATGCGGACCGTCGCGGTGGCCCGGAAGGGGTCGATGTTCGCGCCGCCGGTGCCGCCGGTCGGAATGCTCAGGGTGACGAAGAACTCGCGCGTCGGCTGGGGGACCGCGTCGTCGGCACGCAGCGGGACCTGCACGCCGACGCCGTTGATGCCGTTGGGGAACACCAGATTGGCGCTCGCTGATTCGTAGTCGCGGCCGGCAAGCGCCGTGCCGTCGGTGGTCCCGAACAGCACGCGCACCTCGCCGTCAGTGCCGCCCGTGCGCTGCACGCGCACGGACGCGGTCTGGCCCTCGGTGAACGTGTATTCGCGCTGCTCGAAGCCGAGCTGCTGCCCCGGCGGGTCGAGGCTGCTGGCATCGAAGCACGGCGAGAATTCCGAGGTGTTGCTCCCCTCGCCGGTCGTGACATCCGACGCGTCCCGCGCCAGTGCCGTGACGAACGGCCGGCCGTCCAGGCGTTCGAGCAGCGTATTGACCCCGGTGTTCAGCGTGACCGTGCCGCTGAAGTTGCCACTGGCGTCCGTCACGATCTGCCCGCCGTTCTCCGCGAATTCGTTGGCGAGCACAACCTCGCCCTCGCCGTGGCCGCTGGGATCGCACTGCGAGTTGGCGAAGAACTCGAGCTCGTAGGCCCGGTCGGGCCGGGACTGCAAAGTCAGGTCGACGGCGATGCGCTCGTCGTCGAAGGCGTCGAGGATCCGGCGCACCCCCGTGATGACGGGGTGGTTCTGGCGCCCGTTTGGACCGTCGTCGGCATCGCCGGTATCGTTGGGCGTCGGCGTGCCGGGCGCCGCGGGGTTCAGGCTGATGCCGAGCCCGCCGTTGCCGAACAGCGAAGAGCGTACGTTGGCCGCTGCCAGCAGGAGGCCGACGTTGGTGACCGGGCCCTGCGTGTCGTCGAGCAGGATGCCCGCCCCGCGCTGGCCGAAGATCTTTGGGTAGTCGATCCTGCCGCCGTCACCGTCCTCGGCGTGGTTCGGCCCTTCGATCAGGACGCCCGCGCCCTGGGTCGCGGGCGGCGTGGCGGTGACCCGCGCGCCGGCGGCGTCATAACCGACGAAGATTCCCGAGAGCAACGGCCGCACCCCGCGCAGGCGTATCGCGTTGCGCCCGGCCGTATGGAACAGGCTGTCCCGCACCACCGCCTCGACGGGCCTGAGGCGGCCGAAGATCACCGGCGGAGCGGCGTCGATGGCCGCCAGCACGCCGTACTCGACCGGCCTCGCGAGCAGTCCCGTGCGGTCGGTGCCGAAGTAGCTCTCGCCGATGACGGGTTGCGCGATGGCCTGGCTGCCGGCGGACCGGGCGTCGAGCAGCTCGATCCCCCGGCCGGGACCCATGAACAGCGAGGAATAAACGCCCGCGCTGGAGCCGGCATTGGTCGCCACGTACTGCACGCCGGTCGTGAGCAGGCGCGGGCCCGGGTCGGTACCGTTCAGCGTGTTGAAGAAGCTCTGCTGGATGCTCCCGTCCTCCAGGCGCACGGCGACGCCCTCGTGGTCGAAGAACGCAATGCCCTTCAGCAGCGGACTCTGCCCCCGCATGATCAGCAGGGGTCCGTTGACGGTCTGGAACGGCGGCGCCGCGATGCCGACCTGGAGCACGTAGTCCACCGGGTTTGCCGGGTCGGAACCGACGCGACGCGCAGCACCCTGCTGGCTCAGGCCGTCGAGTTCGCCACCCGCGGTCCACAGCAGCGACCCGAGAACCGGATCGACGCGAATGACGTGGGGCCCTGGTCCCGGCAGGTTGAAGACGATGCGGCGCGGATTGACCTGCGCGACGCGGACGAGCGCGGCGCGCAGCGTGCAGGTATCGGAGCCCGGCGTCACGCAGTCGGCCTGGTCCACGGGGATGTCCGCGATGGTCGTGACCGACACCTGGCCCACGGCCAGGCCCGGAAGCGCCCCGATGACCAGCATCAACAGCGATGCAATGCGACAAAGGCGGGCGCGGGCTGCTTTTCCTGTTCTCATGCGCAGACCCTGACCGAGAGAAATCAGAACAGTCTGCCGCCGGATCCCACCTTCCCGCGGTGCTTTTTCCGGAGGCTACACAACGAGGGGTGGAGGCGCAACCCCGCAGGCGCGCACTGCTCAGTCTGTCCCGGACGACCGGAGCAGCTGTCCGATCAACTCGTCCTTGCGCAGCCACTGCCCGTGCAGCCAGCGCTGCACCTCCTTGCGTACCTTCGGGTCACCGGCGTAGTCGCCGCTGCTGAACTCGGCCGGCACCGGCAGCCGCTCGACGCGCACCACGACCTTCTGCACGTCACCGCGGAGGAACTGCCAGAAGGTGGGCGCCCCACCGGGGTAGACGATGGTCACGTCGATCAGCGAGTCGAAGCGGTGGCCGAGCGCGTGCAGCGCCAGCGCGAGGCCCCCGGCCTTCGGGTTCAGGAGGTGGCGGTAGGGCGGGTTCTGCACGGCGTGCTTGGCGGGCGTGAAACGCGTGCCTTCGACGAAGTTCATCACGCTGGTCGGCACCAGCGCGAACTTCTCGCAGGCCCGCCGGGCGCTCTCCAGGTCCTCGAGGCGCTTCTCGGGGTGCCTGCGCAGCACCTGGGGCGAGTGCCGCCGCATGAACGGAAAGTCGAGCGCCCACCAGGCTAGCCCCATGACGGGGACGTAGATCAGCTGCTGCTTGAGAAAGAACTTGAGCAGCGGGATCCGGCCGTTGAAGACATGCTGGAGAACGAAGATATCCACCCAGGACTGGTGATTGCAGTTGACCATGTACCAGCCGCGGTAACTGAACTGCGAAAGTCCCTGCACATCCCAGACGGTGGGTTGCGTCAGCCGCATCCACGCGGAGTTGCAGCTGACCCAGCTGTTCGCAATACCGTTCAGCACCGGATCGAGCGTGCGCCGGACGGCCCTGAACGGCAGCAGCAGCCGCACGATTGCGAGCACGAAGAGCAGCGAACACCAGAACAGCGTGTTGATGACCAGCGCCGCGATCGCGATCAGCGCGCGCAGCATCGGGGGCAGGAAGGACAGCATCAGGCCTTCAAGTATAGGGCGCCTGCCCCGCTCAGAGCAGGGGCCGCCAGCGGGCGGCGCCACCCCGGCCCCGGCGCACCATCGTGGTCCGGTACTCGTACAGGTCGGGCCGGTACAGCGCCTCGAGCAGGGCGAGCGGCCGGTCTGCCCGGTCCGAAAAGAGGCTCGTCATGAAGATCAGCGGCGCGCCGATCGGCAGGCGGAGCTCACGTGCCGCCTGCTCGTCGGCGGCCCGGGCGCTGATGGCCTGCTCGGTGCGCGCCAGGTAGAAACCGGCCTGCTCGATGGCGCTCACCACGGCGAGGCCCTGCAGCGCCTTCTGGCTGACCCGGTCGGCAACCCGGTGGGGCAGGTAAACCGAGAGCAGCGTGAACGGCTCGTCACCGATGTGCCGCAGGCGCTGGATGAGCAATACCTCTGCGTCACTGCCCAGACGGCGGGCGACGTGCGCCGGGGGCGGGATACGGGCGATGCAGAGGTTGCGGGATTGCGCCGACGCCTCGTCACGACCGTCCCTCTGCACGAGGCCGCCGATGTTGTAGCGGTCGCGAAACTCGACGGGATGCGGCACGGCAAAGGTGCCGACGCCCGGCCGGCGCTCGATGAGTCCGTCCAGCTCCAGCGTCTGCAGCGTGCGCCGGATGGTGACGCGGGAAACACCGAACTCCGCTGCCAGCTGGTGCTCACCGGGCAGCGGCTGCGCAGCGTCGAACCGGCCGGCGCGGATCTTCTCCCTCAGCACGACATAGACCTGATGGTAGAGCGGCACGACCGTGCGGTCGGCCGGGGCACCCACCCGTCGTCGCCCGGGCGCCTGCCGGGACTTCTTAACCGTCTGCATCGGGCTCATGGCGGCAGATGATGACATGGCGCGCTTCCTGCTGTGGAGCGTAGGGACAACTACCTACTTGAAGGCTGCGGAGCAGATGCTAGCTTGGCCTCCTGTATTACTACTAATACATTTCACGGGAGGATCAACGGTGTTCATCAATTTCTGGTACGCGGCTGCGCCGGGCAAGGATATCAGCGCCGACAAGCCCCTCAAGGTGCGCATGCTCGGGCAGAACTTCGCGCTGTACCGGGACAGCGCCGGCGTCGCCCGGTGCGTCAGTGACATCTGCATCCACCGCTGCGCCTCGCTGTCCGGCGGCCGCGTGAAGGGCGACTGCATCGAATGCCCCTATCACGGCTGGCAGTTCAATGGCGACGGGGCCTGCACGCGCATCCCGTCTCTGGGCGTGGCCGGAAAGATCCCGGCCCGGGCCCGTCTTGACGGCTACCCGACGCAGGAGAAGTACGGGCTCGTGTTCGTGTTCCTGGGCGACCTGCCGGAGGCCGAGAGGCCGCCGCTGCTCGAGATCCCGGAGTGGGGCAAGGCGGGCTGGCGCTGCATCAACCTCGAGTACAAATGGACGGCCAACTGGGAACGCTCCATGGAGGCCGGCCTCGACCCCGCCCACGCCGAGTTCGTCCACACCGGGATGAAGTTCGCGGGCACGGACGAAGAGTATCTGATCCCGCGTGACCTCGAGGTACAGCGCGAACCCTGGGGCACGACGATGATGGCCCAGTTGCGGACCGTCGCGCTGCCGACCCGGCCGGAACTCGGCAATGCCGACATTTCCGGCGTCAAGCCCACCGCCAACACCGTTACCGCCTGGAGTTCCTTCTACGGCGCCAACTGCACGATCACCCGGCTCAGGTTCAGCGAGAAGGACGAGGTCTGCCAGTACATGTGGGAGACGCCCGAGGACGAGTTCCACGTGGCCAAGCACCTGGTGAGCGTACGCACCATCGTCATCGACCCGATGTTCGATGAATCCTTCAACAAGCGGAACCTGTTCGTCGCCGACGAGGACAAGGGAGTGATCGAGGCGGTGGATCCCATGATCTTTCCCGACAACATGACCAAAGAGGTCTTCGTGCCCGCCGATGCGCAGATCGCTGCCTTCCGGCAGTACATCCGCGACTGGGAGGACCGGGGCTGGCGCATCGACACGCGGAGGGTCCAGGCGGACAAGGGCCGGGTCGGCTATGCGATCCCGAGCCCGGCGCGCCGCGAGTCCGGCAACTTCCCGCTGGACGCCGTCCCGCTGCTGCCCGCGAAGGACGTTATCCGGCAGTCCGCCACCGGCTGAGGAGGGCCGTCGCCCGGCTGCGCCGGGCCATCGGGCGCGGTGGAAAAAACCGGCTGCGCCCGGCGCACCGGCGCGCCACGCCGGTGCGCCGTGCTTTAGGATGCCGGCATGGGAAGCAGGGGCAAGACGCTCGCCATCGCCAAGAACCGGCCGCTGATCGAGGACATCCGCTTCCTCGGGCGGCTCCTCGGTGAGGTGATCCGCGAGCAGGACGGCCCCGGGACCTACGCCGTCGTGGAGCGGATCCGAAAGCTGTCGGTCGGCTACCGGCTCAAGGCCGACGCGCGCGCCGGGGCGCGCCTCGATCGCCTGCTGCGCGGCCTCAGCCTGGACGAGGCCGTGAGCGTGATCCGCGCCTTCAGCTACTTCTCCCACCTCGCCAACATCGCCGAGGACCGCCACTACCTGCGCCGTCGCCTCCTCCATGAACAGGCGGGGCACCACCAGAACGGCTCGCTGCCCCGGACCATGGCCCACCTGCGGCGTGCCGGCATCGGGACCGGGCGCATTGCCGCAACCCTCGCCCGGGCCCACGTCTCTCCGGTGCTCACCGCCCACCCCACGGAGGTGCAGCGCAAGAGCATCCTCGATGCGGAGCGGGCCGTGGCCGGCCTTCTGGCCGCGCGGGACGGGCTTCTGACCGATCAGGACCGGACAGCCAACGAGGCGCTGATCCGCGCGCGCATCACGCAGCTCTGGCAGACCCGGATGCTGCGCACCCGGACCCTGACGGTGGCGGACGAGACCGAGAACGCGCTCAGTTACTACCACAGCACATTCCTGGCTGAGATCCCCCGCCTCTACCGGGATCTGGAGCAGGCCCTGCCGGGACAGCCAGTCGCCCCCTTCCTGCGCATGGGCGGCTGGATCGGCGGCGACCGCGACGGCAATCCCAACGTCACGGGCGACTCGCTCCGCCGGGCGCTGGCCAGCCAGACCGAAGTGGCCCTGCGCCACTATCTGCAGGAGGTGCATGCGCTGGGCGCCGAACTGTCCATGTCGTCGCTGCTCGCGCCGGTGACGCCCGCGCTCTCGAGGCTCGCCGCCCGCTCACCCGACCGCAACCCCCACCGCGAGGATGAGCCCTACCGCCGGGCACTGACGGGCATCTACGCGCGCCTGGCCGCCACGCTGTCCGGCCTGGCCGGCGCCACCGCGGGGCTGCATCCCGTCGGTACCGCCGAGCCCTACCCCACTGCCGGCGGGTTCGAGGCCGACCTCGCCGTCATCGCGGATTCACTGCGCAGTCACCGCGCGGCCGCCCTGATTACGCCCCGGCTCGCGCCGCTGCAGCGGGCGGTGCAGGTATTCGGCTTTCACCTGGCGACCATCGATCTGCGCCAGAACTCGGACCGGCACGAGGCCGTGATTGCCGAACTGCTGCGGGTGGCCCGTGTGGCCGCCGACTACGGCACGCTCGATGAACCGGCCCGGCAGCGCCTGCTCGTGACCCTGCTGAACGACGTGCGGCCCCTGCGGGTGCCGGGGGCCCGCTATACGGCGCACGCGCGGGACGAGCTCGCGATCTTCGAACTGGCGCGCGAGGCGCGGGCGCGGCTCGGCCCCCGGGCAGTCCGGCACACGATCGTGTCCCACACCGAGGAAGTCAGCGACCTGCTCGAGGTGCTGCTCCTGCAGAAGGAGACCGGCCTCCTGCGCGGCACGCTCGACACGGATGCGGTAGCTGACCTGGTCGTGGTGCCGCTCTTCGAGACCATCGGCGACCTGCGCCGGGCACCGGACATCATGCAGGCGCTCTACGCCATACCCGGCGTCCTCGCCATGATCGGGCGCAGCGGTGGCGAGCAGGAGGTGATGCTGGGCTACAGCGACAGCAACAAGGACGGGGGGTTTTTCACCAGCAACTGGGAGCTGTACCGGGCCGAAGTCGCCCTCTCCCGGTGGTTTGCCCCGCTGGCGGCCGCTCACGGACTGACGCTCCGGCTCTTCCACGGCCGCGGCGGAACGGTGGGCCGGGGTGGCGGCCCCGCCTACGAGGCCATCCTGGCGCAGCCGCCCGGCACCGTGAACGGCCAGCTGCGCCTCACGGAACAGGGCGAGGTGATCGGCTCGAAGTACGCGAACCCCGGGATCGGTCGCCGCAACCTGGAAACCCTGGTGGCCGCCACGCTGGAGGCGACCCTGCTCCGGGGACGACGACGGGTGCCGCGGGATTTCCTCGCCACGGCCGAGGCCCTCAGCGCCGCGAGTTACGGGAGCTACCGGCGGCTCGTCTACGGGACACCCGGTTTCCTCGCCTACTTCCACGCCGCCACGCCGATCGGCGAGATTGCTGCCCTCAACATCGGCTCGCGACCCCCGTCACGGCGGCCTCACGGCAAGGGACCGCTGCCGATCGAAGACCTGCGCGCCATCCCGTGGAGCTTCTCCTGGGGCCAGAGCCGGGTCGGCCTGCCCGGCTGGTTCGGTTTTGGCAGCGCGGTTGCGTCCTGGCTGGGCAAGGGCGCAGGGCGGCGCGGCCGGGTGGCCCTGCTCCGGCGGATGGCGCGGGAATGGCCCTTCTTCAGCGCCCTGCTGTCCAACCTGGACATGGTGCTGGCCAAGACCGACCTCGGGATCGCGGCCCGCTATGCGGACCTGGTGCCGGCAAGCGCCGGCGGGCGGAGCGTCTACCGGATGATCCGCAGGGAGTGGCTGGCCACCAGCCGCGCGCTGACGCTGATCACGGGCCACCGGCGCCGCCTCAGCGACAATCCGGCGCTCGCCCGGTCCATCGAGCATCGATTCCCCTACATCGATCCGCTCCATCACCTGCAGATCGAACTGCTGCGCCGCTATCGCCGGCAGGCCGGCCGCGGCGGCAAGCCGGCCAGGGACATTGACCGGCTGCGCCGTGGCATCCACCTGTCCATCAACGGGATCGCCGCGGGACTGCGCAACACCGGCTGATCCGGTCGCCACCGGAACGGCATCGCGGGGCCGGAGGGCAGCGGCTACTTCCTGCGCGGCAGGTACAGGTCGACCAGCGTGCCCTCGTAGGCCTCGGCGGCAAAGGCGACGGTCTCGGACAGCGTCGGATGGGGGTGAATGGTGAGGCCGATGTCGGCCGCGTCACAGCCGGTCTCGATGGCCAGTGCCACCTCGGCAATCAGTTCACCGGCGTTCGGACCGACGATGCCGCCACCGATGACGCGGTGGGTGTCTTCGTCGAAGAGCAGCTTGGTCATGCCCTCGTCGCGGTTCTGCCCCAGGGACCGGCCGCTGGCGGCCCACGGGAACTGCCCCTTGCCGTATTTCAGGCCGCGCGCCCTGGCCTCCGCCTCGGTCACGCCGACCCAGGCGATCTCCGGGTCGGTGTAGGCCACCGAAGGGATCACCCGGGCGTCGAAGGCCACCTTGAGCCCGGCCACGACCTCGGCCGCCACGCGACCCTCGTGGTTGGCCTTGTGGGCCAGCATGGGCTGGCCGACGATGTCGCCGACCGCATGGATGTGAGGCACGTTGGTGCGCATCTGCCGGTCCACCGGGATGAAGCCGCGCTCGTCCACGGTGACTCCCGCCCTGTCGGCACCGATGCGCCTGCCGTTCGGCGTGCGGCCCACCGACAGGAGCACCGCGTCATAGGTCTCCGTGCCGGTGGTTTTGCCGTCGAAGCTGACCCGCAGGCCCTCCGTCAACGGCTCGATGCCCGTCACCCTCGTGCCGGTCATGATCCGGGCATAGCGGCGGCCGATGCGCTTCTGCAGGGGGCGCACGAGATCGGGATCGGTGCCGGGCATCAGCGCGTCGGTCAGCTCGACGACGGAGACTTCAGAGCCGAGCGCCTCGTAGACGGTCGCCATCTCGAGGCCGATGATCCCGCCACCCACGACCAGCAGCTTTGCAGGCACCGCGCGCAGCTCCAGCGCCCCGGTGGAATCGAGGATGCGCGGATCGTCGGGCAGCCCCGGCAGCCGCACCGGCTCTGACCCGGCCGCGATGATGCAGCGGCGGAAGGCGATCACGCGGCGCTCGCCGCCGTCCGTCACCTCCAGGTGATGTGCCGACAGGAACTGGCCCGTGCCGCGGATGACGTTCACCTTGCGCTGCTTCGCGAGCGTGGCGAGCCCGCCGGTGAGGCGACCGACGACCTTGTCCTTCCAGCCGCGCAGCTGGTCGAGGTTGATCTGCGGGGGGCCGAAGCTGACACCGCATGCGGCCATCGCGGCCGCGTCGTCAATCACTTTGGCCGCGTGGAGCAGCGCCTTGGACGGGATGCAGCCCACGTTGAGGCACACGCCGCCCAGCGTCGCCCAGCGCTCGACCAGCGTCACGCCAAGCCCGAGGTCGGCGGCCCGGAAGGCCGCCGGGTAGCCGCCGGGCCCGGCACCGAGCACGAGCAGGTCGGTCTCGAGGTCCACCGGCCCCGAGTAGACCGCACCCGCGGCGGCCGCGCTGGCGGCGGGTGCCTGTCCCGGCGGTGCGGCCTCAGCCGCGCCACCCGTCACCGGTACCGGTACCGGTACCGGGGGCACTTCCGGCGCTGTCGCCGGCGGCGCGGGGCTGGCGACGGCTGCGGCGGGCGGCGCGTCGTCGCCGGCCACCTCCATGCGCAGGATCAGGCGGCCTGCCGATACCTTGTCGCCCTTTTTGACCAGCAGCTCACGAACGGTGCCGGCAGACGGCGCCGGCACCTCCATGGCCGCCTTGTCCGTCTCCAGCGTGACCAGCGGGGCCTCGGCCGGGATGCTGGCGCCGGGCTGCACGTGGACCTCGATGATCTCGACGTCGCTGAAGTCGCCCAGGTCCGGCACGGTGACCTCGCGCAGGGTCATCGGCATCAGGCCTGGAGCAGCCGGTCCACATCAGCCAGCAGGCCGACGAAGAACGTGGAAAAACGGGCACCGGTCGCGCCGTCGATCACCCGGTGATCGTAGGACAGCGACAGGGGCACCATCAGCCTCGGCGCGAACTTGCGCGCCTGCCACACGGGCTTCATCTGCGCGCGGCCCACGCCGAGGATCGCCACTTCCGGGGCATTGATGATCGGCGTGAAGAAGGAGCCGCCAATGCCGCCCAGGCTCGATATCGTGAAGGTGCCGCCCTGCATCTCCGCCGCGGTCAGCTTGCCCGCCCGCGCCTTCTCGCTGAGCGCGGCCAGCTCGCGCGCGATGCCGAAGACGTCCTTCTGGTCAGCGTCGCGGATCACCGGCACCACGAGACCCTGGGGCGTGTCGGCCGCAAAGCCGATGTGCCAGTACTTCTTGTGGACGAGGGCCGTGCCGTCCTCGGTGAGCGAGCTGTTGAAGTCGGGAAATTCCTTCAGGGCGAGCACGGCAGCCCGGATGAAGAAGGCGAGCGGCGTGACCCTGACGCCGGCCTCCTTCAGCTTCTCCGCGCAGGGTCGCAATTGTCGTGCCGCTGTCAATGCCGGGGGGTTGGCACCGTGTACCCCTCGCGCAACGCCAACCAGCGCAGCACGTCGAGCGCGCTCAGGATCCCCACGACCTTGCCGTTCGCCTGGAACGCGGGCATTCCGGTTCCCAAGGAAGCCATCGAAAAAGCGAAAGAATACATTTACTACTGCAAGAATCCCGATGGCGGCATTTCGTACAGTTCGAAAAATCGGGGCAGTTCGCGCCCGGCAATTACTGCCGCGGCCCTCGCCGCCC
>JAANMU010003142.1_pt1 | contig 11004 bp, 8 predicted proteins | sample 7279701 | NCBI WGS metagenome assembly JAANMU01 (sample SAMN14094539, study PRJNA606508) | bioreactor metagenome | isolation source: A lab-scale SPAN reactor treating ammonium-rich wastewater day 57 | place: Ireland: Galway | collected 2017-03-13 | reverse complement strand
ATATTTTTATTCCAAGATATCTGCAACCTAATAATGATTCAGTTACAATTATAAAAATTGATGATACTTCAGTTGATACAATTTGTTGGAATGAAATAAGTAAACAGCGTTTGTTTGCTTTTATGGATGAGGAATTAATTTGTGAGCGTTATGTTTTTCCTGTTGGTGAATTTCCAAAGTTTCTTTGGAAAAATGAAGTACGAGTTGAAAATGAGCTTGGAAAATTTTCGTTAAACTTAACATACTTTGATAAAGATTTTAAAAAGGTAAATACTGCAAACAAACCTGGGCGTTACGGAGCAGTAATTGAAGGTATAACTCCATCGGGATTTAAAATAAAACGGTATGTAACATTATTCTGCTCTGATGTTGAGTATGATGGTTACAGCAATAATGTGCCTGTTACAATTAACAAGTTGACTGAATATGGAATTTCTGATGAAGCCTGGGAACAATATTCGAAAAATTTAGAAAGATATTCTTTTGGAAGTTTAAAATATTTTCCTAAAAATAATCCAGATGCTGCAATCTTTTTAGCTGGTTTGGATGAGCTAAACCTTCAATCAAAAGAATATGATGTACCCAGAATTAAAGATAGGCAATGGTGGATTTCTCTAAAATCAATACTAGACAGAAAAAATAATTTAATTAATCCGTTGTCTACTCCTAAAAAAAATGATAAAAGATCTTTTCCATTTTTAAAAGACACTGTGCAAGTTGAGTCCACTTACAATGCAGATCAAATGAATAAAATAAAAAATCTTTGTGCTGATTGGGCTAAAATAGGCGAGACACCAAATGTTACGTTAATTGTTCACAAAGGTAAAATTGTTTTTTATGAAGCATTTGGATTAGAAAAAAATGGTAAACCGATAAGTAAAAATTCTAAGATATGGATGGCATCTATTACAAAACTTCTAACCGGAGTTTTGGTGATGCAGTTTGTTGAACAAGGTTTAATAGATCTTGATGTTCCAATTAGTAAATACTTAAATGAAATTGATGGCAATAGTAAACTATCAATCCGACATTTATTAAATCATACAAGCGGATTAGACTTTGCCGGTGAATGGGCTTCAGATTGGAATGTCGCTCTTGAGAATCAAATTGCCCAAGTTCTTCCATTTGTAGATATTGGAAAAACATTCTCTTACCATAGAGTAGGCTATGCATTAGCTGGAAAAGTAATTGAAAGAATTACAGGTAAAGCTGTTCCTTATTTATTCCAGGATAATATATTTTATCCACTTGGAATGAATAGTGCATATTCAGATAATACTTATGGTGGATTGTATTGCAATGCATTAGATCTAGCCAAATTCGGACAGATGCTGCTAAACAAAGGCACATACAATGGCTATAAGTTTTTTTCACAAAGATCATTTGAAAATATGTTACCTATTAAATTTAAAGTTAGTGATAGAGAATGGGGAATTGGAACATCAAGAATATCAGGCAACGGACTAAGTGAAACTGCCTTTGGTCACGGTGCAGCTTCCGGAACAGTCTTTATTATTGATCCACAAAAAGATCTAATTATAATCTCAGCAAGAAATAAACCAGGAAAATCACACAGTGATTTTGAAAATTCGTTAGTGAAACTCTGTTGCGAATTAGTTAAAAACTAGTTACAACCATATTGAAAATGGATTTATTTAAAAAGAAAAGACATACAATCTATTCGAAGAAGGAAATTGGACAAATTCAATTGTTGTTCCCTGTAATTCTTCTTGTGAGTGTGTTTTCTCTTTTACCATTACTACGCGGGATATATTTAGGATTTACAGATTATCGTCTTGGTGATCCAATTACTTTTAATGGTTTAGATAATTATATCCAATTATTTAATGATGAATATTTTTGGAGTTCATTTAAAATTGGAATGATTTGGACCTTGGTAGTTACTGCACTTCAAGTTTCTCTCGGATTAGGCTTAGCACTTCTATTAAATAATAAAATAAAATTCGTTGCTTTTTATACTGTTTTGATTTTAATTCCATGGGCAACGCCTCCGATAATTAGAGGAATATTGTGGAGACAAATGTATGAACCAAATGCAGGCGCAGTAAACATATTACTTAATGATTTTGGTTTGATCAGTACACCAATAAATTGGTTAACAAATTTCGAGTATGTAATTCCGGCAGTAATAGTTGCTGGAGTATGGGGTGAAATATCTAAAGCCGCAATTTTTATTTTAGCTGGTTTACAAACCATATCAAACGACTTATATGAAGCAAGTAAAATCGATGGCGCAGGATTGTGGGATCAATTTTGGCATATTACCTTACCAGTTTTAAAACCTGTTTTAGCAGCAATAATTTCATTAACGTTTATGTGGAACTTTAATACTTTTGGTATCATATGGGTACTTACTCAAGGCGGACCCGGCGGTATGACAAGATTACCAATGTTAGCAGCTTATGAAGAAGGATTCCGATATGGTTACATTGGTTATGCAGCAGCTATAGGTAATGTAATGGTAATAATACTTTCTGTTATTTTGTTTATGTATATACATGTTCAATTGCGAGAAAGAAAAGAATTATGAGTCTAAAAAGATTTTTCACCAAAGGATCAATTCATTTTCTGATCGTTATATACATTGTCTTTTTATTATTTCCTCTTGTTTGGGTTGTATCAAGTTCATTAAAATCAACACCAGAAATATATTCAGGTACTCCAACAATTCTACCCCAGCAGATTACTTTCGAGCACTATCTTTCTGTTATTGAAGGACAACAAGTTTTTCTCACAATGTGGAACAGCCTGATAGTTGGAATTATTTCTACAATTTTGGTTTTATTAATTGCAGTCCCATCCGCTTATGCAATGGTAAGATATAAATCAATTATAAATACCGGTATTTTAGGATGGATACTTGTATCGCAGATCTTTCCGGTCATTCTTGTGATGATACCGCTTTATGTTTTACTTAGGTATATAGGGTTAACAGATTCGCTTGTAGGTCTTACGCTAATTTATGTTGTTTGGTCACTCCCATTTGTTTTATGGATGATGCACGGTTATGTGAAAAGTATTCCGATCGAATTGGAAGAAGCTGCTGTGATTGATGGAGCTACACGAACAGAAGTAATATTCAAAGTAATAATGCCACTTTTGCTACCAGCGATAGGGGCATCTGCATTATTTTCTTTTATATCTGCCTGGAATGAATTTTTCTTTGCATTCGTGTTAATGAAAAGTCCAGCTTTGGCTACTTTACAAGTAGAATTAGCAAGATATACAGGAATGGAGGGGCAGGCAAGAACAGGACCTCTAGCAGCAGCAAGTGTTATTGCTACTATTCCATCAATAATTTTATTTGTCTTTATGCGAAAGTGGTTAACTACTGGTTTAGTATCAGGAGCTTTAAAAGGATAATGAAGAGAAATCTTATAATATTATTTTTCTTAATTGCTGTTATAGCAGCGATTTATTTTTTTACTCAAGGAAAAAGTGAACAAAAAGCACAAGCTCTTCGTTTTGTAAGTTTAGCCTGGCAGGAAAGATCCATTGCTACAAACTTATCAATTGTAAACGAGTGGAATGAACAACATCCTGAAAAACAGGTTGAATACATTCAGGGAACTTGGAACTCTGCACACGATTATCTAATAACCGCATTTGAAACTGGAGACGTTCCAGATATTTTCCACTATGAATCTTCAGTGATTATTGATTACGCTATGAGAGGTTACTTAACCGACCTTTCGCCATATATTAAACCTGAGATAAAAAATGATATTCTTGATGTTGCATGGTCAACCGTAACTAGACCAAACGGTGAAGTAAATGGGATCCCATTTTTAATTGAGTCTTTAGTTGTACTTTATAATAAATCTTTATTTGAAAAAGCAGGAATTGTCCCACCAACGATTGAAAACCCATGGTCGTGGAATGATCTAAGGCAAGCTGCTATTTCTTTAACAAAGGACACAAGCGGTGATAAAATAATTGATCAATACGGTGCGGGAATTGGTTTGCGTAATTCCGCAAACATAATCATGAACACTTCAATCAGTTTTGGTGGCTCCTTTTTTAGTAAAGAAGACAATCATTTTGTAGTTCATGTAAAAGAAGAAGAAAAAAAATTACTTCATACAATTGTGGATATGATCTACCAAGACAAATCTGTTGCGCCTGCAAGCATAGGTGAATCAGGTGCCGGAATGATTCCCGGCTTTTTTAGTGGAAAGTATGCTATGCTTGTTGGAATTGGATCATGGGCTAGACAACAATTGGTTGAGAATGCACCAAAAGATTTTCAGTGGGGGGTGATGCCGCCTTTAAAAGCAAAAACACAGATGTATGGTGTAAGTACACAAACATTAAGCATTCCTAAAAAATCTAAAAGAGTATCAGAAGCAATGGAGTTTATAGAATTCATGTTAAACTCTAAAAATATGGCACGATTAGCTTTAGATGATTGGATGATTCCGACAAGAAAATCATGTTTACAAATGTCTGAATTTCAGGATACTATTGGAAATTGGGATATTACCTGTTCTGCAGTAAACACACTTGGTGTTGGCTCCTGGCTTGGTGCACCAGGTTATGTAGAATGGAAAAGTCGTGTTGCAAACCCTGTTCTTCAGGAGTTATTTGCAGGTAGAATTTCGGTTGATGAAGCCGCTGAGCGTATTGAAAATGAAAGTAACATTGTACTTTCACGTTATAGGAAAAGAGGTGAAGTTTGGTAATCACTCTTCAAGAAAGAGCTAGAGGAGCATTTATTGGTCTGGCTGTTGGTGATGCATTAGGAAGTCCAACAGAAGGAAAGACCCCTGATGAAATATTTGCCCGGTGGGGAAGAGTTACAGATTTTCTTACAGAGGATCAAGGTGGGAGTGATGATACTGAGTATGCTTTATTCACTGCACAATTGTTATTAAAGAAAAAAAGAGAACTGACTTCTGAAAATGTTGCATCAGCATGGAGAAAAGATATTGTTAAAGCTGACAATGCTTATAAAGGTGCTGGCTTTAGTGAGATCATCACTATACATAATTTATTAAATGGTTTGCAAACCCCTGATACTGGCAAACATCTTCATAGTTGGAGCGATGGTCTTGCGATGCGTGTTGTTCCATTTGGAATCGCTTCTGCTGGTGATCCCGAATTTGCTGCTTACTTAGCAAAAGTTGATGGTGAAGTTAGTCACTCTGGAGAAGGGATTTATAGTGGGCAGGCAGTTGCAGCCGCAATTTCTATTGCTATGATGGGAGCTTCACTTGAAGAGATTATTGAAGCTGCATTATTTGTTATTCCGCAATATTCGTGGACTTATAATTCGATAAAACGTGCGGTTCAAATTGCTTATGAATCAAACGATGTTTGGAGTTCATTGAATAAATTGCACTCGGTTATATCTTGTTCATATTACTTCTGGACTGATATTGCACCAGAAGCAGTTGGGCTTGCATTTGGGATTTTAACGGCTGCCAAGCTAAATTTTAAGGATTCTGTTCTTGGTGCTGTAAATATTGGTAGAGATACAGATACTATTGCCGCAATTAATGGCGCAATTTGTGGTGCATATCATGGCTTTCAATCTATTCCTTTTCAATGGTTAAATCGAATCTCAATATCTAAGGGAATCTGCATTAATGCAGTAAAAGGTGTAAATATTTTATATGTTGCGGATGAGCTTGCACTTTTAGCAGAGTCATGGAGCAAAAAAGATGAATGATGTAAAACAGCGAGCTAAAAATGCAATGTTGGGTTTAGCTATTGGTGATGCGATCAGCTGGACATCAATGTTTCATAGAAGTGTATTGCTTCCACATTGGACTAGAAGAATCCGAAGAGAAATTGATACTTCATCAGAGACAACAAATGTTCTATTAACGCCAATGCCATTTTCTTTAAATCAACCGGCCGAATATTTCAATATTTCTCCAACTGATAAGACTGAATGGGCGGCTTTCTCTGCCGAAATTCTATTAAAAAGTAATAATGAATCTTACGAACAAAATATTTATAGCGAATGGTTAAAACTTGTTAATAGTCCTGATCAAATTCGTGGATATGTAAGTACTCAAGCAGCAATAACAAATTTGAGAAGTGGATTAAAACCTCCACAAACAGGAAAACAGAATCCTCATTATTTTGATGATGGGGCAATGTCTCGAGCAGTTCCAATTGGAATAATCTGCGCCGGACTACCAGCAGAAGCAGCACATTTGGCTGAGATCGATGCTTCAGTTACAAATAGTGAAGATGGTGTTTGGGCTGCACAGTCAATTGCTGTAACGATCTCGCTAGTTTGTGCCGGTGAAAGTGTTATCGATGCTACAAATGCAGCATATCAATATTTACCCGAATCATCCTGGATAAAAAGAATAGTTGATCAAGTTATGTTTATCACTGAGAAATGTGATTCAGTATTTTCTATTTTACCAGAGTTACAGAATAGAATCATAAATCGTGAATATAGTTATGGAAATGTAGCACCGGAGACCTTGGCAATTGCTTTATTGATAGCTAAATATCATGGAGATGATTTTGAAAAGGCAATTAGCACTTCAGCTTGCTTTGCCAAAAGTGGAGAAACTCTTCCAGCTTTAGTTGGTGCTCTTGTCGGAGCAAAACAATCACACAATATTGCTAATGGTTTCTGGCTAGCTTCAATTGAAAAATTGAAAGGAATCAGTATCCCGCATTTTGTAGAAAAGAATTATTTAAATATTGTTGAAGATCTTTCAAACCAAGCAGGACAAAGAAAATAAAATGAAAATTTCATGGTTGGATTTATCAGATAGAATTAAATATGAATTGCAGCAGCGCGAAGAAGAGGGTAATGATGTATCAGTTCTTAGAAATGAGTGGAACCAGATACAAGATTCAGAAAAAGATGAATCTGAAAAAAAAATCACCCTTGAAAACTTATATCAGAAAATAGAGGATTATCCATTTGCAGTTGAAAATGAATACAATGAACCCTCCGACTGGGATAAAATTATTCAAATATGTAATTTTAAAACTGATAACATCCCTTCATTTGATGCTAAAATTATTGATGACAGAATTCTTGGAGGATGGCTTGGAAGAAGTGCAGGCTGTTTACTAGGAAAACCAATTGAAAAAACTCCTCGTGCAGGTATCAAAGAATTACTTTCTTCCAATAAATCTTGGCCGATAAACGATTATATAACCGGTATCGGAATACCTGAATCACTAATGTTAAAATATCCATGGAACAAACACAGCGGTAAAGAGAGTTTAAAAGAGAACATTGAATGCATGACTGAAGATGACGATATGAATTATCCAATGATAAATTTGTCAGCCTTTGAAAGATTTGGTGAAGGTTTTTTTTCAGAAAGTATAATGCAGACATGGATGGAGAATCTGCCGATATTCTCAACTTTTACCGCTGAAAGAGTTGCATATGCAAATTCACTTTATGGTTTGAATCCACCTGAAACTGCAATGGTCAGGAATCCGTACCGTGAGTGGATCGGTGCTCAGATAAGAGCAGACTTATGGGGCTGGATTTCTCCAGATCAACCTTATCGTGCGGCAGAGTATGCTTGGCGGGATGCACGAGTCAGCCATATAAGAAATGGAATATATGGTGAAATGTTTTTTGCATCTGTAATTGCCTTAGCGTTTAAGTACAGGAATATTAGAGAAATAATTATCAAATCACTTAATGTAATCCCCCCAAAATCAAGATTTGCTGCAGCAATAAATTTTGTTTTATCACTCCAAATTGAACAACAGCCTTGGGAAGAAACAGTCGATTCGCTTTATGATGCATTTGGTAAATTTCATTGGGTTCATACTCTTAACAATGCTGCACTTGTCGTTGCGGCAGTACTCTCATCAAAAAGTGATTTTGAAATAGCAATATGTAATGTTGTAATGGGTGGTTGGGATACTGACAGCAACGGTGCTACAGTTGGCTCGATAATAGGAACAATGATTGGAGCAAAAAAATTGCCATCTAAATGGATAAATCCATTGAATAACAGAATAAGAAGTAGTTTAAAAGGATTTGATAATTCTTCACTAACGGAATTAGCAAAAAGAACATCAGCACTCGCAAAATATAAATCATAAAGATTGAAAGAAAAATATGTTTACAAAAAATGAACTTCTAAAAAACAAATCACTTCTTAAAGATAAAGCTAGAGCCTGTTTAGTCGGGCACGCAATAGGTGATTCTTTTGGTGATATTGCTCGTTCGCCTGATTACCATTTACAATATGGCATTACAATGGACTTTACAGATAGACCTGCACCCGGTACAGATGATACAGAGTTTGCTTTGCTTACAGCTAAGACCCTCATCAATAATAAAGGAAATTTAACTGACTCAAATGTATTAAAAAGTTGGAAAACTCATGTGTTGCCACTCTCAGAATTAAAACGTGGTGGTGCGAGTGAAAGAGAGGCTGCTGCTAATATTCGTCGAGGTGTTTTGCCACCATTATCGGGTATTTATAATTCACATTATATGAGCGATGGTGCAGCCATGAGAGTAACTCCTATTGGTATAGCCTGTGCAGGAGATCCGGAACGGGCTGCAAAGTTAGCGGAGATTGACGCCCGAATTAGTCATTCAGGTGATGGATTATGGAGCGCTCAGTCTGTTGCTGTGGCGGTTTCAGTTGCTATGGCTCGGGCATCAGTAGATGAAATTTGCAAGGCAGCAATCGAAGTTACTCCTGAAGATTCCTGGATTAGATTTGCTTTTAATAAGGCTTTTAAAATTGTTGATGAACATAAAACTCTTGAAGAAGCCTGGAAACCTTTGCATGATGCATTATGGACTGAGTATAAATCGGTTTCACCTGAGGCAGTTCCTTCAGCCCTGGCAATTTTTAAATTAACCGATGGTGATTTTAAAAGAGGAATTATTTACAGTGGAAATTTTGGTCGTGATGCAGATACAATCTCTGCGATTGTGGGTGCTATTAGCGGAGCTATGAATGGAATGGATAGCATTCCACAGGCTTGGGTAAATAAAGTGAGATTAACCACAGGTGTTTGTTTACCATTCACAAAAGGAATGGATCTATTTGAAGTTGCATCTCAGCTTGCTGATTTGATAAAATGATAAATACTCTTGAAAACAAATAATCTAATTAAATAAAAAAAGAATGGCAGAAGTAGTATTAAAAAATGTTTGTAAAGTTTATGAAAGCAGTAACAAGGTTGTAACTGATGCCAACTTTACAGTTAATGATAAAGAATTTGTAGTGCTTGTGGGTCCTTCAGGATGTGGTAAAACCACAACATTAAGAATGGTAGCTGGACTTGAAGAAATTACTTCAGGCGAAATACTAATTGATGGAAAAGTTGTTAATTCACTTCCTCCAAAAGATCGTGATATTGCTATGGTGTTCCAGAATTATGCTTTATATCCGCATATGAGTGTTTATGAGAATATGGCATTTGGTTTAAAGTTGAAAAAAGTTGATAAAAATGAAATAGATAAAAGAGTAAAAGAAGTAGCACGAATTCTAAGCCTTGAAAATTTTCTTGACAGAAAACCAAAAGCTCTTTCTGGAGGGCAAAGACAAAGAGTGGCAGTAGGAAGGGCGATAGTAAGAAAGCCAAAAGTATTTTTGTTTGATGAACCACTAAGTAACCTTGATGCGAAATTAAGAGTACAGATGAGAACTGAAATATCTAAACTGCATAAGCAGTTGGGTGCAACTATGATATATGTTACACACGATCAAACTGAAGCTATGACAATGGGTGATAAAATAGTAGTGATGAAAGACGGAGTTATCAATCAGGTTGATACACCTATGAACTTGTATAAAAATCCTATAAATAAATTTGTTGCAGGATTTATTGGGAGTCCAGCAATGAATTTTATTGAAGGTAAGCTATTGAAAGAAGAGGAACTAAAATTCATAAGTAAGCAGAAGGATTTAAGTTTTTCTGTTGATCAGGAGACTTCGGCAAGACTTGGTGTAGATAATCAGAATGAAGAAGTGGTTATAGGAATTCGACCAGAAAATTTCTTTTTGGAAAAAAAATCAGTAACTATATTGGAAATCAAAGTGACGCTACAACTTATTGAGCCTATGGGTAATGAAACATACATACATTTTGATATTGATGGTAATGAATGCATGGCGAGAATAAGACCAATTGAAAATCTGAAAGTTGGCGAAACTACAAGTTTGTACTTTGAGACAAAAGAGATAAGCTATTTTCATTCTGAATCGGGAATTAAGTTAGCATGAAATATTATTTAGTAAAGATTACATTTTGTTACAATAAATTTACTATCCAATATCATATCAATATTTAATCTAGACATAATGTGAAGCAATATCCGGGTTTCCCATCTTAATTTAATTGAAATTATTTGAGGTGATTGAGAGTTGATTTTGTAATCTCTGGGTGATGAAGTTTCTGAACTGTAAGAAAACTAGTAAATGAAAAGTTTGGAAAATAATATCTGTAAATGTGCTATTGTGTTAAAGAACATTTTTTATACACTGTTCAAAAATAATTGAAATAGATAGGTGTGATAATGCAACAGCCCTGTTCCGCCTCCAGTTTCTGATTGATAAAGAATATTTCTTGCAACAGTTTTCTACTATTCTGCCAGAGCAATAAGAGCTGCTTCTTTTGTTGGTATTGAGTGGCTATAGCTTATGTCCTTTCAGCAGGTGAATATTTTTTTTCAATACCAAGATGTCCGGTTAGTTCTGCATTAAGTATTTCTTCAAGGGAGGTTTTGATGATCTTCTTTAAGGCTCTATTTCCTCTAATCAAGTACTGCTAAGTATTTGTGGTTTTCAAATCGGCTTTTAATTGCGCGATCATTTCTGGAGTTAATTCCATTGTGCAAATCTCCTTTCGGATAATAGTTAAAAAGTAATTATTTTTTTCAATTTGAAAACCCTTAACAGATTTTCGCCAAGCAAAGTACGGCTTCGCGCAGTTTATCCCGATGATAATCGCGGCTTCACAGTACTTAACTAATATCTTACTTCAAGCATTTACACAGAATTTATAACACTCCCTCAA
>JAANMU010003141.1_pt1 | contig 11010 bp, 7 predicted proteins | sample 7279701 | NCBI WGS metagenome assembly JAANMU01 (sample SAMN14094539, study PRJNA606508) | bioreactor metagenome | isolation source: A lab-scale SPAN reactor treating ammonium-rich wastewater day 57 | place: Ireland: Galway | collected 2017-03-13 | reverse complement strand
AGCTTACACTGCGGCGATAGAGCAAATTCAGTCATCCCCGGGACATGAAGCTCCGGTTCCTTACCAAGCAGTTCGGTATAAAAGTCACAGCTTACCTGCTGATGTTCAACATACAGGATAATCCAGATTTCATTTGAGGTTAGCATTTATTGAATCCGTAAACCGTTTGCAACAAGAGTATCGGTGGTGAGCAGAATTACATCATCATTATAAACCGCGCCAAGTACCAGGCATTCGCTCGTGAAACCGGCAATCTGTTTCGGAGGAAGATTAACGACTGCAACAATTTGTTTCCCAATCAGTTCATGGGGCTTGTAACGCTTTGTGATTTGTGCCGACGAGTTACGGTACCCAAGCTCTCCGAAGTCAATTTTCAGTTTATATGCCGGTTTTCGGGCTTCCGCGAAAAGCTCCAGCAGCTGTTTCGGTGCAAAGGCGTAATAGCGGGCGGATGGACCTTCGGGCAACGCGAGCGGCTGCCACGCCAGCATGTCAAGCCCGCGTGCAGCCGATTCGGCCCCGATCGGACCCAGCCCGCGAAGTATGGCATCGTCGAGTTTCATCAACAGCGGCGAGGCCTTCACCATCTGACGCAGCGTCACGCCCCGCATTGCCTGCGTCGTCGTCGAGCGAAAATCATTCCCTTCGTACAACATGCACACAACAACACGCGGCCGGCGCGGCAACCCGAAAGTCTTGACGGCCGCGACGTACTCGGGAAGGCCGTACCCCGAAATACCGACGTTGTAGATTTTCTCACCGGTTGTCGCAGCGAGCCTGGCAGGCCATTCGTCGCCGTCGCTGACGCGGCTGCCCTCGGTGAACGAGTCGCCGACAGTCACGATGTCACACGCTTCCGGAACGGCGTGGTTGCGATAGCCGTTTGCGTCGAAGGTGAGCGTGCATTCAACCAGCCCAAAACCGGGTCGCACGACGGGATAAGCCTGTCCCGGCTCGGGCCGGTCTTCATAGGTCGAGTGATACCGCGCGCCGGGCGGACGGTGATAGACGTGCTCCCCCGCGACGTACGGGTAGTCGGTGACGAAATACAAGACGACGTTAGCCGCGAACAGGGCCAGCCCGCCGGCGAGGGCCGCGCTGAACACAGCGAAAACACGGCGGCGGAGCATCACCGGCGACGTGGCAAACGCCGGAAAGAGGATCGCCGGCGTGAGAATCGCCAGTCCGATCAGCCATGCGAAATGCGTTCGGGAATAGCGGCCCAGCAACACCGGCTGCTCGCGTGCGAATTGTTCAGCCACATTACTGGGGAGCATCCAGGCGAGTGCATTCACCAGCAACAGCAGCGCGAGGGCGGTACGATGATAGCGCCGCGTGAAGACGATGCTGTCGCGAGGAAATGCCATCATGCCGGCGGTCATCGTAGGGCGACGCATCGCCTTTTCAAGGCCTGACGCGCCGACCGTCCGTGCGTCCGCGTCGGCGGAGTTCCTACTTAATCGAGCGGACGAAGTCGCGCACCAATCCGCCGAGTTCGAATCCCCAGCCGCGGAGGAACCCGATTCGCTCGGGGCAGTCGGCCGGAGCGGTCGCGACAATCGTCTTGGGCAACAGGCGCTTCGCAAGATGCAGGACGTGGGACACCAGCGCGCCGCCGACGCCGCGCCCGCGAAACGCGCGCAAAACAGTGATGTCATCCAGCAGCGCGATGTCGCCGGCTTGCAGGTACGTGATCCGCCCGGCGGGCACGCCGTCGAGCATCGCCACGAATGCATCGTGAATCGAATCGTTCAGTCGGTCGATGGCGGCCTCGGCTTGTGCGTCGGCCGCCGTGCCGGCCGAGACGGGGTCGGCGCTGGCCACCGCGCCTTCCGCCGCAAACGTCTGCCGATAGGCCTTCGGCATGGCCCGCGCCGGCAGCACGCGAATGGCAGGCGGGCTCGCGTCCGTCAGCGCATCCATGGATGTCAAATGCATGGCAGCTCGGTCCACGCATCGCCAGCCGCGCGAGAGCAGCAATCGCTCCACCGGCTCCGGCGCCTGCCCCGACGCCGGCGTCCACAGTCGACACATCAGCCCGCGCGATTGAAAATAGTCTTCTGTCCTTTTGTAAGCTGTCTCGGCATCGACATCCGCCAGCCAGACCTCGCGCAATTGATTCGCGCTCGCCAGCGCCGGATGCCGGGGCGACGTGTGCGCGACGCCGTATTCGAGCGATTCCCATTCGCTGACCTGTTCGACCAGCGCCCGGTCGGAGCGCCGCACGGCACCGATGATGTCACTCGTTGCATTCGTCACTTGACGATTCCTTCCCCTGTCTGCCGGATTTCGCGCGGATCCTGCCTCGCGACCCGCTCAATTATAGAGGAATCTGCTTGACGAGTACCGGCCAAACAGGGATAGTATTCATCATGCGAACGACACTTGACATCGAGGAGAAGCTATTCGTCGAGGCGGGCCGCTTAAGCGGCATTCGCGAAAGGGCCGCGCTGGTGCGAGCTGCGCTGGAAGCGCTGATCGCGCAGGAGAGCGCGAGGCAGCTCGCTTCGCTCGGCGGCAAACTTCGAAACGTTCGTTCTCCCAGGCGCCGCCGGAGAAACCCTCAACGATGATCCTCGCGGATACATCGGTTTGGGTCGATCATTTCAAGCGGGGCAATTCTCACCTTGCCGCATTGCTTGGATCCAATCGAATTGTGATTCACCCTTTCGTCATCGGCGAATTGGCGCTGGGCGGCCTTGTTCGAAGGCCCGACGCTTTGCTGCTGCTCACGCGCCTGAAAGCGGTCGGCGCGACGCCACACGATAATGTCCTGATGCTCGTCTCATCGCATCGATTAGACGGCGCGCAAATCGGGTGGGTTGATGCACACCTCTTGGCGTCCTGCCTGGACGCAAAGGCCCAACTCTGGACACTCGACAAGCGCCTTGCTGCAACGTCAAGGCGGCTCGCCGTCGCATAGCACGCCTGACAAGTTCCGGATTAAAGGAATCGATCTAAACCTCTTCCGCCGCCATCGCCTCGCGCCCGGCGCGCTTGCGATCGGTCGGATCCAGGAACTTCTTGCGCATCCGGCAGGCGTCGGGCGTCACCTCCACCCATTCGTCCTCTTCGATGTACTCCAGCATCGCTTCCAGCGCCATCTGACGCGGCGGCTTCAGCACGACCGTCTTGTCGGCCCCGGCCGCACGCATGTTGGTCAGCTTCTTCAACCGCGCCACGTTGACCTCGATGTCCTCATCCTTGCAGTGCTCGCCGACGACCTGACCCTTGTACACCTCGTCGCCCGGCGCGACGAACATCGTCCCGCGGTCGGCCAGCGCTTCCAGCGCGTACGCCGTCACGCGGCCCGTCTCCGTCGCCACCATCACGCCGACATGCCGCACCGGAATCGCCCCGCGCAGATGCTCGTACTCATAAAACGAGTGATGCATGATGGCCTCGCCGCGCGTCGCGTTCAGCATGCGCGTGCGAAGACCGATCAGCCCGCGCGCGGGAATCGTGAACTCCAAATGCGCCTGGGCATCCTTCGTCTCCATTTTCATCATCTCGCCGCGGCGGCCGCCGACCAGCTCGATCACCGCGCCGGCTGCGTTGGCGGGAACATCGACCACGAGGTACTCGATCGGTTCGCACTTCTTCCCGGCGATTTCACGGTAGATCACCTTCGGCTTGCCGACCATCAGCTCGAATCCCTCGCGCCGCATCGTCTCAATCAGCACGCCCAGGTGCAGCAAGCCGCGTCCCGACACGCGGAAGCTGTCTTTCTGCGGCATGTCTTCCACGCGCAGGGCGACGTTGTGCTGCAATTCTTTCATTAGGCGATCGCGAATGTGCCGCGTCGTGAGGAACTTCCCCTCGCGCCCGGCGAACGGAGACGTGTTGATCGAGAACACCATCGTCAGCGTCGGCTCATCGACCGGGATCGTCGGCAGCGGCTGCGGATTGTCCGGATCAGCCACCGTATCGCCGATGCCGATCTCGGCCAGCCCGGTCAGCGCGACGATCTCGCCGGCCTCGGCGCTGTCCGCCTTCTTCCGTCCCAGCCCGTCGAAGATGAAGACCGTATCGACCGTCTCGCCGCAATGATGCCCATCGCGGCTGATACGGACGATGCGCTGCGCCGTCCTGATCGACCCATTGAAGATGCGGCCGATGGCGATGCGCCCGACATAGTCGTTGTAATCAAGAGACGCCACGAGCATTTGCAACGGCGCGCTGGCGTCCACCTGCGGCGGCGGCACGCTCCGAACGATCTCGTCCAGCAGCGGGCGGATGTCGGTGTTGGTCTCGGTCGGCGAGGTCCGCGCGAAGCCGAGCTTGGCGCTGGCGTACAGAATCGGCCACTCAAGGCACTCTTCGTTCGCGCCCAGCTCGATGAACAAATCGTGCACTTCGTCAACGACTTCCTTGATGCGGGCATCAGGCCGGTCGATCTTGTTGATGACAACGATCGGCTTGAGGTGATATTCAAAAGCCTTCTTGAGTACGAAACGCGTCTGGGGCATCGGCCCTTCGAACGCATCGACGAGCAGAAGCACGCCGTCAGCCATTTTGAGCACGCGCTCGACCTCGCCGCCGAAATCGGCGTGTCCTGGCGTATCGATCAAATTGATCTTGAAATCCTTGTAGCGGATCGCGCAGTTCTTCGCGAAGATGGTGATGCCGCGCTCGCGTTCCTGCGGATTGGAGTCCATGATGAGGTCCTGCGTGGCCGTGCCCTCGCGAAAGATGCCGGTCTGCCGCAGGAGACAATCGACCAGGGAAGTCTTGCCGTGGTCGACGTGAGCGATGATGGCGACGTTTCGAAGTTGCATGATGGGTGATTCGGTCCTGGTGTGGTATCGTGTCGTGGGTTCGTGTGTACCGACGATCGGCGTTGTTGATTCGCGAGTATTGTATGGGCCGGTGATGATTCATGCGAATCCGCGCCGATTCACCTCGGCGGAATTGTCGCGAGCAAAGCCGCGACCATAAGGAAGCAAGTTCTTCGCGTGTGCATCCGAGCCGCAACCCTATTGCATGAGCATCCGAGCCGCGACCGTAAGGGAGCGCAGGGCAATGCATAAGCATGACAACCCTTTGAAATGAGTATGAACGCGGACTAGCAAGTATCGATTGAGGAGGAATTCAGATGGCAACCAACCGAAGCACGCGTCGCCGATTTCTAAGCAACACCGGCAAGCTGGCAATCGCTACCGGAGCAGCCGCCGCCGGCGCATCGGGCATCGCCGCAGCAACAGCGCACGCCGACGAACCACAATCCAAGGATGAGAAAGCAAACCGCCCCGACCGTCGCGTCATACCCGGCAGCCCGAGCAAGGCCTATTCGCGCGCCGTGCAGTCGGGTCGATTCGTCTTCGTGGCCGGCTGCGTCGGGACGTATCAGAAAGACGGCAAGTCGGCGATGGATGCAGACTTCGAATCGCAGGCCCGCCGCACGCTGGAGAATCTCAAAGCATCCGTCGAGGCGGCTGGTTCGAGTCTGGACAAAGTGCTCAAGTGCACCTGTTTCCTAAAGTCGTATGACGATTTCAAGAAGTTCAACGAAGTGTATATGTCAATCTTCCCCGAACCGCGCCCGGCGCGCAGCACCGTCGTCGTGCTGGATTTCGTCGTCCCCGGGGCGCTGCTGGAGGTCGATTGCGTCTGCGTGGTGTGATCGCGCAATCGACGGATACGCGAAACGCTCCGATTGCTTGCGCAATCGGCTCCTTGAGTTTCGCTTATTTGAACGACTCACGCAGTTTTCGTATCGCCCCGCGGATCGCGCTCTGCGCCGTGTCATCGGCGGCATTCGTCGCTACAAGAATCGCGAGATCGCGCTGCGGCGCAATGAGAATCACCGCGTACCAGCGGCCGTTCGATCCGTCGTGCGCCAGCATCTTCCCACCGGCCCACTCCTCGTCACGAATCACCCAGCCGAACGCGTATTCCTGTTCATAGGAATCCGTATGCAGCAATTCAAACGTGGCGGGCTTGAGCAGCTCCGCCGACTCCGGCTTCCGCGCGCCCCGCAGATGCAGCCGCGCAAACTTCGCCCAGTCACCGACCGAGCAATGCACCGTCCCCGCAGGCCCGATCACGGCGGGATTGTCGCTCCCCGGCCCCGGCGGCACGGCGCTGTACATCATGAAAAACGTGTCGTGCCCGCGCGGCTGATTGATTTCATCCGGCGATCCCGGCGCGCCGAAGCCGGCCGTCGTCATCCCCAACGGCTCGAACATCATTCGCTTCATCAGGGTCTCGTACGCTTCGCCGGTCACCGCCTCGCATATCGCCCCGGCAATCGCGAAGCCGTAGTTTGAATACGCAAGCTTGGTATCCGGTTCGTGCGCCGGCTCGCGCGACAACACGATCTCAACGAGCGATCGCCGCTGCTTGAGCATGTCCCCAGAAAGCAACAACACCTTTGGCCACGTCGCCAGGTCCGGCCGCCGATCCTCGGCCAGTCCCGCCCGATGACACAACAACTGCTTCAACGTCACGGTGCGATACTTCGGGTGAAGCTTCTCCGATAATTCGCCGAACGCCTCGCCGATCGTTGTCTCCCACTTTACCTTGCCCTGCTCCACCAGCATGGCGCAAAGTGTCGCCGTCATCGACTTTGTGCAGGAGCCGATATGAAACCGATCCTCCGCGGCGATCATCCGTTTGCCCCGCGCCTCGCGCTTGCCGGCAACTCCAACGACAATCGGCCCCTCACTTCTCACCACCGCCGCCGTCATCCCCGGCACGCGGTCTTTCTTGATCACGTCTTTCAGAATGGCAGACACGTTGCTGGCAGTCGGCTGCGTGGTCGACGAATCAGCAGCGGCGTGTGACATGAAACCAATAGCGGCCATCGTCGCAAGCCATGGCGGAACTGACATGACACGCATATCGGCACCCCGAGTAGATGGGATCGTTCTTTTCGATAGATACTCTAAACGAATTGCGCGTCCGCCATTCACGGCCCATTTCGCTTCCTACAAGGAGCCGATCGCGCGAGCCGCAGATCCGCCGTGGCGTTCGATTACTGGCGCAATGCACTGATTATTGTATAATGCACGTTCGCGCCTGACGCGCGCGGATCGGAGCGCCCACTATGCAACCCGACCTCTCCATCAACTTCTGCGGCGTGAAGTCCCCCAATCCCTTCTGGCTCGCATCGGCTCCGCCGACCAACAGCGGCTATCAGGTCCGCCGCGCCTTCGAGGCCGGCTGGGGCGGTGCCGTCTGGAAGACCCTCACCCACGAACCGATCGTCAACGTCTCCAGCCGCTACGGCGCGGTCGACTACGACGGGCGCAAGGTCATGGGCCTCAACAACATCGAGCTGATCACCGACCGCCCGCTGGATGTGAACCTCGCCGAAATCCGCGACGTGAAGCGCGACTTCCCGAACCATGCCCTGTTCGTGTCACTCATGGTCGAGTCGAAGCGCGAAACGTGGCACGACATCGTGAAGCGCACCCAGGACACCGGCTGCGACGGATTCGAGCTGAACTTCGGCTGCCCACACGGCATGAGCGAACGCGGCATGGGCGCAGCCGTCGGGCAGGTGCCGCAATACGCCGAGATGATTACCTCGTGGGTGAAGGAGGCATCGCGCATCCCCGTCATCGTCAAGCTCACGCCGAACGTCACCGACGTGCGCGCGATCGCCCGCGCCGCGAAGAACGGCGGCGCCGATGCCGTCTCGCTCATCAACACGATCAACTCCATCATGGGCGTCGATCTCAACACCTTCGCCCCCAAGCCCAGCGTCGCCGGTCGCGGCTCGCACGGCGGCTACTGCGGCCCGGCCGTCAAACCGATCGCGCTCAACATGGTCTCCAGCATCGCCGCAGACCCGGGCGTGAAGATTCCCATCAGCGGGATCGGCGGCATTCAGGCTTGGCAGGATGCGGTCGAGTTCATGCTGCTCGGCGCGACCAGCGTGCAGGTCTGCACCGCCGTCATGCACTACGGCTTCCGCATCGTCGAACACATGATCAGCGGCATGAAGAACTGGATGCGCGAGCGCGGCTTCAAAAAGACGACCGACTTCATCGGAAAGGGCGTGCCCAACATCGCCGACTGGGGCGATCTCGATTTGTCCTACAAAGTCGTCGCCGAGATCAGCCAGGCCAAGTGCATCCACTGCGGCCTGTGCTACATCGCCTGTGAGGATGGTTGCCACCAGTCGATCAAATGGGAGAAAGTCCCGCTGGATGAATTCAGCAAGCGCTACGCCGCCACCCCTCAAGCCTCAAGCCTCAAGCCTCACCCCAACGGCAACGGCCAACGCCTCATCAACCCCGATATGAATTTCCACAAGAGCGGCGACGTCGAGGTGCTGCCCGGCGCGGGCGCCGGCTACGTCGGCGTCTTCAGCATCAAGCAGGACACCTGCGTCGGCTGCAACATGTGTTCGCTCGTCTGTCCGGTCGAGGGCTGCATCACCATGAAGCAGGTGGACAGCGGCCTGCCGAAGATGAACTGGAAGCAATACCAGGCAAAGCTCGCCGCGGGTGAGATGCAGAAAATCGAGCCGCCCAGCCATGTGTGACGATCCTCGCAATTCAGAGCCGGAACGTATCGTCCCGGTGAAAAAGTGCTGCATCCGATTGCTCGCAAAATCACCGCTTTGGGTACTTGCGCTGATCACATTGGGATTGAGCGGCATCGCCCGCGCCCAGACCGGCACCTTCCTCGATCGCCAGTGGCCCAGCGATCTGCGCGTCGCGGACTACAACGTCAACTGGGATTCGATCTTCCCTGACGACGACCCGGCCAATCATTCCTTCCGCTGCTGCAACAACGTCGCCGAGTTCCGCCGGCTGATCGCCGCCATCAATCCGGACATCATGACGCTTCAGGAAATCAACGGGAGCCGGCCCGTCAGCGACGTCACCGCCATCTTCAACGAGGTGCTGCCCCTCCCCGGCGGCGCGAGCTGGCACGGCGCGATCGGGTACAGCAACGTCACGGTCAGCCGATGGCCGCTCTCGATGATCGCCACGCAGACGACGCCCGCCGGCGACCTGCCGCGCATCATGACTCTCATCAACCTGCCGGACGACCGCTTCGCGCGCGACCTCTACATCATCAACGAGCATTTCAAGTGTTGCAGCGGCGCCACCAATGACAACCGCCGCCAGAAACAGGCCGACTCCATCGTCGCTTGGATGCGCGACGCCCGCACCGCCGGCGGCTCAATCACCCTCTCCGCCGGCACGCCGATCGTCGTCATCGGCGATCTCAACATGGTCGGCTCGCTGTCGCCGCTGAACACGGTGATCTGCGGCGATATCAGCGATAATGCAACCTACGGGCCGGACTCCCCGCCCGACTGGGACGCCTCTTGCAGCACCGACGCCCATCCGCTGCACAACGTCGCCGGCCCGGCTGACTACACCTGGCGCAGCGATGGCAGCGGCTTCGACCCCGGTCGGCTGGATTACGCGATCCACACTGACAGCGCCATCACCGCGGCCAAGCGCTTCGTGCTCAACACCGTCGCCATGTCCCCCGCTGAGCTGGCCGCCACGGGCCTTCAGGCAAACGACGTGGTGCTGAACCCGCCGGGTGACTTCGACCATCTACCGCTGGTTTTTGATTTTCGCCTGACTGTCCCCGTCGCCCCCAACGGCGACGTCAACCTCGACGGCGCTACCAACGGCCGCGACATCGACTGGTTTATCCGCCTCTTGTTGACCGGCCCGAACAACGACCCGCTCCGCATCGCCAAGGGGGATTTCGACGGCAACGGCGTGGTAGAGGCCGCGGACCTGCCTTCGTTTGTCAATGCGATGTTGATTTCATAGACTGCATTTAGACAGCACACAGCGGCGGCACGCGCGTGTGGTAGTCCGTCGCCTGTTGATACGCATGCGCCGCGCGGAGCAGCCGGGCTTCTTCAAAGTGCGGGGCCATCAGTTGCAGGCCGATCGGCAGCCCGCCGCCGGTGAAGCCGCAGGGGATCGACGCGGCGGGAATGCCCGCGAGGTTGGCCGCAGTCGTGTAAATATCCGCCAGGTACATTTGCAGCGGGTCATCGCATTTCTCGCCGAGGCGAAAGGCCGCCGTCGGCGTCGTGGGCGACACGATTACATCGCACTTCTGGAACGCATCGCGAAAGTCCCGCGCGATCAGCGTCCGCACCTTCAGCGCCTTCAGGTAATACGCGTCGTAGTAACCGCTCGACAATGCATACGTGCCCAGCATGATCCGCCGCGCCACCTCCGGCCCGAAGCCCTCGGCCCGGCTCGCGGCGACCATCTCGATGAAATCGCCCGGTTCGGCCGTGCGATGCCCGAAGTGCACGCCGTCGTACCGCGCCAGGTTGCTCGATGCCTCGGCCGTGCAGATGAGGTAATAACAGGCGATTGTATATTTTGTGTGCGGCAGCGAAAGCTCCACGACGCTCGCGCCCAGCTTGCGATACTGCTCGATCGCGGCCTCAACCGCCGCGCGGACCTCGCCGTCCAGACCCTCACCGAAGTACTCGCGCGGCACACCAAGCCGCAACGAACCCAGCGGTTTGCCCAGCTCCGCCAAATAATCCGGCACCGGCTGATCCACGCTCGTTGAATCGCGCCGGTCCTTCCCCGCGATACAGCCCAGCACGCGGGCCAGCCCCTCGGCGCTCGTGGCGCACGGCGCGACGTGATCCAGACTGCTCGCGAACGCCACCAATCCGTAGCGCGAAACGCGCCCGTACGTCGGCTTCAAGCCGCACACGCCGCAGAACGACGCCGGCTGCCGGATCGACCCGCCCGTGTCCGACCCGAGCGCGTACGGCACGAGCCGCGCCGCCACGGCCGCGACCGATCCGCCCGATGATCCGCCGGGCACGCGCTCAACGTCCCACGGATTGCGCGTCGGAAAGTACGCCGAATTCTCGGTCGACGAACCCATCGCGAACTCGTCGGTGTTGGTCTTGGCGACGATCACCGCCCCGGCATCCAGCAATCGCTCGACGCAATGCGCGTTGTAAGGCGATTTGAAACCCGCCAGCATCTTCGACCCGCAGGTCGTCGTGCCCGCGTCGGTGCAGAAGACATCCTTCACCGCGACCGGCAC